>Ga0302046_10001589_pt1 | contig 21295 bp, 17 predicted proteins | sample RVTome_11_FD_200261 | JGI IMG/M metagenome (GOLD analysis project Ga0302046, IMG submission 200261) | Soil microbial communities from uranium-contaminated site in the Upper Colorado River Basin, Wyoming, United States - RVT147D111 (version 2) ...
TGGGCACCTTTTCGAAGGGCATGACCCAACGCCTCGGCCTGGCGCAAGCGTTGCTGCACGGGCCCGACGCGCTGGTGCTCGACGAGCCCACCACCGGCCTCGATCCGGAGGGGCGCCGGTTGGTCGCCGAGATCATCGCCGAGGAGCAGGCCCGCGGAACGACGGTGTTCTTGAGCAGCCACATCCTCTCGGACGTCGAGCGCAGCTGCGACCATGTGGCGATGATCCGCCAGGGCGAGCTGGTGCTGTCGAGGGGCCTCGCCGACCTCGCCGCCGAGAGCGACGACTGGGAGGTCGAGGTCGTCGGCCTCGACGAGGCCGGCAAGGCGATCCTGGCCGAAGCCGGGTTCGCGGCGCTGCGCGAGGCCAACGGCAGGACGTACCTTGGCTGTACCTCGGCGACCAAGAACGACCTATTGCGGCGGCTGATCGACCTGCCGGTCGAGATCGGCGCGGTGCGTCCCGCCGGCCTCTCGCTCGAAGACCTCTACATGAAGCACAGCGGACAGGCATGAGGCCGATCGTCGACATCGCGGGGAACACCTTCCGCGCCATCTTGCGCAACAAGGTGCTGTACCTCGCCTTGTTCCTGCTCATCCTGATCGTCGCTCTCACGGCGCTGCCCTTCGCGATGGTTCGGCTCGTCGGTGAGGCCGACGAGCAGGATCTCGCCCGTCAGATGCAGGGGAACATCATCATGCGCACCTTCGGCATGTGGTACACGGCGACCCTGGCGATGGCCGTGTTCCTGGGGGCGACGGCGATCTCGTCGGAGGTCAGCGCCCGCACGATCGTCACGGTGTTGGCCAAGCCCGTCGAGCGCTGGCGCTTTCTGACCGGCAAGTGGGTCGGGATCCAGGCGTTTCTCCACCTCTTCCTGGCCTTTGGAACGTTGCTCACCGCCGGCGTGTTGCGGCTGTTCGACGTGCGCCCCTCGGCCCTCTTCTGGCTCGGCATCCTGGGCAGCTTCGTCGTGGTCACCTTGATTAGCAGCCTGGCGCTGCTGCTCGCCACCTGCACCTCGCCGGTGTTCGCCGGCGGCGCGACGGTGCTACTGGGCCTCATCACACCGGTGATCGGGCGCGCCGTCGACAATCCGTCGGCCTGGTTGCGATGGCCGGCGCAGGCCTACTACTACCTGGCTCCGGCGCGGGCCCCCGGCAGCATGCTGACGCAGGGCCTGCAGGTCGACCTGCTCAACCCGGAGTACAGCCTCTACGCCGGGGTGATCGCCGAGAACCTCTTGTACGGGCTGGGGCTCCTGGTGCTCAGCTGCGCGCTGTTCACCTTTCGCGAGGTACGTGTGCGATGAGCGATGCTCGATGCGCTGCAGCAGGTCACCGGCCCGGCACCCCGAGCCCACGGAGTTGATCGAAGACGGAGAGCAGCGTGTGGGTGTTCACGAGCTCCGACGGTTGTTCACGGTAGAGCCTCCCCGGGAAGGACCAGCCGGTAGCGCTTCACCATCGGCGTCCCCGATTCGTCCTGGAACCGCGCCCACACCTCGGAGCCGCGGATCAGGGGGAGCGGCGAGGTGCCGAAGCCGTCCGGCAGGTCGACCTCGCCGAGGAACTTCCCTTCGGCATCGAACGCGTCGACCATCGTGCCGTCGCGCCAGCAGCGGCCAGGAGCAGCGCGATCGTTGCGAACACCCAAGCCGGTCATCTGCGAGCGATAAAGGCGTGTATATTGATTGCTAATATGCAATAAAGCCGTGTAAAATGCGCGCGTCCCGGTTATCATGGTGCCATGATCGTCTTGCGTGACGCCGAGATCGCGGCCCAGAACCCCTGGTGGCAGCGGTCCGACTGGGTGTCGACAGATCCGCATCTGCAGACGTTGGCCGCTCAGCCCCGCCGACTTCCAGCGCCGCTCGTCGATGAGATCGACCTGCAGGCGCCGGCCATTCACTTGCTTCGCGGTCCCCGCCAGGTGGGCAAGTCGACCGCCTTGAAGCTGCTCGTGCGACGGGCGCTCGAGGCGGAGGGATATCCGGTGCGACGGGTTCTCTACCTAGCGTTCGACCTGCTCGAAGACGAGCCGCCGGGGGAGATGGCAGAGACGGTCGTTCGCGCGAAGCAGATGGCGCGCGGTGGGGGCACGAGCCTGATCCTTTTGGATGAGGTCACGGTGGTCCCCCGCTGGCGCGCAGCGGTCAAGTACCTGTGGGATCGAGGCGAGCTGAGAAACGACGTCGTGATCTGCACCGGCTCATCCGCGATCGGTCTACACGACGGAGCGGAGCGACTCCCGGGGCGCCGCGGGGCGGGTGCTGACCACGGCATGTGGCCGCTGACGTTCGCCGCCTTCGCACAGACCGTGGCGCCGGAGATTCCACCGTCGAAACGCCTGGAGATCGCCGATCTGCTCACCGGAGCAGGGCGCGATACATGCCTCGACATGCAAGTACACCTCCCGACCCTCGACGACCTACTGGATCGGTACCTGCGGTTCGGTGGCCTTCCGGCGGCGGTCGCGGAAGCGGTCGACGGGGCTCATGGGCCCTCTGCAAGCACGCGCGCCATCGCCTACGACTCGCTCCTCAAGGAGCTGGCCGCACGCGGCGCGAGCGGCGCGACGGCGCATCGGCTGCTCGAACGCGTCGTGCGCTCGCTGGGCTCAAAGCTGTCGTGGACCAGTCTGGCGCAAGATCTCGGCACAGGACATGGACTCGCCCGTGAGTACGTCGAGCGCTTGGCTCGCGGCTACTTCCTGCTTCCTCTCTACTTCTGGCGCCGCGGCTCGCTTTCGGGCGATTTGAGCAAGGACAAGAAGCTCTACTTCGGCGATCCCCTTCTGCACACGGTGGCGCACGAGCGTGCGCCCGGGATTCCCGATGACCGCGCCGCGATGGTGGAGAACGCCATCGCGCTGTCCCTTCTGCATCGCTACGAGCCCGTCGAATCCCTCGTGGAAGGCTTCGAAACGGTCGAGCAATTGCACGTCTGGGGGACTCGCAGCGGTGGCGAGGTGGACTTCGTCTGCGGGCCATTCCGCTCCGTGGCAGCAGTGGAGGTCAAGTACCGCACGCGACTTGACCGCCGCACCGTCAGAGGCGCGCTCAGGGCGCTACCCGGTCGCCCGGTCGTCGTCGCAACCAAGGACGTGCTGGAGTTCCACGGCGACCACGCCTACATCCCCAGCGCGCTCCTGCTCTGGGCACTCGGCTGAAACCGCTGGCGAATCGCGCTGCCTTCAAGTCCTGACCGGCGGCCAGAGGCTGTGAGCCCATGGGACGAAGGATTGGGCGGCCCTAGCTGCACAAGCTAATGCCGAGTCACGATGTACAGCTTGGCCCGTGTAGCGACCAGCGGCGGTTTCCGGCGCCTGGATCTCGAGCTCGACCTTGCGCGGCTCGTTGCTGACCGTCTGCGTCGGATTCGGCACCGTGACGACGCGGCGATCGAGCTGCCAACCAGCCGGAGCCTCGATCCTGAAGACGAGGTCGTCGACTTCGTTGTTCCAGTGCGCCTTGATGGCCTCGTTGGGGACGAACGAAACGTGCGCGCGGGCGCTCGCACCCGGCTCGATGGCGCCCGGAACCATGGTGGCCTCGACCGTCACGTACTCGCCGCTGTCGCGATAGATCCGATCGTCGAGCGCGGGCGGCCCTGCGGTGCTGGCGTCGCCGGCGAACTCGCGCTGCGGCTCGGCGAGCTCGGCGCCGCCGGGCTCGACCACCAGGGCGGCGGGCTCCTCGCCGCGGGCGACGATCTCGCGCCGCGCGGTGTTGACCCAATCGTAGAATGAATACGGCTTCTCGAGCCGCGGGCCGTACTGCTGAATGCGTCGTCGCCAGATGTAGTTGTTGGGATCGAGGTCGAGGGCGCGCTCCCAGTAGCGCACGGCGCGCTGGAAGTCGCCCGGTTGCGCGGCGCGAGCGCGACGGAATCGACGTCAGGCCGCGTACCCGATCACCGCGAAGAAGTGGCACATCGTGCCGGCAAGGACGCAGAGATGCCAGAGGAAATGAGCGTACGGCACTCGTTTGTTGACGTAGAACGCCACGCCGCCCGTGTATGCGAGGCCACCGGCCACCAGCCATAGGAGACCCGCTGACGGCATCCGTTCCCAGAGCGGCTGGATGGCGACGACCCCGAGCCAGCCCATCCCTACATAGACCGCCGTCGACGTGATCGGGTAGCGCGGCCCCCCGACTACCTTGAAGATCACCCCCGCCAGCGCCAGGGTCCATACCGTACCGAGCAGCGTCCATCCCCAGGCGCCGCGCAGAATGCCGAGCGTGAAGGGCGTGTAGGTGCCGGCGATGAGAAGGAAGATCGCTCCATGATCGATGACCCGAAGCAGGCGCTTGGCTGGTGAGCGCGGCAGTGCGTGGTACAGCGTGGAGGAGAGGTACAAGAGAGCCATCGTCGCCGCGAAGACGCTGACGCCCACGATACTCGCGGCACCGTTGGGAATCGCCTCCAGCACCAAGGAAGGCGTCACGACGAGGATCGCCAGGAAGCCAACTCCGTGGCTGACGCTATTCGCGATCTCTTCACCTACCGACTGAGGTCTGATCGATTTCCGCTTCCGTGTCGTGGTCGTGCGGCGGCAAGGAACTTCAGCGCCCGCATCCCGGGCAGGAAGAAGTAGGCGCCGCCGACCGGGGTGACGAACAGCGGCATGTCGGTGCAGCGCTCGCGCACCGGGCGGCGCGGGAAGGTGAAGTTGCGCTGCATGCGCCGCCGGGCGTCCTCATCCACAGGGCCGCTCGGTGGGCGCGGGTGGCCGGCCGCCACCGGGTCGGGGTCGGCGTAGAGGCCGTCGAACTTGGCGTTGTTCAGCCAGGTCTGCTGGATGAGCTCGAACTGGCGGGCGATGTCGGCGTTCAAGCAGATGAAGTACAGCCCTCGGGCCTCGCCGTCGTCCTCCATGAGCCGGTCGGGGTCGACTCCCTCGGCGATCGGCTCGCCGTAGGCGCGCCCGCGACGCAGGATGCGGTGGTGGCTGGCGACGGCCATGGCCTCCTCGAGGCTCCCCGGCAGCGCGTCGCGCGGGTTGGCGCGGCGGATGTGGGAGCCCACTGGGCAGCGCATCCCGTCGGCGTCGCGCTCCCGGTAGCCGAACGCGTCGCGGCGCCGCAGGCCCAGGTCGGGAATCGGGCGGTCGGGCGACAGCGTCATCGGCGTGCCGTCGGGCCAGCGGCCGAGCATCTTGGCGGCGACCCACACGCGGGGATCGACATCGGGTGGCGCCGGCTGTCGCAAGGCCGCGGCGACCTGCTCCGCCCAGCGCCAGAAGCCGGCGACGTCCTGGCGGAGCTGGCGGAACACCAGGTAGGAGCCGTAGAAGCCGAAGTCGCGGGCGCCCGGCGGCCCGTCCTCCGGGCCCTCGGGCAACATCCCCGACGGGTCGCCGGCGGCCCCGACCAGCGGGCTTTCGGGCCGGGCGCCGTACTGGTTCTCGTAGCCGAGGATGAGCTCGCCGGGAGCGAGGGTGTTGGCGGGTCGCGGCGGCTCGGGCTCCTTGTAGCCGCCGATGATCGGCTGCGCGATGCCGTCGTCGAAGCCGAAGTGCTCCTTGCCGCTGCGCATCATCGCCGCCGAGGCCTCGAGGCGAACGACGCTCGCCAGGCCGGCGGCCCCGGGGGCAGCGAACAGCTCGTCGTCGAGCTCGGCGAGCGCGCCTTCATCGGCGGCGAACAGGAACATGAGGGCGTGGAGCGCGGGGTTGTTCGGGCCGCCCCAGAGCCAGTTGCCGGGGTCGGCGCGGCCCTGGTCGCCGAGCGCGCGCCGCCGCGCCTCCCAGGTCATGCCTTCGCGAAACTCGCGCGAGAAGCCCGCCAGCTCCTCGCCGCCGGCGCGCTCCTCGCCGCCGGCGCCCGACTCGCCAGCGGCACCCGGCTCGCCGCCGGGGCCGGGCTCATTGTCGATCGTCCGCAGCCCGAGGGCGCGCAGGCCGGCCGAGGTGAAGGCGATGTTGCACGCCTGCCGCTCGGCGCGGACGCCGCCCGGGGTGATGCGCGGCAGCGAGGCCCGCAGCCAGCCGCGGAACGCCGCCGCGTCGGCGATCTCAAGCAACGCGTAGCGCGCCACCGGCAGCGTCCCGTAGCCGGTGAACACAATCCCCTGGATCTCGCCGGCGTCGCGCTCGACGCGTCCCTTCTGCCGTCCGCCTCTGGCCATGGGCCCAGGGCGCGCACCCGAATCGCGGTCCGGCACGCGATCACGAGCCGCAGCCCGGTCCCCGCCCCCCGGGGCCTCCCCGCCGGCTGCGTTTTCCCTCCCCATCTCCGGAGCGTCCTTCGCCGTCACAGTCTCGCCAGCCATTCTTCGGCTTCCTTTCGGCCCATCGTCGGCCTGGCCAGCCCCTCGCGAATCCGGGCATTGTTGATCACGTTGAGGATCGTCAGCGTCGGATAGGCGCTGTACCAGACCTCGGTCGGCACCTGGCTGGCACGTACCTTGGCCTTGAAGGCGAGCTCGTTGCGCGCCCCGCCCTTGATCAGCCAGCGCGAGGCCGGGAACTCCCACGTGTTGCTCCAGATCGCCGTCAGGCCGTCAGACGCCTTGTCGATGAAGTCGCCCAGGTAGCTCTCCCAGCTGCCGTCGTAGTTGCTCAGGAACAGCAGATTGCGGCCGCCGTCGATCACCATCCAGCGGGCGAAGTGGATGGATGCGATGCTGCCGAGGCGGCCCTTGCGATAGATCAGTCGGGCGGCGGCGTCGATCACCGCCAGCACCGTGCGAACCACGAACTGCCGGTACCGCCCCGGCTTCATCGGCGCCAGGCTGGTCATCTGGTTTTGCACCTGGTAGTCCTCGCGCGCCACCAGCTCGCGCACCTGGCCGGGCTCGGCGGCGGTCATGTCGGTCTCGGGGTCCCGCCGCTCCCGGTAGCGCAGCCAGGGCAACGAGAGCAGCAGCGCGATCGCCCCGATCACGGCGACGGCCGCGCGGAAGAGCCCCACCGCCCAGAACACGAGCCGCCGGCCGAGGGGCGGCAGCGCCGCGCGATCGGTGGCGGCGGCGAATTCCGGCTGCTCCCGCACCCAGGCCCGCAACGCCCCGTGCGCGTCCACCGGATCGGCGGGCAGCGAGCCGCTCGCCCGGCGATCGTCGAGATGCTCCTCGAGGGCCTCGCGGAGGCGCGCCTCCCACTGGATCTGCCGCACCGAGCGGCCGACGGCGCCGACATAGAAGGTCTGCGGCGCGACGCCGTGGGCCAGCAGGAAATCGCGCCCGGCTCTCGGGGAGCGCCGGCCGGCCGGCGGGTAGCCGGCGCAATGGGCGTAGATCTCGTGGAAGGTGTCGCCGCCGACCCGGATGAGCTCGTCGAGGTGGGCGTGGAGGCCGCCGTCGTGGTTGGTCGACAGCAGCAGGCGCCCGGGGATCGGCTCGCCGCGCAGGTCGAGCTGCGGATCCAGCACCGCCCAGCGCATGAAGTGAACGCTGCCGAGGGCCTCGAAGTCGATCCGCGGGTCGGGATCGCCGATGGTCTGACCGATGGGGACGAGAAGCTCGCGGAGGGCCTCTTCGTGCCCGCTTTCGATCTCGACGATCGCGGCGAAGGCGGACTGGCGCACGTCGGCGGCGCCGGTCCCGTGTGTCCTGCTCGCCACCCTGCTGCTCGCTCCCGGTCCCCAAGACGGTACGAGGTCGCTCGATTCGCCGGCAACGATGGCACACGCTGCCCGACCCCGCCAGGGATGCAGCCGACATCGAGGGTTGAGCAAACCGGCTGTCCGTTGCCCCGTCCGCGCATCTTCTCCCTACCATCTCTCGGGCCCGTGACCGACAATGAGGCCTCCCCGGTTCGGACCTCCCGACAACGTCAACGACAACGCAGAAGGAGGAGCAACCATGCGTGCACCCTTGCTCCCGACGATCTCGACGCTCACCGGCCTCCTGCTGGCGGTGGCTGTGGCTCCGCTATCGCCCCAGGCCCGGGCGGTGAGCGAGGCCCGCCACCCGGCGGCGCACGAAGCTCGCCACTCGGCGCCATCATCACCGCGAGCCGCGCAGCAGCCGCGCGCCCGCGACCTGGGAATTCCGTTCGACGGCGAGCCCGGGCCGTTGAACGCGATCACCGACGTGGAGGGCGTCGAGGTCGGGCACACGACGTTGATCTCCGGCGACGGTGACCGCGTCGTGGGGCAGGGCCCCGTGCGCACCGGGGTCACCGCCGTCTGGCCGCGGGGCAACGACACCCCCGACCCCGTGCTCGCGGCCTGGTTTTCGCTCAACGGCGACGGCGAGATGACGGGGACGACCTGGGTCGAGGACTCCGGGATCCTCGAGGGACCGGTCATGATCACCAACACGCTCAGCGTCGGCATCGTCCACCACGCGGTGATCCGCTGGGGCGTGACCCGCAGCCGCGACTTCACGGGCAGCGGGTATCCGCCGTGGCTGGCGTCGCTGCCGGTGGTCGCCGAGACTTGGGACGGGACGCTCAACGACATCATGGGTCAGCACGTCACCGAGGAGCACGCGCTCGCTGCGATGGACGGCGCGCAGGGCGGACCGGTGCAGGAGGGCAACGTCGGCGGCGGCACCGGCATGATCTGTCACCAGTTCAAGGGGGGAATCGGCACCGCCTCGCGGCGGGTCGAGATTCTCGATGAGACCTACACGCTCGGCGCCCTCGTGCAGTGCAACTACGGATCGCGGCGGTCCCTGCGCATCGCCGGCGTGCCGGTGGGCCGGGAGATCGGCGACATGATGCCCAACTCCGGCGAGCCCGACGATGATGCGGGCTCGATCATCGTCGTGGTCGGCACCGACGCGCCGATCCTGTCGCACCAGCTCAAGCGGGTGGCCCGCCGGATCTCGCTCGGCCTGGCTCGTAACGGCAGCACCTCGGGCAACGGCTCCGGGGACATCTTCATCGCCTTCTCCACGGCCAACCGCGAGGCGGCCCGCTCGTCGGGGATGAGCGAGCTGCGCATGCTTGCCAACGGCAGGCTGAACGCCCTGTTCACCGCCACGGTCGAGGCCACCGAGGAGGCGATCGTCAACGCCATGGTGGCCGCCGAGACGATGACCGGGGCCAACGGCGTCACCGTTCCCGCCCTGCCCCATGATCGCCTGCGCGAGATCTTGCGCCGCTACAACCGCCTCGACGATGCACCGCGCTAGTCTGACTGGAACCGGCTCGCCCCGGGAGGCCGCCCCACGACGCATCTGCCCCGCGTGATAGGCTGCGGCGGGGTTTGGCAGGAGGTAGCACGATGAAGAACGTGTTGCGGCGTATGGTCGTTGTTGTGGCGACGCTGGCGCTTCTCGCGGCCACGGTGCCGCTGGCGCCGCAGGAACAGCTTCCCCCGCCGGCGCCGCTCGCCCCCCACGAGCTCATCGAGAGCGCCTCGAGCCTGATGAGCGCCTTGGCTGAGACGGGAGCCATCACCAAGGGGCAGGCGCAGAGCCTGCTGGTGAAGCTCGAGGACGCTAGCCAGGCGCTCTGGCAAGCGAACGCCGGCGCCGCCATCCGGCACCTCGGCGCGTTCCAGCACCAGGTCGAGGCGCTCGCCCAGGGAGGCCAGCTCGGCAGCAAGGACGCCACCACGCTCGCGGACTACGCCACCCAGGCGAGCAACGCCATCGAGCAGCTCGCCTTCAACATTCCCTCCGTGGCGCGGGTCGGCAACGCGTCGTGCCAACAGGTGGCCTGTCCCCAGCCGCTGGTTTTGTACGTCGATGGGCGCCAGGCGCACCTGGCCCCGGACGGTAGCCAGGCGCGGCCGTTTCGGTCCATTGCCGCCGCGCTCGCGGCGGCCGAGGAAGAAGGCGCCTGCGGCGTCGAGATCCACCTGGCGCGCGGCATGTATTCCGGAGACATCCTCCTGACCCGCCACACCCGCATCATCGGCGACGAGACGCGCGCCACGACCATCCGCGGCTCCATCATCGATGAGGGCGGCTACGACCTCGACCTGCGTGGTATCACCATCGCCTCGAGCCCGGCGCCCGGCGGCGTCGTCGCGCAGCCCTGCCCCGCGAACGTCGACCTGTCGGCGGTGGTGGTCGACGGCGCCACACGTTACGGGGTCCGCCAGGACGGTGGCTCGCTGCGGATGTTCGCAACCCGGGTGCGCGCGACGCTGGCCCAATCGGACGACGTGTACGCCGGCAGCGGCGTGCGCCTCACCGGCGGCGCGAAGGCGGTGATCGGCCGGAGCGAGATCGATGGCTCCGGCTCGGTGGGGCTCGCGATCAGCGACCCGGAAACCCGCGTTTATGTCGCCGCCAGCCTGATCGGCGACAGCCACGTCAACCCGAGCTTCGAAGACGAATTGCCCTTGCTCGGTCTCGGGTTCGGCGGCGTCGAGGTACGCGACGGCGCGCTCCTCCTGATGCTGATCTCCAAAGTCGAAGACAACGAAGCGTTCGGCGTGAGCGTTCGTAGCGGTGGACGAGCGCATCTCCGCTACGCTGAGATCTTGGGCACCGCGTCGCGGAGGATCGGCGGGCTGCTCGTCGCCGGGTTCAACGTCTTCGCAGAGAATGACGCAACGGTCGAGATCTCGCGGGTCACGGTCACCCGCGGCGACCTCGCGGGCATCGGCATGAAGGATTCTTTCGTGACCGGCTCTGCCTCGATCGTCAGCTTCCACCCCATTGGCGTCGTCATCCTGTCACTTCCCGCCTCCGACCCGGCATATGACCTCAACGCTGCGACAAGCTGCCTGAATGGCGTCGCCTTTCTGCACAACGACCTTAACCTCGACTTTGCGGCGCTGCCGGCGCCGTGCGGCAGCGGTTGCCCTCCGCCCCCTCCATGCCATAGCGTGCCGACCGTGTGCGACTGGTGCGGATCATGACGGGCGCGCCGCCCGATCTGCCGCTCGACCTCGTGTCGGGCTGGCCCGGGACGCCGCAGTAACGGGGACTACCTTGCTAGAGATGGCGATAGCGGCCGCGCCCTGCCCCATGATCGGCGGCGCGAGATGTTGGGCCGCTACCACCGCCTCGACGATGCGGCGCGCTAGGAAGCTCCGGCCTCCTGGCGCTCGCGCGGCGCGGCTGGCGGCGGCGGTGCCCTCCGCGGCGCTGGCGGCGGCTTTCCTGGCGGCGCCGCTCCCGGCGCCGGCGATCGACGGTGAGACGCCGGGCGCCTCCCAGGCATCCGCAGGCAACGACTACCCCCAGCATCTCGGACCGACTCGCGATGGCCGGGTCTCGGGCGAAGGGATCGCGGCCGCCTGGCCGGCGGCCGGGCCGGCGGAGCTCTGGCGCCGCGCGGTGGGCGAGGGCTTCGCCGGCCCGGCGGTCAGCGACGGCAAGCTGGTCCTCTTCCATCGGGTGGACGACCGCGAGGTCGTCGAGGCGTTTGATGCGACGTCCGGCGAGCGGCTCTGGTCGACCGGCTACCCGACGAGCTATCGGGACGACTTCGGCTTCGACGAGGGGCCCCGAGCGGTGCCGACGATCGCCGGCGGCCGGGTGTTCACGTTCGGCGCCCAGGGCGTTCTGCAGGCGCTCGATCTGGCGACCGGGGAGCGGCTGTGGACGATCGACACCCACGAGCGCTTCGCGGTCCCGAAGGGCTTCTTCGGCGCCGCCAGCGCGCCGCTGGTGGCCGGCGGCCGGGTGATGGTCAATGTCGGCGGGTCCGGCGCTGGCGTTGGTGGCGGCCGCTCGAGCGGTGGCCCGGGGGGCGGCCCCGGCGGAGCTGAAGGCGGCAGCGCGACCACGAAGGGTGCAATGGCCGAGGGCAGCGGCGGGGCCGGGGTCGCCGGCGCCGGCATCGTCGCCTTCGACGCCGCCACCGGCGAGGTGCTGTGGAGCGCCACCGACCACGGGGCGAGCTACTCGACGGGGGTGATGACGACGCTCGGCGGCCGCACCGCGGCGCTGTTCTTCACCCGCGAGGGCCTGGTCGAGATCGACCCCGCCGACGGCAGCGTGCGCGCCGACTTCCGCTGGCGCTCGCGCTCGGCCGCCTCGGTCAACGCCGCGACGCCGCTGGTGATCGACGAGCGGGTGTTCCTCTCCGCCAGCTACAACACCGGCGCCGTGCTGCTGGCGCGCGGCGCCGACGGCTTCACGCCGGTGTGGAGCTCCGACGACGTGCTGAGCAACCACTACGCCACCAGCGTCCGCCACCGCGGCTACCTCTACGGCTACCACGGGCGGCAGGAGTACAGCCCCAGCCTGCGGGCCGTGGAGCTGGCCACCGGCGCGGTCGCCTGGAGCATCGACCGCTTCGGCGGCGGCTCGATCCTGGTCGCCGGCGATACTCTGCTGATCCTCCGGGAGGGCGGCGAGCTGGTGCTCGCCGAGGCGAGCCCCGCCGCCTTCACGCCGATCGCCCGCGCCCGGATCCTGGCGGGCACCGTGCGCGCCTACCCGGCGGTGGCCGGCGGCATCCTGTACGCGCGCAACGAGCGCGAGCTGGTGGCGGTCCGGCTCTCGCCGTCTTCGTTACCGCCGCCGGACTGACGACGGCGCCGGCGATGAGCGGCCTGCCGGTGGAGGTCGCGGGCTTCGGCAAGTACCGGCACCGCGTCCCGCGGAACAACCAGGCTCCGCTGACCCGCTCGGGGCCGGGCCTCTCTACATCGCGTCGCGGAGGCTGGCGAGCCGGCGGCGCAGCCAGCTGGCGTCGTCCATCCGTTGCACGATGATCTCGCGGCGGTTCTGCCAGGCGCGGGTCGCGGTGCGCGGGTTGGAGACGTGCGGCGCCGGGATGGCCGCCGCCAGCCCCGCCGCCTCTTCGGCGGTCAACGCCTCGGCGCCCTTGCCGTAGAAGCGTCGCGCCGCGGCGCCGACGCCGAGGATCCCCGCGTCGAACTCGATGACGTTGAGGTACAGCTCGAGGATCCGCGGCTTGCCCAGCTCGCGCTCGATCCACCAGGTCAGCTTCGCCTCGCGCAGCTTGCGCGTCCACGAGCGCTCGTTGGAGAGGAACAGGTTCTTGGCGAGCTGCTGGGAGATCGTCGAGGCGCCGCGCAGCCGCCCGCCGCCGCGCCACTCGTCGACGGCCTCGCGCACGGCGTCGAAGTCGATGCCCTGATGGCCGAAGAAGTTGATGTCCTCGCCGACCAGGACCGCCAGCTGCACGTCGATCGAGATCCGCGACAGCGGCCGGTACTCGAAGCTGACCTCGCGGCTGGCCCCCTGCTGCCGCCAGGACTCGACCTGCCGGTCCCAGACCGACCAGGTCTCCGACGGCTCCCCCGACTTCCACGCCTGCAGCGACGGCGGCGTGTACCACCACCACACCGCCGCGGTGGTCGCGGCGAGGACGACGAGCACGGAGAACAGCAGCGCCCGCCTCCAGGTGAACCAGCGGGTGCCCTTCCTCTTGCGGGCGCGGGCCGTTTTCTGCATGGCGGTCACGGTATGCGATCATTCCTTGGCGCCGCAATCCGCCGCGAGGAAACGGCCTTGCGCGGCGCTCGCGGCGCGTCGCAGGCGAGGGCGCCGACCTTCGCGGCGCGGCGCAGGCGAGAACGCCGACGTTTCCGAACCCGCGACCGGAAGCAGCCTCGTCCGGCCCGACCCGACCCGACCCGACCGCGACAAGGACAAGCGAGGTACCGCATGGCGAAGAGCTACTGGCTGATGAAATCCGAGCCCGACGTCTACTCGATCGACGACCTGGCGCGCGATGGCTCGACCTCCTGGGAGGGCGTCCGCAACTACAAGGCGCGCAACAACATGCGGGCGATGAAGGCCGGCGACGAGGTGCTCTTCTACCACAGCAACGCCAAGCCGCCGGCCGTCGCCGGCATCGCGCGGGTCTGCAAGGAGGCCTACCCGGACCCCTTCCAGTTCGATCGGAAGAGCCGCTACTTCGACGCCAAGTCAGACCCTGACGATCCCCGCTGGGACCTGGTCGACATCGAGTTCGTCGCCAAGCTCGACGAGCCCGTCGCGCTCCCCGACATCAAGGCCGCCGACAAGCTCGCCGGCATGGAGCTGGTCCGTTACGGTCGCCTCTCCGTACAGTCGGTAAGCAAGGCCGAGTTCGAGCAGGTCAAGAAGATGGGGAGCGGGTAGCGGGCTCAAGCGGGCGACCGTGGCGCTGGCCGCCTACGTCTGGAACCTCGGCAACCGCTAACCGCCTACGTCCGGAACCTCGGCCACGGGCGAGGACAGGTGCACGAAGTGTGGGACAACTCCCACTTGTCGACGCAGCCTCCTTGGAGGCGCGCGCTTGCGTTGATCCGGCGCGGCGGCGGCTCCTCAGCCCTCGTCGCCGCTCTCCTCGTCGAACGACAGGGCCGCGGAGTTGATGCAGTAGCGCAGGCCGGTCGGCCGGGGCCCGTCGGGGAAGACGTGGCCGAGGTGGGCGTCGCAACGGGCGCAGACGACCTCGGTGCGAACCATCCCGAGCGAGCCGTCGGCATGCTCGTCCACCATTTCCTCGGCGGCGGGGCGGGTGAACGACGGCCAGCCCGACCCGGAGTGGAACTTGTCGCCGGAACGGAACAGCTCGGCGCCACAACAAACGCAGCGATAGACGCCCTCCTCCTCGTGGTCGTCGTACTCGCCAGTGAACGGCGGCTCGGTGGCTCCCTGACGGGTCACGGCGTACTGCTCTTCGCTGAGCTGCTGCCGCCACTCGCTGTCGGGCTTCTTGATCTTTTCGGACATGGTCGCTCCCGGGAACGTATCCGGCGATGGGCTATCTCCCGCAGGCTCCACCACCGGGCCAAGACCATGGTACGGCGACGGAACCCGTGGCGCTACGACGGGTCTCGAGCCCGGGTGGCCACGGCGGACACCGGCGCGGTTGCCGGCACCCGCGCCGCGCGCAGAAAGGTGCGGGACGAGGTAAGACTTTCTCGCGGACGTTCGCTTCGCGCCTTGCAGGACTTACATGGTGCAGTGAAGATTTGCCCCCGCAGCTGCTTCCAAACCACGCCTGAACGGCGGGGCACGACATCATCGCCGGCGGCACGAACCTTGCAGTATTCCATGGGTCAGTACCCGAAAGGAGCAGGTGATGAACGCTGACAACCGCCGTGCTTATCAAGAAAAGGCCGATGCCCAGCTACGCCTTTGGAGCGCCAAGATCGAAGAGCTGCGCGCCAAGGCCGAGATCAAGAGGGCCGAGGGCAAGATCGACTACTACGACCGCATCGAGAAGCTGAACGCCAACCGCAGCGCCGCCACGCGGCAGCTCGCCGAGCTCAGGGAAGCGAGCGCCGAGGTGTGGGACGACTTGAAGGAGGGCTTCGACGAGGTACGTGAGGTCCTTTCGACGGCTATCGATACCGTGGCGAAGCGCTTCCGCGATGGCGACGAGCCGCCGGCTCCGCCGCCGCCGTCGTCGGGACGCGGCGGCCAGCACCGGGCGAGCCATTGACCGGCGCTGATAGCCCGGCAATCGCCGGCGATGCGGGCGGAGGCCGGCCCTAAAACTGCTTGTCCCACCAGTGGTCCTCGAGGACCTGGGCGGTGGTTTCCAGTTGCTGACCGCCGACCACGAGGACGACGCGGTAGGTGCCCTCGGGCGCCGGTGAGTACACCTGGTCGGGCCGGCGGTTCGGATCGTCGCCGCCACCGCCGCCGCGTCCGCCGAAGCCGCCGCGTCCGCCGCGTCCGCCGCGACCCCGAGCTCCCATCTCCGCCTGGGTACGCTGGCGACCGAAGTCCATGTCCCAGACGACCGTGTTGAGGCCGGCCTCGTTGGTGCCGGTCAGCTCGCGCACCAGGCGGGCGCCGTCGTAGATCCTGATCGTCGGTGCCGACGCCGCAGGGCCCGCCAGCAGGTAGTTGATAACGCTGCCGTCGGGCGCCGCACCGCCTTCGAAGTTCTGCGCCGAGCGATCGTTGCGCGAGGTGTCCTTCCAGCGCACCGCAGCCTCGATCTCGAACAGGTGCACCGGGCGGTCGAGGTTCTCCTCGGTCAGCTCCTGGATCCAGGAGATGTCGGTAATGAAGAACCCGCGCCCGTGGGTGCCGACGACGAGGTCGTTCTCGCGCGGGTGGATCTTCATGTCGTAGACCGGCACCGTGGGCATGTCGCCCTTCATCTTGTGCCAGGAGCCACCGCCGTCGATCGAGACCCAGACGCCGATCTCGGTGCCGGCGAACAGCAGGTTCGGGTTCTTGTGGTCCTCGCGAACCACGTCGATCGCCGCGTTCGGCAAGTTCGACGAGATGTCGGTCCAGGTCTCCCCGTAGTCGGTCGTCTTGTAGATGAACGGCCGGAAGTCGTCGCGACGGTAGCCGGTGAACGTCACGTAGGCGGTCGCCGGGTCGTGGCGCGACGGCTCCACGCGGCTGACCCAGTAGCCCGGGTTGCCGGCGATGTTGCCGTTCACCTGGGTCCAGGTCTCGCCGGTGTCCCTGGTGACCCAGACGTTGCCGTCGTCGGTGCCGGCCCACAGCAACCCCTCGACCAGCAGCGACTCGTCGAGCGCCACGATCGTGCAGTACTGGATGTTGCCGATGCCCTGGATCTTCGCCGGGTCGTTGGTCGTCAGGTCGGGGCTGATCTCCTCCCAGGTCTCGCCGCGGAACGCCGAGCGCAGCACCACGTTGGCGCCGTGGTAGATGACGTTGTTGTCGTGGCGCGAAACGACGATCGGCGCGTTCCAGTTCCAGCGCAGCTCCTCCTCCCCGTCAGGGCGGGAGTAGTCGATCGAGCGGCTCTCGTTGGTGAGCAGGTCCAGCCGGCGAATCGGGCCGAACTGCGACTCGTTGTACAGGTAGCGGTTGTTCGACCAGTCGACCTCGTTGTACATCCCGTCGCCGCCGCCGACCCTCTCCCAGGCTTCGTAAGGAACGGGATCGCCGGAGCGCGTGCGCGACGGGCCTCGATCGGAGCCGTTGTCCTGCGTTCCTCCGTAGACGTTGTAGGGATACGCCATGTCGATGCCGATCGCATAGAACTGCGCCAGCGACATGTTGTCGGGGTGGTACCAGGTCTCGCCGCCGTCGCGGCTGATGCCGAAGCCGTGGTCGTAGCCCATCAGCATGTACTCGGAGTCGTCGGGGTCGATCCACAGCGTGTGATCGTCGCCGCCGATGCCGTCCCAGGCGTCCGTCCACTCGCGGCCGCCGTCGATCGATTTCAGCGAGCTCGCCGAGAGCATGAAGATCTTGTCGGGGTCGTTGGGGTCGACGATGATCTGGCCGTAGTAGTAAGGCGGGCCGCCGCCGACGTTCCGATCGGCCGGCGATACGGCCTCCCACGTGGCGCCGGCGTCGGTGCTGCGCCAGATGCGGTCGTTGACGCCGCGTCCGGGCCCCGGGGCGCCGTTGAGCAGCGCCTGGTAGGTCTCGTCCTCGCTCACCCCCTCGATGTTGACGTCCTCGATGACCGCGTAGACGCTGTCGGGCGCCGCCGGGGTCACCGCCAGGCCGATGCGGCCGAGCATTCCCATGGGCAGGCCGCCCTCCAGCATCGTCCAACTGGCGCCGGCATCGCGGCTCTTGTAGATGCGGCTGCCCGGCCCGCCCGGGTTGAAGGTCCACGGCCTGCGCACCTTGTCGTAGGTAGCGGCGTACAGTGTGTCGGGATCGGTCGGGTGCATCGTCACGTCGACGACGCCGATGTGGCGCGTCGTCTCGTTCTGTAGGCCGCGGCTCGGCTCGATGACGTCGGTCAGCAGCAGCTCCCAGCTCCGGCCGCCGTTGGTCGTCTTGTACAGGCCGCGCTCGGGGTTGTCGCGGTAGAGGTGGCCGAGGGCGGCGACGTAGACGATGTCGGCGTTGCTCGGGTGCACGACGATGCGGCCGATGTGGCCGGAGTCCGGCAGCCCCATGTGTATCCAGGTCTCGCCGGCGTCGGTGCTCTTGTAGATGCCGTTGCCCCAGTACGAGCTGCGCGAGTTGTTGGCCTCGCCGGTGCCGACCCACACCGTATCGGGCGCCGACGGCGCCACGGCGACGTCGCCGATCGAGAAGACGTCGTCGACATGGAAGATCGACTCGTAGTACACGCCGTCGCGGGTCTTCCATAGCCCGCCCGAGGCGGTCGCCGCGTAGAAGGTGTCCTTGTCGCGCGGATCGACGGCGATGTCGGAGAAGCGGCCCCCCTGACGGGTCGGGCCGATCTCCCGGTAGTGGACGTTGGCGAACAGCGCGTCGAGGTCGACGCCCTGGGCGGCGGCGCCCGTCGCGGGAGCCACGATGGCGGCCGCGGACGCCCCTGCGGCGGACCCGGAAACGCTGCCGACGACGCGCGCCGCGGACGCCGCGGCATCGGCCGAGCCGACGTCGACGACGATGACGGAGAGCAGGACGAGCGCGAAGGCGCCCTGGGCCAGCCTGGAAAGCAATCGCATGGAACAGACTCCTCGGTTCACATTCAATGGGGGCTGTGGAGGAGACTCTAGGAGGGTGTCGGCGGCCTGACAACATGCGCCCCGCCGCCGCCGGCGAGTTTTACATCCTTAACAACCACGCCGCGAAACTGCCGGAGCACGTCGCCGCCGCCGATCAGCGGGCTCTGGGCAGCCAGGACCGGCGGCGACCAAGGCGCTGGCGTCAGCGAACACGTCAAGCGGAGCGAACTCCAACTCGGCGTCGTCCGATCCGACGCGTCTGCCCGATGATGCCGGTAACCGCCGCTACGAGGCCTGCGGGTTCTGGAGGCGGAAGGCGAGGGCCGCGAGGGCGGCGCCGAGCAGCGGGCCGACCCAGTAGTACCAGAGGTCGCCGATGCCGCCGAGGCCGAGGGCGGCGTTGGCGACGATCGGACCGGTGCCGACCGCCGGGTTGAAGGCGCCGCCCGAGATCGGGCCGACCGCGAAGGCGCCGGCGGCGACAGTGAAGCCGATCGCCAGGCCGTAGTAGGAGTTGCCGGCGGTGGCCTCGGCGGTGGCGACGTTGAGGACCACCAGCGCCAGCGCGAAGGTGAACAGGACCTCGGCGAGCAGGACCTGGATGACGCTGGCGCCCGCGCCCGGGGCCGGGGCGAAAGCCTGGCCGGTGAGGAAATGCACGGCCCCCGTGGCGATCAGGGCGCCGCCGATCTGCGCGCCCCAGTAGGGGGCGATCTCGGCGGCCGCGATCTTGCCGCGCATGTACACGGCGAACGTCACCGCCGGGTTGTAGTGCGCCCCCGACACGTGGCCGCCCATGTAGACCATCACCATCAGGGCGCTGCCGATCGCCAGCGGCGCGAGATCGCTGCCGGAGATGACCGTCATCCCGATCGTGAACACGAGAAAGAACGTACCGATGAACTCGGTGAGATATTTCTTCATGGTTGAACGGCGCTCCTGGAGACGCGTTGACGAAGCTCACGGCCGCTGCCGTCAGCCGCCGCGGCTCGGATTCGCGACGCCGCCGACACGATCAGTCTGCTGCACGCGCCTGCGAAAGTCCACGCCGCAGACCGTCGGCGCACGCCGCCGGCGCAGGTCATGCGGCAACAACATCCGACAGCTCGCGGGGCCGACTTCGCTGCATATCAACGCGTGCGTGCCCACGGCCTTGCGGCGAGCGCCCGCGATGGGCTAACACAGCGCCTGACCGGAGGGATTCAGCCGCCGGGGAGTCGGGCTGACCACCGAGGAAGGACGCGCTGTGAAGATCTTCGTGAGGACTTCGATCGTTGCTTTGCTGCTGTTCCCGGCGCTGGCTTGCAGCGACGGAGCCGGCACGCGTTCGGACGCGAACGGCGCTGCCACCGAGCCGGTGGCCGGCGCCGAAACCATCGCACCCCGCGGCGAGAGCACGCCGTTCGCCGGCTATACGCTCTTTCATCCCCTGCGCTCGACGAGCGTCTACCTGGTCGACATGGACGGCGAGCTCGTCCATCAGTGGAAGACCGAGTACAACACCGGCCAGTCGGTCTACATGCTCGACAACGGCCACCTGCTGCGGGCGGCGCGCGACCCCGATCCGAGCGGCCCGTACCGCGGCGGCGGCGAGGGCGGCATCGTCCAGCAGATCGCCTTCGACGGCACCGTGGTCTGGGAGCTGAAGTTCTCCGACGAGGACAAGCGCCACCACCACGACATCGAGCCGCTGCCCAACGGCAACGTGCTGCTGATCGCCTGGGAGAACAAGACCTACGAGGAGGCGGTCGCCGCCGGCATCAACCCCGAGCGCATGCGCGACGATTACATCTGGCCGGACTTCGTCGTCGAGGTCGAGCCGGTCCCCCCGGACGGCGCCAACGTCGTCTGGGAGTGGCACGCCTGGGACCACCTGGTCCAGGAGCTGTATCCCGACCGCGACAACTACGGCATCGTCGCCGACCATCCCGAGCTCATCGACATCAACGCCGCCCCCTCCCACCGCGAGCGCCAGCAGATCGCCACGCCGGAGTCCATCGAGCAGCTCCGCTCGCTCGGCTACATCGCCGGCAACGCGGCCACCGACGACCGCCCGGAGATCCGCGCCGACTGGATGCACACCAACTCGATCGACTACAACCCCGAGCTCGACCAGATCCTGCTGTCGAGCCGCCACTTCTCGGAGATCTGGGTGATCGACCACGGCACCACCACCGAGGAGGCCGCCGGGCACGAGGGCGGCCGCTGGGGCAGGGGCGGCGACCTGCTGTATCGCTGGGGCAACCCCGAGGCGCACGGCATGGGCGGCCCCGAGGACCGCAAGCTGTTCGTCCAGCACGACGCCCGCTGGATCGAGCCGGGGCTGGCCGGCGCCGGCAACATCCTGGTCTTCAACAACGGCGGCGGACGGCCCGACGGCGACTTCTCGTCGGTCGTCGAGATCGCCCCGCCGCGCAACCCGGACGGCAGCTACGTGATGCTGCCGGGCGAGCCGATCGGCCCGGCCGCTCCCGTCTGGGAGTACAGCGCTGCCGACCGCGAGACCTTCTTCGCCGGCCTGCTGTCGGGCGCCCGCCGCCTCCCCAACGGCAACACGCTGATCGCCGAGGGCACCGCCGGCCGCATCTTCGAGGTCGGCGCCGGCGACGCGATCGTCTGGGAGTACACCAACCCCTACCTCGAGGACGAGGACCGCCAATCGAGCCGGCGCGCCGCGGAGGCAATGGGCGGCGGCGAGCCCGGCGACCGGGGAGGGGAGCGCGGTGCGGGGCGCGGCGAGCGCGGCGCCAGGGGCGGTGGGCGCGGCGGCGAACGTGGTGCGCGGGGCGAGGATCCCGGCGGGGAGGGCGGAGAGCCTGGCGCGCGGGGCGGCGGCGGTGACCGCGCCGGTGGCGACGAAGGAGGCGATCGTGCCGGGGGCGGCGGAAGAGGCGGCGGACCGCGCTCCGGCAGCATCTATCGCGCCACCCGGCTGCCGCCCAACCACCCGGGCATCGCGGCGCTGCTGCCCGCGCTCGCCGCCGGCGGCTAGCAGGCCGTGGTGGAAGTGTGATGGGTCTGGCGCGTGGACCTTGCGGGTGAGGGCAAGGAGAGCCGACGCAGGCGATGCCGGAGCCATCGTCGAGGAGGCTCGACGCGGCC
>Ga0302046_10001590_pt1 | contig 21281 bp, 12 predicted proteins | sample RVTome_11_FD_200261 | JGI IMG/M metagenome (GOLD analysis project Ga0302046, IMG submission 200261) | Soil microbial communities from uranium-contaminated site in the Upper Colorado River Basin, Wyoming, United States - RVT147D111 (version 2) ...
GTTACGGCACCTCAAACACTCCAACCAGTCCCACTCCGATGCTTCCTCCTACCCCACTCACAATGGCGGTGTATGCTCCCGGAGGTAAGGTGACATAAATGGCTGAATCAAGTGTGCATCCGGTTGTTGCCGCGGTACACGGATCCAATCCCGTGGCAATGATGTCCTGATCATCACCGCAGGAGATGGCCGGCGAATCGCATTGGGTCACCGGATCCTGCCAGTTGTTATTGACCGCAATCGGTGTTGCCCCTGAATAAAGGGTCATCGTCGGATTCGGAAGGGCTCCCGTCACTCCAAAATCAACAAGGCTTGGACCTTGGGCCCGAACCAATACCGTTTTGGGTACGGTCCCTTCAATTATAAATCCCCCAATTTGTACGTTGGCACTGGTTCCGACAAATCCTCGTGTGGATATATTTCCTAAATATGACAATGCCCCACTGGTATCCACATCAAACACTCCCACCAATCCCACTCCGGTACCTCCACCCACCCCACTCACAATAGCAGTATATGGTCCAGGGGGTAACGTGACATAAATAGCTGAATCCAAAGTACACCCCGTTGTTGCCGCCGTACAAGGATCAAAACCTGTGGCGATAATATCGCCGCTATCTCCACAATATTCCACAGGAGAAAGGCAAAGAGGATCGGTTGTCTGCCAGTTATTATTCTGCGCAATGACCGTTGACCCTGAATATAGCTGCATGGTTGGGTTACTCATAACCCCTGTGACTCCAAAATCCACCAGACTCGGCCCTTGCGCTCTGACGAGGACCGTTTTAGGTACAGTTCCCTCGATTATAAAACCCCCAATCATTACACTGGCACCCGTAAGCACCGAGCCTCTGGTAGAAATATTTCCCAGATCGTCAATGTCCGGCTCTACAACAACAAACGGCGAAAGGCTTGTGGTGACGGCACAGATCATGTTCGTGTTGGTATCCAAACTGTCGGTGACATCCGTCCAATTGCTTCCTTCAAAATGGAAGAGTTTTAATTTATCCTCCCGTGAAAATTGGGTGTCATCATAGATAAAACAGATGGTCATTGGACCGCTGAACACTGCCGTGGTGTTGACATCATAGTATATGTTCTGTTTTCCCAGTCGGAAGCTGGTGGGTGGAGGGGAACCCGTGGTCGTAATATCGATAGTGGTCTGTCCTGCTGTGGAGACATTGGAGAAAGTTACACTGACCCCGTTTCCCAGGGGAACAGACACATTACTTCCCGCAGGGGTATTGTTGGAGGGGGCATTTACGGTAGTGGTTTCAGTAGCGCTGTTGTTTCCAGGAACAGGATCAGCCTCACTGCTTGTAACACTTGCGGTATTGGTCAGTGTTCCCGTTCCAGTGGGGGTCACCACAATCGTCACGGTCTCACTTCTCCCATCCCGCATTCGTCCAATGTTACAGGTCACCGTCCCTCCAGCCTCCGAACATGTTCCACGGGTGGACCAGGCATTCACATAGGTGACCCCGCCAGGCAAGGTGTCTGTGAGCATCACCCCATCTGCTCGTGAAGGCCCATTGTTGGTAACAACTATGGTATAGCTCAAGCTATTTCCTACCGTTACAGGATCGGGAGAATCCGTTTTGGTCACCGATAGATCGGCTGCGGAGGTTACAACCGTTGTGGTCACGGTAATGCTGTTATTCCCGGAATTGGAATCTGATTGGTTACCGGTTACAGAAGCAGTGTTGGTCAAAGTACCGGTTGAATTTGATCTTACTACGATGGTAACCGTCGCACTGGAGCCATTTTCCATGGCTCCCAAATTGCAAGTTACCACACTCCCGGAGGAAGAACAGCTTCCTTGTGTGGTACTCATAGACCGAATGGTAATTCCCGAAGGAAGTGTATCGGTCAGGGTCACACCGGTTGCATTTAATGAACCGTTGTTGGTTACAACCATCGTATAGGTCAAATCCGCTCGCCGTTCCACAGGATCAGGGACATCCGTTTTGGTTATCGAAAGATCAGCCGAGTTTGGATTTGAATTGACTGTTGTGTTGGCAGTCGAACAATCATTTCCAGGATTTGGATCGGGCTCATTACCTGACACACAGGCTGTGTTACTGATGGTCCCTGTAGAAGTTGGAGTCACTGTTATGGTAATCACAGGGGCTGTACTCACCGCTAAGGTAGCCCGAGTGCAGGTTACCACTCCCCCCACTTGGCCACAAATCCATCCACTCCCACTGGCACTAATAAAAATAGCACCAGGGGGAAGCGTATCGGTTACCGTTACCTGAGTTGCCGTTGAAGGCCCATTATTGGTAACAGAAATTGTGTAGGTTAAATTTTGTCCAACCAAAACGGGGTCAGGGGAATCTGATTTTGTGATTGATAGATCCGTAGAGGCAGGATTAACTGTGGTTTGCTCTGTTGCGGAATTGTTTCCAGAAACGGGATCGGCCTCATTACCCGAAACACTTGCTGTGTTGCTAAGAATACCGGTCGTTGTAGGAACAACAACAATGGTGATGGTTGCATTGGCACCGTTGGCAAGACTTCCAATGTCACAGGTTACCGTACTGGTACCACTGCAGTTACCTTGACTGGGGCTAGTAGAAACATAGGTTACCCCTCCAGGGAGGGTATCAGTAACGGTTACCAGTGTGGCCGTTGAAGGACCATTATTGGTGACAGAAATGGTATATGTTAAATTTTGCCCAGCCAAAACGGGATCAGGGGAATCTGTTTTGGATATAATTAGATCGGCCAAGGGGGGATTAACCGCGGTTAATTCTACCCAACTGTTGTTAGGTAAAAATGGATCGGTTCCGCTACTTGCTACGCTTGCAGTGTTACTAATTGTTCCAGGTGCCGTCGGAGTCACCACAATCGTTACGGTAGCAATTGCCCCATTTAGGAGGGTCCCCAAATTACAAGTCACAGTACCACCTAATTCTGAGCAGCTTCCCTGGCTGGCTGTCCATGAATCAAATAAAACTCCTCCCGAAAGCAAATCAGAAAGGATTACCCCTGGGGCATCATCAGGTCCATTGTTTGTTAGTGTTACTGTATATGTAAGATTTTGCCCAACGAGGACGGGATCCGGGGAATCGGCTTTGGTTACAGAAAGATCGGTAGAAGGTAACTGTTTACTGTATTTGACCGTAAAAAAATCCATAGGCCAGGGTGGGGTAGTAGCTGGTGACATTTGGCTTAAACCAGTAACATAGACATTATTGGAATCATCTACGAAAAGAGCCGCGGGCCTATCAATTTGATCTCCTGGGGGCCCATTATAAAGAACTACCCAGACCTGGTTTCCATTCGGCCCATACTTGACAGTGGCAGTATCCTCAAAATAACCTGATCCAGTGGCCGCCTGTCCCGTTACATAAACGTTGCCGGAGTTGTCTAAGGCCAGGTCTGCTGGGATATCCCATGAGCTATTGGGACCATTATATCGCGCTTCCCAGAGTTGATTCCCATTTGAGTCATACTTGATCGTGGCAAAGTCAGTAGTTGTACCCAACCCTCCAACCCGGCTCTCACCGGTTACATAGACATTGCCAAAATTATCCACTTCCAATGCATGAGGGGAATCTATATAGTTTCCAGACCCATTGTATCTGGCTACCCAGAGCTGATTCCCATTTGAATCGTATTTAATAGTGGCATAGTCGTAACTACTTCCCAACCCAGTACTATATCCTGTTACATATATATTCCCAGAGGAATCGACAGAAATTTCTGTGGCCCCATCCCCTGCATTTGCGGGGCCGTCGTAGACAACTACCCAAAGTTCATTCCCATTGGAATCATATTTGACCGTTGCATAATTTCCCGTAGGATCAAAAGCTCCCTGGGAGGTTATCCCCGTCACATAAATGTAACCAGAGGAGTCTATTGCAAGGGCACTAGGGCGATCCGCGAAACTTCCGGAGCCGGTGTACCGGGCCACCCAGAGTTCATTCCCATTTGAATCGTACTTGATTGTTGTATAATCGCTATTACTTCCTGACCCAACGCTGTTTCCTGTTACATAGACGTTGCCAGAACCATCCACTTCAAGGGAAGCAGCACTTCCACCCCCAAATCCTGAATTATAAAAGGCTACCCATTGTTGAATCCCATTTGAATTGTACTTGATCGTTGCATAGTCCCCAAAACTAGTCCCTGTAACATAAACGTTACCTAAGGAATCCAAAGTAAGATCAGAAGGCCTATCAAAATAATTCGCAGGCCCATTAAACCTTGCCACCCAAAGCTGGTTTCCACTCGCATCATATTTTATGGTTGCATAATCAGCGTACCCACTTGAACCAACGCTCTCCCCTGTTACATAGACATTACCAGAGCCGTCGACCGCAACCGCACTGGCTCGATCATCACCATTCCCCGGACCGTTATACAAGTTCACCCATTCCTCTGTAACCAGAGGTGATGAAGAAAGCACTGTTATTAAAATTGTCGAACTGTTATTGCTTCCATCAGGATCACTCTCACCCCCTGTTACGCTTGCATTATTACTAAGAATTCCTGTTACAGTTGGGTTAACAACAATTGTTACCGTGGCACTTTCCCCATTGGCAAGTCCTCCAAGATTACATGTCACAGTACCATAAGTTTCAGAACAACTCCCCTGTGTTGGAGTTGCTGAAATAAAGGTTACTCCTCCCAGGAGGGTATCCATAACAGTAACTCCAGTTGCGGAATCCGGCCCATTGTTAGTAACCACTATTGAATAAATTAGACTGGATCCAAGACTTACTGGATCGGGTGACCCGGTTTTTATGATGGAAAGATCGGTAGATTCTTCACTCACTATCGTTATTTCCGTTGAACTATTGTTTCCAGGAACAGGATCGCTTTCATTCCCTATTAGTGAAGCGGTATTGATTAAGCTCCCAGTTGCGGTAGGTAATACGGTAATAGTTACCGTAGCTGCCGTGCTACTGGAAAGGCTACCCAAGTTGCAGGTAATCGTAGTTGTCCCATTGCAATTACCTTGGCTTGGAATTGAGGATACGAATCCAACCCCTAGGGGAAGAGAATCGGTGACTGTAACTCCAGTCGCATTTTCAGGACCGTTATTGGTTACAATTAATGTATAGGTTAGATTTGTACCCAAAAGGACAGGGTCAGAAGAGTCAGTTTTGGCAATAGATAAATCCACCCCCACTGTTTGAAGTACATATATATAGGCCGATCCCGAATCCGTTCCAAAATCATCATCCAGAGGAGACCCAATTATAATGATATCTCCATCTATGGAAACCGAAGTACCAAAAATATCGCTTGGCGATGCGTCTGAGGCGGTAAGTTTTGTGTCCTCATCCCAGACTGTGCCCGAACGCACAAAAACGTAGGCGGATCCAGATTCTGTGCCTCCATCATCGTCCTGAATTGCCCCAACAACAACAGTATCTCCTGATATGGAAACGGAATAGCCAAATCGATCACCGCCAGCGGCATCCGATGCAGTGAGTTTGGCTTGTTCACTCCACGAAGTTCCGGAACGGACAAATACATAGGCAGCCCCGGAATTGGAACCCACATCGTCGACCTGGTCTGCCCCAATTACCACCGATTCCCCGTTGATTGAAACAGAAATTCCAAATTGATCTGTGGTACCGGCATCCGATGCGGTGAGTTTGGCTTGCTCACTCCATGTAGTTCCCGAGCGTACAAACACATAAGCAGATCCAGAACTCGAATCGGAAAATACAGCCCCAACTACTGCCGAATCTCCACTGATAGAGACTGAGTGTCCAAATCGAGCGCCCCCGGCTGCATCTGATGCGGTGAGTTTGGCTTGCTCACTCCATGTAGTTCCCGTTCGCACAAAAACATAAGCGGCTCCGGAATCTCCCCCTGCATCCGCATCCCCCCATGCACCAATCACTGCGGTATTGCCCTCGACGGAAACCGAAAATCCAAAACCTGAAAGTGGTGCCGCATCGGAAGCCGTTAGTTTAGCTTGCTCGCTCCAAGTGGTTCCCGATCGAGTAAAAACATAGGCTGATCCAGAACTCGTTCCAGCATCATCATCATCGAAAGCCCCAACAACAACGGTATCACCGTTAATGGAAACCGAATGGCCGAAATTGTCTCCCAATTGTCCATCCGAGGCTGTGAGCGTAGCCTGTTCCAACCATGTAGTTCCAGAACGTACAAATACATAAACTGTCTCAGAAAGCGACCCAGGACCGATCACAGCAGTATCATCGCTAATAGATACAGAAAAACCAAAAAGGTCCCCTCCCCCGATATTTGAGCCCGTGACCTTATTTTCGGAAAAAACAAGTGGATCAATGGTAATAGGATAAACCGCATTTGTATCGTCAACTTTGATCCTTAGCTCATCCTTTGACAAGGCAAGCTCCGCCGGAAGCTTTTGCCCGGCGGAATCAAGAGCATATAATTTTTCATACCGAAGAACGGGGTTCCCTTCTTGATTGCCAAACGTAATTGATTTGCCCTCCTCCCGCCATATCGGTATTAAGTCCCCGGATAAGGACAAAGTCACCACCAGGGTATTGGAACCCATATTGCTTTTTCGAATGGGGGGCTCATCGAGGGTAAACCCCTGTTCAAGTCCCAGGGAGCCGTTAATGTACCACTCCCTGAGGCCACCTCGGTCAAAGGTTATACGGTTTTTATCCGATTTAAACACCGCAGGTTTCACTGGTTGAATATCTTCTTCATACCCATATCCCTTTAGCTGAATACCCCACTCCCAATTACCGTCCTTGGACGGCTTCACCTCAATCCCATTCCTCCCAAAATTGATTGCCAGTCCCTGTTTAGGATTAGAAGCTCGGTATGGCTTTTCACTATTCTCTTCCTGTTCAATTTGTAGCAACCGCGAAATTAAAACCTGTTGCAATCCGTACGGCATTGAATCTGTTTTCGAATAATTCGAATAAACTTTTTCCCCTGAATAAACATTCGGTGTTTTTCCAATTTTTTTACTGGTGTCCTTTAAGGAAAAGCCTCCCTTAGAATAAGAGTACCCTTGGATTGGAAGTCCAACCGTTAAACCAATTCCAATTGCTAATGCCGAAATCTTAAGAATTTCATGAAAATTTTTCATTTGAATCCTCCTAATAAATCCAATTTTTCAGTCCAAATAATTAAGATGAAGAATAAATTTTACTGTCACCTCTGTTTTTTCCCAGTTTTCCTGGTTTAATTCCCCTTCAAGTTCCTTAAATTATTCAACTCCCGATTTTGAAAACCAAGCAAATTGATCTGTCTAAAATTGTGATTTCATGATGTTTTATGACAAATAATGAGTTAATCTGGTCTATTTCGTTTATCTGGTTTTTCTAGTTTAGCGTTCGACCGAGCTCACGCCGAGGTCTCACGCCGAAGTCTGGTTTGTTTGGTTTTTTTGATTCTTTTAGTTCATCTGGTTTATTGGTTTTCCCCTGCACTCCTCACCCTTTGCTTTTCACTCATTATTCCTCGCCCCTTACCCCTCACCCATTCCTCATTACCCATTACCTATGATTGGACTACCTCAATGAATAAAAAGACATGGAGCCCTGTTCTTTTTTCAGATTGATTCCATTTTGGTTCTCGTTTTTTTCATATGGATGAGAGGCATTTTCCCTTCTCAAGCTGGTTTTTTCGATATTCTCTCGGGGAGCACCCAAACATTCGCTTAAAATTCCTGGAGAAATTCTCCTGACTTTTAAACCCTACCCCCGCCCCGATTTCTTTTACCTGATTGTGAGATTCCATTAAAAGTATGGACGCCCTTTTTAATCGAGTTTTTAAAATATACTCCCGAAGGGGTATTCCTACATCGCTTTTAAATTTCCGGCTAAAATAATGGGGATGGAGATCGACCAGAGAAGCACAATATCCTAAGGTTAATGGAAGATAAAAGTGGGATTCTATATAGACAAGAATTTGCTGAACTTTGGGTGTTATTTTTCTTGTTTTATCTGAACCGGTCCCTTTAATATCTGTTTTTTTTCTGCTCATTTTAACCAACACCTCTGAGTCGCATTCCATCCCCCCTCTGCTTTAAAAACCCACCAGGCATGGAACCACCGACTTCAAACCTTCAATGGAAGTTTCATTCCCTTTAGGTTTTCTTGAATATCTCTAATGAATATTTTTTCTAATTTTCCTTCGCTAGAGACAAAGAATGCATCCGCCCTTCTTTTAAAAAACCCAATCCATTTTTAATGTCTAACAGGGTGTTGAAAAAGGATGTATTTGTGCATTAGGTCGTCATTCCCGCGAAACCTGTCCTCGAATGCCTTTATCGGGGAGCGGGAATCCAAAAGTTGTTGATTTTAAAGAGCCTGGATTCCTGCCTGCCGGCAGGCGGGCCCGATAAAACCATTCGGGAATGACGGATTCGGAGTATTTCTACATCCTGCTAATTTTCCATTTCCAAAAAAACTTCTATTTTTTTGTTGTATGGTTCTAAATTTTCTTGGAGAACAACCTACCATCCGTTTAAAATTCCTCGAAAACAATGCTTGACTGCTAAACCCCATTTCAACACCAATTTCCTTGATCGGTTTGTAAGACCTCAATAAAAGGGAAGCGGCTCTTCTGATCCGATTTTTTAGGATATACTCCCGAAATGGAACTCCAACCTCCCTTTTAAACTTTCTGCTGAAGTAATCAGGGTGAAGATCAACAAGAGAAGCGCAAAATCCCAGGTTTAATGGTTTGTAAAAATGTGAATTAATATAAATGAGAACCCGCTGGACTTTTAGACTTGTCATTTCGGTTTCATCAATATCAAAAATAATTCCACTCATTTTTCACCTCTCCAATTGATATCTTCCACATCGATCCTATAACATTTTTGAAACCGGATTGTTTTCAGTGTAATCCCTTTCCGGGAAGTTCAAAAATAAGCGCCGCATTTTCATTTTCCAGAATTTTGGCCTTTTGGGTTTGGGGAGAATAACCTTCCGCTGACCCAGTCACCTCATAAGCGCCCCTCGGTAAATCGAAAAAAACAAAGTAACCGCTGCTGTCGGTATAAACCTGCACTTTATTCATTCCCAGTTGAAGCGCCTCCACCTTTGCGTTTGCAATCCGGGTCCCTTTTAAATTCAAAGCATATCCGTGAAGTACCCTTTTACTCCCATCCCCAGGCCGTTGAAATTCATTCAGCAAGTCGATTCTGAATTTTGGTTTACGATCCTTTTTCATCACGCCTTTTCAAAACTCAAGGCCACCATTCGAATCAGGTCGTTGATCGATCTGGGAAACATAAATTAATTTAATAAAACTTATCTAAAAACCATTACAAGCAACAGATATGCCACGAAATTTTCGACACCCTATTACAAATGTCTTTGGAAGAGAGAATGGACTGTATTCAATTGATTTATCAGTGGGATAGGGGAAAAAAGATTATTTAAATTCCCCGGTAAGGCTTCGGGTTAATTCTCGATCGGACAGGTTAAAAGGTTTCTTATTGCGACGGGTTAATAGCCACAAATGCGACGGCATCTAATAGTGGACTTCCCTTATTGGTGGAAATTCTTTAATGGAAGGTTTGTTTTGAATTTTTAGATTGGATATTGTACCGGTCTAATAACCGGAAAAAATGCGTACGATTAATTTCTAACCGCCTCGCCGCTTCTGCTTTATTCCAATTGGTTTCTTCGAGGGCTGAGAATATAAGTGATTTTTCAAACTGTTCTACCTTTTCCTTTAAACTCCCACAACTTTTTGAAACATTGGATTTCCCGGATGTTTCCAGAGGAAACAAATGCTGGGGTTGGATCGTACCGTTGTTTGCAAGAACGGTTGCCCTCTCTATAACATTCCTCAATTCCCTTATATTGCCCGGCCAATGATAGCTTTTTAAAACTCCCAACGCTTTCTCGTCTATATTTGAAGCGTTACGACATTGTTTGGTGGATACCTCTTTGAGAAAATGATTGGCTAAATCAGGGATATCCTCTATTCGATCTCTGAGGGGAGGAAGGAGGATGGGATAAACATTCAACCGGTAAAAAAGATCTTCCCTAAAATTCCCCTTCCGAACTTCTGTGGCCAAATCCCGATTGGAAGCGGCAATAAGTCGAACATCTGTCTCACGTTCTTTATTACCCCCTACCCTTGTATAGGTCTTGTGTTCCAAAAAACGCAAGAGTTTACACTGAAGCTCTCTGGGCAACTCACCAATTTCATCAAAAAAGAGGGTTCCTTCATCGGCTAACTCAACCTTCCCTTGTCTGAATTTATTGGCTCCGGTGAAAGCCCCTTGCTCATGGCCAAAGAGTTCATCTTCAACCAGATTTTCCGAAAAATTGGTGCAACTAATAACCACAAAAGGTTTGTTGGCCCTTGAACTGTTTCCATGAATATGGTGGGCAAGGACCTCTTTCCCGGTTCCCGTTTCTCCCAGAAGTAGAACGGTGGTGTCTGTAGGGGCAATCCGTTGACACACATCCAGACACTCTTTCATTGCCTTACTTTTTCCTGGAACCAATTTCGGACGTCTCAAACGCTCGGTTTGAAACCCTTCCGCCTCGCGCTTTAAACGCCTGAAGTCTAACGATTTTTTAATTCTTGTTTCAATGTCCAAAAAGTCAAAGGGCTTTGCAACAAAATCCGTTATTCCTTTCCGCATGGCTTCCACCGCTTTTGGAATCGTTCCGAAAGCTGAAATCATGATGATTTCCGTTGATTCTCGTAAATGGGTCATTTCATCCAACATTTTTAATCCGTCACCATCCGGCAATTGAAGATCTAACAAAACCAAATCAAACTCGTGATGGTTAAACAACTCCCGCATTTCGGCACAAGAGTTGGCCTCAAAAACACGATACCCCTGCCCAACCAACCGGTCTCGAAGGGTCAGCCGTATATCCGGATCATCATCCACAATTAGAATTCGCCCCGACATGTAGACTCCTTATCCCTTATTCTCTGCTCCTACCAAAGACAACCCCTTGGGAAGGGTGAAATAAAAAGTAGAACCCTTTCCCTCTTCCGTTCGAAACCAAATATTTCCCCCATGCAACTCAACCAAATAACTACAGATATAAAGGCCAACCCCATTTCCGTTTTTCCCGTTCGTACAGGAAGGTTCCTTAAAAACATTTTCCCATTTATTGGGGGACATTCCGATTCCCGCATCCTCTATGCTCACCACTAGATCGCCTTTTCTTTCCTTGGCGTTGATGTTGATCCGGGAGCCCTTCGGGCTCGCCTTAATCGCGTTGTGGATAAGGTTGAGAAGAATTTGCTCTACCCGCTCCTGATCCGCAAAAACAAATGCGGACTTTAAATCATCCCCTATGACACAGCTAACCCCTTTTTCCCTTTGAATCGGCTCAATGGCAAACAAAACTTTTTTGGTTAAATCCTCGATGGAAAATGCACAACAGTCAAGGGGCAATTTAGCCGTCTCTGAAATCGCAAAATGAAGCAAGGCAGACAATAATTTATTAAGGTGCTTGGAGAGAACATCCATGCGTTCCAGATAGTCCTTTTGCCGAATGGAAAGGGGTCCAACAAGCCCATCTCGAAGATTGGATACCAATCCCGATAAGGCCGTCAGAGGGGTTTTGACCTCATGGGAGAGCTGAAGGATCAGATCGTTTTTTAATCGTAAAATTTCGCTTAACCGATCGTTAATCTCTTCAAGAACGGCTGTTCGTTTTAGGACTCTATCTTCCAATCCTAACTTTAATTGAGCAATCTCTGCAGTTTTACAATCCAAGGAACTCTTCATTTTGCTGAGAGAATCCCATATCAATCCGATTTCATCGTTCTGTCGAACACGGTTAAATTCGGGAGGGTCGCCCTCCGATCCTGAACAATCCTTTGCCTGCTCGGCCAGACGGCGTAAGGGGGACATCATGGGAGATGAAACAGCCCAACCTAAAACCAAACCAAAGGCCAAAATAATTCCGAAGAAAATCGCTACGTTGCTGACTAAAACCTCCATTCGTTCAAATATGGGTTCCACCGATAAAAATATCCTTACCTTATTTTTTTTGTGAGGACCAATTCCCTTTTTCGATTGGAGAAGGTCATCGGACAAAACATTGGTCTGAACAGGGGACCCGATTTTTGCCTCCGAAGAAAGAGCCCTAATTCCATTGATCCTAACATAACGAGCCTGCCCCATTAACATTCCCTTTGGAGAAATAAGAGGTTCCTGGATGGGAGTATCCTTCCCAAAAACAGTTTGATCGAACTCGATGGTTGCATGAAGAATTTCTCCCCGCCGGGTTGTTTCTTCGAGTAATTTCTCAACTGCCTGACGATTGCCTGCGTGAAGGTGAAGACCCGCTTCTTCGGATAACCTCTCTGCTTCCATTTGCCCTCTTTGAATGGTGTTTTCAAAAAGGGCCAGCTTCGCCTGGGAAACAAGATAAAAGGTCAATAAAATGGTACAAACAGTCAACCAAACGCCGCCAAAAATCAATAACCGTTGACGAATACCTAACTTTGAGAACATGGCTCCCCTATGGGTATACCTGATCGGCCAACGCAATCAGGGAATTCTTAACCAGAATATCCATTCTTTTGGCCACCTGAAGGTTTATATAGGTTTGCAGTTTTGTGGAGTGCTGAACCTTTGGCAGGTAGTCACCCGCAACCACCCTTAATGCAACGTGAGCGGCTTTCCGACCCATCTCCTCATAGTTCCCCACAAGGGAAAGCAGCGCTCCGCTTTTTGAAAACCCTTCCGAATAAGCGATCAAGGGAAGGTTTTCAGAAAAAGAATATTTCAACAGAAACTTGACGGTTACCCCATCCAGGAAACTCGAATCAGGGAAAAGCCATAGCGCATCCATTTTTGAACGGAGGCGCGTTACATTGGGGCCGAGATCCGAAGGGGAACGAACAACGAACGGGAGAAGTTCAATGGAAGTGTCTTTAAAATAAGAAAGAGCGTTTTGGATTAAATCGCCTGTCCGATCGGGGTTATAGGGAATGCCGATTCTCCCATCCGGAAAAACCTGTTTTATTCTATGGTAAGCCTCATCGACGGGAAGATGCATTGAAATGGCATAAGACTTTGGGTTTTGAAGAGCCTCTGTGGGATTGACCACCATGCAAAAAACGACAGGGGCATCTATTGCCACGGTTTTTAGGGCAAGAACCGATAGGCTTCCTATGGCAATGATAGCCTTGGGAGGAACAACATCAATTTTTTCCATGACATGGGGAATCCGATTTAAATCTCCATTTAAGTTATAAACCAACGCCGGATGGTTCTTTAAAGCATCCATAACCCCGCGTGTTGCTTTTTGATAGGCGTCAATATCCGAACTCTTCAGAATCACTATCGGCCGGGTAACCGGGGAAACATTCAGAGGAAAAACAAAGAGAGAAAAAAAAGAAAAGAATAAAACAAAGGAAAGCTTTTTTGACGAATTTCCATAAAGGAGACCGTTGCCCTTTTGTTTGTGGTCTAAAGAATCGTAAAAATGAGAATTCATCTTCCCCTACAACCAAAAGTTTAATATAAAAACGATTTCAACAGGAATCTCCTCCCCGATCTCAGGTAATTCCCGATGTTCATTGTCGGTAATGTTATAGGCTTCCAAACGCGCTTCAACGTTTTTCATCACTCGATAACCGATCAAGGCATTGAGTGTATAATAAGGATCTGCTTCCGTCACCGTTCCGGGGAAGTCACCTGTTTCAAAAGGCCAGGTGGTCCGGTGAACGTAATGAAAAGTAAACGCTCCTGTAAACCGTTTCCATTCATCAAAAAGAAGGCCCAAATTGATTTTATGAGGAGCGGCTCCCCTCACATTATTTGAATCTTCTTGATAAGCAGCATATCCGTAATTGGCAATGAGCCTAAGAAAAGGCGAAAGTTCATACTGCGCCCACAATTCACCTCCTCCCCCTCTAATATTGTTACTCTCATTTACAAAAGTCACGGTTGAAGGAGGGGTAAACGTTGAAATGATGAGATCGTCCATGATGACATAAAATAGATCCAACCCCACGGTGAGGTCGGGTAAGAAGGTTCCCAGATACCCGGTTTCATACCAAATAGCTCGTTCCGGGTTCAAATCAGGGTTCCCCTTAAGCGTAATGAAGCTCCCCACTGAAAAATCAAAGAAGTTATTGGCGAGGGTCGGATTTCGATACCCCATGTTCACGGAGGCTTTCACGGTGTGTTCAGAATTTATTTTGTATACCAACCCCCCCCTGGGAGAAAATCTCAGCCCCACTTCTTCATGAAAATCCATTCTTCCCGCGAGTCGGATTAAAAAACGTTGGGTTAGGTAGTACTGTTCGTCAAAAAATAAAGCGCCATTGAATTGTTCCACATCTGAACTGACACTATCGGCTTTTACCATAATGTAGCGGGCTTCTCCTCCCCAGGAAAGTTCATTCCGCCCGAATCTCAAAATCCGGTGAACAAATTCAAGATCATACAGATGTTGATTCCTCGTGGCTCCTTGACTGCCTGTTAGGGAATCAAAAAATTTCACCTCCCTGAAATTCCAAAAGGATCGCACCGATAAACTCGGGTGTTCATATTCCAATTGCAAATGATCTGTTGATTGATCCGTGTGCGCTAGGGTCTGGGGATCCCGATGCAAAAGAATGTTACCGGTGTTTGATCCACCACTCAATCGCAATTGGGCCCCGCGGGATAATCGCTTCGTTAATACGGTATTCACTCGCCAGGTATCGGAACCCTCGTCATCGGGAAGAGAAAAACCATCGAATCTATTGTAGACATCCGCTTGATCGGTTCCTCCCGTTATTTTCAAATGATAGGACCCCATGGGAAGGCTTGCACCCACCCGCTGCCTAAAACCATCTTTAAGAAAAGAGGTGTTGGACTCAAAGGCAGAATGGGCTTCGGGGGGTCTTGTAATAATATTGATAACCCCACGGGAAGCATTGGGGCCATGTATGGCGGAACCGGCCCCACGAATGACCTCAATTTTTCCCACATCTTCTGGAAAGATGTCGAGTGATTCCCAAACTACATTTCCGGAAAATTCGTCATATACCGTCCGACCATCTACGAGGACTAATATGTCTCTCGTGCCAAAATTACTTTTATTTGCAAAACCTCTCAAACTGACTGCAAATTCAGTCCGGGTCACTTGAACAACATCTAATCCGGGAAAAAGCCTTAGGATCTGAGGAATATACCTCCCTGTGAGGGCACGCACCTGTCCAGAGGAAATGACCGTCATTGCATTCGGAACAGCTCGTGTGGCCTCCACCCGTTTAGAGGCAGAGAAGACAAGATCTTCCGAACCCAATAAAGCAAGGTCATTATATAAAGCAGTATGTTCAAGCTCTGCTAACAACCTATCTTTCTCTTCATTGTCGATCGACATCTCAGGTTGAGGTTCTTCTGGAAAACCTAAGGAACAAATTAACAATTGAAAGACAGAGACCAAAATGACAAAACGGCATTTAAGGCGCCACATTTTTGAACGGGATTGTATGATGTCCTCCTCACCTCAAAAAATTTCCAAAAGGAAAGGAAATCTTTAAAAACTTTTTTATGAAAAAGCTCCTAAAAAAGGGGAAAAAAATCCCAACCTATTCAAAATCCATAAAACTCTGAAACCCAAAAATTCATCAAATGTTATCCATATAATTGACTCGGTTTAAAACGGAGCCTATCTGGGGAGAATTTTCCTCCATAAACCTAAAAACCGGGCAGCCGAAATGACTATAGTTCATCGTCACCTCGGTGGCCCGGCAAGCTTTTTGTTAGCCCGAGAGTTTTCCGCTATTAGTTTTCAGCCTTAAACCTTAGATTTAACTGATCACTGATAACTGACGGCTGATTGCTGAACTTAATAAGCCCCGTAACTTTGCGCCCCATTGTTTCCAATGGTTTGCCCTGATGGAAGGTGCCTTAGCTTAATAAAACCCAACAATTATGTATAGAAACAAATACAATTTTTCTTAGGCTCGAGTCAACACCTTTGTGAGGTATTTTACAAAATGCATTTGATTTAGGGAAAAACTTGACCAAAATTGACATTTTGGAGATTGGAAACTAACTCAATGGAATTTTGGGAGGAAAAGGGAATGCTTTTCTAAAAAATTTGGGATTGATCGAATACCTCTAGAAATTATGAAAAGGGGATTTCTTATTAATCGAAAACAACGGTTTTATTGTTGTAACACAATATTTTTCTCTCCAGATGCCAGCATACTGCCCTATTTAAAACCACCCTTTCTAAATCTTCTCCTTTCCGTTTAAGATCTTCTAATGTATCCCGGTGGCTTACTCGAACGGTATCCTGCTCAATGATGGGCCCTTCATCCAGTCCTTCGGTAACATAGTGGCTGGTGGCTCCGATAATTTTAACACCCCCTTGATAAGCTTTCGCATATGGGTTTTTCCCGGGAAAGGCAGGCAAAAATGAATGATGAATGTTAATCATTCTATTGGGATAATGGCCAACAAAATCGGCCGTGAGGATTTGATGGTAACGGGCAAGGATGATGAGATCAATCTTTTTCTTTTTAAGGATGGTAAGCTGTCTTTTTTCCCGATCCACTTTGTTTTCAGGGGAAATGGACAATTCCACAAATTCAATACCAAAAACCTTTAAGATCTCATGTGCGTCGGGATGATTACTGATCACCACAGGAATTTCACAGGGTAACCGCCCGGATCGATGTCTATATAAAAGATCATACAAACAATGTAAATGCTTGGAGACAAAAATGGCTGCTCGAACTATTTGATTGGAGAAATAAATATCCCAATCCATCGAAAACCGCTGGGCTATACTCTGAAAAGATTCCTTAATCGTTCCCTCCTCTAAATAAAAACCTTCCAGGTCCCATTCAATTCTCATGAAAAAGGTGCCTGTTTGATCATCAATGTGCTGGTCCGCATGAAGGATATTTCCGTGGTGCTTAAAAATAAAATCGGTAACCGTCGCAGTGATTCCCCGTTGGTCCGGACATGAAATTAAAATAATCGCATTTGCCATAAATCTATTCTATCCAATTAATTTAAAGGGTTCCAGGGTTTATTTTCCCTGAAAGGGTTCGAATCCGGGATATAGACACAAAAAGTAAATATTAGAAATTTAAAAAAGAATCTTTGTTCAAAGGGGGAGTTTTGGGAAAGGGGAGCTGAATACCTTGGGTTCACAACAAAGGAAAAGAGGTTGGGTGCGGGGGGAATCGATCACGCAGTGCTTTGTGGGCCTTGCCCGCGGAGCACGCAAAAAATGGCTTCGGGAAAAATCCTTACCGGACGAACTGTTGAAGTTTGCTGCTCAACCTCCACCCTCGCCTTTGAAAATCGAAACAAGGCAATTTCCTAACTTCCTGATTTTCGGTCGGGTTTCCCGTTTTGATTGAATTTTCAATGGATTTTCTGGATTGAGGTAATTCCATTTATTCAAATCTTTTACAACATCTGATCGAACATTGCCTCCATACCCCTCCCTTTTGAGACCTCGGATTTACCCCTGCGATACCGACACCAGCACCTATTCCGGGACTTGAACCGGTTTCCAGAGCCTTCTGATCTTTCAATGGTGGATAAGAAATCATTGCGCCCTTTTCGCGCGCTGGGGTCTGGCCGTTAGTGAATACTTGTGCTTGTCTTGACCCTGTTTTCATACGCCAATCATCGACGCCACTCATCGATCATCGACGCAACCAGGCCCGTCCAACCGGTCTGATGCGACGCACCCAGCCCGACTCCGGTATCGCCATGAAAGTATTCGTGGAACAAGAGATAGTCGCGCCAATGCGGATCGTGCTGGAATTTCTGGATGGCACCGTAGACTGGCCGCTCGCCAGTCTCGTTGCGAATGAAAATCGAAATCAGGCGGTTTGCATGTGTCTCGGCAATCTCGCCGATGGTCCACCTTCGACCGTCCTTTCCGCTGATCGTCATGTCGGCGCCATAGGCCTTGGCCAGTTTTCGCAATGACTCGATCATGAGGAAAGCGGTCGGGAACCAGATGGGTCCACGCCAATTTGAGTTGCCCCCCTTGATCTTGCAATCCGCCTCGCCCGGTTCATACGCCACCTGGTTATGACCGAGGGTGAAGGGATGCCTGTAATGAGTCTTCGACAGGCTGCGCAGACCGAAGTCCGAAAGGAACTCATCGGTATCGCAGATCCGCTGCAGAATACGTTCCAACTGGTCCTGGTCGACGATCGTCAGCGCCAATGTATCGACGCCATTGCGCTTGATGCGGTTGACGCAGTGCTGCACCAGGTCCTTCCGATTGGCGAGGAACCAATGAAGGCTCGTGGTGAATTCCGGAAATTTTTCAATCCAATGGGTCTCGAGACGTTCAACCGCATACAAAGGAATCAATCCGACCAGAGAGCGCACGCGAAGTTTTTCAAAGCTGCCATCGGGGTAACGCAGCACGTCGTAGAAGAAACCATCCTCCTCGTCCCACAAGTTGTAATTGCGGCCGCCCATGTGCTTCATCGCCGCGCCAACGTAGATGTAGTGCTGAAAGAACTTGGTGGCGAGCCCTTCGTAGGTCCGATTCTCCTGCGCAAGTTCAAGGGCGATTCGCATCATGCTGAGACAGAAAAGTCCCATCCAGCCAGTCGCATCGGATTGTTCCAGAACCGCGCCACCGGGAAGTTTCTCGGAGCGGTCGAACAAGGTGATATTGTCAAGCCCGAGAAAGCCGCCTTCAAAGATATTATTGCCGCTGCTGTCGACCTTGTTGATCCACCAGGCGAAGTTGATCAGCAGTTTATGAAAGCAACGCTCAAGAAAATCACGGTCGGCCTTTCCCGAGCGGATGCGGTCCATGTTGTAGACACGCCAGACCGCCCACGGGTGAACAGGGGGGTTCAAGTCCGAAAACTCCCACTCGTAAGCGGGTATCTGGCCGTTCGGATGCTGGAACTGCTCGAATAGCATGAACCAGAGCTGTCCCTTTGCAAACTCGGCATCAACCAGCGCAATGGCGATGGTGTGAAAGGCCAGGTCCCAGGCCGCAAACCAGGGGTATTCCCACTTGTCGGGCATCGACAGTACGCGCATTGAGTTCAGGTGGCGCCAGTGCTTGTTGCGATTATTCGCACGGGACGCTGGGGGCAGAAGATGTGAATTGTCGCCCTTGAGCCAAAGATTGACGTCGAAGATGTAATTCTGTTTAGACCACAGCATGCCTGCGAAGGCTTGGCGCTGGACGTGCCGTTCGTCCGCGGTAGCGTTCTTGGGGTGGATACCGGCGTAAAACGCATCCGCTTCACTTTTTCTCTCATCAACGATCGCATCGATATCCAAGAGTGGTTTGGCCCGTTCGGTCTGCGATAACCGCAGCAAAATCACGGTCGATCCGCCCGGGGGAATACGGCGCACATAGTGCAGACAGGCTTTGGTGCCGGTTTGTTCCGGATTAACCGCCGCCTCGCCATTCACCACGTAACGATGAATCCCATCCTTGACGTACGTGCGACCGTCATCGGCCTCAGGACCGTAAAGCTTGGCCAGGTTGGTCTCGTTATCGGTAAAAAGCACTTCCCCATCGGAATCACCGTAGAGGATGCGAGGTCCGAGTTTGTATTCGGCTGGAAGGTTTTGGAGACCATCGGCCGCACTGTCATCCGCCACCAATGCCACGTAGCCCTTGCCATCGCGGCCGCGCGTGATCACCGGTGCCCTGCGTCGTTCGTCGCCCCAACCCCAGATATTACGAAACCATAAATGCGGCAGTAGATGCAGGTCGGCAGCATCGGGACCGCGATTGAAGGCCTCGATGCGTATGCCAATATCATCTGGGCTGGCCTTCGCATATTCTACGAAGACATCGAAATATCGATCCTGGTCGAAGATACCGGTGTCGAGTAATTCGAATTCCGGCCCGCACCCCCCACGATTCCGATTCTCCTCAACCAGCCACCGATAGGGGTACTCGCCCTGCGGATACTTGTAGAGATACTTCATGTAGCTGTGCGTGGGCGTACTGTCCACGTAAAAGTAATAATCCTTCAAGTCCTCGCCGTGGTTACCTTCGGCGGGGACCAGTCCAAAAGGGCGTTCTTTAAGGATCGGATCGCGGGCGTTCCACAAGGCAAGGGCAAAACACAGAATCTGATAGCGATCACAGATTCCCGCGAGACCATCCTCGCCCCAGCGATAAGCTTTGCTGCGGGCCATCTCGTGGGTCAAAAAATTCCAAGCAGAACCGTCCTCGCTGTAGTCCTCTCGCACTGTTCCCCAGGCGCGCTCGCTAAGATACGGGCCCCATGCTTGCCACTCACTTTTGCCGTCTTTTATTTCCTGTAATCGTTGCATTTCTTGATCAGCCATCACTGGACTCCTTCGTCTTGCCAACAGTTTTTGATCCAATAATCAACTCCCCTCTTGTAACCCTTCAGCAGCAATGTTGCGGGGCGGGGCGCGGTTGAAATAAATTCTCGGACCGTTAGGTAACAAGGGATGGGGATCGGGGTCGGACCAAGCTAACCTGTTGAAATATAATTATTCCCCTTCCAATTAAGGGTATTTTCAGCCCTTAAAAGGCTCTTTTCACCCCGAAAATGGCCCGTAAGAATCGCTTTCCTCCCGTAGTTCAAAATGATCCGCTTCCTCTATGATTCTTTTCCCATTTTCCCTTACCCCTATTTGTTCCTTTATCCCTTCTACAAATTCCTTTCCCCCACTGTTATACTCTCTGACCAATATGATTCCCGTTCATTGACATTTTTTTCAATTCTTCTTCCACCCATTGCCTGTGAGTTTCTCTTAATTGTTCTGCATTGGAAATTCCACACAATCCCATTAACCCTTTGGTATCTATTATCGAGTAGCGCTTCGGTGGGGTTTGTATTTCCTGATAACCGCTATATTCCCATTCACTAGGAGCCTGAGCAATTAGTCTTGATATTTTGTGAAGGGATGGTATGTTTAGGCAAAATCGTACTGCACTAATATACCTGCAAGTCTATCTGTGCCCACACGGCAGACAGGTTATCTTTACATCCCACCGATGCCCGCCTGTCCGGCAGGCAGGCCTTCTTCTTTTCATGCACCCCTTCAAGGGATCCGATCAATTCTTTTCGCTGAAGAAGGGAGGTGATTTTTTTCAGATTGAATGCCGCACAAACCAAGTTCCACTCGCTCCGAACGTTCGAAAGCCCTCGATAGAAATATCGTCTAAAACCCATCCCACATTTGATCTGGCCGAAGCCCGGCTCCACCGTGCTCTTGCGACGCCGATAAAGCGCTTGCATCTCAGGCCTCCCCTTGATCTCCCTCAACCGCCGCATCGCTAAATGGCTCTTTCGAACCGTCAACGTGGCATATCCCTTCCGTCGGCTCCATCGGCCGCAGGAACAGCAACTCTCCCCTTGACTCCGGTAGACGGCCCGCT
>Ga0302046_10001593_pt1 | contig 21249 bp, 17 predicted proteins | sample RVTome_11_FD_200261 | JGI IMG/M metagenome (GOLD analysis project Ga0302046, IMG submission 200261) | Soil microbial communities from uranium-contaminated site in the Upper Colorado River Basin, Wyoming, United States - RVT147D111 (version 2) ...
GGCGCGCAGCGCCGGCAACACCCGGCTCTACGACGAGGAGGCGATCGACCGCCTCGAGACCATCCTCACCCTGACCCGCGACATGGGGGTCAACCTCGCCGGGGTCGAGGTGATCCTCAACATGAAGGAGCAGCTCGACCGGATGAAGGAAGACCTCGAGCGCGCCACCTCCGAGCTGCGCCAAGCCGTCCGCGACCGCACGGCCGGCATCTCCCGGACGCACGCGCTGGTCAAGGTGACGACGGGTTTGCCGGTGCGGCGGAGCGGCGGGTAAGAAACAGGCGGCTCAGGAGCCGGCCGAGTGGAAGACCAGCCGGCCCACCGGCTGGACCTCGATCGCAACGCCGCTGATTCGCGCCGGGATCTTCCGGCGCTCGCTGGGCGGCATCGACTCGTCGACGTTCACCCGCACCCGAGGTTCGCCGTCTCGGCTCCAGGTGACGCCGATCCCCGCAATGCCGGCAGTCTTGGCGAGGAGTTTTATGGCTTGGTCCTTGGCCGCCAGAGCCTGTTGCATGGTAGTCATCGGGTCAGCTCCGGTGGAGCTCGCCATCGCAGTCGGAGAGTACGTCGGTCAGACTGCAAGCGAAACTGAGGCCGACTTCCTCGCCGTCTCGCTCAGCCCGGCCGCCGGCAAAGTGTAAACCAATCGCGACCAGGTCGCTTTCGTCCTCGGTGAAGACCGCGCTACCCGAGTCGCCAGGTGCAGAAAACGGGATGTCGTCGGACAGCCAGCGGACCTCGATCACGTTGTCGAAGATCACGTTTCCCTGTGGTGTCCAGACTGGCACATTGTCGAGGGCGACTGCACTGACCAGGCCAATGGTGAAACCGGTCGTGCGCCCGACCTTGTAAACGAGTGCGTCCAGACCGAGCAAGTCGTACCCGCCGGTTCGCTGCACGACCTTCCCCTCGAATGGGCAGTCGAGGCCGGTCGGGATCCGGTTGCCTTCGTGAGCCACGCCATCACTCAGGGTCGCAATCGCCCAGTCGACCGCGTTTCGGTTGCTGCGGTCGACTACGCCGTAGTTGGACAGGCGTGCTACTTCGTCGCGGGCGGTGAGACGCGGGCGATCGGGGCGGCCGGGCTGGTAGATGCGGTCTCCATGGGCCCCGGTCTTGACGTCCTCGATCGGCGCAAGGACGTGCTGGTTGCTGAGGAAACCTTCACCATCCGGTGTCTCGACGAAGCAGCCCAGCGTGCCGGCGCCGCCAGCCGCGTGTCCGACTGACAGGCCCATGTGAAGCGGTCGCTGCTGTCCGATCAGGCTCGGTTTACCGCTGGCTTCCAGCAGAGCGGCCGTGGACGGGATCTCGATCCGCGGGACGATGTCGATGTTGGCCTCGCCCTTCGCGAGTTCCTTGACCTTCTCCGCCTCGGCGTAGGCGGGACCCCGGCCCTTTTGAACCCGAAGCTCGAGGCGGTACTCCTCCTTCTTGACCTGCGAGTAACCAACGGCGAGTCGCCGCTCCAGTCGCTCGGGCACCAGCCCCTGGGCACCTGCGCTGACCCTGGCGATGGTCGAGCGGTTGAGCGACCTGAGTACCTTCTTCTTGAGTTCCAGAACCGAGGCTCGTTGCATGGCGCCTCCCAACAGGGCTGGAACGACATGGTTTCAGTAATCACGGCGAACTCTAGCATGACCCGCCGGCGGACCTTGCAGTGCCGTTGCTCCCGAATCCGCGACGGCACCTCACACCCGAGCGTCAGGCTCTGGTCTGAGTGCTACCATCCGGGGTCATGCTGGCGACAGCCGAAGAGGCCGTCTGCTCCCGCTGCGGGGGGCGCGGGTGGGTGGTCGAGGCCGACGGCGGTGCGGGGAGCGCGCGGCCCTGCCCGTGCCGTGACCAGACGCGGATCGTGCGCCTGTTCGCGGGCGCCGGGATCCCCGAGCGCTACCGCGGCTGCAAGCTCGACAACTTCCAGGTCAATCTCCAGGGGTCGAAGCCGCAGCTCGTCCGCGCACTCTCCGTCGCGCGCCGCTACGCCGAGGGGTTCCTCGGCGACGACGGGCGCTTCCGCGAGACCGGGCTGCTGTTCGTCGGTCCGCCCGGGGTCGGCAAGACCCACCTGGCGACGGCGGTGCTGGTCGAGCTGATCGGACGCTACCGGGTGCGCGGGCGGTTCGCCGACTTCACCTCGCTGATCCACCAGATCCAGGCCAGCTTCGACCCGCGCTCGCCGGATTCCAAGCGCGAGCTGCTCGACCCTGTGATCGAGGCCGAGCTGCTGGTGCTCGACGAGCTGGGGGCGCAGAAGCCGACCGGCTGGGTCAACGACCTGCTCTACCTGATCGTCAACGCCCGCTACACCCGGCGCCGGCCGACGCTGTTCACCACCAACTACCGGCTCGACCCCGGGCCGGAGGCGGCGGCCGTGGGGGCGGCGGCGGGCGGCGGGGGCGAGGGGCGCGACCCGGCGGCCGCGGGCGGCTTCGGGCTTCTCTCCTCGCGCATCCCGCCGATGCTGGTCTCCCGCCTCCACGAGATGGCGCAGCCGGTCGTGCTGACCGCGGTCGGCGATTTCCGGCGCGAGTACAAGGTGCACCAGCACCGCCTGGAGCCGTGAGCAGGCCCTCGGTCCCGGCGGTCGGGGCGCCGTCCGCGAGGACCGGGGAGCCTGCGTCGGAGGCGGCCGCGGGCGGGTCGGGCATTCCCGAGCTGATTTCCACCGGGATCGCCGCCGCGCGCGCCAACCCGGCGTTGGTCGCGGTGCGCTGGGTGGGGGACATGGTCGTCGCGGCTCTGGTCGTCGCCGGCACGCTGCTGCCGCCGGCGGCGCTGTTCGGGCCCGGCTTCGCCGGCCGCTTCGTCCCGCTCGGCGAGGCGTTCGGAGAACGCGACGCCGACGCCCTGGCGGTGGTCGTGCTCGACCTCGCCGACGCGGTGGCGGCCGCGCCCGGGGCGGTGGCGGTGGGGCTGGCAGGGTTGTTGGCGGTGTGGACGCTGGCGATGTTCGTCTACTGCTGGCTCCAGGGGGGCTTCTACGGCGTGCTGGTGGCCGCCGACCGCGGGGCGGCCTTCGGCGCCGGCGCCGAGGCGGTGCGCGCGGCGGTGTTCCCGGCCGCCCGGCGCTCGCTCGGCTCCGGTGCCCGGGCGCTGCCGGTCGCCACGTTTTCGGCCGCCCGTTTCGCCGCCGCGGCGCGGCGGCTGCTCTGGCCGTACTTCTGGTTCGTCAACCTCTACGCCACCGCCCTGCTGCTGGTGGCACTGGTGGCGCTGCTGCCGCTCGCCCTGGTGCCGGCGCCTCCGTCCGGCGATCCGCCACTGGCGTCGCTGGCGGCCGCGGCCGCGGTGCTGCCGCTCGCGGCGCTTGCCGCGGCGGTGCTGGCCGTGTGGTACGCGCTCGGGCGCGTCGAGGTGGCGCGCGGGGCCGGCGTGTCCGGTGCCTCGCGGCGGGCGCTGGCGGCGCTGCGGCGGCGGCCGGGGTCGGTGCTCGCGGTGACCCTGCTCGCCGCCGGCGCGGCGCTCACGGTGTCGGGCGTCACGGTGCCGGTGGGCGCGGCGCTGGCGATGCTGCCGGGGACGGCGGCGCTCGCCGCCGGCGGGGTGCTGGCGGCGGTCCAGTGGCTGGGGTCGGCGGCGGTGGCGACCGCCTACGGCGGCGCGCTGGTGCGGCTGATGCGGCTCGAGTTCCCGGGTGCGCCGGCGAGGGAGGTGACGACGTGAGGCGGAACGGTCGCACGGGCCTGCGGCCGGGACGGCGGTGGATGAGGGGCGACGCCGCTCGGGTCGGCGGCTCGATCCTGCGGGCGCGGTGTCGATGGACGACCGGAACCCTGGCTCGGATCGCCGGCTCGATCGTGCGGCCGTGGCGGCGGGCGGGCTCTTCCGCCCTGGTGGCCGTGCTGGCGGCCGTGGCGCTCGCCGGTGCCTGCGCTCGCGGCGGTCCCGAGCCGCAGCTCCCGCCACCGGCGGCCGAGTCGCCGGCCACCGCGGCGCCCGCCCCCACCGAGGTTCCCGCTCCGCTCGAGGCTCCCGCCGAGGAGCCGGTGACCGCGGCGCCGCCGCTGCCGCCGGCGGTCGAGACGGCGCCCGAGCCGGTGGCGGGAGAGGCGCCCTCCCCGCCGGATCCGGCCCGGGGCCCGATCCTGCTCCGCGTCGGCCTGGCGAGCGACCTCGGCGAGGTCCGGCTGCCCGGAGACGGCGGCGCGCGGGTGATCGCCGCCACGGCCGGCGAGCCGGTGACGCTGGTCACGCCGCTTTTCGTGCGCCCGGGCGGCGCGGTCGCCTCGGCGGCGGTGTTCCGGCTCCAGGCGGCGGCCCTGCGCGACGAGGGGCAGGCGCGCGAGCTGGCGCGGCGGCTGGCCGAGTCGACCGGCGAGCCGGCCGACGTCGGCTTCGACGCCGCCAGCGGCCTCTACAAGGTGCGTCTCGGCCGCTGGCCGGTCCGCGCCGAGGCCGACGCCGCCCGCACCCGCCTCGCCGGCCGGGGCGTCTCCGAGTCGTGGGTGGTCTCCGAGGGCGGCGGCGTCATCGACCCCGAGCTGCACCTCGCCGTCGGTGGCCGCGAGATCGTCGTCCCAGGGCGCTGGCTGGCGATCGAGGGCGACCCGGAGCGGGGCATCGCGGCGGGCGCCTCCGCCGCCGGGCGCTTCCGCGGGCGCCTGCTCGTCTATCTCAACGACCGCGGCCGCCTCAACCTGATCAACGAGCTGCCGCTCGAGGACTACCTGCGCGGCGTGGTGCCGGCCGAGATGGGTCCCGAGCTGTACCCGCGGCTCGAGGCGCTCAAGGCGCAGGCGGTGGCGGCGCGCACCTACACCCTGCGCAACCTCGGCGAGTTCGAGGGCGAGGGTTTCGACATCTGCGCCACCCCGCGCTGCCAGGTCTATCGCGGCATCGCCGCCGAGCATCCGGTGTCCGACCGCGCGATCGCCGAGACCGCGGGCCAGGTGCTCCTGTGGCGCGGCGAGCTGGTCGACGCCCGCTACAGCGCCACCTGCGGCGGCCACACCGAGGACGTGCGCACGGTCTTCCCGCTCGAGGACGCCCCCTATCTGCGCGGCGTGCCGTGCGTCGAGAATGGCGCCGATCGCCTCGGCGGCGCTCTGCCGCGCGGCGAGCCGTTCCCCGAGGCGCTGGTCCGGCGGCTGTTCCCGGCGGAGGCGGACGGGAGCGCCGACGAGCTGCTCGCCTCGCTCGAGGAGGTCGCCGGCTTCTACCGCGCGCTCGAGACGGTGCCTTCGGGCGTGCGCCTGCTCGTCCTGCGCGTCGGCGGCGAGGAGCGGCGCATCGAGCTGCCGGCGGCGCTCGCCACCTTCCGCCTGAGCGGCGAGCGGTTGGAGTCGGCGGACCTGGCCCTGGTCCCGGGCGACCGGGTGTCGCTCTACCGCTTCGACGGCTACGCGGTGGCGCTGGTCCAGGGCGTCGATCCCGCCGGCGCCTCCCGCGACCGCGCCGGCCCCTACGGCTCGTGGAGCCGCTTCCGCAGCGACGCCCGGCTCGCCCGCCTGGTCGAGGAGCGCTACCCGGGGCTCGGCTTCACCGGCTTCGAGGTGCTCGAGCGCGGGGTTTCGGGGCGCGTCGGCAAGATGCGGCTGCTCGGCGCCGGCGGCCACAGCGTGGTGGTCGAGGGGCTGGCGGTGCGCTGGACCCTCGACCTGCCCGACACCCGCTTCACCGCGCAGCGCCACCGGACCGGGCGGGGTGAGGCGGGGTATCTCTTCACCGGCAGCGGCTGGGGCCATGGCGTCGGCCTCTGCCAGCTCGGCGCCTACGGCATGGCCGGCCGCCGCCACGGCTACCGCCAGATCCTCCAGCACTACTACTCGGGGGTCACGCTCGCGCGCGTCCGCGCCCGGGCGCCGGGCTGGTCGCGAGCTGCTCCAGCCCCCTGAGATACGATGCAGCCATGACCGTTGCCGCCGGCGTCCGAGCCCCCGAGTCCCCGAGCCTCGACTTCGATCTGACGCCCGAGCAGCGGGCGGTGCGCGAGGCGGCGCGGGAGTTCGCGCTGCGGGAGGTCGACCCGATCGTCGACGAGATCGACGAGGCGCAGCGCTTCCCGCGCGAGGTCTTCGCCAAGGCCGGCGAGCTGGGCTTTCTCGGGGTGATCTTCCCCGAGGAGGTGGGCGGCGCCGGGTTCGGCTACGTCGAGTACGTGCTGGTGATCTCCGAGCTGGCGCGGGTCGATCCCTCGGTGGCGCTCAGCGTCGCGGCTCACAACTCGCTGTGCACCAACCACATCTACAAGTTCGGCGACGACGGGCAGCGGGCGCGCTGGGTGCCGCCGCTGGCGCGCGGCGAGAAGATCGGCGCGTGGAGCCTGACCGAGCCGGGCGCCGGCTCCGACGCCGCCGGCACCCGCACCCGCGCCGAGCGCGCCGACGGCGGCTGGGTGCTCAACGGCGCCAAGACCTTCACCACCCACGGCAGCGTCGGCGACCTCTGCGTGGTGTTCGCCGTCACCGACCCCGAGGCCGGCCGCAACCGCAACCTCTCGGCGTTCGTGCTCGAGCGCGGCATGGACGGCTTCCGCCCGGGCAAGAAGGAGAACAAGCTCGGCTGCCGCGCTTCCGACACCGCCGAGGTGGTGATGGAGGACTGCTTCGTGCCCGAGGCCCACTTGCTCGGCGAGCCCGGAAGCGGCTTCAAGCAGGCGATGGAGATCCTCGACGGCGGCCGCATCTCGATCGCCGCCATGGGCCTGGGCACCGCCCGGGGGGCGTTCGACGCCGCTCTCGGCTACGCCAAGGAGCGCGAGCAGTTCGGGCGTCCGATCGCCGGCTTCCAGGCGCTGCGCTTCGCCTTCGCCGAGATGGCCACCCGCATCGCCGCCGCCGAGGCACTGACCCTGCGCGCCGCGATCGCGATGGACCGGGGCGAGCCGGTCACCCGTCTCTCGGCCGAGGCCAAGCTCTACGCCAGCGAGACCGCGGTCTTCTGCGCCGAGCGCGGGGTCCAGATCCACGGCGGCTACGGCTTCATCAAGGACTACCGGGCCGAGAAGTTCTATCGCGACTGCAAGCTGTGCACGATCGGCGAGGGCACCAGCGAGATCCAGCGTCTGGTGATCGCGCGCCGCATCCTGGGGGAGCGCGACTGAGTACTCTGAGCGGGCGGCCGGCCGCGGGGGCGGCATGATCGAGGGGCTCGACCACGTCGGCATCGCGGTCGAGTCGATCGCCGAGGCGCGCAAGGTCTACGAGGCGATGGGGCTGGCGGTGGCGGCGATCGAGGAGGTGCCGGCCGAGGGCGTCCGGGTGGCGATGATCCCCTGCGGCGGCTCCACCCTCGAGCTGCTCGAGGCGACCGCCCCCGACTCGCCGATCGCAAAGTTCCTCGCCCGCCGCGGCCCCGGCCTCCACCACCTGTGCCTGAGGAGCGGCGACGTCCGCGCCGCCGACGCCGCCCTGCGCGCCGCCGGCTACCGCGTCTTGCGGCCCGAGCCGGCCCGCGGCGCCGGCGGCTGCTGGGTCCAGTTCGTCCACCCGGCGAGTGCCGGCGGCGTGCTGCTCGAGCTGAGCGAGCCGGGCGGCGAAGCGGAGCACACCGCGCCGGCCGGCCACGGGGGCGGGCGGTGACCCTCCCCGCGCGGCTGCCCGGCATCCAGGCCGGCAGCATCGTGCTCGTCCACCTGGTCAACCCGACCGAGAAGTTCTGGGGCGTGCTCGAGGAGCTGGCGGTCGCCGGCGTGACCTTCCGCGGCATCGGCGTCGACTCGTTCGACGACTGGGTGGCCCAGGCCGGCCGCTCCGAGCCGGCGAGCCTGGGGCTGTCGACCATGTTCGTGCCGCTGTTCCGCGTCGAGCGGATCTTCCTCGACGAGCCGGTCGGCCAGGTCGAGAGCTACAGCCACCGCTTCGAGCGCCGGGTCGGGGTCTCGGTCGAGGAGTTCCTCGGTCTGGGCAACTACGAAGGCGCGGCCGCGCCCTCGTAGTCGCCGACTCCGCGCCTACTCGGTGACAGCCGCCAGCGCGTCCTGGCGCGCCGCCTCGAACTCGTCGCCGGGGTTCCAGCCCGGCATCGCGTCGGCGTCGGCGACGATCAGGCCGGCGAGGAAGCCGAAGCGGGCGTCGTCGACCATGCCGGCGAAGTCCCAGTCGGCGACCAGCTCGTCGCTCGGCTGGTGGTAGTGGGTGGCGGTCCACTCCTCGACCCGCTCGCGGCCCCAGCCCTCGGGGCGGCCGACGAACTCGGAGCCGGTGTCGGGGTAGAGCGCGGGGACGCCGATCTTGGCGAAGCTGAACTGGTCGGAGCGGTAGTAGTAGCCCTTGTCCGGGTGCTGGTCGCCGACCACGGTGCGGCCCTGGGCGGCCGCCACCATCTGGGCGATGGCGTCGAGGCTCGACTTGCCGTCGCCGACCAGGGTGAGGTCGGAGGTCCTGCCCCAGATGTTGCCGCCGTCGTAGTTGAGGTTGGCGGCGATCTTGCCCGGCGGGTAGGTCGGATGGGCGGCGTAGAACTGCGAACCGAGCAGACCCTGCTCCTCGGCGGCGACGAACAGGAACATCACCGACCGGCGCGGCGGCTCGGGCAGCGCGGTCATCGCGCGGGCGATCGCCAGGAGCTGGGCGACGCCGCTGGCGTTGTCGAGCGCGCCGTTGTAGATGCGGTCGCCGCCGGTGCCCCCGCCCTCGGGCGCGATCCCGAGGTGGTCGTGGTGCGCGGTGTAGATCACGACCTCGTCGGACAGCTCCGGGTCGCTTCCCGGCAGCAGGCCGGCGACGTTGGCGGTCTCGACCCGGGACAGCTCGTTGGTCAGCTCGAGCGAGGTGGTGACGCCGAGCGGCACCGGCCGGAAGTCGCGCGACCTGGCGGCCTCGGTCAGCGCGGCGAGGTCCTGTCCGGCGAGCGCGGCGAGGCGCGCGGCGGCGTCCCCGGAGACCCAGGCCTCGATCTCGAGCCGCGGCTCGTCGCCGGCGGGCAGCTCGAACTGCTCGCCGGTCCACGAGGTCTGGACCACCTGCCACGGGTAGCCGGCCGAGGGCACGGTGTGGATGACGATCGCCCCGGCCGCACCCCGGCGCGCCGCGCTCTCGTACTTGTAGGTCCAGCGGCCGTAGTAGAGCCGGCGCTCGCCCGCGAACAGCTCCGGGTCCCAGTCGGGGTCGTTGTTGAGCATCAGGAGGACCTTGCCCGAGAGGTCCGCGCCCTTGAAGTCGTCCCACTGGTGCTCGGGTGCCTCGATGCCGTAGCCGACGAACACCACCTCGGCGCCGTCGATCGCGGCTTGCTCGCGCTGGACGCCGGAGGCGGCGATGTAGTCGTCCGAGCGGGCCAGCGAAACGGTCTCGCCGCCGCCGGCCGCGAACCGCCACTCCTCGGGCATCGCCGAGGTGATGCCGACCACGTCGAACGGCTGCTCCCACCCGCCGCTGGGGCCGCCCGGCTGGAGGCCGAGGAGCTGCATCGTGGTCGCCAGGTAGAGCCGGGTCAGCCGGTCGCCGCGCGTGGCCGGCCCGCGCCCCTCGAGGAGGTCGTCGGCGAGGTAGGCGACCACCGCTTCGAGGGTGGGCTCGTCGATCCGCTGCTGCGCCGCGGCGGCGGCCTCGGGGACGCCGGCGGGGAGCGAGCCGGCGGCATCGGGCGGGGCCGCTCCGGCGGGCGCCTGGAGCAGCGCGGCGGCGGCGAGGACGAGGGCGACCGCGGCGAACGCGGCGACGGCGGCGGGGCGGAAGGACGGGCGGGTCGGCATCGGTCGTCTCCTGCTGAGGGTTCTTCGGGACGGCGGTCTCGGGAGGCGCAATCTAGCAGACCGCCGTCCGTGCGCTTCGGGCGCCGCGCGCGACGGTCCGCCGGCGGGCGGCAGCGATTAGACTTGCGCCACCGATGAAGCTGCGCACGCTGGTCCGCGACGGCCTCTACCTCAACTGGGCGCTGCCGGCGACGGCGGTGCCGCCGCCGCCGCCGCCGCTGACCTACGAGCTGCACTCCGACGGCGGGCGCGACTACGTGTTCGCCTCGGCGCTGCTGTTCCGCCAGCAGGGCCTGCACCTGCCGGCGCTGCCGATGCTGCGGGTCTCCTACCCGCAGGCCAACCTCCGGCTCTACATCCTCGACGGCGAGCGGATGCCGGCGGTGCTGTTCCGGAGCATGCTGGTGCCGGCCTGGGTGACCCCGGCGGCGCGGCTGCTCGGGCGCCAGCCGGTCGAGGCGGCGCGCTTCCGCTACCCGCGGCCGTCGGACGACCCCGAGGCCGGGGAGTGGCGCTGGGAGGTGCGCCGCGGCGCGGCGCTGGCGGTCACCGCGCGGCGCGGCTCGCCGGCCGTGGGGGAGGGGCCGAAGCTCGGGAGCTGGGAGGCGACCGTGCGTTACTTCCGCGACCGCCGGCGCGGCTACGCCGAGGTCGGCGACCGGCTGCGCCGGATCGACACCGAGCACCCGCAGGCTCCGGCGTGGCCGATGACCGCCGAGCTGACCGACGTCTCGCTGCTCGCCCGCTGCCTGCCGCTGGCGGGGGAGAACGGCGCCGGCGGCTGGCCGCCGCTGCACTCGGCCTGGCTGTGCCCGGAGATCCCGTTCGTCTTCGAGCTCGCCACCGTCCGGGCGCTCGACCTCGGCTCCGGCCGGCTGCCCCAGGCGGCGGCCAGCTCGCGGAGCGGATTCTAGGGAGCAGTTCTCGAGGAGTTTTCGAGGGGAGGAGGGAAGATGGAAAACGCCGCCGAGGCCGCAACCCTGATCTCGTCGCCGATCGCGGTGATGGCGACCCTCGCCGGGATCGCCGCGTTCTTCTTCTGGCTCGCCCGGGTCACCGGCTGGGCGCTGTTCAAGTACCTGATCCCGCTGATCTGGATCTACGCGGTGCCGATGGTGCTGTCGAACACCGGCGTGCTGCCCAGCCGCTCGCCGGCCTACGACCTGCTCGGCGAGTACGGGCTGCCGGTGGTGATCGTGATGCTCCTGCTGTCGGTCGACATCGCCGCCGCGGTGCGGGTGATGGGGCGCGGGGTCGGGGTGATGCTGCTCGGCACCCTGGGCGTGGTGGTCGGCGCGCCGGTCGCCTACTTCGTGGTCCACCGCTGGCTGGCGCCCGAGGCGTGGACCGGCTTCGGCGCGCTCTCGGGGAGCTGGATCGGCGGCACCGGGAACCTGTTCGCCGCCGCCCAGGCGCTCGGCGCGCCGCCCGAGATGTCCGGGCTGGCGGTGCTCGCCGACTCGGCGATCTACGTCGTCTGGCTGCCGCTGCTGCTCGGCTCGAAGTCGATCGCGGACCGCTTCAACCGCTGGGCGAAGGTGCCGCCGGAGCGGCTCCAGCGGCTCGAGGAGATCGAGGCCGAGGACGCCGACGCCGCCGGACCGCCGTCGATCCCCCAGCTGCTCTACTTGGCGGCGATCGCGCTCGCCTCGACCTGGGCGGCGATCCACGTCGCGGGCCTCCTCCCCGAGGTCAGCCTGCCCGAGTTCTCGATCTTCGGCGCGGTGATCCCGGAGGCGGTGGTGATCTCGGGCGGCACCTGGCGGATCCTGCTGGTCACCACGATCGGCATCGCGCTGTCGTTCACCGGCGCCAAGCGGCTCCCCGGCTCGCACAACCTGGCGATGGCGCTGCTGTATGTCTTCGTGGCCCGCATGGGCGCCTCGGCCTCGCTCGAGGCGTTCGCCGAGCAGGCGGTGCCGTTCGTCCTCGGCGCGGCGATCTGGATCGTCGTCCACGGCCTGTTCTGCCTCGCCGGCGCCCGGCTCCTCCACGTCGACATCCACAGCGTCGCGATCGCCTCGGCGGCCAACATCGGCGGCGCCGCATCGGCCCCGGTGGTCGCCGCCCACCATCGCGAGAACCTGGTGCCGGCGTCGATCCTGATGGCGCTGATCGGGTACGCGCTGGGCAACTACCTGGCGATCCTCACCGGGCATCTGTGCCGGCTGGTCGGGGCGCTGTAGCCCGACGCTGGAGCCCATCTGTGACCTTGGTCAAGAAGCGCCGGGTGGGCAGTCGGCGGCTTCGCCGCCGCGCGCCTGTGGGCGCGTGTCCTGCTGCCGACGCTGCTCTGGAACCCCGTGGTAGCATCGATGTCCCATGAGTGCGGAGCAGCCCCCCGAAACCGAGCCCGATCTCTCCACCATCGACCCGCAGGACCGCCGCCCACAGCGCGTCGCCGTCATCCCCGGCGACGGCATCGGCAAGGACGTCACCGCCGAGGCGGTCAAGGTCCTCGAGGCGGCCATGGAGCGCTTCTCGCTGCCGCTCGAGCTGGTCGAGCTGCCGTGGGACGCCGACCGCTACCTGGCGACCGGCGAGACCCTGCCGGAGGGCGCTCTCGAGGAGTTCCGGCGCCGCTACTCGGCGATCCTGATCGGCGCCTACGGCGACCCGCGGGTGCCCGACATGAAGCACGCCGCCGACATCCTGCTCGGCATCCGCTTCGGCCTCGACCTCTACATCAACTTCCGCCCGATCAAGCTGCTCGACGAGCGGCTCTGCCCGCTCAAGGGCAAGGGGCCGGCGGAGATCGACCTGGTCGTCTTCCGCGAGAACACCGAGGGCGCCTACGTCGGGATCGGCGGCCAGTTCAAGCGCGGCAGCGCCGACGAGGTGGCGGTCCAGGAGGAGATCCACACCCGCAAGGGGGTCGAGCGGATCGTCCGCGCCGCCTTCGAGTGGGCGCAGGCGCACGGCCGCCGCGAGGTCTGCATGGCCGACAAGTCGAACATCATGCGCCACGGTCACGACCTCTGGCAGCGGGTGTTCGCCGAGGTGGCGGGGGAGTATCGCGGGATCGCCTCGCGCCACCTGTTCGTCGACGCGCTGGCGATGCAGCTCGTGCGCAAGCCCGAGGAGTTCGACGTCATCGTCACCAACAACCTGTTCGGCGACATCCTGACCGACCTCGGGGCGGCGCTCCAGGGCGGGCTCGGCGTGGCGGCCTCGGCCAACCTCCACCCCGGCCGCACCTCGATGTTCGAGCCGGTCCACGGCTCGGCGCCCAAGTACGCCGGCCTCGACCGCGCCAATCCCTTCGGCGCGGTGCTCTCGGCGGGGCTGATGCTCGACTTCCTCGGCCACGCCGAGGCCGCATCGGCGGTCGAGTCCGCGGTCCGCGACTGCCTGGCCGAGGGCAGGACCACCACCGACCTCGGCGGCTCGCTCGGCACCCGCGCGGTCGGCGACGCCCTGGCCGAGCGGGTGGGCGCCCGCGTGCCCAGCCACGTCTGAGCGCCGCACGCAAGGCGCCGCTGCGGCTGTCCGTTTCCGCGACACACCGGTCCTGAAGCCGGGCACCCGGCCCATCCCCCGGGCCGCCCCGGGGCCTCGAAGGCAGGCCCACGGCGCTCTGGCGCCCCCTGGCACGACCTTTGTTACCCCTCCTCCGCAACCTGCGGAAGGGGGAGCCGCCCATGCCCACTCTGGACAGCCTGCGACAGGACTTTCGCTTCGGTTTGAGGGGACTCGTACGCCGCCCGGGCCACACCGCCGCGGCGGTGGCGACGCTGGCGCTCGGCATCGGCGCCACGACCGCGATCTTCACCGTCGTCCACGGCGTGCTGCTCCAGCCGCTGCCGCTCCCCGAGCCGGAACGGCTGGTGCGGCTCTACCAGGCCTACCCGGAGCGCGGCGAGGAGCGCGGCGGGGTGTCCCAGCTCGACGTCGAGGATTGGGCGGAGGAGAGCGAGGCCCTGGAGGCGGCCGGTGCCTACACGACGATCGCGGACGGGCTCACTCTCAGCGGGCTCGAACGCTCCGAAAAGCTCGCCACCGCCTACGTCTCCGGCGGCTTCTTTCCGGCCCTCGGCCTCGCCGCCGAGCGCGGCCGGACGCTCGGGCCCGCGGACGCCCGCGGCGACGACCGGGCGGTGGTGCTCGCCCACGGCCTCTGGCAGCGGCGCTTCGGCGGCGATCCGGAGATCGTCGGGCGCAAGCTCACCCTCGACGGCGAGCCGATGACCGTGCTCGGGGTGATGCCGGCCTCGTTCGGCCTTCCCTCGCCGGAGATCGAGATCTGGGGCCTGCTGTCGCTGATCCCCGAGAGCTCCGTGCCCCGCGAGCGCTACGTCCGCTGGCTCGGGGCGCTCGGGCGGCTGGCGCCGGAGGTGAGCGCCGCCGACGCCCGGGCCGAGTTGGCGTCGGTCGCCGGCCGGCTGGCCGAGCAGTACCCGGACAGCAACCGCGGGGCGACCGCGGTGGCCGTGGTGCCGCTGCGGCGCGAGATGGTGGCGGAGGTCCGGGCGGCCCTGCTGCTCCTGTTCGCCGCGGTCGGCGCGCTGCTGCTGATCGCCTGCGTCAACGTCGCCAGCCTGATGCTCGCCCGCGGGGTGAGCCGGACGGGCGAGCTGGCCGTGCGCGGCGCCCTCGGCGCGGGGCGGGGGCGTCTGGCACGGCAGCTCCTGGTCGAGAGCCTGCTGGTGGCGCTGCTCGGCGGCGCCGCCGGAACGTTGCTCGCCGCCTGGGGCGTCGAAGCCCTGCTCGGGCTCGCCGCCGGCCTGCTGCCGCGGGCCTCCGAGGTGGCGGTCGACGGGCCGGTGCTCGTCTTCGCCGCGGCGACGGCGGTGATCACGGCGCTCCTCGCCGGCACGCTGCCGGCGCTGCGGCTGTCGCGGCCGGCGCTCGAGCGGACCCTGCGCGGCGGCCGCGACGAGCTGGCCGGCGGCTCCTCCGGACGGGTCGGCGAGACCCTGGTCGCGGTCGAGATCGCGCTCACCGTCGTGCTGGTGGTCTCGGCGGGGCTGCTGGCGCGCTCGCTCGGGCGGATGCTCGACACCGACACCGGGTTCGCCGCCGACCGGCTGCTGTCGCTGACCTTGATCGTCCCCGATCACCGCTACCCCGAGCGGCCGCAGTACCTGGCGCAGTACCGCCGGCTCTGGGAGTCGCTGGCGGCACTGCCCGGCGTCGAGTCGGTGGCGTCGATCAAGGTGCCGCCGCTCGCCGGCGGCGCCGGCGCCGAGACGTCGGGCTTCCGGGTCGAAGGGCGGCCCGCGCCGGCGGCCGGCGAGGAGCTGCAGGCGCACTGGTTTCCGGTCAGCCGGGGCTTTTTCCGCACCGCCGGGATTCCGCTCCTCGCCGGCCGCGACTTCGCCGCCAGCGACGACCCGGAGGCGCCGTGGGTCGCGGTTGTCAACCGCGCCCTGGCCGAGCGCCACTTCCCCGGCGAGGACCCGGTGGGACGCCGGCTCTTCGTCGCCGAGCAGAACGTCGAGATCGTCGGTTTGGCCGCCGACGCCCGGCACGTCTCGGTGACCGAGCCGCCGGAGCCGACCCTCTATCTGCACCAGGAGCAGGCGCCCCGGCGGGTGGTCTCGTTCCTGCTGCGCACCCGCGGCGAGCCGGCGGATCTGGTGCCGGCGGTGCGCGACGCGGTGGCGGCGGTCGATCCGGAGCAGGCCGTGACCCGTCTGGCGCCGCTGTCGGCGCTGATCTCCGAGTCGGTGGGGCTGCCGCGGCTGGTGGCGGTGCTGGTCGTCCTGTTCTCCGCGATCGCCCTGGCGCTCGCCGCGCTCGGCCTGTTCGGCGTGCTCGCCTTCGCGGTCAGCCGCCGGCGGCCGGAGATCGGCATCCGCATCGCCCTCGGCGCCGACGGCCGGCGCGTCGTCGCGGAGGTGCTGCGCCGCGGGATGTTCCCGGTAGTCCTCGGCCTGGTCCTCGGCTTCGCCGCCGCGGCCGCGGCGGCACGCCTGCTCGGCAGCCTGCTGTACGGCGTCGGCGCCGCCGACCCGGTGTCCTACGCCGCCGCCGGGGCCGTGCTCCTGATCGCCGCGCTGGCCGCCTGCGTGGAGCCGGCGCGGCGGGCGGCGGCGACCGACCCGATGTCGGTGCTGCGGGACGGGTGAGCCGGAGAGGTCGCGGCGAGACCGGTGGCGGGGGCCGGCGCGCAGCCGGCCCCCGCAACGGTCGGGCGTCAGGGCGCCCGGCAGAGGGCGTAGGCGGTCAGGCTCCCCGGGTTGACCTCGTGGATGCACGCCCAGCCCTCGTTGAGGAAGGGCGGGGCGGTGGTCGGGAAGGTCGAGCGCAGCCGGGTGCCGATGAAGTTGTCCGAGCAGCCGCCGCCGAGGACCTGGGTCCCCGCCGGGCAGATGGCCTGCGGCGAGTTGGTGCCGGCGGTGGTGAAGCTCGCGAGCTGCAGACCGGCGGCCTCGGGCGAGTCGACGCAGGCTGCATAGGCGGTCAGGCTGCCCGGATTGACCTCGTGGATGCACGCCCAGCCCTCGTTGAGGAAGGGCGGGGCGGTGGTCGGGAAGGTCGAGCGCAGCCGGGTCGACGTGAAGTCGTCGGAGCAGCCGCCGCCGATCACCTTCTTGCCCGCCGGGCAGATCGCTTGCGGCGAGTTGGTGACGCCGGTGGTGGTGCTCAGCCGCACCAGGCCGAGATCGCCGGGGTCGGTGATGCAGATCGCGTAGGCCGTCAGGCTCCCGGGGTTGGTCTCGTGCACGCAAGCGAACCCCTCGAAACCGAACGGCGGGCTGGTTATCGGGAAGCCCGAGCGCAGGCGGGTCGAGGTGAAGTCGTCGGAGCAGCCGCCGCCGATCGCCTTGTAGCCGACCGGGCAGCGTACCGCCGGCGAGTTGGTGACGGTGTTGGTCGAGCGGACGATCCGGACCTTGACCTTGCACAGCCCCGGCACGTCGAAACCGTTGACCGGGGCCAGGCCGTTGGGGCCGCCCGAGATCGCGTCGTTGCCGAGGCCGTAGCCGGCGAACGCCCGCCACACCCGGCAGACGTCCTCGCCGTTGTAGTTGTTGATCGCCGCCTGGATGATGCCGTCCCGGGTGTCGGTGAACGCGGGGCTGCAGATCGTGCTCTTGAGCCCCTCGTTGACGTAGAGCATCGCCCGCTGGTTGCCGGCGCCGCCGCTGGCCGCGTAGAGGTTGGTCGAAAACCCGTGGGTGTTGACCAGCGCCCAGTAGACCTCCCAGGCCCCCTGCGCCCACACCGCGCCGACGCCGTGCGGCACTGCCATGCCGGCGACCGAGGCGTAGGTCCAGTTGTTGACCGCGTTGTTGGTCGAGTAGGGGAGCGGCCGGATGCCGGGACCGTTGGGCGGCTGGCCGAGCACGTAGGTGCCGATGCCGCGGGCGGTCGGGCCGGTCTGGGCGGCGGTGGCGGTGTAGGCGAGCGCCCACCAGTCGGAGAGGCCCTCGCCCGGCTGCTGGAGGTTGCCCAGGCAGGAGACGTTCGCCGGGCCGCCGACCAGGCGGTTGGAGATGCCGTGCCCGTACTCGTGGACGATGATCGAGTTCTCGAGGTCGCCGTCGCGCTGCGGGCTGGTCAGGTTCCACAGGAACATCTGCATCCGCGGCCGCAGCCCGTCGGGCAGGGTGAGGAAGTTGGCATTGTTGATGCCGCCGCCGTCCTGCGCCTCGGCGCGGACGTCGTCGCCGCCGACGCCGCCGAAGCCGTAGGTGTTGACCTGGAAGTTGCCGGCCGGCGAGTCGAAGCCGTACTGGAACTGGATGTCGTGGATGACGTTGTTCCAGTAGAAGAGCTCGGTCACCGCAGCCGCGGTGTAGGTCGAGGGCGCGCCGGCGAGGTTGATCGAGAAGTTGCAGTTGATGCCACCGCCGCAGTTGGGTTGGAGCAGGGGCGGCAGGTTGTTGGCGTCGATGTCGTCGTAGGCATGGACGTTGTTGCCGCGGTGGATGGTGAACTCCGGCCCCGGGAAGCCGTTGGTGTCGTGCCAGGCGAACGGCGAGGCGATCGAGTCGGCCGGGTTGACCACCGTCACCCGGGCGTCGGCCGGCGGCGGCGGGGCGGTGTGGTTCGGGCTCTCGACCGGCTGCGGGTAGACCGTGTAGGTGTCGGCGGCGACCCAGTCGAAGCGGGTCCAGACCTCGCCGGTCAGCGCGTCGACGGTGAAGTCGTAGACGTGCTGGCGGTCGGGCACGTGGAGCTGGAAGTTCCACGCCAGGCGGACGTCGCCGCGGCGCACCGGCAGCCAGACCAGCCCGGCCTCGATCGGCTCCAGCGAAACCGCCTTGGCATCGAGGACGGTCTCCCGCCGCGGCCCGCGCCCGGCGTCGACCACCGCCGGCGTCGCGTCGAGGCCGAGGCCCAGGTGCTCGGCGGCGCGCTCCACCGACTCGGCGGCGCCGAGGGCCGGCTCGGAAGCGTTGATCGCGGTGGCGAGGCCCGGGACGAAAGAGCTGTTGACGCCGAGCAGCCGCCCGCCGCGGCCGACGTTGAGCTGGAGCTGGGCGTTGTAGACCGCAATCCCCTCGTGGACCTGGCGCAGGTAGAGGAAAGTCGACTCGGAGACCTTCGAGTCGACCCGGTCGGCGATCTCGTGGCCTTCGAGGTCGGCCTCGGACAGCCCGAGCAGGTCGAGGTTGGCGTATGCGAACTCGAGCGCCGCTGCCGCGGCGTCGGCGTCGCTCTGCTCGGTCAGGTAGCCGACCGCGTTGAACAGGGAGCGGGTGGCGCCGGTGGTCTCGTCGTAGGTCACCAGCAGGTCGGGCAGGTCGGTGCGCAGGCGCTCGGCGGCGGCGAGCTGGCCGGCGCCGGGCTCGACCGCGACGGCGAGGTCGTGGGCCACCCGGGCGTCGAAGTTCCGCCCGTCGTCGGCCGCGGCGGCTGCGGCGGATGGGACGACGAGCACCAGGGCGGCGAACGCGGCGGCGAGGGACGAAGGGAGCGCGGCGAGGTCTTTGCGCATGGCGGGTCCTTTCTGCCGCACCCGCGGCGGCGAACCCGGCGGGATGCGTCGAGCGACTGGACTGGCGATCTAGCCAGAACGCAAAGAAAGAGTGCGCGAAATACGAACGAGCGTGACTGGGCGGGTGCGCGGCAGCCGTGACGGTCTCACTCGTCCATCTCGACCCGGGTCTCCTCGACCAGCGTGAGGCCGCCCATCCGGCCCTGGACGCGCCGGAAGACCTCGCCGTCGTCGCGGCGGTAGATCACCACCATGCGGCCGTCGTCCTTGGGGAACTTGGCGAGGATCTCGTAGCGGGCCAGGTCCGCCGGGGTCGGGAGCGACTCGTCGATCGTCCACTCCGAGCGCGGCTCGACCTCGACCGGCTTGGGCTCCTTGCGCCGGCGGGCGGGCCGCTCGGCGGCGGCGGCCGCCGGTGCCGCGGCAGGCGGCTCGAGATTGGCGGTCGGGCTGGCGTTGACCGGCGCGGTCTCGGCGGGTGCGGTCTCGGCGGGGGCGGCCGCGGGCGTGGCCTCCAGTTCGCCGGGCGCGGCCTCCAGCTCGCCGGGTGCGGCCGGGGCCTCGGCGCCGGCGGCCCGGGCCGGACGCGACTCGGGTTCGGCGGCGCCGCCGCAGCCGGCGGCGGCGAGGGCTATCGGCAGCGCCGCGGCGAGCACTGCGGCGGCCGCGAAGGGGCGCGGGGGGGCGGGCGGGCGCGGAGAGATCCTCATCGGGTCGGTCCTCCTGGATCGGATCGGGCCGGCGGAGCGGGCCGGCCGCCGGCACCCGCGGTCGCGGGCGCGGCGGGCCGAGTCTAGCCGACGCGGCGGCGCGCTATCATCGGACCGTCATGAGCTTGCGTGAATCGGACCTGATCTACGACTGGAACCGCGCCGCCGGGCCCGACCTGACCCCGGCGCGGCCGCCGGTCGAGCTGGACGACGAGACCCTGCGCGACGGCCTGCAGTCGCCGTCGGTGAGGAACCCGTCGATCGAGGAGAAGCTCGAGCTGCTCCACCTGATGGCGGAGCTGGGGATCGAGTCGGTCGACATCGGCCTGCCCGGCGCCGGGCCGCACGTCGCCCGCGATGTCGAGCGGCTGGCCGCCGAGATCGTGCGCGAGAAGCTCCCGATCTCCGCCAACTGCGCCGCGCGCACGGTGATCGCCGACCTCGAGCCGATCGTCGAGATCGCCCACAAAACCGGGCTTCCGATCGAGGCCGCGTGCTTCATCGGCTCGAGCCCGATCCGCCAGTACGCCGAGGCCTGGGACCTCGAACGGATGCTGCGGCTGGTCCGCGAGGCGGTGGCGTTCCCGGCGCGCGAGGGACTGCCGGTGATGTTCGTCACCGAGGACACCACCCGCGCCAAGCCGGACGACCTGCGCCGGCTCTACACCGAGGCGGTCGAGGCCGGGGCCGGCCGGGTGTGCGTCGCCGACACCGTCGGCCACGCCACCCCGACCGGCGCCGCCAACGTGGTCCGGTTCGTCCGCGAGGTCGTCGGCGACGACGTCAAGGTCGACTGGCACGGCCACAAGGACCGCGGCCTGAGCGTGATCAACTCGCTGGCCGCCGCCGCCGCCGGCGCCGACCGGCTGCACGGCACCGCGGTCGGCATCGGCGAGCGGGTCGGCAACACCCCGATCGACCTGCTGCTGGTCAACATGCAGCTCCTCGGCTGGAGCGACCGCGACCTCACCCGCCTGCCCGCCTACTGCCGCCGGGTCGCCGAGACCACCGGCGTGCCGCTCCCCGACAACTACCCGGTGCTCGGCCGGGACGCCTTCCGCACCGGCACCGGGGTCCACGCGGCGGCGATCATCAAGGCGCGCGCCAAGGGCGACGACTGGCTCGCCGACCGCATCTACTCCGGCGTTCCGGCGGCGCTGATCGGCCGCCGCCAGGAGATCGAGGTCGGCCCGATGTGCGGCGAGTCGAACGTCGTCTACTGGCTCACCGAGCGCGGCATCGCCGCCGAGCGCGAGTTGGTGGCCGCGATCTTCCAGTCCGCCAAGGCCTCGCCGCGGGTGCTCGAGGAGGCCGAGATCCTCGCGCTGTGCGACCGGCACGCGGCGCGCCGGCCGGCGTGAGCGCTGGCCGGCGCGGGTGAGGGGGCGCGACGTGGAGATCCGCGCCATCGGCCCGTTCCTCGACTACTGGGAGCGCCTGCGCGGGCGCACCCTGCGGGTCGCGCGCTGCATACCGCCGGCCGAGCTGGAGTGGACCTGGCGCGCGGGCCGGTTCACGCTCGGCGACCTCCTCCGCCACCTCGCCGCCGCCGAGCGCTGGATGTTCGCCGAGAACGTCGCCGGCCGGCCGAGCCGCTACCCCGGCCACGGCCGCGAGCTGGCCGACGGCCGGGACGGGGTCTTCGCCTACCTCGACCGCATGCATGCCGAGGCGACCGCGATCTTCGCCGCGCTCGGCCCGGGCGACCTCGCGCGCCGGTGCACCACCCCCGGCGGCAAGGAGATCACGGTCTGGAAGTGGCTGCGCGCGATGGCCGAGCACGAGGTCCACCACCGCGGCCAGGTGTACCTCTACCTGGCGATGCTCGGCGTCCCCACGCCGCCGCTCTACGGGCTCACCTCCGAGCAGGTGCGCGAGCGGAGCCTCGGGCCGGAGTGAGCGCGCCTCGGTCGCCCGGCGCGGCGAGCGCTCGCTCGGCGGCGCGTGGAAGGTCGACGAAGACGAACTGGGTGGCAGGGTAGAGGTAGTCCTCACCCGACTCGTCGATG
>Ga0302046_10001595_pt1 | contig 21238 bp, 22 predicted proteins | sample RVTome_11_FD_200261 | JGI IMG/M metagenome (GOLD analysis project Ga0302046, IMG submission 200261) | Soil microbial communities from uranium-contaminated site in the Upper Colorado River Basin, Wyoming, United States - RVT147D111 (version 2) ...
ATGAAGAGCAACCGCGACAACAAGACGAACTTCGGCTGGGCCAAGATGCCGGTGTTCTTCGACAAGAAGCGGGCGGTCATGGCCACCTCGCACATCTACTCGCTGATGAAGCGGCGGCCGGAGGACGCGGCGGCGCGCGAGCTGGGCGGCAAGTTCATCGCCTGGCTGCTGGAGGAGGCCAGCATCACGTGGGCCCAGGCGCAGGCGCCGGCCAACAAGCGGGTGCTGGCGCAGATGCACAAGAGCGACGACCCCATCGTGCGCAACATGACGATGTGGGTGGAGCAGGCCGAGCACGCGCACTTCCCGCCCTACCATCCGCGCTGGAACCAGGCGTACCGGGCGCTGAGCCAGGGCATGGAGGCCGTCGCGTTCCGCGGCGCCGACGCGAAGAGCACGCTGCGCGAGGTCACCGCGAGCGCCAACGACATCCTGGCCCAGGCGTAGACGTGGCGGGTCATCGAGGGGCGCCACGGCTTCGCCGGGGCGTCCCGAGCGTCCGGGGGCTTGGGGGCCATGTCGGGGCCCCCATCTTCCGTTAGTGCCCGCGCGGCGGGGAGGCCGGCAGGCGCTCGTCGCCTGGGTGTTCCTGCTGCCGTTCCTGGTGCCGTTCGTCATGCTGTGGGCGGTGCCGATCGTCCACGGGCTCTATCTCAGCTTCACGAACTCCAGCCTCACGGGGGCCGAGGAGCGGTTCGTGGGGCTGGCCAACTACCAGCGGCTGCTGGCCGACCCGACCTACCGGCGCGCGCTCGCCAACACGGTCGTCTTCGTGGTCGAGAACGTGCCGGTGCTGGTGGTGGCCGGGCTGCTGCTGGCCCTCCTGCTCAACCAGTCGATGCCGGGGCTGGCGCTGATCCGCGCGGCGTTCGTGGCGCCCTACCTCGTCACCGCCTCGGCCGTGGCCATCATCTGGCAGTTCGTGCTGGACCCGGCGACGGGCCTGCTCAACGTCTGGCTGGCCGGGGTGGGCCTGCCCTCCCAGCGCTGGCTCAGCGAGCCGGGCCAGGCGATGGGGGCCATCGTGCTCATCACGCTCTGGTGGCGCGTGGGCTTTCCGCTGCTGGTGCTGCTGGCGGGTCTGCAGGAGATCCCGGGCGAGCTGTACGAGGCGGCGCGCCTGGACGGCGCCGGCGCCTGGCAGCGCTTCTGGCGCATCACGCTGCCGCTGCTGGCGCCGGTGCTGCTCTTCGTGCTGATCATCCGGCTGATCGACTCGTTCAAGGTGTTCGCCCAGGTCTACCTGGTGACGGGGGGCGGGCCGGTCGGCAGCACGCGGGTGCTGATCCAGTACCTCTACGAGGTGGGCTTCCAGGACTTCCGCAGCGGCTACGCGGCGGCCATCGGCTGGAGCCTGTTCGTCATCATCCTGGGCGTGACGCTCGTGCAGATGCGCCTGCTGCGCCGGCAGGAGGCCGATGAGTAGGCGGCGGTGGGCGCGGAGCGGGGCGCTGTGGGTGGCGGCGCTCGGGCTGGCGCTCGCCTGGGCGGTGCCTCTGCTCTGGGTGGCGAGCAGCACGCTCAAGCCCCAGCACGAGATCGTCGGCCCCGAGCGACGCTGGCTGCCGGCCCAGCCGACGCTGGAGCACTGGCGGAACATCGCCGACCCCCAGGGCCGGGCGGTGAACGTCGGCCGCGCCTTCGTCAACAGCGTGGTGGTGGCGGTGGTCTCGACGCTCTGCACGCTGCTGACCTCGTCGCTGGCCGCCTACGCGTTCGCCCGGCTGCGTTTCCGCGGGCGCCAGGCCCTCTTCGGCGTGCTGCTGGCCACGCTGATGATCCCCAACGAGGTGATCCTGGTGCCGCTGTTCCTCCAGTTCCATCGCCTCGAGCTGCTCAACTCCTACGCGGCGCTGATCCTGCCGCACGCCATCTCGGTGCTGGGCGTGTTCCTGCTGCGCCAGTTCATGCTGGGCATCCCCGGCGACCTGCTGGACGCCGCCGCCATCGACGGGGCCGGGGCCTTCCGCACCTACCGGCACGTGGTGCTGCCGCTGACCCGGCCGGCGATGGCCACGCTGTCGGTGTTCGCGTTCCTCGGCTCCTGGAACGACTTCCTGTGGCCCCTCATCGTGGTCAACACGCCGGACCGGCAGACGCTGCCGCTGGCGCTCATCACCTTCCGCTCCGCCTACCAGATGCTCGACTACGGCACGGTGCTGGCGGCCACGCTGGTGGCGGTGGCGCCGCCGCTGCTGTTCTTCCTGTTCGCCCAGCGCTACGTCATCGCCGGGATCAGCCGCACCGGCCTGAAAGGATGAGGGTGTATCCACATGGGGACGTTGACGTGATGGACGCTCGCTGCGTAGAGTGAGGCCATGACGTTCGACTGCGCAGGGGGGCCACGATGGACTCCGAAACCACGACCGTAAGCCCGAGCGGACCATCGGCCGGAAAGGATGTCGCATCCAAGAGCGCGGGGCTTCTCGGCGCCCTAGACCGTCAGATCATGCGGCATCAGTCTGCTATCTCGTTGGCCGCCGCCGCCCTGGCGATCCTCGGCGCGGGAGCTATCTTCCTCGGCTTGGCCCGAGTCTCTCCGATTCTGAAAGTCCTCTCTCCCTTCTGACTCGGCTTGCCGGCGCGGTCGAGGCGGCGTGAGTCTGTAGCGCTCAGGGTTCTCGCTGCGCTCGTCGGAATCATCGTTCTGGAAGTGGCCCGCTACTACACGTTCCGTTCAGAGTACGAGGCCGATCCGTCATTGTGGCTCGTCATCACCGGCTCGGTCGCGTTCAACATCTGGTTTCAATGGTGGACGCTACCAGATACGGCGTGGAAGGCACTGATCGCGGCGGCGCTTGCCGAAGCCGGCCTGCCATCTGCGGCTCGGATCGTCGCCAGTGCCATCGTTGCGCTGGGCAAGGGGCTCGCGCCACTGATCGCCCCTCACTAACCAGGATAGCGCCTTCCTCACGCACGTCCGTCTCGGGCCGCCGGCGGCCGAGCGTGTCGGCGAGGCTGAGGGCGCGTCATTCACGTCACGAATGGATATCATTCACGATGTGCCGACACGCGAGCCTGGCCCTCGACCTGGCGCCCGCGCCGCTTACTCCATTGAGTAAACTTGCTCAACGCCATGAGCAAATCGTCCGCACGCTTCCAGCGGCCACCGGCGGCCCAGCTCGCCCGGGCCTGGCCGAGGCGCGGCGGTTCATCCAGGTCGTGGCGGGACGCGGCAGGTGGGAAGACCACCCGGGTACAGCAGGTCACCGAGGCCCGGCTCACGGCAAGCGCGATGAGGCGCACGGCTGAGCCGGGGCATGGAGGCGATCGCGTTCCGCGGGGCCGGGCCCCCAGAGCCTTGTGGGAGACGCCGTGACTGAAAGGATGACCTCGTGACCACCGTTCGCGTCGACTGCTCCGCCTGGAAGGGCCCGCTGCGCCGGATCTGGACCAGCCTCGGCTACGACGAGCTGAACTGGACGTACACGCCGAGCGGCAAGCGCCACCTGAAGACGATCGCAGAGTTCGCCGAGCGGCCCTACCACGTCCGCCAGCACTACATCTTCAACAGCGGCATCGGCTGGTCGGTGCCCCACTGGGGGGCCGGCAACGTCTACCACGAGCGGGCCGACGGCACGCCCTTCTACGACTTCGCCATCGCCGACCAGGTCTACGATGCGGTGGTGCAGGCCGGCCACCGCCCGCTGGTGGAGCTGGCCTTCACGCCGCGCGCGCTCGTTCCGGAAGACGCCGCGGCGCGGTTCGCCTACGAGCCGAGCCCGACCCAGTGGAGCCCCTACGAGGCCGGCCTGTGGGCGACGCCGCCCCGCGACTACGGCCGCTTCGGCGGCCTCGTGCGCGCGCTGGTCGAGCACTGCGTCGCCCGCTACGGGGCCGACCACGTGCGCGGCTGGCTCTGGGAGCTGTGGAACGAGCCGGACATCTACTACTGGCGCGGCACGCCCGAGCAGTTCCACGCGCTGTACGACGTCGCCGCGGCGGCGGTGAAGGCGGCGCTGCCGGAGGCGCGCGTGGGCGGGCCGGCCACCACCGGCGACCTCGGCCCCGGCCGCCGGGGCCACGAGTTCCTGCGCGGCTTCCTCGCCCACTGCGCGCGGCAGGGCACGCCGCTCGACTTCGTCTCCTTCCACACCAAGGGCGCGCGCTATACGCCCTGGCGCGTGTACGGCCCGCTGGGCGGCCCGGCGCCGGAGCGGCAGTCGCCCTCGGCGCTCAAGATGCTGCGCGAGGTGCGGGCCGCGCTGGACGCGGTGAGCGAGCACGCGCGCTTCCGCGAGCTGCCCTGCATCGTGGACGAGTGCGACGCCTCCGTGCCCGCCCACTGGGGCGTCTACGACAACGCCAACTTCGCCTACCGCAACACCGAGTACTTCCCCGCCTTCCAGTGCAAGCTGATGAAGAAGCTGCTCGACCTCGACGACCGCGGCGGCGCCCGGGTGCACCTGGCGACGACGTGGAGCTTCTACTTCGAGGGCGAGCGCTTCTTCGAGGGCACCCGCAGCCTCTTCACCGCCCAGGGCGTGGAGAAGCCCGTGCTCAACGCCTACCGGATGCTCGCGCGCCTGGGCGACACGCGGCTGGCCGTCGAGTCGAGCGACGCCTGGCCCGCCGATCGCCTGGACAGCGCCCAGGCCGGCATGCCGGAGGAGGTGGATGCGCTGGCCACCTTCAACGGCCACGACTGCGTCAGCGTGCTCGTCTGGCGCCACGCCGACGACCAGTACGCGACCGACCCCGCTCCCCGCGAGGTCGCTCTCGCCATCGAGCGGCTGCCCTTCGCGGGGCCCGTGCGCGTCCGCCACTGGCGCATCGACGCGGCCCACAGCAACAGCCACGCGGCCTGGCAGGCGGCGGGCCGGCCGCAGGACCCGTCCGAGGGCCAGCTGCGCGCCATCAAGGAGCGCCAGGGGCTCGAGCTGCTGGAGCCCGACCGCGAGGTCGCCGCCGCCGGAGGGCGGGTGGCGCTGGCGGTGGCCCTGCCGCTGCCGAGCGTGTCGCTGCTGGAGATCCGGGGCGGGTGAAGGGCCCACGTTGACAGGGGGTGCCGCCCGCGCGATGGTGGGGCCCTCTCCAAGGGACCCGGCCGGTCGAACACGAGAGGGAGACCGCCATGAAGCCTCCGCCCTTCGAGTATGCCGCCCCCGGCAAGACCGACGAGGCCCTCGCCCTCCTCGCCCAGCACGGGGATCGCGCCAAGGTCCTCGCCGGCGGACAGAGCCTCCTCTCGCTCCTGAACTTCCGCCTGGTCCAGCCGGAGGTGCTCGTCGACGTCAACCGCGTCGGCGAGCTGGCCTACGTGCGGCCATCCAACGGCGGTCTGGCCATCGGCGCCCTCACGCGGCAGCACGCGCTGGAGCGCTCCGAGGCCGTCCGGGCGCGGCTGCCGATCGTCGCCGAGGCCTGTCGGCTGATTGGCCACCTGCCGATCCGGCATCGCGGCACCCTGGGCGGGAGCCTCGCGCATGCCGATCCGGCCTCCGAGCTGCCGGCGGTGATGGTGGCGCTGGAGGCGGAGATGACGGCGAGCCGGGTCGGACAAAGGCGTACCCTGCCGGCCGACCAGTTCTTCACCGGGATCTTCTCCACCGCCCTGGCGGCGGACGAGCTGCTGACCGAGATCCGGGTACCCGGCTTGCCGCCCCGGACGGGCAGCGCCTTCGTCGAGATCGCGCGGCGGGCCGGCGACTTCGCGCTGGTGGGCGTCGTGGCGCTCGTCACGCTCGACGACGACGGCCGCGTCACCCGAGCCCGGCTGGCGCTGTGCGGGGCAGGGCCCACGCCAATTCGCGCGCGCGAAGCCGAGCGCCTCATCACCGGCGAGCGGCCGGAAGGTCGCGTGCTCGACGAGGCCGTCGAGAAGATGGTGGCGGCGACCGATCCGCCCGGCGACATCCATGCCTCCGCGGCGTTCCGGAAGAAGCTCGCGCGGCACGTGGGGCGCCAGGCGATCGAGCTGGCGGTCCGTCGTGCGGGAGGTGCGTCATGAAACGCCCGGCCAGCATGATCGGGCTCACGGTGAACGGCGTGCGGTACGAGCTGGCGGTGGAGCCGCGGCGGCTGCTCGTGGACTGCCTGCGGGACGACCTCGGGCTGACGGGGACCCACATCGGGTGCGAGCACGGCGTGTGCGGGACCTGCACGGTGCTGGTCGACGGCGAGACGGTGCGGTCGTGCCTGATGCTGGCCGTCCAGGCCGACGGCGCCAGCGTCACGACGGTCGAGGGGCTGGCGTCGGATGGGGCGCTGCACCCGCTGCAGCAGGCGTTCCGCGAGGCGCAGGGCCTGCAGTGCGGGTTCTGCACGCCGGGGATGCTGCTGCTGGCCTGGGAGCTGCTGCGTGACAACCCGTCGCCGGGCGAGGCCGAGATCCGCGAGGCGATCTCGGCGAACCTCTGTCGCTGCACGGGGTATCAGGGCATCGTCGAGGCGGTCCAGCTCGCGGCCGAGCGCCACGCGGTGCCCGCGGTCGCGGCGCGCTGAGGGAGGACGCCATGGCCACGCGCACCTGGATCGGCAAGGACGTGCCGCGCCTGGAGGATCCGCGCCTGCTGACGGGGCGTGCCAACTACACCGACGACGTGCGGCTGCCGGGCATGGCGCACGCCGCCGTGCTGCGCAGCCCGCAGGCCCACGCCCGCATCATCCGCATCGACACGAGCCGGGCCCGAGCGCTGCCCGGCGTCTTCGCGGTGATCACCGGCGAGGACGCGAAGGAGCTCTCCAACCCCCTGCCCGCCTTCTGCGCCGAGCCGGTGGTGGAGTACGCGCTGGCGGTGGACAAGGTCCGGTACGCGGGCGAAGCGGTGGCGGCGGTCGCCGCGGTCGACCGCTACACGGCCGAGGACGCGGCCGCGCTGATCGACGTCGAGTACGAGACGCTGCCGGTGCTGACCGATCCGATGGAGGCGATGAAGCCCGGCGCGCCGAAGGTGCACGACAACCTGCCCGGCAACCTCGTGTTCGAGAAGACCATGAGCTTCGGCGACGTCGCGGGCGGCTTCGCGGCGGCCCACCGGGTGATCCGCCGCCGGCTGCGCTGGCATCGCGCCAGCGCGCAGCCGCTGGAGACGGCGGGGGCCGTGTGCCGCTTCAACCCGGCCTCGGGGCGCATGGACGTGTGGTCGAACACCAACATGATCAACTACGTCGGCTGGCTGGTGGCCAACACGCTGAAGGTGGCGCCGAGCAAGCTCAGCATCAATCCCATGGATGTGGGCGGCAGCTTCGGCTCCAAGCACGTGCTGGGCAAGGTCATCGCCATCGCCGGGATGCTGGCCCGGCGGGCGGGGCGCGCGGTGAAGTTCATGGAGGACCGGGTCGACAACCTCACCGCCTGCGAGAACCTCGCCTGCGACCGGTTCTACGACGTGGAGCTGGCGGTCGCCGCCGACGGCACCTTCACGGGGCTGCGCATCAAGGTGGTCGACGACTACGGCGCGTACTTCCAGTTCGGCCACGGCACCCACGGCAACGCGCTCGCCCAGGCAACCGGGCCCTACCGGATCCCGGGCTTCGAGTACACGGTGCAGTGCGTGCTGACCAACAAGTGCCAGCAGGGCGTCTTCCGCGGCGCCGGCTCGGATGCGAACAACTTCGCCCTCGAGCGGCTGGTCGACGCCGCCGCCCAGGAGCTGGGGCTGGACCGCGTTGAGATCCGCCGGCGCAATTTCATCCAGCCCGACGCGTTTCCCTTCAAGATGCCGGCCGGCAACATCTACGACAGCGGCGACTATCCCAAGGTGCTCGACCAGGCGCTCACCATGGCCGGGTGGAACGAGCTGCGGAAGATGCAGGCGGAGGCGCGGGCCCAGGGGCGCCTGGTCGGGATCGGGCTGGCGACCGCCCAGCAGCGCAGCGTCTACGGGCCGACCGAGTTCTGGTTCTGGTACGACACGCCGGGCCTCACCAGCGTGCCCGAGAGCGTCGGCCTCTCGCTGGGCCCGACCGGCGAGTTCATCGTGACGATGTTCTCGCCCTTCTGGGGCAACAGCCCCGAGACGGTCGTGGCCCAGGTGCTCGGCGAGGAGCTCGGCATCGATCCCGCCACGGTGACGGTCACCTACGAGGACTCGCTGCACGGGCTGCCGAGCGCCGGGCCCGGCGGCAGCCGCATGACCGTCATGCTCACCGGCGCCATCGTCGGCGCCGCCCGCAAGCTGAAGGAGAAGATGGCGCGCATCGCCGCCCACCTGCTCGAGGCCGCGCCCGAGGACATCGTCTTCGGCGCCGGCGGGGCGAGCGTGCGCGGCGTCCCCAACAAGGCGGTGGGCTACGCCGACCTCGGGCTCAAGGCCTACTGGTTCAAGCTCGACCTGCCGGCCGGCATGGAGAGCGGGCTGGAGGCGCGCCACACGTACGACCACCCGTACCTGACGCCGCCCTCGGCCGACCGCAAGGATCTCGGCGCCTTCTACCCGATGATGGGGCACGGCGCCCACATTCCGGTGGTCGAGGTGAACCCGGAGACCGGCCAGGTGCGCATCCTGCGCTACGTCGCCGTCCACGACGTCGGGACCATCGTGAATCCGAAGAGCCTGCGCGGGCAGATCGCGGGCGGCATCGCTCAGGGCATCGGCATGGCGCTCTACGAGCAGGTGCTCTACGACGCCGGCGGCCAGCCGCTCACGGCGAGCTTCATGGACTACCTGCTGCCGACGGCGCAGGAGGTGCCGCGCATCGAGATCGGCCACGTGGAGACGCCCTCGCCGTTCACCGAGTACGGCGTGAAGGGCGGCGGCGAGGGCGGCCGCATGATCGCCCCGGCCGCGCTGGCCAGCGCGGTGGAGGACGCGCTGGCGCCGCTGGGCGTCACGATCGACGAGCTGCCGATGACGCCGGAGCGGGTGGCGACGCTGGTGGAGGCGGTGCGGGAGCGGTGACGCCGGGCCGAGGGCTGCCATCCGGGGCGGATCCCCGCCCCCCGCAGCGCTCTATGATCAGGGTGGGGTGGCCGATGTATACGCGCTGGCCATCACGCGAACTCGGAGCAGGTCATGACCAAGGTATTCATCGGGGGATCTCGGAGGGTAACCCGCCTCCATCCCGACGTGCGGCGCCGGATCGACAAGATCATCGAGCAGGGCTTCCCGATCCTGGTCGGCGATGCCAATGGCGCTGACAAGGCGGTCCAGACCTATCTCTTCAGCCGGCGCTACGGCAAGGTCGATGTCTTCTGCAGCGCCGGTGACTGTCGCAACAATGTAGGCGAGTGGCCGATCAAGGCGGTATCGGTGCCAGCAGGAAGCCGGGGATTCGATTTCTACGCCGTGAAGGATGACCGGATGGCTGAAGAGGCGTCGGTCGGCCTGATGATCTGGGATGGCGAAAGCGTCGGGACTCTCGTGAACATGGCCCGCCTGCTGCGACGGGGCAAAAGCGTGGTGGTGTACATCGTTTCCGACAGGCGGTTCGTCACCCTCAGCAGCCGAGGCGACTGGGAGCGAGTGGTGTCGGCGAAGGCAGGCGGGACTCGTCACAAAGCTCTGCGCTCGGCGTTTGAGCCTGAGACGTCGCCGACGACACAGACGACGCTGCTCTAACCCGTGGACCGTCTACGGCTCCATCGCCAAGGGCGAGGACACGGCGGCCAGCGACATCGACCTGATGGTCGTGAGCGAGGGGCTGACCTACGCGGACCTGTTCGGAGTACTGGAGGCCGCCTCAGGGCAGCTCGGACGCAAGGTGGCGCCGACGATCTACTCGCCGCAGGAGCTGGCCAGGCGCGTGAAGCAGGACAACGCCTTCGTCACGGGAGTCCTCGAGCAACCGAAGCTGTGGCTGATCGGTGACGAGCGTGCCCTCGCCGCTTGAGAATCTCAGCGCCTCGGCCCTCGGCAGACTGCCGCCACTCTGAAAGACCACGACCGGGCCGCCGGGGCGTTCGGGCTTTTCCGTCGGCTTGCGGCCCGCAGCTGTTCTACAGTCGTTCGCAGCGATGGCGGCGGGGCACCACGATGCGGCGGAGATCATCGGGCTCGAGGACACCGTGGCGGCCACCGCGGGGGAGGAGGTGGCGCAGCGGCTGCTGCGGCCGTTCCAGCTCTTCGCCCGCCAGGAGATCTCGGGCGGGATCGTCCTGTTCGTGGCCACCCTCGTCGCCCTCGTCTGGGCCAACTCCCCGTGGGCGGAGATCTACCAGCACCTCCTCCACGAGCCCTTCGGCCTGCAGCTGGGCGAGTGGCGGATCGCCTACGACCTGCACCACTGGATCAACGATGGCCTCATGGCGATCTTCTTCTTCGTCGTGGGGCTGGAGATCAAGCGCGAGGTGCTCGTCGGTGAGCTGACGGAGCCCCGCAAGGCGCTGCTGCCCATCGGCGCCGCCGTCGGCGGCATGCTCCTGCCGGCGACGGTCTACCTGGCCTTCAACGCCGGGCAGCCCACGGCGGCCGGCTGGGGCATCCCGATGGCCACGGACATCGCCTTCTCGCTGGGGGTGCTGGCGCTGCTGGGATCCCGCGTTCCCGACGCGCTCAAGATCTTCCTGGTGGCCCTCGCCATCGCCGACGACCTGGGCGCGGTGCTGGTGATCGCGCTGTTCTACACGGCCTCGCTCGACTGGGCCGGCCTGGGCCTCGCGGCGGTGTTCTTCGCGGCGCTGGTGGCGGCCAACCGTGGGGGGTTCCGCCACCCGGTGATGTACTTCTGCCTGGGGATCGGCCTCTGGTACGGCTTCCTGATCTCCGGCGTGCACGCGACCCTGGCCGGGGTGCTGGCGGCGTTCACGGTGCCGGCCCGGGTTCGCATTCCCCCGCACCGCCTGGCCCGGATCGTGCGCCGCGCCGCCGACCGGCTCGATGCGCTCGACGCCGGGGGCGACATGGACTCTCAGCGCTTCGCGCTGGTCAGCTTTCTCCGGAAGGTGGCCGAGGGCGCCAAGAGCCCGCTGCAGCGCTTCGAGCACATGGCCCACCCCTGGGTGGCCTTCTCGATCCTGCCGGTCTTCGCCCTGTTCAACGCCGGGATCACCATCGACGCCGGCGCCCTCGCCACGCTGCTCGATCCGCTGCCTCTCGGGATCGCCGCGGGGCTGGTGGTGGGCAAGCAGCTGGGAGTCTTCGGGGCCACCTGGCTGCTGGTGCGAGCGGGAGTCGCCAGCCTGCCCCAGGGAGTGCGCTGGGGCCACATCTACGGCGTCGCCTGGCTCACGGGCATCGGCTTCACGATGTCGCTGTTCGTCAGCGGCCTCGCCTTCCCGGCCGCCGCCTTCGATCAGGAGGCCAGGCTTGGGATCCTCCTGGGCTCGATCATGTCGGGCCTCGGCGGCGTCGTGGTCCTGGCGAGCCTGGAGCGCACGAGGGCCGTCGAGCCCGCGCCCGGGGTTCCGCTCGCCTGAGGGAACGGCCGGCGCTACGGCTCCACGTGCAGCGCTGGATGGCGCCACCAGAGATAGGCGCCCATGACGGCGGCGGCGAGCAGGTTCGCGACGAGCACGGCGGGCCATGTCAGCGCGTGCAGGACCGGCGCGGCGAGCAGGTAGGCCGCCACCGTGAAGCACGCCTCGAAGATCACGAACAGGAGGAGGATCCCGAACCCGAGGTGCGGCGAGCGCTCGGCCACGGCGAGGAGCCAGGCGGCGATGCCTCCGAGCGCCGCGAAGACCAGCCCGTGGACCCACGTGAACATGAGGACCATCTCCCCCGAGACGGGGGTCGCCTCCAGCGGCGCGAGCGAGGCCCCGCGGCCGAAGAGCGCGGTGCCGAGGACGCTCGGCGTGTAGAGCGGCTGGCCGCGCACGCTGTCGAAGACGAGGAACCACAGCGCGACGGCCAGGGCGGCCAGGACGCCGGCCGTGATGCCGTCCTGGTACACGCGCGTGGAATCGTAGGTACGAGTGGTGGGCGCCGAAACGGTGGTCGTCATAACCCTGATCCTTTCCGGGTATCGGACGGACCCTGTCGACGGCTGGCTGGAGTATATACCTCGGGCAGGTGCTCGCCCCGGGGCCGGGGCTTCATCCACGGATCGCTACTGCGACGAGGCGAGGGCCATCGAAGCGCCCCTCGGCAACGTTCCGTACGAACACTTGAAAGGAGCGCAACGCTCCGTACGATCGGTCAATGACCTGAGCGAGCCGGCTCACAGCTTTTGGCCCACAGGTTTATAGGCGCCTTCCGGATAGAGCGCTGGACGGTCAAGCGAGCAATTGGAAAGGTCTCAGTGCGCCAACGGAACGGCGAGAATCCTGACAACCGCTCACCACCCTCCGGTGGTGAGCGGTTGCTCTGGACTTGAAGGGGGGCTAGGCCCCCTTTTCCTTCAGGAGCTGCTCCGCACACGAAGTGGCAAGTGCTGAATTCGGGGCGGTAGCTCCTCGCGGAGTGGCCCACCCGCCGGCTTCGACGAACTCGCGCTGTTTCCACGAGTCGATCGTCTGGAGTTCGTTGAGCTTCACGGTCGCATTAGGCTGCGCCATGAATCGTGCAACGCAGACGGGTGTAAGAGCCGAAACGACGCCGGCGTTGGTGCGTTCCTGGGCCATCCGCTCGGCAGTGCCACCGAGAACCCATCCCAACCATGAGAAACCAATAATCATGGTTGCGACAGAACCGCAGATTGCCCCCCAAACTGCCGGCGTGAGCCACGGTGCTTTGAATCGCATAGGACACCTCCCGGAGAGAACGATCTTGGGAGAGGGTAATTCTTCCAACCCTGTGTGAGAGGGGATAGCAAGATAACACGCGCGGATGGTCGACACAAGAAAAGATCGAATACAGGCCCCTCGGCTACCTCTTGCCCGGAGCAACGACCAGCGCGTTTGGCACCGCCCCTCCGCCGCGTAGCGACAGCGCCAGTGCGGGGAGCTTCACCACGAGCTGTGTCGACGGTCCCCCGTCGAGGTTGAGCGCCTCCCCGCAGCCGAGCCCGCCCTTCTCAGGGGCGTCGGCAAGGAAGCGTGCGAAGGCGGTAGTCTCGGCCTTTGTCGCAACGACGAGGACGATGACATTTCCCTCGGCGCACACTGCGGTCCGCTCGGCGACCTGGGGTTTTAGCTGCTGGACCTTTCCCCCGACAACGAGCCGGGGGATGCCCTGGACGATGAGGCGATGTGCAAGATGGTTCTGGATGTCAGCGCCGAGCATGATCCTTGCATTCTTGCCATCGACCACGAGAGCGCCCCAGCTCTGCCGCTTGCCACCGGCTATGAGTCGTCCCCCGTCGACAGCGAGGCCCATCGCCCGACCCTCTTTGTCGAAGAAGCTGGCATTGATCGCGACGACAGCAGGATAGGGCGCCACAATCTCCTCTACGGTGCGCCGCGACAAGGGGCCCCCGGCGGGAATTAGACGGACTTCTGCCCCGTCGAGATCAATCCTGAACGCGTGGCCTGAAAACGACTCAGCGTCCCCTGGCCGTACCCGGAAGGTCGCATGTTCGATGCCCGGAGCCACTGCCACGAACCGCGATGATTCTCCCTTCACCGATGTCGCGACGGCACCGCTCATTGTCAGGAGCACCGCTGAGACGTAGAGAGCCAGAGCAAAGCGGCGGTGTGTCAGGGGCCTGATCTTCTGAATCTCAATCGCGGCATTCAAGGCTCTTGCACTCGCGCCGAATCGCCTTGGCTTGCGGGAGTGTGTCCGAGTGACGGGCGGCAAAGGCACCGCCGCCCGTCCTCGTCCGTTTCAGATCAGTGCTTTGTCCCGAGACCCCGCCGCTTCACGTAACTCCAGAGTTTCTTGGTCATCTCAGCAGGGCCAATCGGTGCGGTACCAAACACCGATTCCAGGCTGTCCGAGCGCCCGTGAAAGCTGATCGCATATCCTCCGAACGCGGGCTTCTTGTTCCCGATTCGTTTTGGCATCGTGATCCCCTTTCGCACCGAGTTTGGGCGAACCGTGAGCCATAACTACCACGGCTGGTGGCTGGGACCTAATAAATGAGCATTATCTGGGGACCGGCAAGGTGGGGGCAGAGAGGGATTCACCACCCACGGGCGTATCGGGCTCGAGCGGGTGCTTGTGTCGTATTCGCTTCACAAGCCAGTCAGGAACAGTTCATAGAATGGGTTGATCCTGGATTTTCCATTGGGAATGAACGACGACGAACTTAGGAACCATTACCTATGCGGCGCATCCGGAGCGATTTCGGCGCCGACCCTGCCCTACCAGCAAATGCCAGCCTCTCCACTTGCCCCCGCCGACAAGACGCTGGAGAAGATGCGGCGCGATAGTGTTGCCATTCAGGGGTAGCACTTCGGCTCTTGTGATACTAATGGGTCGGTTTTTAGTGCAGCGCCTCTCGCTCGGGAGGGTTCGATGGTACCCGAACAGGCGATGTCTCGACGCAGTGCGATGAAGGCGGTGGCCACGGCCGCCGGCGTGACGTTCATTGCCCCCGGCATGGTGCTGGCCCAAACGCCGAAGCCCATGGAGCCGCCGAGCGTGATCACGACGCCGCCGCGCGACTTCGGGCCCAACGCGCCGCCGAACGTATATTTCGTCGATCCGGACGTCCTCACCGTGGATCCTTCGTTCAACGCACTTCGACAGGGGAACGCACCGATCCAGCGCCTGTGGACCGGCGCACTGTGGTCCGAGGGGCCGGCATGGAACAGCCAGGGCCGCTACCTCGTCTGGAGCGACATCCCCAACAACCGGCAGCTGCGCTGGCTCGAGGACGACGGCCGCGTGAGCGTGTTCCGCATGCCGTCGAACAACAGCAACGGCAACACGTTCGACTTCCAGGGTCGCCAGCTCTCGTGCGAGCACCTCACGCGGCGCGTGGTGCGCTACGAGAACGACGGCTCGGTCACGCTGATCGCCGACATGTACAACGGCAAGCGGCTGAACTCGCCCAACGACGTCGTGCCGCATCCCGACGGCTCGTACTGGTTCACCGATCCGCCGTACGGCGGCCAGTTCTACGAGGGCGCGCCGGACGCGGCAGGCGGGCCGAGCAATCGCGCCGGCCGGCTCAAACCGCGGCTGGGCCAGCCGCTCGGCCTGGGCGAGTACAAGCGCGAGCTGCCGCACGGCGTCTATCGCGCCGATCCGGGCGGCCGGGTGGACCTCGTGATCACGGAGCAGCAGGTGTCGAATCCAAACGGTCTCTGCTTCTCGCCCGACTACAAGAAGCTCTACGTGGCGAGCACGGGCCGCGGGCCGGGCGACACGGGCCCCGGCGGCAACCGCGACATCCACGTCTTCGACGTGGGCACCGACAATAAGGTCTCCAAGGGCAAGGTGTTCACGGACTGCATGGTGGACGGCATCAAGTGCGGACCCGACGGCGTGCGTACGGACGTCGAGGGCAACCTGTGGTGCTCGAGCAACGCGGGCCGCAACGTCGGCTACAGCGGTGTCGTCGTCTGGAACCCAGAGGGCAAGCTCATCGGACGCATCCGGCTGCCGGAGGTGTGCGGCAACATCTGCTTCGGTGGGCCCAAGCGCAACCGGCTGTACATGGCCGCCAGCCAGTCCCTGTACGCGCTCTACGTCTCGACGCAGGGTGCTGCGCCCGCGTAAAGACGGGGCGGCCGGGCGAGGAGGTCGGCGACGTGACCGCCAACCTGGCGCTCCCCTTCGCGGCGACCGTGCTCGGAGTCCCGGTCACTGTGGAGCGCGTTCAATTGACGCCTCGAGACGAGATCGTCGTCGTGTGCCGGCGCGCCGGCATCCGCCAGACCGTTCCACTCCTCGATCTTCCATTGCCCTCGCCGCGACCGGCAGGCAGCGAGTGGATCGCCGCCTATCGCCACTGGCTGCGCGACACCTAGCGCGGCTCGGTGAGTTTCGTCGCCTTCCGAATGGCGCCGGCGCCCGCCTTCGGCCTTCAGCGGCGCTCGAACCCGGCGCGGAACACGGAGAACAGTCTCCAGACCTCTGCTCGACGCTCGTCGCTCCCCGCCCGCTTCTCTTCCGTCAGGACTTGCCCGATGGGGCGTGAATATTCATCCGTCAGCCCAGCCATGAACGCCTGGATGACGCCCCGGGTCTTTGGTGCGGCCAGTGCTGCGACATCACTGCCGAGCAAGTAGGCTCCCGCTTCCTCGAACAGGAGTGGCGAACTGTCGATGCTGACGTCGAAGAGTTCGAATCGACGGTCGCCCTCCTCCTCGTAGCGCGCAAAGGCATCTATCAGGTCGCCGAGATCCTTGCTTCGCGCGGTTGGTCGGTCCATGTACGCGACGACCTTCAACAGGGCAAAGGCCGCTTCGGTAGCGACATGCACGGACAGGGCCTCGGTGATCGAACGCTCCACGGCCGAGTCGAAAGCCTCGGCCAGGCCGAGGGCGCTCATCGTCACTCCATCGGGCCATACGATCGTGTCGCCCTGAACGAGTCCATGACCGTACGGGAGTAAGTCGATCCTCGTGCCCTGCGGGGAAATGAACTCGTGGAGATGTCGCTGGGCAAAGCCGGCTTCGCGCAATCGGCGCCCGGCACGCTCGAAATCACCCCAGCTGGCCGTGTTGACGACGATGTCGATGTCACGCGTCCCCCGGAGGCCTGTTGACCGCGTTGCCAGGATCCATGGGACCGTCGCGCCGATCACGACAAATGTCCACCCTTCCCCGCGAAAGACACTGCTCAGAATCTCGAGTGTTCGGACATCCTCGGGTCTAAGAGGCATCCGCGAGATGGGCCAAATACTGCTCGTACACCAGCCGCGCCGTTTCCCGCTCCCGCTCTCTGCCCTCGAAGAGGAGCTCCGCGTAGACCAGAAGGGGGTCGGCGACCCGGCGGTTCCCCTTGAGAATGGCCCGGTGCGATGTGTGTGTGGAGAACGGCCGAAGGACGGTGATCGGCCCGTCAGTGGATGGCAGCCATCGCAGTGCGCCAGCCAGGTCGGGCTTCCAGCCGTCGACGAACAGGGTCAGCTTGTCGCCTTCATAGTGCGCGGTGAGCTTGTCCGCAGCGAAGCCCCCGGTGACCGTCCACATCACCTTCCTGGAGCCCGCCTGCGTGATGAAAACCTCGAAAGCATCGGCGAGTTTCGGCGCGGCCGATCGATAGCGTCCCAGCACCAGCTTCGGCCTCAGCCGTTCCGCATAACCGCCGACCCATAGCCCGAGCAGTTCGGTCTTCCGTCTCACCACCCGGCGTCCGTCTTTCTGGATCTCGACGAATCCGCGACGCCGGAGTTCGGCATGGACCCTGGCCACTGCGGCGAGGGACGTTCCGCTCGCGTCCGCAAGCTCGCGGTACGTGAGCACCGCGGTGTTGTGCGGGTCGGATAGCAGGGCGAAGATCACCTGCAGGCCGGTGGGGGTCATCAGCTCCCTGGCCGCTGCCTCGGCTGGGCGGACCGCCACCTTCCCGCGTACCTTCGTGTAGAGCTTCCCGGGCCAGTTGAGCGTCATGTTGCCCGCCGTGTCCACGAAGTCGATTCCCGCGGTCACCGCAACGTCGGCGAGCGAAGCTGGAAAGGCGTCAGTCAGGAGAAGCGGCCTGGTACCGCGGGGCTGCGCAGTCCGCTTGAAGTGCAGGATCGCGTGTCCCAGCCGTGCGCGATTGAGACCCCGCTTCACCTCGTAGACGTACCGCAAGCGTCCAAGCGGAGTGGTAAGGAGCAAAGTCCCATCCGCCGGGCCCGGGCGAAGCTCGACCCGCCGGACTGGCTCCAGCTCCTGGAAACGCGCGACGCATAAGTCGAGGATCCAGGAATCCGAGGCCATGCCGGGAGTCTACCACGTCGTTCCTGACAAGGACCCTGTTCCATTTCCTGGAACATGGCACTTTCTTGGAACAGAATTCCCGGGCCCAGGGCGCTCTGGCTACCGCGCCTGGTGATTGGCGCGCGGCTGGCCAGAGCGCCCCAGGCCTTCGGCTCCGCTACGGCGCCTGCGGCCGGCGGACGACGTAGATGTACTGGCCCTCGATGACGCCGAGCGCCTGCCGAGGCAGCGCGCTGACGGCCGGGTCCGCCGGCGTCAGGGTCACCGCGCTGCCCGCCGGCAGGCCGACGACGATCTCGTCACCCGCCCGCAGGTCGGCGATCGCCAGCGACTGACCGTTGAAGGTGGCCTGCGCTCCCGGACGCAGGTGGACGACGGTCCCGTCGCTCAGCACGACCCGTGCGCTGGACGGGTCCACGCTGGTGACCGTCCCCATCTGGAACGGGTGGGCCGCCGCGGGCGCCGTCGCCGGGTGGAAGGCGAGCGGCTCGGCGTTGCGGACGAAGACCGATGCGCCCGGCATCACGGAGCCGATGGTGACCGGCTGCCAGAGCGTCGTCCCGGGCGTCACGCGCATGACCCGCCCGTCCTGCAGCGTGAGCGTCCCCGTCCGGCTATCGCTGTGGGCGACGATTCCCGTGGCATCGACCGGGGCCGCCGGCGGCGACGTCATCACCGGGGCCGGGGTGATCGGCTGGGCGATGATGGTGCCCGGTGCGAGCGCGGGCCCCGAGGTCACGAGCGTCCAGCCCGGCTGGACGTCGGCCAGCCCGATCTCACGGCTGCCGGCGTAGAGCCGCGTGCCGGGATCGAGGCGGACGGTGCGGCCGTCCGTGAAGTAAACGGTCCCGCTCGGGAGATCGACGCGCTGCACCGTGCCCCGGATCTCGGAGACCTGAGCAGAACCGACGGCGGCGAGTCCGAGGAGAACTATAGAAACCAGCGCGAGTCGAATGCTTGCAGAACCCATGACAAACCCTCCCCATTGGTCCCTCTGCACTGTGCAAAGGTCCTGCTGATACCGTGCAAACGTCCTGCCGGGGAGGCTGCCCTCCGGGCGGGTCGGTCAGTCGTGCAGGGACTGCAGCAGCCGGAGGAGCGAGCGGCGGGCCAGGAGGTCGGAGCTGACCATGCCGAGGACCCGGTGTCCATCGACGACGGGCAGGGCGGAGATCTCGTGGTGCTCGAGCTTCCTGACGACCTCGACGAGGCTGTCGCCGGGGTGCGCGGCCACGACCGGCTGCGTCATGATCCGCGCCAGCGGGAGGTCGTCGGGCGATCCGTGAGCGGTGGCGCGGGTGATGTCCCACTCGGTGACGACGCCGACCAGGTCGCCGTCGGGCGCGACCACGGCGAGGATCGGGCTGCGCGCCGCCACGAGGCTCTCGGCCGCCTGCCGCACGGGAGCGTCCAGCCGGAGCACCGGGATCGGCTGCATGAGGTCGGCGGCCGTGCGGCCACGCTCGTGGGCGGTGATGCGCCGCACGCTGATCTGCTCGGCGGCCTCGGCGGGGAGCCTGTCGGCGTCCATGAGCAGGAGCTCGATCAGCTCCTGCATGTTCCGGCGGATGACGGCATCGGCGGCCGCCTCGGCGGCGATGCGCCGCTCGGCCGCGAGCGCCGCGAGCTCGGCGGCGTGCCCGGCGAGCCAGCGCTCCACGGCCGCCTGGTCGCCCTGCATCGCGGCCGGGATCTCCAGGTGCTTCGGCGTCCGGATGAGCCGCTCCTGGGCGGCGAAGACGACACCGCCGGAGTTCACCAGGTAGTCGGCCGCGAGCAGGACGCCACGCTCGCGGTACACCGCGCGCTCCATCCGCGCGCGCGCCGCGCGGCGGGCGGGCTCGGCCGAGTAGGTGTTGGCGCCCTCCACGCTCAGCCGCCAGGCGCCCATGCGGTCGACCGTGACGGAGGGGCCGGACGCCGGATCGACGTCGAGGTAGTTCGCGACCGGGGCGGCCGGGATCAGGCAGAACGCGTCCTCGCGCAGGAGATCGTCCGGCCGGCTCGAATACTTCGTCGTCGCGCTCCCGGGCCGGGCCGTGGCCAGGACGTCGAGGAAGTACGCTCGGGCGACGGGCCCGTGCTCGCGCCAGCGGCGGAAGAGCTCGTCGACGGGCAGGCCGCGCGGATCGTAGAGGCACCCGGTGGCGTCGCTGATCCCGACGACGCGGGCGCCCGGGAGCCGCTCGCCGATGAGCCGGGCGGCATGAGCGCCGACGGCGCCGAAGCCCTGGACCATCACCGTCAGCTCCGCCGGCGCCGGGACACGCAGTCGAGCGAACTGCGGCAGGGCCGCCAGGCGCGGCATCTCCGCGAGCAGGACCTCCAGGGCGACGACGACGCCGCGGGCCGCCGCGCCGAGCTCGTCGATACGGTTGCCCCCGAGGTCGGCGGGCTTCGAGACGGCGCTGTCCAGGCCGTTCTCGACGGCGATCAGCTTCATGTCGGCGTCGCTGGTGCCGACGTCCGGGCCCGGCAGGTAGACGTCCTGGTACCGGCGCAGCAGCCGCGCGAAGGCGCGCACCACCTCCGCGCGCGCCCGGGGAGCGAGGTCGTCGGCCGCCAGGAGACCGGCCTTCCCGCCGCCGTACGGCAGGTTGGCGGCGGCGTTCTTGAGCGTCATGCCCCGCGCCAGGTTGTGGACCGCGGTCGGAGTGAGGTCGGGCAGCATCCGGATGCCGCCCATGGACGGGCGCCCCATGGCGAGGTTGTCGACGACGAGATACCCGCCCACTTCGAGGGGCGAGGCCTCGTCCCACATGCAGACCACGAGCAGGGGCCCGAGCGGGTCCGGCTGGATCCCGAGCCTGGCCAGGCGGTCGGCATCCGTCGCGGTGAACTCCACGAAGCAGCGGCCGTTCTCGCGCGTGAGCCGGCTCGCCCACAAGCTCTCGGGCAGGTGCTCGCGCAGATGGGTCTCGAGCGCTTTCGGGATCACGCTCACCAGCATACGCGCCGGGCGGAAGCCCTCGTGCGAAACACGCGAACACGCGGGGCCGTTCGCCCTCCTCCTGAACCTGCCGGGCGCCCCCGTATCGAAACGTCCACAATTGACCGGAGCCTGTAGGCTGCGTAGAGTCGCTTTGCGACGGCGCCATGGCCGGCGATAATCTCCACGTGAGCATGGGCACCAGAGCAGGAGCGGCAAGGAAGTACGCCGTTCGCGCCGTCGTGTTTCAAGAAGGCAAGTGGCTGTGTGCACAGTGCCTGGAGTATGACCTCGTCGCGCAGGCGAAGAGCTTGCCCAGGCTCTCTCGGGCGCTGCAACGGCTCATCGTGAGCCACGTTGCGGTCCGCCTCCGCCACAAGCAGCAGCCATTTCGCGACCTGCCGCGTGCGCCCGAGAAGTACTGGACGATGTTCCGGCAGTCACGCCTGGCGCTTCCTGCCCCGATGTTCAAGCTCGGCGCGCTCAGATCACGCGGGGTCGTCATCGCCCCGCCCCGGATTCGGATAGCGACGCCAAGCGCGGCGTAGCAGCGGTCGAGCGCCTGTGCCAGCGCTCGAACATCCTCAAAGAGGACTTCGGCCTGTAGGACGGTGCCCTGCTCGTCGCACGAGGTGCGCCGGAACGGTCCAGGAAGCGTCAGAGTAGTTCGACGGGGTCGCCGACTGTCACGCGACCGCCGTGCACCACGTACGAGTCCAGCGCCA
>Ga0302046_10001596_pt1 | contig 21229 bp, 17 predicted proteins | sample RVTome_11_FD_200261 | JGI IMG/M metagenome (GOLD analysis project Ga0302046, IMG submission 200261) | Soil microbial communities from uranium-contaminated site in the Upper Colorado River Basin, Wyoming, United States - RVT147D111 (version 2) ...
TGAAGCGGGTGGGAATCTGGCGAACGTGGCCTTCAGGGCATTCGGCGATGCGCATCGGATACTCCAAGCGCTGGCCTTCCATGTCGGTCGTGGCGCGGCCGGTCGCGCGGATGTCCCATTCCGAATCGCCGGCGCCGCGGATCTCGACCTCTTCCCTGCGCCATTCCGCGGAGACGCCACCGGTCGTCAACATCACGGTTCCCTCGGCGGTCTCGACGGCCGGGTACCATCGGCCCGGCTGGAACGACTTCCACGGCTTGTCGCGCCGCGCGTGCTCTCCCGTGACCCGAGCCCTCACCATTCCTCCTCGATTTGATCGTTGCCGGGCCGACCCGATTCCGACCCATCGTCGCGGCGCCGACCGTTCCCTTGGTCCACCGGCGGTTCCGGGCTAGGTTAACGACCGGAAGGAGGACACACGATATGCCCGAGATCAAGTGCATCCGCTGCGGCGAGACGCGCGAGCAGCTGGCGAAGCCGCCACTCCGGAACGAGCTTGGCCAGCGCGTCTTCGATTCGGTGTGCCGCGTATGCTGGGATCAGTGGCTCAAGTATCAGACGGCGCTGATCAACCACAACGGCCTGGACGTGCGGGACAGGCCCGCCCGCGATTTTCTCTCCGCGAACATGCAGGCGTTCTTCTTTGGTCAGGGCGAGACGGAGGAGATCGATACGACGAAACAGGGTACGATCCGCTGGTGAAATCGGCATGAAGCGGAGCGCTGCGGCGGGGCTCATCGCGTGCTGCGCGGTGTTCAGCTGCGGCGACAGCGGTGCGGGCGGGTCGGAAGGCGACGGTTTCGTGCCGGCTGATGCTGCCGCCGATTTCCATGGGATCGTCCTGTTCGCGGCCGACGGCGTCCGGTTCCAGCCCTGCGGCATGGCCCTCGAGTTTCCGGTCGCCGACAGCACGAACGGAGAGCTGGTGCAGGCCTTCCGCGATCTGGTGAACGATCCGTTCGGCACGATGTACGTCGAAGTGCGGGGACGGTACGACCCGTACGACCCGAACCGCGCGCCGGAGCGTTTTCTGCTGAATGAGCTTCGACGCTCGGCATTCGCCGTGCCCGGATGCGAGGAGGATATCGAGGGGATCCTGTTCCGCGCCGCCGGTGCCGAGCCCGCATGGCTGGCGGACGTGATGGAGGAGCGCATCGTCTTCAGCGCAGGCGCGGATGGAGCGTTGCTCGAATTCGGTGCGCCGGAAGTCAAGGACTCGGTGGGCCTCGAAGTCTTCATTGCGACGGCGCCGGCCGGTGACACGCTGCGCATCGTGATCCACCCGGTCCGCTGCATCGACGAGCACACGGGCGCACGATACAGCTTCGGCGCGGAGGCAAGGCTGGGCGCCGGGTATTTCGTCGGCTGCGCCGCGGCAGGGTGGCCCTAGCCGGGCCGGCCGGGCGACGGCCGGTCCTGCTGCTTCCCGGCTGGCGCGATGGCGCCCGCGCCCTGGGCCCGCTGGCTCGCAGCCTCGTGACGGCGGGCTGGCCGGCCGAGCTGGTTCGACCGGTCTCGTTCCGCGATCCATTCGGCAGCAACGTCGCCCACGCCGCCGAGCTGGCGGATGCGCTGGAGACACTCCGGCACGAGGCAGGCGGCCGGATCGATGTCGTAGCCCATTCGATGGGCGGCCTCGCGCTCCGATACTATCTGAAGGAGCGACGGGACCACGGCGTGGGGCGCGCCGTCTTTCTGGCCACGCCCCACACCGGGACGTGGCTGGCGTGGCTTGCCTTTGGCCGTGCGCGACCCGAGCTGATGCGGAACAGCGGTCTGGTCCGATCGCTCGGGCCGTTGCCGCCCGACGTACCGGCCATATGCATCCACTCGCCGTGGGATCTGCGGGTGCTGCCGCGACACAGTGCGCGCCTCGATGGCGTACCGTCGATGGAGATTCGCGGGGTCACGCATCGGGGCATGCTCCGCAGCCGCCGCGTCCACGCGGCGGTGCGGGCCGCTCTGACCGAGGGCTGGGAGGATCCAACCCTCGACGGGATTTCAACTTGGCTCTAACTTAGGCGTTCGCTGCCCAGACCGCGCAGCGCTTCCCGGAGGAGATCGTCTTGCAGGTCAAGCTCGCGCTGCTGGCGGACTACGCCAACGTTACAGCCGAGGGGAAACTCAATATCCTCGGCATATTCGACCGGATCAACGTCGTGCAGGTGCCGGCGGTGCATCCGCAGATGCACCTCATCCTCCGCCTGGAAGCACACGCCGCCGAGCGCGGTCGGCCGCACAACATCGAGATCCGCCTGCACGATCCCGACGGTTCGACGGTGTTCGACGTGCGGGGCGACATGGTCCCGCAGGGCAGGCCGGGTGAGACGATCGCGACGAATCAGATCCTGACGCTTAACAATCTTCAGCTCGCCAAGCCGGGCGGCTACACGTTCGTCGTGCTGGTGAACAACGACCTGAAGATGGAGGTTCCGCTCGCCGTCGAGCTGGCTCCCGATGGCGCGGGCAAGGGCACGTCGGAACTGAACTGAGGGCCTGTAACGCATGCTCGAAATCATAAAGCAGAAGCTGGCAGACGAGATCGACCGGCTCACGGATGAGCTCCGTGTCACGCTGCCCGCGGCCATCAGGAAGGCGGTCGAGCTCGGCGATCTCAGTGAGAACGCCGAGTACAAGTCCGCCCTCGAGCGGCAGCAGTTCGTGCAGGCGCGGCTGAGCCATCTGACGCAGCGTGCTGGCGAGCTGTCGAAGATCGATCCCACGGCGCTCGAGTCCGACAAGGTGGGCTTCGGCTCGCGCGTGCGGCTGAAGGATACGACGACCGACGAGGAGATCGAGTACACGCTCGTGTTCGGCGACTTCATCGATGTCGATGCGAACCAGATCTCGCTCGCCTCGCCCATTGGCCGCGCGCTGCTGGGTCATTCGCTCGGCGACGAGGTCGTGGTCCAGCTGCCGCGCGGGGACCGCAACTTCCGCATCATCGAGCTCGTCACTCTGCCGCAAATGGTCCGTTGACACTGCGCACGGGAGCGCTCCTGCTCGCTGCCGCGGTGGTCTCGTCGCCCTGCGCCGCGCAGGACGTGGATCTGCTTTCCGGCCTGCGCGAGGCGGCACACGATGCGTTGTCGCGCGCCGCACGGGTCGTCGCTTCGCCACTGCGAGGGCCGAGTGGACGCGTCCACGCGGTCGTGCGGATACCCGGCGATGCGATCCGCTTCCTCGACGCACTGCCGGCCGGCGTGCACGCAGAGTTCACGGCGGCGGACAACGCCGTTGACCCAATCGCTTCGCCCGATGCACCGGGCGCGTGGCGCATTTCGCTGCGGATGGGCGAGCTGAAGCACGAGGTTCCCGACCTGCTCATCCTGACGGCGCTGCCGATCGATGCGAAGCGGGACGGGCGCATCGGCGACTACGTGCTCGGGGACTGGCCGTACGAGCGCACTCGTGTGCCCGGCTCGTCCGCGTACGCGCCGCCGCGCGGGCTCATCGAAGTCACGCCCGCGAACCGCGATCTGCGGGTGTCCGCCCACTTCCGGCTGGGCGACCTCGTCACGAAGGGTCAGGCCGATGTGTGGCCGAAGTACGTCGCCCTGACCATGCGCATGCTGGACAAGGTCGAGGCGACACTCGCCGAGCTGGAAGTCATGGGACATCCCGTGACGCACGCGGGCATACTCAGTGCATTCCGCGCGCCATACTACAACGCGGATGGCGGAGACGGGCCGGGCGATGCGTCGCGACACGTGTTCGGCGATGCAATGGATCTGTACATAGACAACGACCGTGACGGCCGGATGGACGATCTGAACGGCGATGGCCGTCGCGATCGTCGTGATGCAGCGATCATTGCCGAGGCGGCGGACCGCGTGGAGGCGAAGTACCCGGAGCTGACCGGCGGCGTCGGCATCTACGACCCGCGACCCGGCGTTCATGCCGGATTCGTGCACATCGATGCGCGCGGAGTCCGCGCGCGCTGGTGATCCTCTCACCGGACCGGTGACCGTGGCCCGCCGTCTCCTGCCCATCGTCGCTTCCCTGCTCCTCGTCGTCGTCGCATTGCCGCTGCACGCGCAGGCGCGGGGTCACCTGTACATCGTGGGAGGTGGGCCGCGTCCCGACGCGATGGTCGCGCACTTCGTCGAGCTGGCGGGCGGCGCAAACGCGAAGATCCTCGTGCTGCCGAACGCGTCCGCGAACCCCGGGGATGCGGCGGAAGGCGTCGCGAATCTGTACCGCCGCCACGGCGCAGGCGAAGTGCGCACGCTGATTCTCGATCGTGAGAAAGCGGACGCGCCGGATGTGGCCGCGCAGTTCGAGGGTATCACTGCGATCTGGTTTCCCGGCGGCGTTCAATCGCGCATCACGCGCGACCTGCGGGGTACCGCGGCGCATCGCGCGATCCTCGCGGCCTACGCGCGCGGTGTCACCATCGGTGGCACGTCTGCCGGTGCGGCGATCATGACATCGCCGATGATCACGGGCGGCGAGAAGCGGCCGGGCGGCGACCGGCCGCCGAGCGACCCGGCCGATGCCGACTTCATTGTGATCGAGCCAGACAACATCGAGACCGAGGAGGGCCTCGATCTGCTGCCCGGCGCCGTCGTCGATCAGCACTTCGTGCGCCGCAAGCGGCACAATCGCCTGATCAGCCTGGCCATGGAGCACAACGACAAGGTCGCGGCAGGCATCGACGAGAGCACGGCCATCGTCGTGCGGCCGGATCTCACGTGGCAGATCGTGGGCGAAAGCGTTGTCATTGTCTACGACGCGCGCCCCGCCACTGTGAACAGGGTGGGCGACGCGTTCGGTGCGGCAGGCATGCGCATGCACGTCCTGCCTGCGGGCAGCATCTACGATCCGGGCACGGGCCAGGCCACGCTGCCCCGCTAGCGGTCCGCCGCCTCGCGCAGCGCGCCCAGGTCGGCGCGCACCGCCTCCGCGGCACGGTCCGCGAGCGCCATCACGGTGAGATAGGGATTGATCTCGAGCGCGTCCGGGAACAGGCTCGAATCCGCGACGCGCAGCCACGGATGTCTGTGCACGCGGCCCCACGCATCCGTCACCGAGTCCGCCGGGTCCGCGCCCATCCCGCAGCCACCCATCAGATGCGCCGCCGACACGGTCGTCGTGCCCGTCAGGAAATGGCTCTCGCGGATGCGCGTGTCGAGCTCACCCGCGTCGGCGGACTCGATGATGTGCGGCACGGCGCTCGGCGCGTGCACACGCACGGCGCCCGCAGCGAAGAAGATACGCGCGGACGCCCGCGTCGCGGCGACCATCGACCGGATCACATCCCGTGTGAACGAGTAGTGCACGACCGGCCGGCCCGCGCGGTCGACCGTGATGCAGTTTTCCGGAACGGCACGGTCGCAGGCGAGCACGAGAATCATCTGCAGGCGAGGAAACGCGCGTAGCGTGGCGCTGTGCTGCGCGCCGAAGCCGGTCAGATTCTTCGCCGTCGTGAACGGGAAGTACATGCACGTCTCGAGCACGAAGCCTTCCTCGTCCGCGCGGTCGAGGTAATAGCTCTTCGGGTGACCCACGTCGTTCGTGATGTCGTGCGCGTGCTCGGCCACCAGGATGTGCGCGGGGTGACAGGTGAACCCGTGACCGAGGCGGGGCAGCTTCGCGGCGAGGCCGGAGCGAAGCAGCAGCGCGCACGAGCCGATCGAGCCGCCGGCAACGACGATGACTGCTGCGTCGATGTGGTAGTCGCCCGGCGCCCACGCGGAGGGCAGGCCCTTCTCGCCTGTGCGCTTCGCGTGCACACGCACCGTCACGGCGCGCTCGTCCACGCGCAGCACCTGCGCGCGCGTGACGACTTCCACGCCTGCGCGCTCCGCTGCCGGCAGCTGCACGCGGTTCGTGCCCTGCTTCGCCGCGTTCGGGCAGCCCAGGTTGCAGAGGCTCGACCCGCGACAGCCCAGCAGGTTCAGCGGGAACTGCTCCGCGTGGTAGCCGGCCCCGCGGCAGCCATCGACGAACAGACGATTGTTGTCGTTGATCTCGCCGGGCGGCAGATAGTGTACGTTGTTCTGCTCGATGTACGTCGCCGATCGGCGCGCCAGGTCCGCGGCGTCCAGGCCGGGCACGTTCCAGCGTTCGATGACGCGCGCCGGCACGACGAGCGATGTTCCGGTGTAAACGACGGTCGATCCGCCGTATGCCCGGCCGAACGCCAGTGTCATCGTGCCCTGGGCCGTCAGGAATCCGCCGTCGCTCTCGTACAGCGCGGACGCCATCTCGATCTCGCGTCCGGTGAACTCGTGGTCCTCGAGGCGAGCGCCCTGCTCGAGCACGAGAATCCGCACGCCGTCGCGCGCGAGCGGCGCGAGCGCTGCTGCGACCGTGCCGCCGCCCGCCCCGGATCCGACAATGACGATGTCGACCGACCGGGTATGGCCTTCAGCGCCGGCACTCACCTGCCCTCTCCGCGTGCGGCCCAGCCGCCGGCGTGCGCGCGGTAGCCGATCTCGCGCGCCGCGGCGGGCCGCGCGTAGTAGCCCATCAGCGCCAGCGTGCGGAGCCCCCAGAACCCGCGACGCAGCAACAGCGCACGCGATGCTTCGAACCAGCTCAGGATGCGTGCCCGATCGCCGGCGCCGAGCGCGACGAAGCCGTGCCCGGTCATGCGCGCACGCAGATCAATGACGCGCAGCAGCAGGCGCAGCTGGCGCACGAGATGCCGCGGCCGGGAATCGAGCGCTCCGCGCACGATTTCTTCCAGCTCCGTCCACCCGTCCCCGTCGAGTCGAACGGCCTCCGGCACGACCGTCTCGACAACCGCACGGAACACCGGCCGGACGCCATTCAGCGGATCACTCCGTGACGAGTCCATGAGTACAGGATACGCGTTGAAGAGGTGAACCGGGTAGCGACGACGGGTTGCAGGCCGCGACTGCGCCCACCTATTCTGCCGCGACTCCTTCGGAATGGTGCAGAGGAACGATCGATGATGAATCTCCGGACACTGGCCTGCTTTCTGGCCGCTCTCGCCGTCCCGGTGATCGCCGCGGCGCAGCAGTCATCGCAGACCTGGGACGTGCTCATCACGGGGGGTCGCGTGCTGGACGGCACGGGGAACCCGTGGTTCCGCGCAGATATCGGCATTGTGGATGGTCGGATCGCCGCCGTTGGCAACCTGTCCGGTGCGCGGGCGACGCGCACGGTCGATGCCACAGGCCGCTTCGTGGCGCCCGGGTTCATCGACATCCACTCGCACGCCGACGATACCGGCAACTCGAACCGCACCCTGCGCTCGGAAGACGCTCGCCGTCGCGCCGCACCCAACCTGGTGACGCAGGGCATAACGACCGTGGTCGTGAACCAGGATGGCCGTTCGCTCTGGCCCATTGCCGAGCAGCGCGCAACGATGGAGCGGCTCGGTATCGGGCCCAACGCGATCCTCCTCATCGGCCACGGCGAAGTGCGCGGCCGCGCGATGGGCAATGATGTCCGGCGGCCTTCAACCGCTGCGGAGCAGGAGCGCATGCGCGAGCTGGTCCGGCAGGGTCTGGCGGAGGGCGCATGGGGTATCTCGTCCGGCCTCGAATATGCCCCCGGCCGCTGGAGCGAGACCGACGAACTCGTCGCGATCGTGTCCGAGATCGTGCCTTCCGGAGGAATCTACATCTCGCACGAGCGGAGCGAGGGCTCCGATCCGATGTGGTACTGGCCCAGCCAGGACGGCCCCGGCGCTCCGACCCTGCTCGATGCCGTGCGCGAGACCATCGAGATCGGCGAGCGCACCGGTGCCACCGTCGTCGCCTCTCACATCAAGGCGAAGGGAGCTCACTACTGGGGCTCCGGCCACGCCGCGATCCAGCTCATCGAGAGCGCCCGCGCCCGCGGTGTCCACGTCTACGCCGACCAGTACCCGTACGACACCAGTGGCACGGACGGCAACACCGTGCTGATCCCCGACTGGGCGTTCCGGGGCACCGGTCGCGGGGGACGCGGGGGCGGGGGCGGACGCGGCGGGCCCGATCGGCCGTCCATGGCCGACGGCATTCGGGCTATCCTCGCGGACTCCGCGCTCGCCCGCGACCTGCGGGGCGACATCGCGCACGAGATCCGCCGCCGCGGTGGACCCGCGAAAGTCGTGATCTTCGACTACCCGGATTCATCGTACATCGGGAAGTCGCTGGCCGACATCGCCGCCCTCAGGCAACTCGACCCCGTCGAAACCGCGCTCGCCCTCCAGTTCGAGGGCTATCCCAACCGACAGGGCGGCGCCCGCATGCGCGGATTCTCCATGTCCCAGCTCGACATCGAGGCGTATGCCGCCATGCCATGGGTCGCAACCTCAACGGACGGCGGCATCGCGCTGCCCGAGGACGGCGCCGGCACACACGCGCGCTTCTACGGCACGTTCCCGCGCAAGATCCGCCACTACGCACTCGACCGCGGAGTGCTCTCCCTCGAGGACGCAGTCCGTTCTGCCACTTCGCTGCCCGCGCAGATCCTCGGCCTTCGCGATCGCGGCATCATCCGCCAGGGTGCGGCCGCCGACCTCGTCGTCTTCGATGTGAACCGTATCCGCGACAGCGCGACGTTCTTCGAGCCGCACCAGTACGCGGAGGGCATCGATTTCGTGCTGATCAACGGCCAGTTCGCCGTGGATGGCGGCCGCGCGACCGGATCGCTTTCCGGTACGGTGCTCAGGCGTTAAGGGGCGCACCGCCGTCCGTGGCGCATTTCAGGTTGGGTCAGGACCGGCCGCATGCCGAATCGGGCCACGGCCGCGCTCGACCTTCGCGGATACCGGCTTCGCCGTCTGTTCGCAGGAAGTGTTGGTGCACATCGGGACACAACTGCGCCGACCGGCCACGACCAGGTGCTTCAGCCTGTCGTAAAATGATCTGACCTCGACTCTCCGCCGCGCCATTCCGGCAGGCGCTACCCTCGTCCGAGCCGGCGAGAGGCACCAACAATTCCCGCGAACACAGTACGATGGCGTTGGAATCCGTCCGTCTGCTCGAAGGCGACCCATTCAAGCAATCACCACGGCGATCGGCCGATTCTCCTATGGCGCCGGAGCTCCCGTTGGAATCTCCGGACCTCGGTGAATCTCCCCATCGCCGTTTGATAATCTCCCGATCTCCGAAAAAGGGGCCCCGCCCGAAGGCGGAGCCCCTCTCTCCTGAAAGTACTGCGTTACGTCAGTTGCCCTCGACCGTGACTACTCCGACCGTCGAAGCGAGTCCGTCACCCGTCGCGTTGAAACCGATCGCGAGGATGGCGTAGGCCGTGCCGCCCGCAGGCGGACCCGCGGGACGAACCTTCAGGTTCGTTGCATCCCACGTGGCAGTGTAGTGGAACGTGCGCGTCGACGAGATCGTGTTGTCCTCGAGCAACACAGTGGCCGTAGCGATGAGGTCGGCGCGACCCTCACCGTTCACGAAGTAGAACCGCACCTCGGTGAACGGGGTCTGGAACGTGCCCACCGGACCCGTCAGATCCGCCGTCAGAACCGTGCTCGTCGGCAGAGCCGCCGTGCAGTTCGTGAGCAGCGTGTTGTTGCAGATGATCGGGTTCGACGGAGGCTGCATGGTGAACAGCCCGTGCAGCGGGTTGAGACCGTTCGCCGTGTTGAGCGCCGTGAACTGCGACGTGACCGGAATGCCGCCCACGCCCGCCAGCACGTTGAACGCAATGCTGACCTCGCGGTTCGAGCAGTTCTGCGTGGCGGTGTTGGGTGCGTTGAACAGCGGGCAGACACCGTCATCCGGCGCCACCGGCCACGGCGTGACCACGTAGCGGAGCTGCTGGCCCGCCATGTCACGCACGTTGTAGGAAATCTCGCTGGCCATGGTCACGGCACCGCTGGGCAGCCCGGCCGCGTTGGCCTCGACGCTGCGCGGGAACGCCGCGATGCTGACCAGGCCTCCATCGATTCCGTTCAGTGGTGTCGGCCCGAACGTGCCGAGCGACTGCAGCGGGTACCCGATGTAGGTCGCGCCCCCGAAGCCCACGTAGGGAATCAGACTGCCCAGGTCCACGTTGTCCGTCAGTGCCGACGAGAAGCCGACCGCCTGACCACCATTGATCGTGGCCGGCGCAACGATACCGCCCGTGAACGCCGGAGCGGTGACGTCCTCGAGGATCAGGAACATCGTGGTCACAGAATTGTTCGCGGCCGCGTCCTGCACGAAGATCGAGTAGTTGAAGTACCCGTCCAGCGGCCGGGGCGCGCCCTGTGCAGCGTCGCCAGGTGTGAAGAACATGCCGTCATCCTGTACGAACCCGCCGTTCGACGAGCAGCTCACGCTGCCCAGGGAGTCGGGGTTCCGGCACGTCGGGTTCGTCGCCAGGCTGAACGCGAAGTGCTCCGTCTTGACGCGCACCGGGTTCGCCAGGAAGCCCGACGGACCGGCCGGCGGCGTCGCAATGTCACTGAAGCTGACGACGATCGGGTTGATCGCCGCATCGGTCTCGTCCGGGTTCACCGCGTTGTTCGCAGGGCCCGCCGTGACCGTGTGGATCGGCATCGTGGCATCCCAACCGAAACGGCGGTTGGAGCCCGACGTTGCAGACGTGCTGATCGTCGACGTCGTGGACGTCGCCCACACCGTGCGCTGGTTCGCGTGGCTGTCCTGCGTGCGTACGCCGAAGATGTAGTCGTTCGACGTGCCACTCTCTGCCAGCTCCGAGCCGCCGGACGTGACCGTCACCGGCGCGGTGGGCGGACCAGCCAGGAATATCGTGTTGCCCGTGCTGCTCTGGCTGCCCACACCGTAGTCGACCGTGCGTGCGCACGGCGCCGTGCAGCCCGCCACACCACCAACCGCATGGCTCAGGTTGAAGATGTTCGGACCGAAGTACTGGTTCGGCGGACGCTCGATGCTGAGCTGCGTCACGCGCGGGGCCAGGTTGTCGATCGCCAGCGGGTTCTGGAAGAACGTCAAACACGCAGGACCCTGCGGGTTGAACGTCGCATTCGGATTCACGCAGATCGGGCCGACCTGTCCGCCCGTCGTGACGCTGTTCACGATGATGCTGCCACCGAGCGGCGTGCCGATCGGGTTGTTGCCCACCGGAATGAAGTCCTCGACGTTCGCGACGCCGTTCGAGCTCATGCTCGAGCCCGATGGGAACGTGATCGCGGCCACATTGGCGGCCACGGTTGCCGTACGCGTCGCGCCGGCCGGAGCGCAGCCCGGAACGCTCGTATCGAGCGTGAACGCCGGACCGGCACCACCATTGTCCACCGCGATCGTCGGATTCGTCAGCGCGTCGGTGCCCGAAGTGCAGCCACCCACGCCCGTGACGCCGTTGCCGCTCGTGGTGAGGTTGATCGTCACCGTGGCCACGTCATCCGTCGCTGGCCCGTAGTTCACGGTCAGGAGGTCGAAGATGATGTCGCCGGAATGCCAGACGCGACCCGCCGTGAGCAGCGAGCGCGGGCTGTTCGTGCCCAGCTGGTTCGGCGTCTTCGAACCGCTGTACGTCGCCGAGATGAAGCTCGTGTTATTGAAGAAGAGCGCGACGCTGGGCGTCGCCGTCGAGGTGCCGTTCGGCCGGATGACGCGGGCCTGCAGGTTGTGCGGCCCGTTCTTCCAGCTGACCACACCCGTCGCGGCATTGAACGCCGACGTGGAAACGCTGAGCACGACCTCGAAGATCGCGTCCAGCTCTTCGGCCGCAGCTGCATCGCCGAGAGACGGGCCCGCGAACGACTCCTCGGCGACCACCGTGCCATCCAGCAGCAGCTGTACGGTGTTCACTACGGCACCTTGCGGGATGTCCATCGTGACCGTCGCGTCGATCTGGCCGAACACGTTGTTCACGTCTACCGGCGTGTTCGTGTTGAGCGTCGTGATCCTGCTCAGCGTCACCGTCACCGGTGCGTTCACCGGATCCGGAGTGACCGTGACCTGGACGGCGGCCTTGGCATTGGCATCCGCCGTCGCCGTGGCCGTGATCGTCACGATCCCGGGCGCAACAGCGGTGACCACGCCCGTGCTCGCGCCGACCGTCGCAACGGTCCCGCTGGACGTGGACCACGCCACCGTGCGGTCCGTGCTGGAATCACCACCGCCGACCGTGGCGGCAAGCGTGATGCTCTGGTCTACGATCATCTCGATCGGGCCAGCGGGCGTCACCGTGACCGTGATGGGATCGGGCTCCGGCGGCGGAATGACGACCTCTGTCTGGTCGTCACACGCCGAGGCGCCCAGGAGCGTCGCGACGAGCGCGAACCCCAGCCAACCTGACTTGTGTGACTTCATGCTTCCTCCCCTCGAGGAATGATTGAGAGAACGGGTATCGAACGGATCTGCGACGAGGTGGCGTCTCGTGCCGGCGCGCGCATGGGGGAGACGGCAGCGCGCGCACAACGGTCGATCGGGGGACCGGAGGAACCTGAATCGGGCAGGATCCACTCCCCGTCACCGCGGCGCTTCAACATCACATCGTCAGTCTTCGCCTGCATTGGAGCCGCAGACGAGAGCGGACAAGGATACACCCGACACCCTGCGTGTCAAGCGAGGCCCGTCCGCCTCCCGGAGACACTACGCGCTGGCCGGCGCGCGGACCCCGGCGAAAACGGCCCGCTCAAGATGGCCGCGGCACCGCCCAAAGTCAAGGAAAATTCTGGCTCAGGTCCCAAGACTTCAGGAGTTGGTCGAAGGCGCCGATACTCCTCTGAATTCGCCCCATTTCCGCCGGTCCCCGGAGGGCAGGAAGCCCTCGTCCCGAGCCATGCCGCTGGGCAGACAGCGCCGCACTTTTCTCCGGATGTCCGAGCCCGCCGCAGGACTGCCTGACGCCATCCTTCGACAGGTGCGATACGGACCTGCCCCTGGTCTGCTGCCCGGGAGTTGCTTCGCGCGCGCGTAAGGGGGCAGAATGAACCGCATCGACGGGATCACGGAGCGAGGCAGCACGGGAGAACATGGGAACGGACCTGCTGGCGTTGAAGGTTTCGAAGCGCCCGGATCGGCTGCGGTTCGAGGGGCGGGTGCTGCTGCTCATCGACGACGCGGACCTCATCCGCCGCCAGCTCGCAGGGGAGGACCTGCAGCTGACACCGGAGCGGCGCGCCCTTCTGCGTGACCAGATCTCGACGGACGAGATCACGCCCGCCTGGATCTGCTACTACTTCGACGAGACGCTGGGCGAGTTTCCGTATCTCGGACTGCGCGCCGGCGGCGAGTTCCCCATCACGCGCGGCAGCGTCCGCAAGGGCGGCTTCGTCTGCTCGGTGAGCGGAAAGCGGCGGGGCAAGGGCAGCTCGCGCGAGCAATCGCCGTACGCGGAGCTGATGGCCGGGATCCGCGTCGTCGTGGCGGAGAACATCGAGCGGATCTACAACGAGAATTGCCAGAACCTGGGCGTGCTCACGACCACGGACTTCGCGCTGATCGACCGCATCCGTGCGGGCGAGGAGATCGCGCTCAGCACATTCACGGAGGGCGTGGACCCCATCACGCGCGAGATCATCGAGTACGGCGGGCTGTTCGAGTACAACGTGGCGCGGCTCCAGGGCAGGGTCGCGCTACCGCCGCTGCCCTCCGGCAGCGGCCCCGACGATGTGGATCTGACGGACGCGGGCGAGGTGGCGCAGCGCCGCGGGGCGGGCGGCAACGGCTCACACGACGCCACGCTCACGACCGAGATGCAGGCAGAGCAGGTGCTGGCGACGAGCCAGCCGTCGAACGCGCACCCGGCGGAACCGTCGTCCCCCGGGACAGCCGGGCGCGCGCGGGCCATGACGATCGCCGAGAAGATCTTCGCGTCCCGCTGGGTCGTGGATGCCGCGCAGGGCCGCTTCGGCGTGCCCTGCGTGCAGCCCGGAGACAGCGGCTTCGTCCGCACCGACCTGCGCTTTTCGCACGAGTACGTCTCGCCGATGGCCGCAATCTTCTTCGAGCAGAAGCTCGGACCGGATGCGAAGGTGAACGATCCCGCCTCGATCCTGATGTTCCGCGACCATCTCACCTACCTGCATCAGGTCATGCCGCCCGAGCGCGTTCAGCTCGGCTTGCTCGATGTCGCACGTCAGCTCGAGGTCAAGCAGCGCCAGTTTGCCGAGAAGCAGGGCATCCGCCTCTACGGCGAGCGCGTGGGCGCGCGCCTCGGCTCCGAAGCCATCTGTCACAGCAAGGTGCTCGAGTCGTGGGCCGAGCCCGGCATGCTCATCGTCGGTACCGACTCGCATACGCCGCACTCCGGCGCCGTCGGCTGCATCGCGTTCGGCGTCGGCACAACGGCCATCTTCAATGCGTGGATCACCAGGGACGTGCGCGTGTCCGTTCCACCGTCCTTCAAGGTCATGGTGCGCGGGCGGAAGCCCGAGAACGTGACCGCGAAGGATTTCATGCTCGAGGTCCTGCGCCACCCCTGGGTCCGCGACGGCCACGCCATCGGCCAGATCATCGAGTACGCGGGTGACGCAGTGGAAGCGCTCAACGTGGATGAGCGCGCGACGATGACGAACATGGCCGCCGAGGTGGGGGCGTTCACCGGCATCATCGCGCCGGACGCACGCACGGTCGATTACCTCGTCGCCGAGCGGGCCATGGACCGCTCCCGGGCCGAAGCCCTCTGCCATGGCCTCGCCTCCGACGACGACGCCGAGTACGTGAAGATCATCGACATCGACGCCTCCGCCATCCGTCCCATGGTCGCGCTGCCGGGCGACCCGGGCAACGGCCTCCGCATCGACGAGCTGGGCGCCGAGCCCGTGCGCATCGACGCCGCCTACGCCGGCTCCTGTACCGCCGGCAAGAAGGAGGACATGGACATGTACGCGCGCGTCCTCTACACCGCGCGCGATCAGGGACTCCGCGTCCCCGACCACGTCAGGCTCTACATCCAGTGCGGCTCGCAGGAGGTCCGCGATTACTGCGACCAGCGCGGATATCTCGCCCTCTTCGATGCAATGGGCGCCGAGTTCATCGAGCCCGGCTGCGGCGCTTGCATCGCCGCAGGCCCCGGCACCAGCCGTAGCCCCGACGAGGTCACCATCAGCTCACAGAACCGCAACTTCCCCGGGCGTTCCGGCCCCGGCCAGCTCTACCTCGCGTCGCCATTCACCGTCGCCGCCTCCGCCATCGCCGGCTGCATCACCGCCTGGCAGCCCGGCCAGCCCATGCGCACGCTCGAGCCGGTCTGACGGACGGCAGGAGTCGATCCAGCGACTGCACAACGCAATTACTGAATGCGAACGGCGGAAACCGCCGTCAGCGCGGCGTCATCGGATACCAGACGAGGCCGAGGGCGAGGCGCCCTGCCTTCGCGTCGAGCGTTTCGAATTCCTCGGTCACGCTCTCCACCTTCAGTTCGTTGAACCCACCGGACGTGAAGAGCGCGGCAGCATCGAGCGCGAGAGAACGGGCAAGGAACAGCTGAAAGCCGCCGCCCAGACTGAAGCCTGAACCGCGCACCTCGATGTCGCTCGAAGCGAACGGACCCAGCTCGACGGTTGCCGCCGCGACCAGCCCGCTCACCGAGCCCTGTAGGTACGGGCGGAACGACCCCTGATCGCTTCCCAGGAGCAGCCGAATGCCGAGATCGCCGATGCCGAACGTGTAACTGCCTTCGATATCCGGGTTCGTGATGTCGATGTTGACGGCGTCAGCGGAGAGGAACAGGCTCACGGCGCTCGAGACGCCGAAACCGATCTGGAGTCCGCCGCCGCCACCACTCTGACGTTCGCCGTCCTCGACTTCGAGCGACGCGCCCGCGCCACGGATGCCGAGCAGGAGCCCGCGCGTGTGGGACTGGGCATGCGCCTCGGCAGAAAGCAGTGCGCAGCCGACCAGCGTGATGAGTATGATCGGTGGACGACGCATTGAGCGGCTCCGTGGCTGCAAGTTCACGGCCCGGCTCGTTGCGGGCCCCACGCCAGTCTACGCCGCCAGCGGCATGCACGCCATTGCAGTGGCGTTCCCTTGCGCCCGCACGAGAGGTCCCGGACCTTAGGCCGGCGAGCGTCACGGGAAACGCGGGGAGGAGTCGACTCATGGAGAGCGCAGCGGGGCGGACGGAAGAGCGGAACGCCGAGCGACGACGCCTGCGCCGGATCGCAGCGCGCGTAATGGTCATACAGGTCGTGACGCTGCTCGCGCTGCTGTGGATGCAGATGACATTCGGCCGCTGACGGAGGCATCGTGCACCCCATCAGCTGGGCCATCATCGCGGTCTACCTCACCTACATCGTCTGGGACGGTCTGCGCAGGGCAAAGAACACGGATGAGATCGAGGGCTATTTCCTCGCCAAGCGCAGCCTGCCGTGGTGGGTCGTCGGCCTGTCCGTCATGGCGACGCAGCTCAGTGCGATCACGATGGTGGGCACGACCGGCCAGGGCGCGACCGACGGCATGCGCTTCGTCCAGTTCTATTTCGGTCTGCCCCTCGCCATGCTCATCCTGTCCGTCACACTCGTGCCGTTCCTGTGGCGCGCGAAGGTGTACACCGCGTACGAGTTCCTCGAGCACCGTTTCAATGCGGCGACGCGCGCGCTCACCGCGTTTCTGTTCCTGCTCTCGCGCGGCATGTCCGCCGGCGTGATCATCTCGGCGCCCGCCGTGATCTTCGCCTCCGTCTTCGGGCTCAGTGTGCCCGCTGCGGTCGCGCTCATCGGCGTGCCGACGGTGCTGTACACGATGATCGGCGGCGTGCAGGCAGTCGCGTGGGCGGATGTGAAGCAGATGGTCCTCATCGTGTTCGGTCTGCTCGCGATCGTCGCCGTGCTCGTGCTGGGTCTGCCGTCCGGCGTGGGCGTAGCGGATGCGCTCAGCATTGCGGGCGCGACGGACCGGCTGCGCACGTTCGACTTCCGCTTCGACCTGCGCGAGACGTACACGTTCTGGTCCGGCCTCATCGGCGGCACGTTCCTGATGCTCTCCTACTTCGGCACGGACCAGAGTCAGGTGCAGCGGCATTTCACGGCGAAGAGCGTGGACGCCGCGCGCAGTTCGCTGCTGATGAGCGCGTACTGGAAGATCCCGCTGCAGGCGCTGGTCCTGATGGTCGGCATCCTGGTGTTCGTCTACTACCTGTTCACGCCCGCGCCGCTGCTCTTCAATCCGGACCACGCGGCGCGCGTGGAGCAGCTGGAGCCCGCCGCGTATGCCGCGCTCCAGACGGAGTATGACGGCGCGTTCGAGCGCAGGCGCCAGGCGGCATCCGCTGTCGCTGCCGCGCGCGCGGCGGGCGATGCGACGGCTGTCGACGCGCAACGGGGCGAGTTTCGCGCGCGCGAAGCAGAAGTGAGGGTCGTTCGCGATTCCGCACTGGCGCTGGCCGGCCGCGTGACCGGCGAGAACCCGCGCGATGTGAACTACATCATCCCGCGCTTCGCGCTGGCCGAGCTGCCGCCGATCCTCACCGGCATCTTCATTGCCGCCGTGCTGGCGGCCGCGATGTCGAGCATCGCGGCGGAGCTGAACTCGCTGTCGACGGCAACGGTCATCGACTTCTACAAACGCTGGTTCCGGCAGGAAGCGCCGGACTCGCATTTTCTCAGGGTGTCGAAGGTGGCGACGGGATTCTGGGGCCTGTTCGCGTGCCTCATCGCGACGTGGGCCGTGGCCCTGGGCTCGCTGATCGAAGTCGTGAACCGGTTCGGTTCGTTCTTCTACGGCTCGATTCTCGGCGTCTTCCTGCTGGCGATGATTCCCATGGCGCGCGGCCTCGGCGCGTTCGTCGGTCTGATCGCGGGCATGGCATCCGTCGCGGCGGTCACGTACCTCGCGCCCTCCATCTCGTTCCTCTGGCACAATGTGATCGGTGCGGGCGTCGTCGTGTTCGTCGGTCTGCTGCTGAGCATCGCGGGTCCGGCAGGGCGCGAGCCGCCGCCGGCCGTGCAGGCTCGCCAGCGCGAGGCTGCGTGAGCGGCGACCGCATCGCCGCACTGCGCGCGCTGCTCGAGAAGCGGCCGCACGACGCACGCGTGCGGTTCGGCCTGGCGGCCGCGTACGAAGCCGGCGGGCAGTGGGAGGAAGCAGTGACGGAGCTGCGCGCGTATCTGCGCGGCGCGGACGACGAGGGCAACGCGTGGGGCCGGCTGGGCGGCGCGCTGCTGCGGCTCGGACGCACGACCGAGGCGCGCGACGCGTACACGCGCGGCGTCGAAGCCGCCACACGCCATGGCCACCCGAGCATGGCCGCAGAGTTCACGGACCTCCTCTCGCAACTGGACTGAACCCTTCCGGAACCACACAGGAGCAGACGTTCCCATGGTGATCCCCACGCGCCGCGAGCGCGTCGTGCCACGGCTGATCGAGGAAGAGATGCGCGAGTCGTTCCTCGATTACTCGATGAGCGTGATCGTGCAGCGCGCACTGCCGGATGTGCGCGACGGTCTGAAGCCGGTGCACCGGCGCATCCTCTACGCCATGCGCGAGGCCGGCCTCGCTGCGAACCGGCCGTACAAGAAGAGTGCAACCGTCGTGGGCGATGTGCTGGGCAAGTACCATCCGCACGGCGACAGCGCCGTCTACGACGCGCTCGTCCGCATGGTCCAGGACTTCTCGCTGCGCTACCCGCTCGTGGATGGCCAGGGCAATTTCGGCTCGATCGATGGCGACAATGCGGCGGCCTATCGGTACACGGAGGCACGGCTCACCCGCCTTGCCGCCGAGCTGCTTGCCGACATCGACAGGGACACGGTCGACTTCGTGCCCAACTTCGATGGCCGTCTCGTGGAGCCGACCGTCCTGCCCGCCCGCTTCCCGAACCTGCTCGCGAACGGCAGTGCCGGCATTGCGGTCGGCATGGCGACGAACGTGCCGCCACACAATCTGGCCGAAGTCGCAGCAGCGCTGAAGCATCTGATCGCGAAACCCGCTGCGACGGTCGCGGACCTGATGAAGCACGTACCCGGCCCCGACTTCCCGACCGGCGCGTTCATTGTCGGCCGCTCCGGCATCCGCGACGCGTACGAGACGGGACGCGGGCGCATCATCATGCGCGCGGCCATCCGCAAGGAGACGCTGCGCGGCGGCAAGGAACGCCTCGTCGTGACGGCTCTGCCCTACGGCGTCTCGAAGACGAAGGTCATCGAGCAGATCGCGCATGTCGCGCGAGCGGGCAGGATGGAGGACATTGCGGACCTGCGTGACGAATCGGATCGCGACGGCATGCGCATCGTGATCGAGCTGAAGCGCGGTGCGCGTGTGGGTCCGCTGCTCGCCACGCTGTACCGTCAGACGCATCTGCAGGCCACGTTCGGCGCGATCATGCTCGCGCTCGATCAGGGCGTTCCGCGCGAGTTCGATCTGAAGACGATCCTCGAGCGGTTCCGCGATCATCGTCTGGACGTGATCCGACGTCGTACGCGGCACGACCTCGAGAGGACGACGGCGGAGGCGCACGTCATCGAGGGACTCCTCATCGCGCTGGACCACATTGATGCGGTAATCCGCATCATCCGCAAGGCGAAGGACGTGGCGGATGCGGCCGCACAGCTGCAGAAGCGATTCGACCTGACCGAGATCCAGGCGAAGGCGATCCTCGACATGCGGCTGGCGCGCCTGACGGCGCTCGAGCAGCAGGAGCTCAAGGCGCAGCTGCGCGAGCTGACGAAGCAGATCCGCTCGCTGAAAACGCTGCTCGCCAGTGAGAAGAAGCAGCTCGAGCTGGTCATCACGGAGCTGGACGCGATCGTCGAGGAGCATGGCGATGCGCGCCGCACGGAGATCGTCGAGGAGAGCGAGGCGGTGGAGGTCGAGGATCGCGAGGCCGAGGAACAGGTGGTCATCACGCTGAGCCACGAGTCCTACATCAAGCGCGTGCCCATGTCACTGTATCAGCGGCGCGTCGCCCGCGGCCGTGCGCTGGCGGGGATGGACCGCTTTGAGGACGATTTCCTCGAGCACGTGTTCGTGGCCAGCTCGACGGATGCGCTGCTGTTCTTCACGGACGGCGGCCATGCGCACCTGCTCGAGGTCCGCGATGTGCCGGAAGGCGGGCCGGCGAGCCGGGGCCGCGCGCTCGCGCAGGTGCTCACGCTCGAGCGGGGTGCGCGCGTCGCCGCGCTCGTGCCCGTGAGCAGCTTCGACGACGAGCGCACACTCGTGTTCCTGACCGCGAACGGCACGGTCAAGCGCACGAGCCTGAGCGCGTTCGCGAATGTGCGCGCGCCCGGCATCCTGGGGATCCGGCTCGCGGCCGATGACCGGCTGCTGGAGGTACTGCTCTCGGAGGGCGGCGATGTCGTGCTGGTCACGGGCCGCGGGCGCGCGATCCGCTTCGCGGATGCGGACGTTCCGCTGCTGAGCAGGACGGCGCAGGGCGTGCGCGGCATCCGGCTGCGCGAGGTTGATGCCGTGGTCGGCATGGTGCTCGTGCGCCGCGAGGCGACGCTGTGCACCGTCACGGCGCGCGGGTTCGCGAAGCGCACCGCACTCACCGAGTATCCGGTTCAGAAGCGCGGCGGTCTCGGCACGGTCGCTCTCGACGTGAACGAGAAGACCGGCGGTCTCATTGCCGCCAAGGAGCTGCTCGCCGGGGATGAGCTGATGATCATTTCCGCTGCCGGCCGGGCCGTGCGCATTGCAGCGGACGACATCCCGGTGCAGGGTCGCGCGACGCAGGGCAAGCGCATCGACAGGGAAGCGGAGGATGATCCGGTCGTGGAAGTGGCGCGCGTGGCGAGCGAACGGGATGATGGCGACGAGGGCGAATCGAATCCGGGACCGACTCGCGCGACGCGCGAAACGCCGAACCGCGTGCGGGAGCAGCTGGATCTGATGGAGTGAGGCTCAGCCGGGCGCGGAGGACAGGCGCGACAGGAACACGCCCAGGACCTTGTTGAAGTCGGCTGGCTTCTCGAGCGGCGGGACGTGCCCGACGTCATCGACGATCTCGAGGCTCGAGCCGCGGATGCCGCGCGCGAGAAACTCCGCCTGACCCCTGCCGGTGATCGCATCCTCGGAGCCGACCACGACGAGGCAGGGTACGTTGATCGTGCGCAACAGCGGCTCGGAGTCCGGCCGCTCGGCCATGCCGCGCAGCGCACGCGCCATGGTGTCTGCCGACGTCTCCTGCATCATCGACTTGATGACCTGCACGACCTCCGGCTTGCCGTATCGCGTCGTGCTGTTCAGGACCTTGGGCAGCATGCCATCGACGACGGGCGTGTTGCCCTCCTTCTCGACGCGTTTCGCGAGGCTTTCGCGCGCCTTCTTCGCGTCCGCGGAATCCGGCCCGGCACGCGTGTCGGCCAGGACGAGCGCGCGAACCCGCTTCGGGAAGAGCCGCCAGAACTCGAACAGGACGTAGCCGCCCATGGACAGACCGCACAGGACGGCCC
>Ga0302046_10001597_pt1 | contig 21221 bp, 19 predicted proteins | sample RVTome_11_FD_200261 | JGI IMG/M metagenome (GOLD analysis project Ga0302046, IMG submission 200261) | Soil microbial communities from uranium-contaminated site in the Upper Colorado River Basin, Wyoming, United States - RVT147D111 (version 2) ...
CAACTCTGACTTCTTCGGCCTGGCCGCACCGCCGTTGTATGAACTCCAGTTCTCGACCGGGTTCGAATACGTCACCGCACCCGACGAGCGCAACTGGACAATCACGTACGAGGGCCCCGAGAACTCGACCTTCCGCGGGGTGGTGCGCCATGTCTCCCAGTGGCGCGAAGAGACCTTCCCCTTTGCCACGCACGACATCCTGGTAACTTCGGGTGAGTTCAGCTCGCAGGAGAAGGTCAGCGTGCGGGTCGTGCTCCATACGTTCACCTATCGCTACTATGGTCATAAGCCGAGCGGCGGGATTAACCTGCTGCATATCGTGCCGGCCTCGGCCGAGATCTACCAACAGCTGCTTCAAATCCGAGAGTGGAACCAGGTGATTATCAGCGGCCGCGAAATCCTACGCATCGACCGTTATGACCCGGATGGCCAGTTCCTTGGCACCTTCCAGGATGCCGGCTGCAATTCGATTCTGGTGACGTCGGTGGTGGTCCACAGCCCAGGCACGCCGATTCCGTAGCCTGGCGCGGCCCGCCGCCACTGGTTACAGGCCGGCCAACGCTCGCCGCGAGGCCGTCAACGTCCGATCAAGTGTCGAGCGGTCATGGGCGGTTGACAGGAAGGCGGCCTCGAAGGCCGACGGCGCCAGATATACGCCGTTGTCGAGCAGTCGGTGGAAGAATCGGGGATAAAGCTGGCTATCGCTGTCGGCGACCGTTCGCCAGTTTGTCGGAGCCTGCTCCCGGAAGAACAGGCTCAGCATGGTTCCCACACAGTTAACAGTGGCGGGAACCCCGGCCTCGGAAGCCAGATCTTGCCAGCCCTGGGCCAAATCGGCTGCCTGCTGTGCGGCAATCTGCCAGCCATCGTCCGCCGCCAGCACCTGCAGTGTTGTCAGGCCGGCTTGCATCGCCAGCGGGTTGCCCGAAAGCGTGCCCGCCTGGTAGACCGGCCCTTCCGGGGCCAGCAGACTCATGATTTCGTGGGGACCGCCGAAGGCACCGACCGGCAGCCCGCCGCCGATCACTTTGCCCAGGGTTGTCAGGTCGGGCCGGACACCATACAGGATCTGGGCGCCAGCGGGATGCACCCGGTAGCCGGTCATCACTTCGTCGAAGACGAGGAGTGCGCCGTGTTTCTGCGTCAGGCGGCGCAGGCCGGCCAGGAAGCCAGCAGCAGGCGGCACCACCCCCATGTTGCCGGCCACCGGCTCCACAATCACGGCCGCAATTTGATCCGGATGATTTTCAAACAGCACCCCGGTTGTCTCCAGGTCGTTGTACGACGCCACCAGCGTATCGGCAACGGTGGCCGGCGGCACGCCCGGTGAGTCCGGCAGGCCCAGCGTGGCCACGCCCGAGCCGGCCTTGACCAGCAGCAGGTCGGCATGGCCGTGGTAGCCGCCTTCAAACTTGACGATCTTGCTGCGGCCGGTGTAGGCGCGGGCCAGCCGCAGCGCACTCATGGTTGCCTCGGTGCCGGAGTTCACGAACCGGATCCGCTCGAGGCCCGGCAGCCCAGCCTGGATGGCCTCGGCCAATTCAACTTCGACCAGGGTCGGGGCGCCGTAGCTGGTGCCAAGCTGGACCCGATCGGCCAGTGCCTGTGTGACCTGCGGGTGCGCATGCCCCAGGATCAGCGGTCCATACGAGAGTACGTAATCCACATACTGCTTGTCGTCGATGTCCCACAGGTGGGGTCCTTGACCGCGCGCCATGAAGACCGGCGCCCCCCCGACCGCCTTGAAGGCCCGGACGGGCGAATTGACTCCACCCACCAGGCTGCGTTGGGCACGCTCGTGGGCGTCCAGCGACTTGGCTCGGCGGGTCATGGTGTTGGTCTCGATGCCTTTCGCAGGGGCCGCCGGGCTGCGGCTAGCCAAGGTGGCTTGCCAGATCGCGGGCGGCCTGACGGCCGCTTCGAATGCAGTCGGGGATGCCGATGCCGCCGTAGGCGGCGCCTGCCAGCGCAATACCAGGCAGGCTCCTCGCCTGCGTTTCAATTCGCTTGACAAGCTCCGCGTGGCCCAGGTTGTACTGCGGCATCGCCCGTCGCCAACGCTTCAAGCGAACAAGATCAGGCTTACGGTTGAGGCCCATTGTCTGGCTTAGTTCCTGACGGGCAACCTCGATCAGGACTAGATCCGGCTGATCGATGACATGCTCCTGGCCGTAGCGACCGAGAAAGACCCGCAGCAGCGCCGTGCCAGGCGGAGCCCGATCAGGAAACTTAGTCGAGGTCCAACTGCAGGCCAGCGCCGGCCGGCCCTCGCGGGCCGGGATGACATAACCGTAGCCGTCCAAGCTGTCAGCCAATTCTTTGTCATGGTAGGCCAGATTCACGGTGGCGGTTGAGGCGTACTCGATCTGGTCAAGCGAAGAGGCCAGCGCCGGGGCGAAGTCCGATAGCAGCCTGGCCGCGTCGAAGGCGGGTGTCGCTAGGATCACCCCGTCAACCGGAATCCGCTGGTCATCACCTGCCGTCAACAGGTAACCGGCAGGTCCGTTCGAAATAGCATGCACCGGCATGCGCGTAAGGATGGACACCTGCGAGCGGAGCAGCCGCGCCTCGAGGGCAGCTACCAGTTGCTGCAGGCCGCCGCGCGGCGCCAGGAACAGGGACGGGGGGCCGTCCCCGCCGGCGGCCGCGGTGCGCTTTCGCTTGAGGGCCAAGGCGCCGAGGGCCACGCTGCCGTACTGGCGCTCCCATTCACGCAGGATAGGGAAGGTAGCGTCGACGCTGAGCCGGCCGCCGTCACCGGCGTAGATCCCGCTCATCATTGGTTCGACGATGGCTTGATAGAGTTCGGCGCCGAAGCGCCGGCTGATGAAGCTTTCGATGCTTTCCTGCCGGCGCCTAGTGGCCCGGGGAAGCAGCGGTTCGAGGCAGGCCCGCAGCTTGCCCGGGGGGCTCAGCAGGCGGGTTGTGGCCAACGGGGCCAAGCGGGTGGGGACCATCATGATCAGTCCGTCCGGCAGCCGTTCCAGCCGGCCGCGATGCAGGATGAACACAGCCCGCCGCTGCGGATGAGTGCCGACCAGTGAATCCCCCAGGCCCAGCTCCTGGCACAGTTCAGCCGCCCATGGTTTGGTGCTCAGGAACGAGTCGGGACCGAGCTCCATGGTCAGTCCCGCTTGCAGGTCGGTTTCGATTTTGCCGCCAAGCCGGCTGGAGGCCTCCAGCAGCAGAAGCTCGCATTTTCCCTGCAGGGTTTCGGCCAACTCATAGGCGGCGGCCAGACCGGCGATGCCGCCGCCGATGACCGCCAGCCGGCGGCGTGCGGTCACAGCCAGCCGGCCTCGTCCGCCCGGCCGGCGACCAGCCGGGCCAGGCCGTCGATCATGGGCCGGGAGGCGCCGGGCATTTCAATCCGCTTCAACTCCCCGCCGGCCGCCCGGATTCGCTGCTTGAACTCGATATCAATGTCGTACAGGATCTCGACGTGTTCGCTGACAAACCCGATCGGTACCACCAGGAAGGCCTTGGCCTGCCCAGCGCCGATCAGCCGCTCCATCAGGTCGCCGGCATCGGGGCCTAACCAGGGCTCGGGGGTCATGGCCGCGCTTTGGTAAGCGAAGTGGGCCGGTTGTCCGGGAAACCGCTGGCGCAGCGCCTGGTAGGTTGCCGCCAATTCGTCTGGATACGGATCCTGCCAATCCAGAATCCGCTCGGGCAGGCTGTGCGCCGTGAACACCAGGTGGATCTGGTCCCGGCCCTTTCTGTCGAATGCTTGCAAGCCGGCCTGAATATGCTGCTCGAGCGTGGTTAGGAAACCAGGTTCGAGTTTCCAGCTGTGAATCGCCGCCAGCTCAACGCGGGCCGCCCGCTCATCCAACGCTTGTTGCAGGCGCTCGAAATAGGCCTCTACACTGAGTTGGGAGTAGTGCGGCGCCAGGGCCAGGCCGACGATTCGCCGCATTCCGGCGTCCAGAATCTGGTCCAGCGCCTCGGCCAGGAACGGATGCCAGTGGCGCATGCCGACAAACACCCGGTAGTTTCCCGCCTGGCGAGCCAGTGATTCGGTCAGGGCAGCAGCCTGGGCCTCGGTCCGCTGGCGGATCGGTGACCGGCCGCCGATTAGTGCATAGCGGTGCTTGACTTCCTCGAGCACCGCGGCGGGAGTCTGCCGGTAACCGCGCACGTCGAGCAAATAGGGCTCGACATCTTCCAGCCTGTCCGGCCCGCCATAGGCCATCAGCAGAACGGCGATCGGTTCAGTCATGTGCGGTCGCCGCGATGGGCTGGTAGCTGTGCACCGTGTCGACCACCAGTCTAACGGCCGACATCGGGGTCCCTGGCAGGATGCCGTGCCCTAAATTGAAAATGTGCCCCGGGCGACCGGCGGCTCGGGCAAGAATCCGGCGGGTCTGGGCGCGGATTTCATCTTCCCCACCAAACAGCAGGCAGGGGTCGAGGTTTCCCTGGATCGCCCGGTCATAGCCGATGATTTCCCAGGCCTGATCGAGGTCAATCCGCCAGTCAATCCCGATCACATCGCCGCCGGCCTCGGCCATCCGCTCGAGCAAGCTGGCAGTGTTGGTGCCAAAGTGCAGGCTGGGTGCGCTGGTCTCGGCGACGGCTTGCAGCACCCGCTGCGAGTAGGGCTGGGCGAAGCGGCGATAGTCATCGGGCGATAGCGCCCCGGCCCAACTGTCAAAAAGCTGCACGGCCTGGGCGCCGGCTTCGATCTGCGCCAGCAGGTATGCCTGAGTCATGCCGGTCACGCGCTCCATCAGAGTCGACCAAAGCGCGGGCTGCGAGTACATCAAACCTTTGGCCCGTTCGAAATGACGGCTGCCGCCGCCTTCAATCATGTAGCAAGCCAGGGTGAAGGGGCCGCCGGCGAAGCCAATCAGCGGTGTCGAGTCAGGCAGGCCCGTCCGCACCAGCCGGATTGCTTCCAAGGTCGGGGCTAATTCCAGCGCCGGGTCGAAGTCGCTCAGGTGATGAAGATCGTCTATCGAGCGCACCGGGTTGGCGATTTGGGGGCCAACGCCCTTGGTAAATCTCAGGTCGAGCCCCATCGGAACCAGCGGCAGCAGGATGTCGGCAAAGATAATGGCCGCGTCCAGATCAAAGGCCTCGATCGGCTGCAGCGTAACCTCGGCTGCCAGTTCGGGCGTACGGCAGATCGCAAGCAGGTCGTACTTCTTGCGCAGCTGGCGGTAGGCGGGCATGTAGCGGCCGGCCTGGCGCATGAACCAGACGGGTGTGCGATCGACCGGCAGACGCCGGCAGGCGCGCAGAAAACGGGATTCGCTTGCGCTCATGCTCTGGTCCACAAGCCAAACGGATCCTCGGCTGGTTGGCGCACGCCGGTGTACAAGGGGCTGTCGCGCCGGGTGTAGCGCCGGGCATCGGTACTGCGCAGTTCCTGCACCAACTTGGAGAACAAAGGCAGGTCCTCCATTTCGTAGACAACGACGAACTCCTGGTCCTGCACGCCGAAGGAATACAGCAGCAACTGCCGGATCTGGCTGTATTGCTTGCCGAGACGGATGTGTTCGTTCATCATGCCCTGGCGAGCGTCGCGGGACAGCAAGTACCAATCTTCGGTCTTGACGAACGGATAGATCGCCAGGTACGTGCGTCGGTCCGGGTCAAATGGGTCCATCTCCTGGGCCGAGCGCGCCTTGCTGTAAACCGAGGCGGCCGTGTAGCCCCAGAGCGCAAAGCGCGGCTCCATGTAGGGCCGCAAGGGCAAGGTAGCCTGGGCATAGCGGCGCAGGAAATCACGGGTGCCGCCGTCGTCGGCCAGCGGGCTGGCGGCCCACAGAAGCACGTCGGCTTCGGGCGAAGTCGGATAGAGCTGGTAGACCTCGAAAGCGGCGGGCTGGCCGCCAAGTGCTGGCGGCAGTGCAGCCAGGAGCTGGCCGCGGTGATCGGCGTCCAGGCCCCAGAACTCGGGGCGGAGTCGGAAGCCGGCGAAGTGGTTAAGACTGCGTACGGTTTCTTCGTCTGCCATCAAGGCTCCTTGTTCAGGTCGTGGCGGCGGTTGCCATTTCTGGCTGGTAGGCGCAAGCCGGATCGGCCTCCAGATAATCACCGGTCATTGCGTAGGCGCGCGCCCGGGAGCCGCCGCACAGGGCCCGGTACTCGCACCGCCCGCAGCGGCCCTTGAGCCGGTCCGGATCGCGCAACTGGCGGAAGACCGGATGGTTGCGGTAGGTTTCAACCAGGGAGTCCTGGCGAACATTGCCAGTCATGAGCGGCAGAAAGCCCGATGGGTAGATCTCACCGATATGGGAGATAAAGATGAAACCGCTGCCGCTGTTCATGCCTGGTAGGAATCGGCCGTGGCCACTTCGGCTGTTCTGCCAGACGGAAAGCGGGTCGATCTGCTGCTCGCCAGCCAACCGCTGTAGCACGACCCGCCGGTAGAAGCCGGCTTCGACCGCCGTGATGTGGGCCTCCAGCCGGTAGGTCTGGCCATATAACCAGTGGCAGACGGTTTCGAAGTCGGCGGCCGAGACTTCGTCAAGCTGCAGGCCGCGCCCGGTAGGCACCAGGAAGAAGACCTCCCAGCGGGTGGCCCCCAAGGAAACAACCAGGTCTGCCATCTGATCCAGCTGGTCAAGGTTGTACGCCGAGATGGCCGTGTTGATCTGCAGCCGCATGCCGAGTTCGGACACTATGCGGGCGGCGTCGGTGGAAAGCGCGAATGAGCCGGGCACGCCGCGGAAGGCATCATGGTTTTCGGCGGTAGGGGCGTCGAGGCTGATGGACACCGTGCTGATGCCAGCGGCGGCGGCCCTGGCCAGGTTGGTTCGGTTTAGGAGCGGTGTACCGCTGGGGCTCATACCCGGCGTCAGCCCAATGGTCTTGGCATGGGCAATCAGGTCAAAGATGTCCGGCCGCTTGAGCGGATCGCCCCCAGTGAAAATGAACAGCGGTTGGCCGAAGCGCCGGATCTCATCCAACAGTGCCAGGCCTTCTTCCGTATCCAGCTCATCGGGGTGGCTCAGCGGCTGTGCTTCGGCACGGCAGTGCAGGCACTTCAGCTCACAGGCCCGGGTCACTTCCCAAATCACCAGGAACGGTGCCTGGTGGAAATTGAGGCCGTCGGTCATCGGCCGGCGGCCAGGCTGCCCGGAGGTGTGGTGGGTGCCAGGCTGCGATGGCATCGCCGACCGGCCTTCGGGCGGGAAGGGTTCCATGGATTTCATGGCAGCGGCTCCTGGGCCAGCCAGCCGGCGGCCTGCTTGGCGTGGTAGGTGAGTATGAAATCGGCCCCGGCGCGTTTGATCGAAGTCAGAAGTTCGAGCACAGCCCGGCGTTCGTCGAGCCAGCCGTTGGCGGCGGCAGCCTTGAGCATGGCGTATTCGCCGCTGACGTTGTAGGCCGCCAGGGGCATATCGGGCAGCTCCTGGCGCACGCGCTGCAGCACGTCCAGATAGGGGAGCGCCGGTTTGACGATCAGGGCATCGGCGCCCTGCTCCACATCCAGCCGGGCTTCGCGCAGCGCCTCGCGGGCGTTGGCCGGATCCATCTGGTACGAGCGGCGGTCGCCATGCTGGGGGGTCGATTCGGCGGCGTCACGGAAGGGGCCGTAGAAGGCCGAAGCATACTTGACGGCGTACGAAAGGATGGCGACGTGCTCGAAGCCCGGGCCGTCAAGCGCCGCCCGCAGGGCGCCAACCATGCCGTCCATCATCCCGCTTGGAGCAACCACATCGGCGCCCGCCGCGGCATGGGAAACGGCAACCCGTGCCAGCACCTCAAGCGTTTCATCATTGAGCACCTCGCCCAGTGGCAACTGCGGATGTGGCCGCGGATCGCCCAGGTTGAGCAACCCGCAGTGCCCATGGTCGGTGTACTCGCACAGGCACACGTCGCTGATCAAGGTCAAATCGGGCGCCGCCTGCCGCAATCGGCGCAGCGCCTGCTGCACGATTCCGTCGTCGTCGAAGTTCTCCAGGCCGATTGGGTCCTTCTCGGCCGGAATACCGAACAGGATGACCGCCGGAATGCTCAACTTGGCCAGCTCGTCGGCTTCGAGATCGAGCTGGTCGATGCTCACTTGGAAAACCCCCGGCATGGAGGCGATCGGCCGCCGTTCTTCCCGGCCATGCCGAACGAACAGGGGATAGACCAGGTCCGATGGGCCCAGGCGCTGCTCGCGCACCAGGCTGCGCAGGCCCGTGGTCCGGCGAAGCCGGCGCGGACGCTGGCGCAGCTGGTCGGCGGCCCGCAGCCGGCCGGTTTCAAGAGCCGACACGGTGGTTTGCCTCCTGGAAGGAATCGGCCAGCGCAAGCGCCAGTCCACGGGCCGTGTACTCGGTGGCGGTCAGGCCAACCCGGAAGCCGAGCTCGACGGCCGCCGACGCCGTAATGGGCCCGATGCAGGCAATCAGCGGATCGCCGGGGAGATGGCAAGGGTCCAGGCCGGCTTCGGCCGCCAGGTCGAAGAAGGCAAGCGCCGTCGAAGGGCTGGTGAAGGTGACGACATCTATGCCCTGCCGCAGCCGGTCCAGGCCTGCCTCGTTCAGCTCGGCCCGCACCGAATCATAGATCTGGATTTCGTCAACGATGGCGCCGCGGCGCTGCAGTTCAGTGGGCAAGACCGGGCGGGCACCGGCGGCCCGTGGCAGCAAGATTCGGCGTCCGCTGACATCCGGAAGGCCAGCCGCGATGTGTTCGGCGACGTAGCTGTCGGGCACGAAGGCCGGCTCCAATTGGTATGAGCGAAGGGCGGAGGCCGTGGCGGGCCCAATCGCGGCTAGATTCAGACTAGGGCTGGCCGCCAGGTCCACGCCTAGCGATCGGACGCGGTCGAGCGTGATGTGGACGGCGTTGGCGCTGGTGAAAACCAGCCAAGCATAGAGCTCGAGCGAACGCAAGGCAGTATCCAGCTCGCTGAGATCTGGCCTGGGCTGGATGCGTATCGCGGGCATGGCTATCGGATCGGCGCCAAGCGCCGCCAATTGATCGATCAAGGCCGCCGCTTGATGCTCGGGGCGGGTGACGACAATCGAACGGCCGCGCAGCGGAAGATTATTCGACATGGCTGAGCATCGCTGCCGCGCCTTGGCGCAGGGCGGTATCGGCAAGGCCGGTGCCCAGCTCGTCCGGGTCGGCGCCGGCCGCATGCAGGCGGATCGCGCTGGAGCCGTCCAGCGGGAAGACGGCGGCCTGCATCGAAATCATCCCGTTTTCGGCCGTGGCTAAGGCGCCCACCGGCGCCGAGCAGCCGGCCTCCAGGCGGCGCAGGAAGGCTCGCTCGGCTTCGACCGCCTGGCGCAGACCGGGCCGGTCAATGGCTGCCAACAGCCGGCTGATACGCCGGTCATCCGTTCGTTGCTGGACGGCAAGTGCACCCTGGCCCGGCGCCGGCATCATCTGGTCGGCGGAGAACCGGGTTGTAATGTGCCGGTCAAGTCCCAGCCGGAGCAAGCCAGCGGCAGCCAGTACGGCGGCTTGATACTCTCCGGACAGCACTTTGCGCACCCGTGTTTCGACGTTGCCCCGGATCGAGCGAACCGTCAGGTCAGGCCGCAGGTTAAGCAGCTGCGCCTGGCGGCGCAGGCTGGAGGTGCCGACCACGGCCTGCGGCGGTAAGGCTTCCAGCTCAACTCTGTTGGCCGCCACCAATACATCGGCCGCGTCCTGACGAAAGGGAATCGCGCCCAGCGACAACCCAGGCGCCTCCTGCGTAGGCAGGTCCTTCAAGGAATGGACGGCCATGTCGATCTGGCCTTGGCGCAGGGCTTGTTCAAGTTCGGCAGTGAACACGCCCTTTCCGCCAATGGCGGGCAGCGGCTGGTCCAGTTGGCGGTCACCGCTGGTGGTGAATACGGCCAGATCCAGTTGCAGGTCGGGCCAGGCTGTCCGCAAGGCGTCCGCCACCTGGCCTGCTTGCCGCTGTGCCAAATCGGACGAGCGGCAGCCGAGGCGTAGGATTGCATCAGCCGCGGTCATCGGACCCTTCTTCGTCTTCCCCCGGCATTCGATCGTCATGATCCAGGTCAAACAAGTGCCTGACTACGGTCTCGAGCTCATCGGACCGGCCATTGAGGCTGCTTTCCTTCAGACGTATGGTTGGCGCATGCAGCAGCCGCTTAACCAGCGACCGGCTCATGGCCTCTATCACCCCGCGCTGCATTGGTTCCAGATTGCCCAGTCGCACCAGTGTGCGCTCGAGCTCCTGCAGCCGGACGGCTTCGGCCTTTTGGTGCAGTTGGGCGATCAGCGGCCGGACCGCCATCGTTTCCAACCAAGTCTCGAAGGCGAGCAATTCTTGCCTCAGGATGGCCTCAACCGCCGGCGTTTCATCGTGGCGTCTAGCTAGCGAGTTATTCAGGTGGTTACCCAGGTGCTCCAGATCGTACAAATGCACCCCGGGCAGTTCGCCGACGGCTGGATCAACGTCGCGCGGCACGGCTGTGTCGAGCAGCACCAATGGGCGGTTGGGTCGTGGATCCATGGCTTGCTTGACGAGTTCAACCCCCAGAATGGGTTGGGGGGCGCCGGTCGAGGTGATGAGGATGTCGGCCCAGGTCAACGCGCTCGGCAGGGCCTCAAGCGGCTGGGCCCGGGCATGCCAGCGCTCAGCTAATTCCTGGGCGCGCGGGCCGGTTCGGTTGATAACCATCAGATCCGACACGCCGTGCTTGCGCAAAGCTTCGACCGCCAGGATGGCCATCTCGCCGGCGCCGAGCACGGCCACTTTGGATCCGGCCAAGTCGGCCACCACGCTGGCGGCAAAGCGGACCGCCACAGAGCTGGTGGTCGACGGGTTGGTTGCAATCCCGGTCTCGGCCCGCGCCCGCTTACCCGCCTGGATGGCACTTTGGAACAGGCGGTTGACAACCAGGCCTGCACTGCCGGCCTCGAGTGCTAGTTCGTAGGCCTGCGAAACCTGGCCGAGGACCTGGGGTTCTCCGACGACCATCGAATCGAGGCCGGCTGCCACGCGCAACAAATGCCAGGCTGCCTGGCTGTCGGTGTAATGGTAGAGGTGGGCTTCCAGCTGTGACGGTTCGAGGCCGGCGGCCTGGGCCAGGGTGGAGACCAGCCGGCTTTCGTCATCATGCCGATCATCCTGCCAGGTATAAAGTTCGACTCGGTTGCATGTCGAGAGCAGCGCCATCTCAAGCGGCGGGCCCGAAGGTTGTTCGGCAGGGCGGCTGATGCGCTGCAGAGCCCCGACCACCAGGTCCGGCGTCAGGTGGGCCTGCTCGAGAGCGGCGAGGGGTGCGCTGCGGTGGTTCAGGCCCAGACAGTGGAGCGGCATGGCGACAGGCGTGCTTCCTTCTGTGAACTGCTGGCTAGCGTTGTGATCTTACAAGATAGTAGGCAAATATGTGCAAACCTATGTATTTGTATCACAAGCCGGCCGATCGGCCAAGAATGAATGTCATGATCAAGAGCGGAAGGATGGCCCGTCGGGCAAATCTGAGCCGGCTGGGGGCCATGGCCGGATTAGCAAGAAGAGAGCCCGCCGCGGCGGGCTCTCTCATTGGGTCAATTCTTAATCGTACGACGAACTTAGTCTTGATTGGGCGGACCTGCCCACGGGGGTGGGCCACCGGCCCACGGAGGTGGTCCACTGCCGTCCGGCGGCCCGGCGCCTTCAGGTCGACCACGATCTTCCGGCGGTCCAGCGCCTTCCGGTCGCCCGGCCCATTCTGGCGGTCCGGCGTCCTCGGGTCGGCCGATCAGGTCGAGATCCTGCCAGATCTGGCCCCAGCCTTCGCCGCCGGCGCGCCGGGCGAGCAATTCATCGGCCGAATCGCCGGTGATTCCGGACGTCTGCAAGGCTAGCATGATCTGGCCAAAACCAAACTCGCCCTCGCAGAACCAGGCCATCACCTCTTCATAAGTGAGCCCGTAGCGCTCGGCAATGCTCTGGCCGACGGGGTGGGAGGCATCCGGGTTGGCGCAGAAGAAGTTCTCCTCGTCCTCGCCGTCCTCACCATCATCGTCTTCCCCGTCTTCACCATCCTCATCATCAGGTTCTTCGATGTTGATCCGGGTGGCATTGATGGTCCCATCTTCATTGACGGTGCCCTCGACCTTGACGACGTCACCGACTTCGAGCAAGCTGAAGTCAAAGTCCTCGGGGGCATGCACGCTGTAGCTGAGCGTGCCTTCGTCGTCGGTTTCAACGTCGACCTCGATCGTGCCGGCGCTCTCATCGAACGCCGTCACGACCCCGGTAAATTCGATCTCTTCGGGTTCTTCGCCCTGGACGGTGGGCGCCGCCATGGCCGCACCCGCGCTCAGGCCGACCGCGCCGAAGGCCAAGGTCACGGCCGCCAAGAGTGCCAGTCCAGTCTTCCAGGGAGCTGTATGCATTTCTTCCTCCATATTGCGTGGTATGCCTTTTCCGGCAGGGAGCCGGTCGGCGCCTACTGGCCGGGGGGGTCGATCAGGCCGAGCTCGAGCCAGGTCTGATCCCAGCCAAACTGTCGGGCGCTGGCCATCAGCTCGTCCACCGGCATTCCAGTCAACTCGTGCGTTTCGAGCGCCAACAGGATGTCTTCAAATGCAACGCCGCTGCAGAACCAGGCCATCACCTCGTCGTAACCGGTGTTGTACTTGTCGGCAATGCTTTGGCCGACTGGGTGCGGGTCTACCTGACTGCAGCTCACCTGCTTATCGGCCGGCGATGGCGACGTTCGATCGCCAACGGCCGGTGGGTCGACGGTTACGTCCGGTTCCTGGCCGCAGGCTACCAGCAGGATGACCAGCGCCGGGATTAGCGCTCTGACCAAGGCAGGCGTTCGTTGGCCTGTGCAGTTGCCGCTCATCACCCTATACAACGTGCACGCCTACGGACGCGTTACCCTCGGCCTGGGATGACTTATGTAGCGGCTGGCGGGCGCGGAGCGATCAAGGGTTGACAGCTGAGCCGTTCGAGCGAGGATTCCCAGCAATCCGCGACTCACGGAAGGCAACCATGGCCACTACTCACATCCGCCGACTGGATATTGTCACGCTGGATGCGGCCGGAACGGTCCATCGGGACGCCGATCTGGTGATCGAGAGCGGTCGCCTGCAGCATGTCGGTCAGGCGCCGGCCGATCTCGAGACCGACGAGCTGCTCGACGGCTCGGGCAAGGTCGCCCTGCCCGGGCTGGTCAACGCCCACTGCCACAGTCCGATGACCTTTGAGCGCGGCTGGGCCGAGGACCTGCCTTTCGAGCGCTGGCTTAACGAGAAGATTTGGGTCCAGGAAAGTGTGCTGACCAGTGACGATGTCTACTGGGGTGCCGCGCTGGCGGCCTGCGAGATGATACGTTCAGGCACGGTGGCCTACAACGACAAGTACTTCCACATGGACCGCGTTTTCGAAGTTGTCGAGCAGAGCGGGATGAAGGCCGCCCTGACGTGGACGGTCTTCGGCTTAGACAACGACCGCCAATTCACGGGACGCGATCTTGACGGCACAGTTGAATGGACTGGACAGACCCATGGCGCGGCCGACGGCCGGGTGCGGACCTACCTCGGTCCGCATGCCCCGTACTCGGTTTCGGAAGACGTATTCAGGCGGGTGGTCGAATTGGCGCACGAAACCGGTCAGGGGATACACACCCACCTGGCCGAGACCGAGGCCCAGGTGCAGTCGTCCCGGGAGCGAACCGGCTTGCGTCCCGTGCAGTACCTGGACAAGCTAGGCGCTTTCGATGTGCCGGGGGGCTGTGTGGCCGCTCACTGTCTGGCGATCGACGCGGACGACGCCGCCATCCTGGCCGACAAACGGGTACGGGTACCGCATTGTCCCATTACTTACATGAAACTGGCGATGCCGTTTCCGCCGCTGGACCGGACGCTGGCGGCGGGGATCGACATCAGCCTGGGCACCGATGGGCCCGCCTCCAACGCCGACATGGACATGTTCGCCACGCTGCGCCAGACGGCCCTGATCCACAAGTACCAAGCGCTCGACCCGGAGGCGATGGCCGGTGATCTGGTCCTGCGCCTGGCGACCAACAAACGCGCCCTTGGCTTCGGCGAGCCGGCCAGCCTGACCCAAGGAGCACCGGCCGATTTCATTCTGGTCGACTTCGACGCCCCCCACTTGCGACCGATCCACAGCCATGTTGCCAATTTGGTGCATTCGGCGAAGGGCGCAGACGTCACGGACGTAATGGTCAATGGCCGTTGGTTGATGCGCGATCGGGAATTGCTGACGCTGGATGAAGAGCGCATCCTGTTCGAGGCCGAGCGGCACGCCCAGGCCATGGTGGGGAGGGGGATGCAGCGGGTGAGGGCGTACCGGGATTGAGGGGGTAGGTGATAAGTGATAGGTGATTGGTGATGAGCAATGCGTGATTGGGGATTAGGGATTGGGGACTTGGGATTAGGGATTTCGCCATGTCGAGCCCAAGGTCTGGGATCATGCTCACCTTCTTAAGCAGGGGGCCTTGCTGAGCCTGTTGAAGAGGGCGTAGGGCGGTAGATTGACTGCTGACCGCTGACTGCCTAGCGCTCGGTGCTTGGTGCCCGGCGCGCCCCGGACTCGCTTGACTCATCCCACTCCGCCTCTATAATCCGGACAAGAGGTCAATTCCTCCGCTGCCCGCACCAACACCGAACCCTAGCTTTGTCCTCTTTTTTTGCAGACCGCTGTTACCGGTAACAATCGGATGCTGGCGAGCCATGACAATCGTGGTATTCGGAAGCATCAATATGGATCTGACTACCTATGCCGAACGATTGCCGCGGCTGGGTGAGACGCTGTTCGGCACCAGCTTCAACTTGGCCGCCGGCGGCAAGGGGGCCAACCAGGCCGTCGGCGCCGCCCGGCTGGGTGCGGCCGTCGCCTTTGTCGGACGGGTCGGGCAGGATATGTTCGGCCCGGCCGCCCGCCAGGCGCTCGAGCAGGAAGGGATCGATACCGCTGGCCTGCAAACCGATCCCGATCATGGCACCGGACTGGCCGTCATCAATGTCGACCGGGCCGCCGACAACGCCATCGTCGTGATCTCGGGCGCCAACATGGCCCTCGACCAAAACGATCTTGACCGCGCCGCCAGCCAGTTGGCCAGAGCCAGGCTCGTCCTGCTCCAATTGGAGGTCCCACAGGCCGCCAGCCAGGCGCTGGCCGCCCGGGCGCGCCAGCGTGGGGTTCGCGTCGTCCTCGATCCAGCGCCGGCTCAACCGCTGCCCGACGAATTCCTGGCCAATGTAGATGTGTTGACCCCGAACGAGGTTGAGGCGGCCAGTCTGGTTGGCTTCCCGGTCGATACGATGTCAGCCGCCCAGGCGGCCGCCGATCAGCTGCGGGGCCGTGGCCCGGCGGCCGTCATCGTCAAGCTCGGCGCACAAGGCGCCTACTGCTCGTCCGGCGAGTGGTCGGGCCAGCAACCCCCGTTCAGGGTCGATTCGCTAGACACGGTGGCTGCCGGCGATGCCTTCAATGCCGGTCTGGCGGTTGCGCTGGCTGAGGGTGCCGGCCTGCAGCCGGCGGTACGCTGGGGCGCCGCTGCTGGTGCGCTCGCCACCACCCGGCGCGGCGCCATCCCCGCCATGCCCAGCCGTGACGAAGTGCTGGCCCTGCTCGCTGAGCGAATCAAGTCATGACGTACTTGGCGGCCGATGTCCTGCTGACGCTCGACCCGGTCGGCCGCATCCACGCGCCGGGATTCCTTCAGATCGAGGGCGGGGTCATCCGCGCAGTTGAGGCCGGCAATCCTCCTGACGCGGTGGCCGGGGTCGTCGAGAGGTTGCCCGGTCGATTGGTCATGCCCGGTCTGGTCAACGCCCATACCCATTCACCGATGGTCCTGTTCCGCGGCCTGGCCGAGGGCCATTCGCTATTGACGATCGAGGGATGGACTCGGGCGATCCGCTCGTGGGAGGAAGTTCTCGATCCGGACTGGGTGGGCACGGCCGTGACCGTTTCCTGCGCCGAGATGATCCGCAGCGGCACAACCACCTTTGCCGACCAGTACTTCCACATGGATCGGATCGTCCCGGCGGTCCGCAAGACCGGCCTGCGGGCCGCATTGGCCTATGGCATCGTTGAACTTGGAGAGCCCGGCGCCGCTGACCATGAACTGGCGGCTGCTGAATCGTTCCTCGAAACCGTGGCCGCCGATGGGCGCATCGACGGTTGGCTGGGCCCCCATGCCCTATTCGTCGATAACAGCCCGGATCTCATCCAGCGCGAGCTGGCATTGGCCGACCGCTATCAGACCGGGCTTCACATTCACCTGTCGACCTCCGGGGAAGAGGATCACTACTGCCAACTGTATTTTGGCCAGACTGCCATCGAGCACATGGCGCAGCTTGGTGTGCTCGATCGCCGCCTGCTGGCAGCTCATTGCCTGACATTGCCGGCCTCCGATTATCCAGAGCTCGCCGGCCGGGACTTCAGCGCCGTGTTATGCGCCTCGGCTTGTATGCGGGCCGGGGCGCCGGCGCCGGCGGCTGTCGCCATGCGTGAAGCCGGCGTCCATCTTGCCATCGGCAGCGACAACGTGGCCAACAACAACAGCTACGATTTATTTCAGGAGCTCAGAACCTTGGCCAAACTGCTGTCGTTTGATATGGGCCGGCCCGCCCCGTTTGACGCCGAAGAGCTGTTGCGCATGGCCACGCTGGGCGGTGCCCAGGCCCTGGGGTTGGACGACCAAATCGGGACGCTTGAGGTGGGCAAGCAGGCTGACTTGATCGCGCTCGATTTGGAGGCCATCGGTTGGGCGCCTCACGGCGGTCAGGATTGGTACACCGCTTTGGTCTACGCCGTCGATGGCGGCCATGTGACCGACAACATGGTCGGTGGGGATTGGCTCTATCGCGACGGCGACTGGGTCACGCTCGATTATGCCGAAGCCCGCCGTCGGTTGGAAGACGCCCACGCTGGCCTGCGCCAGCGGCGAGCAGGGAGAGTGGCCGATGCCGCGTCTGGTCATTGACACCGATCCCGGCGTCGACGACGCACAGGCCATCATGTTGGCGGCGGCCTATCCGCACACCACGATCGAGGCGATCACGACCGTCGCCGGCAATGTCAGCCTGGACAAAACAACCGCCAATGCCTGCACGGTGCTTGATGCGCTGGAGCTGGCTACCCCGGTCTACGCCGGCTGCCCGCTCGCGCTGCTCGGCAGTATGCACGATGCAAGCTACGTCCACGGGGAAGATGGATTGGGAGACGCCGGCTTCGAACCATCAGCGCGCCCGGTTGAAGCGGAGCACGCCGTCCTGGCTTTGATCAGGCTGGCGAACGAATCTCCCGGTGAGCTGACGCTGGTTGCCCTAGGCCCATTGACGAATGTGGCACTGGCGACGCGCCTCGATCCGGACCTGCCTACCAAGTACAAAGCGTTGGTCTGCATGGGCGGCGCCATTCGGGGCATGGGCAACACGCCCAATCCTTCGGCCGAGTTCAATGTATACAGCGATCCGGAGGCGGCCCAGATCGTTTACAAGAGCTGGCCCGACCCGCTTTTGATTCCCTGGGAGACGGTAGTTGATCATGCGCTTGAAGAGCCGGCGCTGGAGGCGTTGTTAGCCGTCCAATCGCCGAAGGCCGAGTTCTTTCGCGCCATCACTGGCAAGACTTTGAAGTTCATCGAACAGCGTCTTGGGGGTCGCCGTCTGTTTGCGGCCGACTCGCTGGCAATGGCGGCCGCACTCGAACCCGAGTCGATTCAGCAGATTGAGCACCGCCATGTTCAAGTGGCGATGGGGGAGGGCCATACCCGCGGCCAAACCACCGTTGATTGGTTCCGTACGACCGAGGGAAAGCCGAATGTGCGCATGGTGCTGGCGTTCGATCCCAAGCGCTGGCAGCAACTGCTGATGGATTCGGTCACATAAAGAGGGGTAGGCATGCGGACAACGCAGCTCAACAATGGGGAGAGACGATCCAGCCGTGGCCGGCAGGTGGACGACCGATGAGCGGCAGCCAGCCTGTGATGGACCCATGGACCGAGGTCCGGACGCGGCATGGATTCCAGGCAGATGAGTTGATCTCGGCGCTGCAGAAGGAGATACGGCGCGGCCAAGTCGAGAACGCCGGGGCTCTGGCCTATGAAATGGCTACCACCAGTCCGGAGCTCGAGCACATGTTGTGGCAGCGGCTGAAAGTCATCAGTGTCGAAGATGTTGGCTTGGGCAATCCGATGGCGCCGATCCTGGTTGACACCTTGGAGCGCTTCAGCCAGGGCTTCGAGCGAGGCAGCGGCGACCGCCGCCTGTTTGTCATCCATGCCGTCCGCTACTTGAGCACAAGCATGAAGGACCGCTCGAGCGACGAGATGTCGCAATGGCTGGCCCGGGCCATTGAATCCGGAAACCTGTTGCCAACGGTCCCGGATTATGCGCTGGACATGCACACGCAGCGTGGCAGCCAGATGGGCCGCAGCCGCCGTCACTTCTTTGAGGAAGCGGCCAAGATCGAGCCTGAACTGCCCAATCGTGACACCACCTACCACCAGCGCCTGCTGGAGGGATTGGACGAGCGCGGTGCGCAAGAAGAATGATAGCCGCCGGCCGACGATGGCCGATGTCGCCGCCCGGGCCGGTGTTTCCAAAATGACCGTCTCTCGGGTGCTCAACCAGCATGCCGGCGTCGCCGACGAAACGGCCCAGCGGGTGGTGGCGGCGGTCGACGAGTTGAACTATGTTCGCAGCCATCGGGGCCGAAGTCTGGCAGTCGGCCGCTCGCACGTGTTGGGGATGATCGTGCTGGATATCAGCAGCGAATGGATTTGGCCGCTGGTGCATGGCGCCGGCCGCCAGGCCGAGGAACTTGGCTACCAGGTGCTGCTGCGTACGACCGGCGCTGGTGAGGTCGCCTCATTCGATCTGGGACAGCCCCCGCTAGACAGCGACCTGCTGGACGGCTTAATCATTGTCAGCTGGCTGGTGCCGCTCTCCTTTGCCCGCCAGCTGGCAGCCCGCAAGTATCCAGTCGTGTTGATCGACGCTTTCGAGCGGCCCAGCGATGTCAGCTGGGTAGGGACCCGAGACGAAGAGGGCGCCAGGCTGGCGGTTGAGCACCTGGTGAGTCAGGGGCATACCCGCATCGGCTTCATCAGCGGCGGCCGGCGGCCGTACATTGCCCAGCAGCGACAACTCGGCTATGAGCAGGGCATGGCGAAGGCCAAGCTCAGCGGCGGCGACATCCCGGTGGTGCACGGCGCATTTACCCAGGTTAGCGGCTACCAGGCCGCACTCGAGCTGCTGCGCCAGCCGCGACCGCCAACCGCCATCCTGGCAGCTAACGATCTGATGGCCCTTGGCGTATTGCGTGCGGCCAATGACCTGGGGCGTCATGTTCCGCTCGATTTGTCGGTCGTGGGGTTTGATGACATCGCCAGCGCCAGCCACACCCAACCGCCGTTGACGACGGTCGCTCGGCCTTACGGCGACATGGGCGCCAGTGCCGTACGCTTGCTGATTGACTTAATCTCGAAGCCTGTCGAAGAGCGCCAGCCCCAGCAAGTCGATTTGCCGACCGAATGGATCGGTCGCCAATCGACGGCTCCGCTGGCGATGCGTTGAATCCGTATCCTGTGTCCTGAACCACGGCAGGAGGGAGGTGACCCAAGAGATCTGCATCCGTCAGACGATTGTTGAGCTCGACCAGAACCCATGAGGAGAGACTGACGTGAAGAAGAGATCCATTTGGACCTGGCTCAGTCTGGCGCTGGTTGCGGCGCTGGCCTTGAGCGCCTGCGGCGGCGCAACGCCGGGCGCAGTCGAAGAAGAACCCGATTTCAAGTTCGCCTTGATCACCCCCAACCCGCTGGGCGACCGTTCCTTCATCGACGCCTCCGCCCGCGGCGTGGAGCGAGCCAATGACGAACTCGGACTGGATGGCCGGATCATCGAGACCAACAGCATCGCCGAGCAGGAAACGGCAATTCGGTCGGCGTTGGCCGAAGACAACGATCTGATCCTGGCACTGGCACCCGACCCCGAGACTCTGCTGTCGATCGCCGCCGAGAATCCGGACCAGAACTTCGGCGTGCCGTCTGACATCTTTGTCGAAGAACTGCCCGACAATGTTTCGGCCTTCCAGGTCAACGTCCATGAGGGCAGCTTCCTGGTCGGTGTGGTCGCCGGCCTGATGACCGAAACCAACACCGTCGGTGCGGTCGTCGGCGGCGATGCACCCGGCCTCAACCAGTTCTTCTGGGCCTACAAGCAAGGTGTGCTCGAAGTGTGCCCCGACTGCGAAGTTCTGGTCAGCTATTTGGCCTTCGACTTCTCCAATCCGACGCTGGGCAAGGAGGCGGCGCTGGCCCAGTACGACCAGGGCGCCGACATCATCTTCCAGGTCGCCGGCCGGTCGGGCGAGGGTGTGATCTCGGCCGCGGCTGAGACGGGCATGTTCGCCATTGGCGTCGACTCCAATCAAGACTTCATCGAACCCGGCAGTGTCATCGTGTCGATGCTGAAGAGGGTTGATGTCAGCACCTTCTTGTTGGTGAAGAACACGCTGGAAGGCAACTTCAGCGGCGGTTTCCAGCAAATCAGCATGCAGGAGGGGGCGACCGGCTTGTCGTGGGATGAAGGCTCGACCGACTTCGAGGACAATGGTCCCGAGAACATGGTCAGCAAGCTGGACGATGTCAAGACTCAGGTAGAAGAGTACCGCCAGATGATCCTGGACGGCGAGTACGAGGTTTGTGATGCGCTGAACAGCGCCGACGCCAGCGCTTGTGAAGGCCTGGCCGCCGGCGGCTAGCCTGCCTGGCCATTCTTCGGCCCCGGGACCCAAAGGTCCCGGGGCCGAGGAGGGTAGTTACTTGTACGCCATCGAAATGCGGGACATCAGCAAGTACTTTGCTAGCTCCGATGTGCTGGCCAATGATCGGGTGAGTTTCGCCGTTGCCCAGGGCGAGGTTCATGCGCTGGTCGGCGAGAACGGCGCTGGCAAGACCACCTTGATGAACATCCTGTATGGCCTGGTTGAGCCCGACCAGGGTGAAATACTGGTCGGGGGCGAAGCCGCCTCGATCCGCCATCCGGACGATGCCATTCATCATGGGATCGGCATGGTACATCAGCACTTCAAGCTGGTGCCCTCCTTCACAGTGGCCGAGAACATCATGCTGGGTATGGAGCCGAATCGGGCGGGTTGGCTTCGCAAAGTAGATGAGGTCGAAGCAGTTGCCAGGCTGGCCGCCGAGTTTGGATTGCCGGTCGATCCGGCGGCACGAGTGCGTGACCTTCCGGTGGGCATGCAGCAGCGGGTCGAAATCCTGAAGGCGCTGCAGCGCCAGGCGCAAGTGCTGGTGCTCGACGAACCCACCGCC
>Ga0302046_10001598_pt1 | contig 21216 bp, 19 predicted proteins | sample RVTome_11_FD_200261 | JGI IMG/M metagenome (GOLD analysis project Ga0302046, IMG submission 200261) | Soil microbial communities from uranium-contaminated site in the Upper Colorado River Basin, Wyoming, United States - RVT147D111 (version 2) ...
GCATGCTTACCGCCGCTGAAAAGGTTGATCGTCAGGCGAGGTAGACGGTGCATAGGCTGTTCCATAAGACCGGCAAAATAGTGGTAGAGCGGCTGGCCCTGCTCGGCGGCGACGGCCCGGGCAAACACCAGCGATACCGCCAATATGGCGTTGGCGCCCAGTCGCGCTTTGGTGGGTGATCCATCCAGGTCGAGCATCGCCTGATCGAGCTCGCGCTGATGACCGAAGTTCCGCTTAGCCAGGGCCTGGTGCAGCTCATGATCGATGTGGCTGACGGCCCGGCGACAGCCAAGACCCCTATACCGCAACGGATCACCATCGCGCAGCTCATGCGCTTCCGCCGCGCCGGTTGACGCCCCGGACGGCACGGAAGCCGTCGCGCCAGCGCCGCTGCTCAACTCGCACCTGGCCTGAACCGTTGGCCGCCCCCGGCTGTCGAGGATTTCCAGGCCGGTCAGACGTTTGATGGTGGGCACAATATGACCTCTTTTTCAGTTGCTCAGAATAGGGGGATGATAGAACAGGTATTTTACATGCACAAATTAAGAGATCGTGTGTCCCAAATTAGCGGTCATGTAGGAATAGGGCCCAGACCTGTCCCTACCCAAGATCTGGGATGGATATCTATACTGAAATCAGAATGAGAACGAAACTTTCGACAACTCTTAGATTTCATCACAAAACTCACTTTGCGTTATACCTGTGAGCTTTAGTTCTGAATTGGTTCATCCCCAGCTTCATCAAAAAGTTCTGGTTTCAAACTGATTTCAGTATAGCACCAAGAGGTAAGCGTAAAACACTGGGGACATACAGAGGCTTGAAAAAGAGCCTGCATTTTGCGTATACGGGGCTGCAAGCCATATTTTGCTTGTCCCCAAACGGACACACTCCGGTAATAAGGCCAAAAATGGGTCTGTTGCTTGCGCATACTGGACAAAAAGCCTCTATTGCTTGTCCCCAAACGTTTACGCTTCCCCAATAGGGGATGTTTTTACGAACGTCATGTGTTATACTGGGTAGGCGTTTTGAGGGAGCCTTGGGTTCCAAGATAATACAAATTGAAACCTCCCTACTTGCGAGGAACCTCGATGACTCATAAAAAATCCGGATCTGAACCTACAAAATGCCCGGTACGGCCTCAAGTAAAGATCAAAACCATGGATCAATTAAAAGCATGGCTGGCCGCCCGTGATATCGACGCCTCTCAGTGGGGTCGTGGTGCGGCCAAAACCATCGAGGGTTTGTGGGAAGAAATTGCCAATGGCGAGATATCGATTCACGATGACCCGCCGCTCAGGGTTGTGCCGGTCGCGTGTGTGATTATTCGTAAAGGCGACGATATTCTGATCGAATCCGAGCAGGAGTTCGAAGATAAGCGTATCCGCCGCCGCAACCAGCCCCCGAGCGAGAAAATGAAGGAAAATGAACATTATACGGATGCGGCTGTGCGCTGCTTGCAAGAAGAACTGGGGCTCCAGCCCTCTAACTTCGAAATCATCCCCTCAACTTATCACCAGGTGGAAAAAGAACAAGACTCACCCTCTTACCCCGGCTTACATACCCGCTACACCTTTCACATCGTCGAGGCGAAAGTGAAGGGGCTGCCGGATACGGACTTTTGGACCGACGAGTCTGCTGACAACCCGAATGATTTGGTCAGAAGACATTACTGGGTCTGGCGAACTCAGCCAGATGAGGCCAGTTGATCCTCCGCTTGCTGCTGCTTTTGCCGGGCCAACTCTTTTTCCAACTCAGGTAGATACTCACGCAGAGCCGACTCCAGCCGGAAGATGAAATCAACCTGCTCCTCGAAGAGAAGATCGCGGCGCTCCGGCATCGAACCATATTTGGCATAAAACTGATCTTTGTAGTGGATCGAGATGATGGCGGCAATATAAGCCCCCAGCCGTTCGCTTACCTTGGGCTGCCCCTGGCGGGTATAAGTCATGCGGTCCTGAAAATCGGGATGAGCCACGTTGATGTAGATGGTCGCATCCACCAGGTAGGAGCGTTTGACCTGTCCATCGGCGTCAGGCGGGATATCGTAGAATTGGATATCAAAGCTCTGTCGCCGGCGGGCTGGCGGTGAACTCGTTTGCGCTGTTTCAACATCGTAGCTAAAGTTGACATCGTCGTCGGGACCGGGCGTCGGGACCATCGGGTGGGCCTCCGGCGACTCGTGGAAATTCGTCCCGCTCGAACCAAATCCACCGGCCTCAGGCCAATGGGCCATACCCTCTGAGGCAGCCCCTTCACCTCCAGCGCTGCCCCCACCACCGAATTGCCAGGTTGTTCCCGATTGGAATTCCGGAGCGGACGCCGGCAAACCGGGTGCGCTGGCCGATTCCGAATCGGTATCTTGACCGGGTCTATCGAGCATGCCGGTATTAGTTGCCTGGTGATCTGTCCCATTGGCCTTGGCATCGTTCTCGGCCTGGGGCGATTTTGCGTGTCGTTTGGACGCCATGTGCAGCCGAAGCTGCCGCCGATCTTGCCGGGCGAGCCGGTCCAGGACCTGGCGCAGCACGTCCTCCAGCCGGTTGAGCGTGGTGTCACGTTGGGCCTCATTGATTCGATCCAGCCCGTTCTTGAGATCGTCCTCCAGACTCAGAATCGCGTCGTAAAAGATATTACGTCCTTTGTTGCGTACGAAATCATCGCGCGTGATAACCGGCCGCACAATTTCCCCGACCTCGATATAGCCGAGTAGATGAGGATGCCCCCAGACACTGGTGCGATACTGCGATTTGCGGATAAAGGATTTGATCTCGGCCACCTGATTGATCCGGCGGCCGCGCGCAAAGAAGCGGACCGTTCGCCCCGGCACTTCGAAGTCCGCCACTTTCAGATGGACCTCGATCGGGTAGGTTTCACCTTTTAACTCTAACTCCAACACCCGCTGGATGGCCTTGCCCGGAATATCACGATAGCGAAACGGCTCACACTGAACCGGCTCCTGGCCTGTTTCGGTGACCGAAATAATCAAGTTTGGCCGGGCCAGCAGCCGCTCAAAATGACTCTCGATCTCCTGCTTGATCGATTCGACCGTGACGTTCTCGAACCATTCTTCTTCAAAGGTGTTGATCGTCACGACCGAGCCGGTACCGGTGTCGGTCGGAAACGGTTGGGCAATGGCTCGCGCCCCTTGAATCCCCCGGTGCTGGTCTCGCTGTAATTCAAGCAAAAAGTGGGCCTTATCTTTCCGCCGGGTTTGAAACTGGATCGTGTCGGCTGCCGCTCGAAAGGCTTGCACCCCAAAGCCGAAGCGCCCGTTGACCCAGGTCAAGCCTCGCTTTTGAGACTCACCTACATTTTTGATGATGCGCTCCAAAACCTCGCGCTCCATCCCCCGGCAGTTGTCACGAATAGTCACGGATCGAGCCTCAAAGTCGATGACAACCTCGATTTTGATCAGGTAGGGATAGGCCCCGTCATGGTCTCGATACAGGGTTTCCGCATCGTCGAGCGCGTTGTCCACATATTCCATGAGGATACGTTCGGTTGATTCGTAGCGGCGAGCAATCTCGTTCAACATCGAAACGGGGTCGGATATTTGAAGATCCAGAGTTCTTTGGTTGTTTGATCCGTTGGTTACTGAAACCACAAGCACTCCTATTTCTTGAAACTAATATCATTTTGCCGGGCAAAGTCTAGCCCTTATAGAGGCAACCCCGACAAAAAACCGCCGGCAATTAGATGCTAACCTTGCTGCTGCAAATTGGTCAATGCTTAGAAATGTTGGCCTCTACAAAACTGACAGAGGGTATCTTACCATAAATTTGTTAGATTGGGTAACTGGCAAAACGAGGTGATTCTGGGGTGAATTCAACAGTTTTAGCGAGTTATACAGTTGAAGTATCTCGCGCCAAAATCAACCACGGATTTCACAGATTACACAGATAAAAGGTAAAATTCGTGAAATTCGTGGTTAAGAAATTCTCAACTGCGCAAGCCATAATCTGGCCAAGGCCGCTTCGCTTCCAAGCCAGAATCAAACTGAAATTAACCATGAAGAACATGAAGAGCATGAAGTTTTTTTTATTCTTCATGATCTTCATGGTTGAACATTGTTTGTTGGCTTGAAGATTAACTGCGTTCCCACTGTTTGATCGAGACCTTGATTAATTCTTTGATCTCAGGATCGGGGATATCATCGGGGCTGGCATAGTAGGCATCGTTGACCTTGATCCGAATACCACCAGCCTGATCGGACGAAATCTCGAGTTCGGTCGTACTGGCCAGAGGTGAGACCAGGAGCCGGGCCTGAACGATCTTGTGGATCTCTTCGGCCAGGTTCAATTGTGGCAGTAAGGGCTCCTCTTCCGGTTTGTTAGAGCGGCCAAAAAACCCGCGTGGTTTGGGCGGCGGCTCGGATTTGGTGACCGTAGCCCGCAGCGCGGCTTGAAACGCGGCTTCAGCTTCCGGTGAGGGCTTTGGAATTATCGGTTCCGGTTCCTTTTGCTCTGGCTTCGACTGGGGTGGCGCGGAGTCCGGTTGCGGTGGGTAGGCCAGCGGATCGGGCAGTTGTGAGACCGGGGTCGGCCTGGCCATGGGTTCAGGCGTCTGGCCCATTTTGGGCGTATACACCGATTTGAGGCCGGCTCCGGTCGCAATCATACCGTTGGTAAAGGCCAGTAAGTGGGCGACCAGGGACAGAATATATTGGCCGACTTGCTTATCGGTAATATCGGCCAGCTTTTCGTAACGCTGTCCGCCGACCTCGACCAGCAGTTGACCCGACTTGGGATGGCGCAGGAGTCGTAACAGTTCTTGAGGCTCGGCTGAGTTGGATGGCGCAGCGGGGGCTTGGCCCGAAAGTCGCGCTGTTAAATCGATTTTTGCTTCCTCGGCGTGGTCTGGCATGGTCATGGGGTGTGTCTCCGTATGGCTGGGGGCCATTGAATTGGCGCTCACGTTGGCAGGTGGAGCCGACCTATTCGATGGCGACGTCAGGTGTGATTGGCCGGCAGACGAAGAATTTGAGTTTGATTCGGATGCCGGGTCAGGAGATGAAAGGAACCGGGACAAAATGCTGATATTGAGATCATCGGCTGCCGCAGCCGGGGGTGTCTTGTTGTCCGAAGCTTCTTTGGGCTGTATGCCGTGCTTCATTTTGGCTTTTTTGCGACGCCCCCTGGTTACGGAGAAGAGGATGAGGCCGCCAAACAGCAGCGCTCCCACAGCGGGGAAAGCCAGTAAGGCTAGTAATTGCGCAGACCCGGCATTTCCAAGGAACTCTACCATATACGTTCTCTTTGTAAAATTTCAATCCTGGCGGGGCAATGCTTACGCAGCCTGGCAGGCACAAGGTTTGCCCCGCCAAATTTCCTCAACTGAAATGAATTATACCCTACTATTGTATCTTCTCAATAATTCGGGGTAGGGGTATGTCCTTGCGCTTGCCCTGTGGGGCGACCGCAAGGGTACCCCTACGTACTGAGAAGATACTATTATTCTACACGGGATGGAACTAGATTTCAACCTGTCGCAGAAAAGCGGCGCTTTCTTCCGGCAGAGAGGGGTTGATATACATGCCGCTGCCCAATTCGAAACCGGCGGTCCGGCTCAACCGGGGTATGATCGTCACATACCAGTGCAGATAATCGTTGCTGATTTCCTTGACCGGGGCCGAGCGAATGATCAAATTGTAGGCGGGATCGTGCAGACCAATGTAGAGCCGGCGCACCACGTCTCGCATCAGATAGGCCAGGTCGGCCATCTCATCCGGCTGCGAATAGAGGAAGCTGACGCTGTGCTGGCGCGGAATAATCCAGGTATGGAACGGGGACGGAGCTGCGTATAACACAAAGGCGACGAAATGCTCGCTCTCGGCTACCAGCCGCTCTTTCTTGGACAACTCATCGCTCATCATGACGCAAAAGACACACTCGCCGTTGTCATCAAAGTAGCGCCGCGCCTCTTCGATGCGATGGCGAATATCAGTCGGCACCACCGGCAGACCGATGATCTGGCTATGGGGATGGCGCAGTGACGCGCCGGCCCGCTCCCGGTGATTTTTGAAGTAAATGATCTGTTCGATGCGGGAGTCTTTGCGAATACCCCAGCCCCGGCTATAAAATGTTTCCAGCATAGACTTGATTTCAGTCGGTGTCATCAGGGCCAGGGTCGTGTTGTGTTGGGGATGATCGACCACGATTTCATGATGACCGACCCCCGAGATGCGGCGATGGACCCCGTCGAAAGTACGTTTTAGCTTGCCTTCTATTGACAGAGCGGGAAATTTATTGTGAACCACGCGAGTAAGCCAGACGTCTGATGGGGGCATCCGCTCGATTTCAAGATCGATTTCCTCATTTCCGGGACAAAACGGACAATGATTCTCATATGGGGGTTGGGATTCGGTGCTGACGTGGGTTTGAGGCTCAATATACTCATCAGGGCGTTTGGCTCGCTCATCGGCCAGAATAACCCATTCTTTGGTTGCCATATTCTGTCGAAGTTCAGGCATAGTTCATTCCGTGAAGGGGAGCATAGAGCTAATCAACGGTTGCCACTAGCGACCGTTTCGGTTAATAAGGTCAAGAATTCGCTTAGCATCATCGCGGTGGCTCCCCAAACCTTGTGACCAAACACATCAAAGAAAGGCACCCGCCGTGTGCCATATTTTTCAAAGCGCCAGATTTCCTCTTGCCGGATGGCCGGATCTAACAAAAGACTGAGGGGAACCTCGATCAATTCAGCCACCTCTTGGGGGGCCAGCTTGTACGTTGCTCGGGTGGGTCGGTAAGCAACGAAAGGGTAAATACAAAAATGACTGGGAGGCGTATATAAGGGCGACAACTGGCCGATCAACTCCAGGGTTTCCGGGGTTACGCCGACCTCCTCCCAGGCTTCGCGTAAGGCCGTAGCCGCCAGCGGCTCTTGCCCTTCGCGCCGGCCGCCGGGAAATGAAATTTGCCCGCTGTGAACGCCAGGGTATTCAGTCCGTCGCGTCAGGGCCAGGTGCAGTTCCAGATCGGAGCCGCGAGCCCGATGCGGGTAGAGCAAGAGTAACACGCCGGCCTCGCGACAATCGTCCGGCATATCCCAGCGATCGATCTCGGCACCATCCGGACGTTCCGGAGCCATCTTGATCTGGCCCGCCCGACCGGGCAGAGGACTGGCCAGGGCCTGCCGAATGGTTTCAATTGTGGGCAAGAACCGGTCTAGGTTAGGCATCCTGATTTATTACTTTGCTATTACTTCCCGTGTCTCAACGATTTTAGCTCGTTTTTCAACCATCTCTTTAAAACGCCGCATATTTTCATTGGCCACTTCAGGCCTGGCCATGCGTTGAACCACAACGTCCACGAGCGGTTCAATAAATGAATTGGGTAAGGCATATTCCACCACAACCTGAATGATGATACTGCTTCGACCGACCTGAGTTAAGTTGATGGTCCAAATGCTGGGGATATCACCCATGGTTTTGGTAATCAAGCGGTCGTCGGTTTGCTCGATGACCTCTGTTTTCCCCTGGAACGTTAGACCACTGACCTCGAAGCGCCAATCATAGGTCATGCCGACCCCCTGTCCTTGCACATTCTCAACCACGCCCGGCACCGTTGCCCAGGCGGGAATGCGGGTAACGTCATTGATGGCTTCCATCACAGTCGCCATTGGTGCTTCAATGATTGCAGTCTGTTCTACAACGTGCATTAGGTTCGGTCCTCCTTGATAATGAGTCGTTGGGTGGTAGTTAATGAAGCAATACAGATTTTGAGGAACAACAGCATAGAAGATCTTTTAAGTTACCGGGCTCGCCATTAGACAGGGTTGTCCAGTGACAGGGCCATTAGTAAAATCAAGGCAGTAAAGGTATGATCAGGCGCAACACGCCCCAGGCCACGATCGCGCCCATCATGAGCCCCACCACTATGTCAGCTACATAGTGAATGCCCACCGCCAGCCGGGCCAGGCCTACACCTAAGGCTAATAAGACCAGAACCCAGCCAATGCCGTTAGAAAAGTGGAGCGTGCTCACAGCCAGGGCTGCCAATCGAGCCGAATGACCGGATGGAAAGCTGTAGGCATCATACGGAAAGAGCACAAACTCGCCGGGAGGGTGAGGCCGCTGTCGTCGCACCGCATATTTGATCAGCGTGACCAGGCTCAGCGTAATAAGAATACTGATCGTGATTGATAGGATCACCCAGGATAAATTCGAGCGGGCCCACAACAGATCGAGCAAGAAGATCAGCCCTAACCCGCCAAAGATATAGTGGGCATCGCCCAGGTGGGCTGTCAACCGAGCGGCCGGCCACCAATCGGACTCTGATGAGAGACTAAACCGCTGGCTGAGCGTCGTATCAAGACCGGATAAGTGATCCATTTCATTTGTCTCTATTCAGACAGCCTCTAAGCCTTTATCACCTGTACTTGACGCTTTTCCAGAATGGCCTTAATGAGTTCGTATTGATGGGGTTTGTCCAAATCCATCCCCAATTCGGCATAAGGCGTCTTGACCACCCGGCCATCGACGTGAATCAGCTTGCGAGCCCGTTCGGCCGTTTCTTCGATGGTCGCCCGTCGCAGCAAAAGCTTGATAATAAAGCCAAAGCCCAGGGTGCGTGCCTGCCGCAGATAATTCTTGCGCGAACTGGTTAGCATGCGAAACAGATCTAAATCAATTCTATCGGGGACCGAAATGTCTGACAGGTAGATGTCACCGCCGGTGTAACGTCCGTTCCTGAAAGGGATATAGGTGCGTTTGGAATTTGGGAAGTTGGCTTCCATGGTTTTTTCTTCGACGATGGCATAGTAAATGTCAGCCTCCTGATCGCCGCAATCTGCTACAAAACCCCGGATGATTTCGGGCGTAATGAGGGGAATATCCGACATACATAGCAACACTTTCTTGGTATTCAAATTGACTTTTTTCAGGCGATCAACCGCGGCCATGACATTGTCAATGATGCCGCCGACCCGGTCGACGAAGTGAACCGGGCTGTGGTTAAAGCTCGTGTCATCGGGCTTAAGACCAACGATGACGATATGTTCGACCAGGCCCGACCCGGACAGGGCCTCCACAATCCAATTGATCATCGGTTTACCAGCTATAGGAATCAGGGCCTTCTTTTCAACGCCGGTCAGGACGTACAGCGGATCATCAGGGCGATTTAGTCCTCCAGCCAGAACGATTGCATCCATTCGTTCCCTCCCTTACAAATAACCTTCAGCCCGAAGCCAGGCTTCGGTTAACATCATGCCTTGAGCCAAATCGACGTTCGGTTCCCAGCCCAGTAGCTCACGCGCCTTTTGGTTGCTGAAGCTGTTGCTGCTGCGGTGTGTCTTGAGGACACCTCTATTGAGCGAGGCTTTTTTGCCCTGCAACCTGGCTATGATCTCATTATAATAGCCTATTAACCAGGCCAGAGCAAAAGGTACCGATGGAAACGAATTGATACCGAGCATCCGACCATACGCACCATAAAATTCCCGCCACGGGACCGGTACATTGTCGGTGAAGTTGATGGCTTCACCAACGGCAGCCTCAACCTGGGCGCACAATATCAGGCCATCGATCAGATTGTCGATATAGATAGGTTTGCACAAGTGCCGCCCTTTGTCAATTAAGACCATCTTGCCTGCTTTGATTATCTCGATTTGCCGAATCGTGTATTGGCGCGAGCGAGGGCCATACACCTGCGAGGCCCGGGCGGCCACAACGGGCAAGCCCTGGGCGCGACAGGCCCGAAAAACGACCTCCTCGGCGGCTACCTTCGAGTCGCCGTACAGATTGCCCCGCATCCGGGTCGGTGTCGTTTCGTCGATGTTGTGCTGTTGAGGCGAGCCGTAGACCGCGCAGGAACTGAGATGCACAAAACGCTCGATCCTTTCGGCCAGGGCGGCGTCAACCATGTTTTGGGTACCCGTCACGTTGACGGCCCAGACCTCGGCTTTGGTTCCCCCCTCGCTGACCCAGGCCGCGGCGTGGAACACAAGCTGGCAGCCGGCGATGGCCGTCCGGAGTGAGGCCGGGTCGGTGATATCGCCCGGCGCCAGCTCGACCCCCAACCCGGCCAGCCACTGCCCATTGGCCGGCGTCCGCGCCAGCGCCCGCACCTGAATTCCTTCGGTGACCAGCCGCTCGGCCAGCCGGCCTCCGATAAAACCCGTCGCACCCGTAACCAGGGCTTTCTTACCTTTGAGGTCCATTCGCGGGGTACTACTGGCGCAACGCGACGGCCACACCATCGCGCACCGCATAAATCGTCGTCATAAAACCCGGATGGGCGAAGAGGCGGCGGATGAATTCGCGAATACCTTGTGTATCCGGATCGGTTTCACCCCGGAGCGTGCGCCCATCCCAGAAGATATTGTCCGTGATAAATAGGCCACCGGGCCGGAGGTGCTCGTAGGCCAGCTCAATCGTCGCGGGATATCCGGCTTTGTCGATGTCGTTGTAAACGATGTCCCAGATGCCGCCAACACGGCGCAAGGCGGCAGTCCCCTCTTCCTGGTGATAGGTGATCTGCTGCCAGACCCCGGCTCGAGTCAAGAAATCTTCGGCCAGCTCGATGTTGTTGGCCGACAACTCTGTACAGTGGACAATGCCGTCATCGCCAACGGCCCTGGCATAAAACAAGGCCGAGTAACCATAGCCCGAACCCAGCTCAAAGACACGCCGGGCTTCGATCATGCGGGCAAGCTGGAACAAATGACGCCCGGCCAGCGGCCCGATAATAGGGAAGTTCCGCTCCTCGGCCAGGGCTTCCATTTCGTGGCGAACGGGGTCCTCGTAATCGTAAAGGTCGCGCAGGTAATCTTCAATTTGATCTCTGATCGTATTGGCGCACATAGAATTCCTATCTTTCTTATGGTATCAGCACCAGCTTCCCGGCCGTTTTTCGACCGGCCAGCAGGCGGTGGGCTTCGCCGGCTTCGGCCAGCGGTAGGCTGCGGTCGATCCGGACGCTGACCTGGCCACTCGTTATCCAGTGGAATAGATCGCCGGCGCGTTTCAGCAGCTCTGCTCGCTCGGCGACATAGTGGAACAGGGTTGGGCGAGTCAGAAAGAGCGAGCCTTTGGGGTTCAGAATATTCGGGTCGAGAGGCGGCACCGGGCCGCTGGACTGGCCGAACAGGACCAGATAACCGCGCGGGCGCAGCACATTGAGACTCTTATCGAAGGTGGTTTTGCCCACCGAGTCATAAACCACGTCGACGCCCCGGCCATCGGTCAGGCGTTTGGTTTCCGCTTCAAAATCGGTCTGAGTATAAAGAATGACGTGGTCGGCCCCGGCCTGGCGGGCGAGTTGAGCCTTTTCTTCGGTGGACACTGTGCCGATCACGGTCGCCCCCAGCATCTTGGCGACTTGCACCAGCAGCAGCCCGGCCCCGCCCGCCGCCGCATGAACGAGCGTTGTCTCACCTTCCTTGAGGGGATAGGTGCTGTGGGTTAGATAGTGGGCCGTCATGCCCTGCAAGATGGAAGCCGCGGCCTGAGCCAGATCTAACTCAGCCGGGACCGGCGCCAGTTTAGACACCGGAACATTGGCCGCCTCGGCATAGGCCCCCGGCTGGGAGCTATAGGCGACGTGATCGCCCACCTTAAACTCCGTGACGCCTGGCCCCACGGCCTCGATCACCCCGGCCGCTTCCAGACCCAGGGTAAACGGCAGCGTGATAGAATACAACCCGGTCCGTTGGTAAATATCGATAAAATTAACCCCGGCCGCAGCGATCTTGACGCGAACCTCCCCTTCCCCCGGATCACCAAGATCCGTGTCTTCGTAGCGAAGCACTTCAGGCCCGCCGGTTTCGTGAATGCGAATGGCTTTCATCTCTCTTTTCCTTTGAAAATTAAAATTTGAAGATTGACGATTGGTTGTGGATAGTCTGAGGGGATCAGTATAGCATGCCTGCGAAGGGGCGCAACTTGCATTTCTGTCTTTTGCCGTCTGTATCCGACCAGGTATAATACGGCCATTGTAAATCAATCTATAGCACACTCCAGCCATTTGAAATCATTATGCCAGAACTACCCGAAGTCGAAACCGTGGTCAGGGGGTTGCGGGGGCCGCTGCTGGGCCGGACCTTTACCGGGGTAACGGTCACGTGGCCCAACGCCATCAAAACGCCGGTCCCCGACTTAAAAAACCAACTACCCGGCCAGCGCATCGAAGCGATTACGCGCCGGGGTAAATATTTGCAGTTTCACCTGTCGGGCGGGGCAACGTTGTTTATCCATCTGAAGATGAGCGGCGACTTGCTGGTCGAGCCGGCCGGCGAGCCACGTCACCCGCATGTACGCACGGTGTTTGGCCTGGACAACGGCCACGAGCTGCGCTTCAAGGATACGCGCAAGTTTGGCCGGGTTTACCTGGTGACCGATCCTGGGCAGGTCGTCGGCAAGCTGGGGCCGGAACCACTGGCCGATGAATTTACCTGCGCCGATTTCAAAGCCCTTTTTCACGGGCGCAAGGCCCGCCTGAAGCCGCTGCTGCTGAACCAGGAATTTATCGCCGGAGTCGGCAATATCTATGCGGATGAGAGCTGTCATCTGGCCGGCCTCGATCCGCGCCGTCAGGCCGATACCTTGATCGATGAGGAATTGGCCAGGCTCTACCAGGCCATACGCCAGGTCCTTAACAATGGCATCACCTACAAAGGGGCCAGCCTGGATGAAGTATACCGGGGTGGTGAGTTTCAGAATCACTTCAAAGTTTACGGTCGAACCGGCGAACCCTGTTTGAATTGCGGTACGGCCATCATCCGGATCGTGCTGGGAGGCCGCTCGACCCACTTTTGTTCGCAGTGCCAAACGTAGATGGTCAAACATTCACTCTATCCCGGAAAGGTAACCCGTTTTGAATTTTACAGCGAATGCTGATGTCCAAGGTCTCATCTTTGATGCGGATGGAACCCTGATCGATACGATGCCACTGCATTATTTAGCCTGGCAAGAAACGGTTCAGGTCGAAGGCGGACATTTTCCGGAGCAGTTATTTTATGATTTGGCCGGTGTACCCAGCGATAAAATCGCCGAAATATTGAACGAGACATTTGGTTATCAACTGGACCCAAAGCAAACGGCGGTCAACAAGGAACACCTGTTTCTTGAGAAATACTTAGCCAAAGCCAGGCCGATTGAAGCGGTCCTGGCCATAGCCACAGCCTATAAAGGCCGGCTGCCCCTGGCGGTCGCGACCGGTGGCGTTTCCCATGTCGTCAATTTGGCCTTGAAAAACATCGGGTTGGAGCACTTTTTTGATGCGATTGTAACGTCTGAAGATGTCAGGCATGGAAAACCCGCGCCTGATACATTTTTAGAAGCGGCTCATCGTCTCAAGGTTGAACCCCGGCATTGTGTGGTCTTTGAAGATAGCGACCTGGGGTTGGAAGGCGCCAGGCGGGCCGGAATGACGGCGATCGATGTGCGGCCATGGTTGAAGGGGATATGAGATGTGAGATGTGAGATGTGGGGTATGGGATGGGGGATGAAGGATAGGAGAGAGGGAGATGGTGGTCAGGGTAAGATAAGGAGGAGGAGGACTTAATTCATGTCACCGAAGAAGATAACCCGCATCGGTTTAATTGGGGTAGTTGTTTCGATAGTGGGCGCCTTAGTTATGGTTATGTTGGGACCGGAATGGGGCGTTTGGAACTGGTGGCCGGCAATGGGTCTGGGGCTTTCGCTGTTATTATTTGTGGTCTCGTTTTTGTGGGGTGCCTATCTGGCGGCTCAAAAACGGGCTGAGCTGGTTGATTTGCTGAACGATTGTTATACGGGCGTCAAAGAGAGAGCGCGCTGAGTTGCCGATCTAAAGATCTAATGCCTTTGCAGTTCACTTCTTGATTTTTGGACAAGAAAATGTTCAACCATGAAGGGCATGAAGACCATGAAGTTTTTATTCTTCATGGTTAATTGTTGTCTCTCAATCTTGTGCTTGTTCCTTCGCTGCCTTAACCATTTCCAAGAAGTACTGATGAAAACGATGATCGTTGGTCAGTTCGGGATGAAAGGCGGTGACCAGGAGGTGACCCTGGCGAGCTGCGACGGCCGTGCCATCCTCCAATTGGGCTAGCGTTTCCACGCCTTCACCGGCGGCTTCGATGCGGGGCGCGCGAATGAAGACTGCTCTGAACGGAGCCTCCGCAGCCGCAAAGGTAGGATACAGATCCGCTTCAAAACTATCGACCTGGCGGCCAAAGGCATTGCGGTCGACCTTGATATCGATGATCGGGATGCGCAGCGGCACGATGTGCCCCCCGCTGACCGTGGTCCCAATGTCCCTGGCTAAAAAAATGAGGCCGGCGCACGTACCCCAGACAGCGTGACCGGCTTCGATGAACCGCCGCAGCGGCTCTATCAGGCCAAATTGGGCGGCCAGTTTGCCGATGGTGGTGCTCTCGCCGCCAGGGATGATCAGGCCATCGAGATCGACCAACTGCTCTGGCAAGCGGACCTCGACCGGTGTAGCACCCAGTTTGCGCAGCATGTTGGCGTGTTCCAAAAATGCGCCTTGCAGCGCCAGCACCCCGATTTTGAGGGCGGCTGAACCGGCAGCATCGTCGGGCTTGAAGTTCTTATCAATGGTCAAGTTTTGGGGCGATATGCTCATGGTCTGTTTAACCTGTCGTAAAGGCTGCACGGACAACGTTGTTTCAATCTGATGTGCAACTCTTTTGGAAAATACCGTATAGACATGTCATTCTGAGCGACCAAAGGGAGCGAAGAATCTCCATGCGGTCCAATCTGGCCTCAATATCAATCAATGTCTTGAAGGAGATTCTTCGTCGCTTCAGCCGCTTGGCTTCCTTCGCTCCTCAGAATGACAGGTCACATTGGGTTATTTCGATGTTCCGGAGTTAATGGCCTTGCTAATCGGCGAATGATGAGCTTTTTCACCCAATCGCTCATTCGTCATCATCATCATCATCATAGACTTCATCAGCCGTCGGATCGGCCTCATCATCGGCCTGGGTGACCAGGATGGAACGCGCCCGACCGTTGCCTTCATCCGGACTGATAATGCCCTGGTCCTCCATCTCATCGATCAAGCGGGCGGCGCGGGCATAACCAATGCGCAGCCGCCGCTGCAGCAGCGACACCGAGGCCTTGCCCTCCTGGCGCACTGTCTCGATGGCTTTATCCAGAAGTTCATCCTGCTGGTCTTCCCCGGCGGCCTGCTCCATAGCCCTGTATTCTTCCCAGAGCGGCTTTTGGATCAGATCGGAGGGCACGCTGACGGGGCCACGCGGCTCGCGGCCGGCTGACGAGGTGGAACCCTGCCAAAAGCGGCCCAGGCGGTTCAACTCGTTGTCGGACACGAAGACCCCTTGCAGACGCTGCAGCTTGGCCGAGTCAGAGGCCATATATAGCATATCGCCCTTGCCGAGCAGCCGGTCCGCGCCCGGCGAGTCCAGAATAACACGTGAGTCGATCTGGCTGCTGACGGCGAAAGAGATGCGGGCTGGAAAGTTCGCCTTGATCAGACCGGTGACGACGTTGACCGAGGGGCGCTGGGTGGCGATGATCAGGTGGATGCCGGTGGCCCGTGCCATCTGGGCGATGCGCGTAATCGCCCGCTCCACTTCATCGGGGGCCATCATCATCAAGTCGGCCAGCTCATCGATGATGATGATGATGTAGGGCAGAATCTCTTTGTCGGTCTTAGCCACCTTTTGATTGTAGCTGACGATATTTCGCGCCCCTTCTTTAGCGAAAAGCTTGTAGCGACGATCCATCTCGCGGGTGGCCCAACTCAACACGCCCACCACTTTCTCCAGCTCGATCACGACTGGCGCGAGCAGATGGGGAATGCCGTTATAGTTGACCAGTTCGACCATCTTGGGGTCGATCATCAACAAGCGCATGGTCTCAGGCGTGTGGGTGCTGATCAAGCAGGCGATGATCGCATTGATACAAACGCTCTTGCCCGAACCGGTGGCCCCGGCAATGAGCAGGTGAGGCATCGAGGTCAGATCGGCGACGACCGGCTGTCCCGAGACATCCTGACCGAGAGCGATCTTGAGCGGACCACGAGCCCGATAGAACTGATCCGACTCCATCAGGCTGCGCAGAGTGACCAGGTTGGTTGAGGTATTAGGTACTTCAAGCCCAACGTATGGCCGGCCCGGGATCGGCGCTTCGATACGGATCGGGGCCGCAGCCAGGGCCAGAGCCAGATCGTTCGATAGATTGACGATCCGCGACACCCGCACCTTGCGGGGATTACCTTTGGCATCTTTGGTGGCCATGTAACCTGGCTCCAGGCTAAATTGGGTCACCGCCGGTCCCTGGTTGATTTCGCGCACTTTGACTTCGACCCCAAAGCTAAGCAGCGTATCTTCGATGATCTTGACCCGCTGCCGGATCTCGGCTTCGCTGATCTCACGCTCGAGACCCACTTCGAAAATCTGCCCGAGCGGCGGCAGTTGCCACCTCGGATTGTCATCCGTCTGGCCGACGACGAATGCTCCCGCCGGGGCGTTGGCCGGCGAAGGCTGGCCCGCCTGCGGTGAGCGCTGTGAGTCGTTCTCGCCCATCACCATGATGGGCACCAGTGATTCATCCTCTTTCGGCGCTGCTTTTGAACCAATCGGCAAAACCCGGTCGATAAACTTGGTCTTGATCTCTGGTGAACGAGACCGAGGCAGCGATTGGTTGATCGTCAACTCCCGGAAGTGCCGCCAATCCTGGAAGCGGTAGTACAAGTCGCGGATGATGCCATAAAGTTCGCGCAGCGAAAGCCCGCTGATCAGGATAATGACCAGGGGGATCAAGCCAATAATCAGCACGATGGTCCCGGCCAGCCCCAGCGCTGACAAGAACATTTCGCCCAAAGCCCAACCGATCAAACCCCCACCACCGGCTTCGACCAGGCCGTCACCCGGTTCGATTAGATGAAACACGGCCAGCAGCAGACCCAGAATCAGCAGCGTGCCAACTGGCTTTTCCCACTTTTCGTCCTGATCCTCGGTGCTGTATCGTTTGAAGAACCAAAAGGCCAGCAAGACCAGGGCCAGCCAGAAAACGTAACGGCCCCAGCCAATCAGGACTCGAAGCAGATCCAACCAACTGGCGATGATTGCGCTCTGGTTGGGCGTAAACAGGCTCAACAGCGTAATCCCGGCCAGAATCAGCAGGAACGTGCCCATAAGCTCCGGACGCAAAAGCGGTCCCCGGGGTTGCTTCTTTTTCGTTGTTCGTGTCGTTCTTCTTGCCATGATGATAAAAACAGCACAAATGTTTGTATTATTGTAACATAATTCGGGCTAAATTAAAAATGAGGTAAGCTACTGTCTAATTTGCGGAAGAAGGAACCGCAGCGGCCTTGAGCCGCCAGCTTGGGCAGGTTCCGCGCTCTGACGAAGGAGAAGGTTAGCAATGGTTCGGAAATAATGACCGGGGAAAAAGAAGCACGCTCATCATCTATACTTCAGGGATGACTTCACCAACCGCGACCGTGAAGCCCTTCAACAGGTTCGATCTGGCCGTTTCCCCTGCGCCGAAACGGCCCACCAGTGCGTAAGCTCCTTCAGCCAGACCATATACTTCAATCGACCGTGCCTCGGGATCAACGATCCAATATTCGGCCACACCATGCTGTTCGTAGAGATCATATTTTCGATGGCGGTCGTGCTCGGGGTTGGATGGAGACAAGATTTCGATAATGAGGTCCGGTGCGCCTTGCACGTTCCGGGGGGTAATCATGCCGAGACGTTGATTGGAAATGAACATAATATCAGGCTCTATTGGCGTGCCGCCGGGTTCCAGCAGAACATCGCAGGGGGCATATAACACAACGCCCAAATTGCCTGTCTTGACAAAGGTTTGCAAGGTGAAGCCCAATTCGCTCAAAATCAATTGATGAAGCGTATTTGGTGCCGGTGTCATATAAAGTTCTCCCCAAATAATTTCGTACTGATTGCCATCTTCGGGCAAGTCAAGGTAATCCCGGTAGGTCCACTCGCCCGGAGCGGGCCACGGGCGTAAGGGGAGTGCGGCTGTTGAGATGGCTTTGAGGGCCATGGTTCGTCACCTCCATTTACTTGGAGTACGGAGTAGCTACGCTAAATCTGTTTGGTATCTCTAAAATGATTGTACTTCATTAAAAGATAAATGCCAACCCCTGATCGAGCTTGGAATCGCCCAATACGGGTTGGCATATTACGCTTCACGTTTCACGCTTCTGATCCAGCCTGACCCCAATCAGGTTTCAGCCCTGGCCAGGCTCCTACCATCAGTACGGATACCAGTAATCCTTCACCTCATCGCTGAAGTCCCAATGGACGTGCTTGGTTTCCAGGAAGCTTTCCAGGCCCTCTTCGCCCAGTTCACGAGCGTTGCCGCTCATCTTCATGCCGCCGAAGGGGCCGGCGTAGTTGTCGGTCAAGGGGTCGTTGATCCAGATGGTGCCGGCCTGGACCTCTTCGAAGAAGCGTTTGGCCAGGCGGGCATCGTTGGTGCGAACCACCGCGCCGAGGCCGTAATCGCTGTCGTTGGCCAGTTTGATGGCCTCGTCAAAGGTGCGATAGGTCATAATGGGGATGGTCGGGCCAAAGGTTTCCTCGCGCATACACTTCATCGAGTGGTTGACGTTGACCAGCACCGTCGGTTCGTAGTACCAGCCTCGCTCGAATTTGGCCGGGATCTTGCCGCCGGTCAAAACTTTAGCTCCTTTTTCGACGGCATCGGCGATGTGACCGGCGACTTTGTCTCGATAGCCCGGCGCGGCCAGCGGACCCATGTCGGTCGTGGGTTCTATCCCCGGCCCCAGGCGCAGGCTCCTCACGAAATCGACCATAGCCCCGGCGAAGGTGTCCCCCATTTCCTGGGGCACGTAGACCCGCTCGGTCGAGGTACAGACCTGGCCGGCGTTGAGCAAAGCCGCGTAGGCCACGGCTTCGACCGCCGTCTCGACGTCGGCATCGGGCGCGATGACAAAGGGGTCTTTGCCGCCCAACTCCAGGTGCAGCCGTTTGATCCGCTTGGCGGCCAGAGCGGCGATCCGCTGGCCGATGGCGGTCGAACCGGTGAAAGCGATGACCGGCACGTCGGGGTGTTCGACTAAAACATCGCCGACGCGGTCACCTCGCCCGGTCAGAACGTTGATCACGCCCGGCGGAAAGTGATCGAACACGATCTCGGCCAGGCGCAGGGTGGTGAGCGGAGTGTGATCGGATGGTTTGATGATGACGGTGTTGCCGGCGGCCAGGGCCGGGGCGACTTTCCAGATCATCAACAGCAGTGGATAATTGAAAGGCACGATGCAGGCGGCGACGCCATACGGCTCTTTGATGACAAAGTTGAACTGGGACCGGTCGGCGGGTGGGAGCACGCGTCCCCGGGAGTTGCGAGCCAGTCCGGCATAGTAGTCCAGCGTGCCGATAGTCCACTCGCCTTCTTCCTCGTTTTCAGGTCTGGCCTTGCCTTCTTCCAGCGTGAGCAGATCCACGATCTGGTCGAAGTTGTCGCGAAATTTGCGAGCCGCCTCCTGCAGCATCTCACTGCGTTCCAGGGCTGTGACCCAACGCCATTCTTTGAAGGCGGCGTTGGCCGCTTCAATGGCTTTGACGGCGTCTTCGGGGCTCCCATTGGGAACCGTGTCGAGTAGCTCTTCGGTAGCCGGATTGAAGACGTCGATGGTTTCGCCATCGCTGCTGGTGATCCATTCGCCGTTGATATACATAAGTTTCATGTAGACGATCTCCTTTGACTAGATTATAGATTTAGTTCATCGGCTACCCAGGCCAGATCGAGCGCCTCCAGTTTATAGCGGCTGGGGATGCCGGTTTCGACATCCCAATCATTCTGTCGGAAATATTCGTCGAGGGCGGCTTCAAATTCAGCCTGGTCAACTTTGACTCCGTCGGTGGAGCCGCCTTTGAGCGCCTTTTTGAACATCTTTTCCGGCAGTTTGTCTTGCTCCCGGTCGATGCCTTCGCGGGCATTGAAGGCCCGCAGCATATTCAGGCGACGTTCCCCAACGCTGAGCAGCTCGTCGATGGTCACGTCCCAACCGGTCACATCGTTGATCAGATTAAGCATTTCTTGAGGGCCGTACAACTGCCAGGCCGGGCCGTAGACAAACTGGCAGACGTTGACGCTGTCCATTGCACTGTAGAGATATTGGGTGCGGCGGGCGTACCTGACCTTTTCCGGGCCAAGGGACAGTTTGGGTTGAGCCTCGGTCAGGTCGAGCAGGGCCATCCGGTCGGGGTAGCTGACCGACTCGCCTTCGTAAGAGCCGTCGTGTTCGCTGCTCTGGTGATCGGCCCCAAACGGGTTGACCGCGTAGATCAGGGCCAGGCTGCGCTTGAGCTGGGGCATGTGAGCCGGCGCTTCTTGCTTGTGGCTGGTGATCAGAAATTCGTCGGTGCCGCGCCCGATGATCTCGGCGGCGCCGGCGGAGCCGTTGGCCAGGATATCGCCAAACCCTTCTCGTTTGGCGATCATGTCGGTCAGCTTGACCATGGCTTCGGCGTTGCCAAATCGCAGCTCCAGGCCGTCCGTGTCTTCGGTGGACAGCTTGCCGTTTTCAAAACATTCCATGGCCCAGGCGATGGTCGCGCCACACGAGATCGTGTCCATGCCGTACTTGTTGCAGATTTCGTTGGCTTTGGCGATGGCCGACAAATCGCTGATGCCGCAGTAGTTGCCAAAGGTCGAGGTTGTTTCGTACTCAGGACCGCCGTAGTGAGGATCGACCTGATACGGGCCTTCGGTTACCTCGACGACCCGCTTGCAACGTATGGTGCAGCTATAGCAGGTATCGCGACCGCGCAAATCCTGTTTGTCTTCGGCGGCTCCTCGCAGGATCGTATCATACATGGTCGGGCCGTCGATCTTTTCCCAGCCGTCAAAGACGCCGCTGGAAAAGTTGAACGAAGGCAGCATGCCGACCGATTGCTGCGCGCCGGTGGTTTCGGCGGTGCCATATTTGCCCAGGCCGGCCACATCCGACTCAGGCATGATTTTTGCGCCGTGGCGGGCCATGTCGATCAGGGCCTGTTTGTTAGCCAGGCTGAGGTTCTTCTTGCCCCGCTTGCCCCGGACGGCAATCGCTTTGAGGTTTTTACTGGCCATCACCGCGCCCATGCCGGTGCGGCCGTTGGCTCGATTGCTCATGTTGATGATGGCGGCGAAGCGCACCCCGGCCTCGCCCGCCGGCCCTACCTGGGCAATTTCGATGCGGTTGTCGCCCAGTTCTTCCTTGATGCTGGCTTCGACCTCGCCCGTGATCTTGCCCCACAGATGACTCGCGT
>Ga0302046_10001599_pt1 | contig 21212 bp, 20 predicted proteins | sample RVTome_11_FD_200261 | JGI IMG/M metagenome (GOLD analysis project Ga0302046, IMG submission 200261) | Soil microbial communities from uranium-contaminated site in the Upper Colorado River Basin, Wyoming, United States - RVT147D111 (version 2) ...
AAGGGGCGCGGCGACGTGCAGACCGTGGGATCAATCGCACCTGCTGGTATTGAAACCAACTATGTGACGTTAATGTCGGTGAGTGACAGCGGAGGATCAATCGCACCTGCTGGTATTGAAACAAGGGGTAGAGGTTTCGGCAATCGAATTGCACTACACGGATCAATCGCACCTGCTGGTATTGAAACGCGTAAGACCGGGTCTATGCGCTCGCGGAATGCCTCGTGGATCAATCGCACCTGCTGGTATTGAAACGTCACCTCGACGACTTCCTCTTCGTCGGGGTAGCGGGGATCAATCGCACCTGCTGGTATTGAAACGTACGCCTGGCGTTGCAGGCGCACGTCAGGCGCGCTGGATCAATCGCACCTGCTGATATTGAAAGGAGCCTTGCTGCTCGATGTATTTACGCTCTGTCCAGCCCCGTGTCCACCCCTGGACATTTCTAAAAGGCTTCTAAAAAACGGTCCACATTTGTCCTGATGAGGTGGACACCACGTGGACATGGACATGGACACATCGCCGTTTTTGGCCCGGAAAAGGCCATTTTGGGGTGGACACGTATATTCCTTGTTCTTTCGTCCGAAAAGAGGAAGGAGGAGGCCACTGAGGCGCTTTTCAAGGCAGGCTCGGCTGGTCCGTTCGAAGAAGCCCTTGCATCCAGAGCACCCCACCGTCGGAGAACGGCCGAAGAGGTCCGCGTCGCAAGGCGTGGGCCTCTTCGGCCGTGTCAGGGCTACGGGGTATAGGCGTGTAACGCCGGGTTCAGGAGCCGCCCCCAGGCCTCATTGTACGGGTGTACCCGGTGCACGACGCGGTCGCCGAGGTAGACGGGGCGGCCTTCGTTCGCCCAGGCAAAGAGGGACCCTTCGAGGTTGGCGACGTCGGTAAAACCCGCCGCGTGCAGCCGCCGGGCCATCTCGGCCGATCGGTAGCCGACCGAGCAGTACGTCACGATGGGCGTGTCCGTAGCGAGGCCGTGGAGTGCGGCGAAGACGGTTGCGTCCGGGTCGAGGCGGTGTGCGTCGCGGAGGTGGCTGACCGCATATTCGGCCTCGGTGCGGATGTCGAGCAGGCGGGGAGGCGGGGAGGTGCTTGCCAGCCAGGCCGCCAGCGAGTCGGTGGCCAGCATGCGGACCTCGGGATAGGCTGCGCGGATTTCCTCCTTGAGCGCCGGCCAGTCCCGGTTTTGCCCGCAACTCGCGAGTGGGCCGGCCATCACCAGGAGCAGGAGGAGGGTCGTACGCATCGGGTGGATCTTTTTCGATTTCGGATTGCAAGCGGCACCTGAAGAATGGTTCCAGGAACGCACGCTGGCGACATTCCGTTGAAGTCGGGTTTTTTGGAGATGTTATCCACCCACGACACGAGACGCATGAGTCAGCGAGGGCGCGTGCTGGTCGCCATGAGCGGCGGTGTAGATTCCTCGGTCGCCGGCGTACTCCTGCGTGAGCAGGGCTACGAGGTCGTCGGCATCACCATGAAGACCTGGGATTATACCGGCAGCGGGGGGCGAACGGGCAAGGAGGTCGGCTGCTGTTCGCTGGAGTCTATGAACGATGCCCGCGCCGTGGCCCTCCATCACGACTTCACCCACTTCATCGTCGACATCCGCGAGGAGTTCGGCGACTGGGTCATCGAGCGGTTTACGGAAGAATACCTGGCGGGCCGTACTCCCAACCCGTGCGTGTTGTGCAACACCCACATCAAGTGGGCGGCGCTCCTGCGCCGTGCCGACGACCTCGGCTGCGACTTCATCGCGACGGGACATTACGCCCGCGTGCGGCATGACGAAACCCTGGCGCGCTACGTGCTGTCGAAGGGCCTCGATGCCAACAAGGACCAGAGCTACGCGCTGTGGGGGCTGCCGCAGGCGCACCTGGCCCGCTCGATCTTTCCACTCGGCCCCTACACCAAGCCTGAGATACGCCGGATGGCTGCCGACTTCGGCCTGCTCCGCGTGGCCGACAAGCCCGACTCGTACGAGATCTGCTTTGTGCCGGACAACGACTATCGCCGGTTTCTGAAGGACCGCGTCACCGGGCTGGAAGACGCCGTGGAGGGGGGGGCTTTTGTGTTGCAGGACGGCGCGATCGTCGGTACCCATGCCGGATATCCGTTCTACACCATCGGGCAACGGCACGGGCTCGGGCTTGCCCTCGGGGAGCCGGTCTATGTGACGGCCATCGACCCGGAAGCGAACACCATCACCGTCGGTCCTCGCGAGGACTTGTTGAAGCAGCTGCTCACGGCGCGGCAACTCAACCTGGTCAAGTATGCGGATCTGCGCGAGGAACGCCCCGCCGTCGCCAAGATTCGCTACAAGGACGAGGGAGGGGCCTGCCTCGTCCGGCAGACGAGCGACGACGTGCTGGAGGTGGCGTTTGCGACGCCGCGCCTGGCCATAACCCCGGGGCAGTCCGTCGTGCTCTACGAAGGCGACGACGTCCTGGCCGGAGGCTGGATCCACACGGTCGGGCAACCGGAACCGGGAGAACGATTGATCAAAGAATAAATCCTGCCTGTCCTGCACCGTCTCATGCCTTGCCTCCTCACATACCTGACGCTTGCGCTGATACTCATCGCCGGGGGCTGTTCCACCCATCCGCCGCCGGATGCGGAAGACCCGCCGGGCACCGTAAGCGGCCTCGGGACGATAACGTATCTGGACCTCGAAGGCGGTTTCTTCGGTCTCATCGCCGATGAGGGCGCGAAATACGATCTGCTGAACCTTGACGAGGTGTTTCAACAAGACGGCTTGCGCGTGCGTTTTCGCGTCCGGCTGCGCCCGGACGTAGCGACCATTCGCATGTGGGGGCGCCCGGCCGAGGTCGTGGCGATTGCACGCCTCGATAACGAGTGACGATGGGCCTGAATCCACGCCCTTCCTGAAGCGCACAAGCCGCCTGGGACGGCATACACCGGACGGGGCCACATCCACACTGTGCCGGCACAGCTACCGGGATCAAAAAGCATCAGGATGATAAACCTTGCTCCGAAAACGCGTCTGTTGATCATCGAAGACGACCCGCAGTTGAGTTTCGGCCTCTCGCTCTTTCTGGAGTCCGAAGGCTACCACGTGGATCAGACCGAGGACGGGGAAGAAGGACTCCGCCGGGCGATTGCCTTACCGGGCCATGATCTGATTATCCTCGATGCCAACCTGCCGGGGCGAAACGGTTTCGAGGTGCTCCGCGAGATGCGTATGCAGGGCGTCAGCACGCCGGTGTTGATGCTCACCGGGCTCGGCGCCCATGAAGACAAAATGCGCGGCTTCGAACTCGGCGCCGACGACTATCTCACCAAGCCCTTCAAGACGGAAGAACTCGTTGCTCGTATTCAGGCCGTGTTGCGCCGGTCGCAGGAGGGGGGGCAGGACGCGTCCGGCATCTACGGCGTCGGCGGCCTCCGCGTGGATCTCTCAAACGAGACCGTCAGCCGCAACGGCGAGCCGGTCGACATGACGGACCTGGAGTTTAAACTGCTGCGCTACCTGATCCTCCACCGGGGCCGCACGGCTACACGGGAGCAAATCCTCCGCGACGTGTGGCAGTTGCCCAGCACGATCGAGACCCGCACCATCGACCGGCATATCAACGCGTTGCGCAGCATCATGGACGGCGAGGACGAAGGGACCTGGCCGATCAAGAGCATCTACGGCGTCGGTTACAAAATCGTCGCGGTCGAGCGCATCCGGGAGTGAGTGTTTTTTCTAGGGGTTGCCTGTCCCGGGGTTGGGAGGTGCGTAGCGAGGCCTCAAACACGCGAACATCCAGCTACGCAAACACGCCCCTCTCAGGCATTAAACCGATATCCGATCCCGTAGACGGTTTCGATGTATTGCGGATTGGAGGAGTCGGCTTCTATTTTCTTGCGGATGGAAGCCATGTGCCGGTCGATGGTGCGGGTGATGATGTCTTGCTGAATGCCCCAGACGTCGCGTAACAGTTGTTTGCGGGATACCGTGCGTCCTTTGTTTTCGATGAGGTAGCGTAAGATGTCGAACTCAAGCGCGGTGAAGTTGACCGGTTCTTTGCCGCGATACGCTTCGTGGGTGCTGAAGTTGATCTGGACGCCGCCGACTTCGTAGACTATCATCGGCGTTTTGCTGGGCGGCTGGGTCCGGTACAAGATGGCCTTTACGCGGGCTGCCAACTCTTCGGTATTGAACGGCTTGACGATATAATCTTCGGCGCCCAGACCGAAGCCTCGGAGCACGTTTTCCTGCTCGCCCCGGGCCGTCAGCAACAGGACGGGCGAGGCGACGCCCAACGCGCGGGCTTCCTGTAGCACGTCGAAGCCGTTTTTTCTGGGCAGCATCACGTCCAGCAGTACAATGTCGTAGTGCGGGGTTCTGCACATCAATTCCAGGGCTTGTTCGCCGTCGTTCACCACGCTTACCTCGTAGCCGTAGATTTCAAAGAGGTCGTGGAGTATCGTGGCTATGCCCGGATCGTCGTCGACAACCAGCATCCGATAGGGGGTAAGGACTTGCATAGACATAGGCTGACGAACAGCGTTGGTGTACTGGAAACGTGGGCAAACCTCGCTGAAATGAAAAGACAGCACGCCATCGAAAAGGTCGGGGAACGCAGTTGATGCGGGGCTGTTTTGCGAAACATAATGGCGGATGGGCAAAGGTGCAAAATAATTAGAGCATGACCCAGGGTGGTACCGGACGTTCAACGTCTTGCGCCTTCTCGTGCGCCTCTATCAACGGTTGTGTATCCGTACCGGGTCTCGGCCTTATATTGGTCTGTTTCGCTGCTTTTCGTAAGCCCTATCTTTTTGCGGTTGATGTCGTCGTCCAGGCTGATTCCTCTATCCTGACCCGTGTTTTGCTATGATGCATCGTCGCCGGTTCCTGCAACACTCCGCCCTTGCCGCCTCGGCGCTCGCGCTGGGTACGGTGTTCCCCGGTCCGCTGCGTCCGCGCCGCAACCTGAAGTTGGGCTTCGATAACTTCTCGGTCCGGGCGCTGGGCTGGAAGGCGCCGCAACTGCTGGACTACGCGGCTTCGCTCGGCGTCGATGCGATTCTTTTCTCCGACCTGGATGTGTACGAAGATCTGAGCGATGCCTACTTGCAGCGCATCAAGGCGCAGGCCGACGGGCTCGGCATCGAGATCCACGCCGGCACCGGAAGCATCTGCCCCACCTCGGGCGCCTTTAGCGACCGGTGGGGCACGGCGGAAGAACACCTCGCCTTGACGATCCGCGTAGCACGGGCGCTCGGCTCGCCCGTAGCGCGTTGCTATCTGGGCACCATGGCGGACCGGCAGGGCGACGGCGGCATCGAACGGCATATGGAAAGCACGGTCGCCGTCTGCCGCGCGCTGCGCCGCCGGGCCCTCGACGCCGGCGTCACCATCGCCATCGAGAATCACGCCGGGGACATGCAGGCGCACGAACTCGTGACGCTCATCGAGATGGCCGGGACGGACTATGTGGGCGCCACCCTCGACAGCGGCAACGCCACCTGGACGCTCGAAGACCCGATGCATAACCTGGAGATCCTGGGGCCGTACGCCGCCTCCACCGGCATCCGCGACTCGATGGTCTGGACGACCGACGAGGGTGCCCGCGTCCAGTGGACGGCCGTCGGGGAGGGACTGATCGACTGGGCGGCGTATGCAGACCGCTTCGAAACGCTATGCCCCGATGTTCCCTTTCTGCTGGAGATCATCTCGGGGTTTGCCCGGCCGTTTCCCTACCTGGCGGATGATTTCTGGGCAGGTTACGAGCAGGTGCCGGCGCACGTCTTTGCCGGTTTTGTGCGGCTCGCCCGGCAGGGGCACGCGATCGAAGGCTTCAGGCCCGATGCCGCGAATCCCGAAGCGGCCCAGCAAACCTATCAGCAGGCTGAACTGGAACGGAGCCTTCGGTATTGCAAAGACGTGCTGGGAATGGGCCTCAAGCCGTAAAATTAGAGTGTGACCTCCATGCCGAGGTTGCGTGCCGCCGCCTCCGCGACGACGTGGCTGGCCGTTGCCAGATCCTGGACGGCATTGCCTACCGACTTAAAGAACGTGATCTCTTCCTCCGTCGTACGGCCTGCCTTGCGCCCGGCTGCCACTTCGCCCAGTTCGGCATAGAGATGATCGAGGGTGATGAGTCCCTGCGCCAACGGATGCGTCAGGTCGCCGGCTTCGGCCAGGCACGCGGGCCGGTGATCGACGACGACTCTGGCGGCCATCACGGTCTCGGGGGGAATTTCGGTCATATCCGGCCGGTAGGAGCCGATGCCGTTGATGTGGACGCCTGCTTTCAGGTCGGCGTGGTCGAACACGGGTTCGAGCGACGTAGTCGCGGTGCAGACGACGTCGGCTTCGCGGAGCCGGGCGGAGTGCTCGGCGGCACGCACGTCGAGGCCGAGCCGGGCGCTCATCGCTTCGGCAAAGGCGGCGGCGGTGCCCGGGCTGCGGCTGAAGACGTACGCCCGCCGGATCGGCCGGACGGCGCAGACGGCTTCCAGCTGCGTCTGCGCTTGCACTCCTGCACCGAAGAGGGCGACCACGGCGGCGTCGGAGCGGGCCAGGAGGTCCGTCGCCAGCCCCGAGCCGGCGCCGGTGCGCAGGGCGGTCAGGTATTCGCCGTCCATCACCGCGAGGGGCCGGCCTGTGGCGGCGTCGGCGACCATCACGAGGGCGTGAATCGACGGAAGCCCTCGGCGCGCATTGTCCGGGTGGACGGTGACGACTTTGACGCCGAGTTGCGCGGTGGAGGGGAGGTAGGCCGGCATGAAAAGCGCCCGCCCGTTGTGTTCGGCGATAGGCAGGTTGGCCCGGACGGGTACGATCGCCCGGCCTTCGGACAGCGCGATGAACGCCTCGGGCATGAGGGCAATGGCCTGTTTCATGTCCAGCGCCTGCCGGACGTCCTCGCGGGAGAGAAAGCGGAGTGTGGGGTTAGTCATTGGATCATGCGTCATTAGGCACGCTGCGCTCGCTGTCAGTAGTCATTGGTTTCTTTTCCTCACCAACGACCCCCCTGACCAATCACCGCAGGATAAACCCGTGCCGGAGCGGATCGTCCGGGTCGATGCAAAAGACGTGGCGGCCGGTGATGAACGCCCGGCCTTCGACTTCGGGAATCACCGCCGGGTAGGGGCCGAACCGAGTCGTCTCGGCGATACCTACCGTGAAGCGGCTGCCGATGATGCTCTCGATCACGAGGGATTCGCCGGGAGCGATCTCGCCGCGTGCATGGTGGATGGCGGCGCGGGCACTGACGCCGGTGCCGGTCGGGCTGCGGTCCACTTCCCCTTCCGCGAAGATGCAGACGTTGCGACTGTGCGAGCCGTCGTGCTCGGGCGGCCCGATGAAGATGGTCCCGTAGAGAAAGTTGAGGTCGTCTTCGAAGGGATGGGCGAGGGGGTGGTGCGCCGTGACGGCGCGTTTGATCGCCATGCCTTGCTCGATCAAGGGGCGGGCGTCTGCCGCCGTGCAGGAAAGCCCGACGTCGGCGGCGTGGACGAAGGCGTAGAAAGCGCCGCCGAAGGCCAGGTCGTAGCGGAGGGTGCCGAGGCCCGGCACCGCGACGGTCGCGTCCAGCGCGACGACGAACGACGGGACGTTGTGGAAATAGACGCTCGCCACGCACCCGTCCTCCACACGGGCGTAGGCCGTCACCAGCCCGGCCGGCGTGTCGATCCGGACGCAGGTCTCGGGCGCCTGCATCGGCAGCAAACCGGCTTCCAGCGCCACCTTGGCGACGGCGATGATGCCGTGGCCGCACATGGTGCTGTAGCCTTCGTTGTGGAGGAACAAGACGCCGAAATCGGCCTCCGGCGTGACGGGCGCCGTGAGGAGGCAGCCGTACATGTCGGCGTGGCCGCGCGGCTCCCACATCAGGGCCGTCCGCAACGCATCGAGGTGGTCCTTCGCGTAGCGCCGCCGGGCCAGGATCGTGCCTCCTTCCAACGCCGGGTAGCCGCCGATGATGACGCGCAGCGGCTCGCCTTCCGTATGGGCGTCGATCGTCGTGACGGTCGGCCAACCCTCCGGGGGCGTCCAGGTGGTCATCGCAGGTAGGTTTGCCGGGAACATGGTCGGTCGGGTGTGGCGGTGACTCATGCAAGGGCTGGGGTCGGTAGGCGTAAAACGTCAGGATGCCCATAGAAACGTCTCAACAGAGCACGCACCCGTTTCATGCTCATGCTTCCCCCTTGAAATCCCAAGGTAAAAAACGCCGAGGCAAAATGAAGTCGTTGTGTTTTTCGATATTCGAGGGTTCCCTTTTCCTGGTGCTATTTCCAGTGACCTCTTTGGCAAGGTGTCATCCTGAACGACGTGAAGGATCTCGCCGAACCGGTCTTGCAACCCCGATAGGGAGAGATGCTTTGCTATGCTCAACATGACGGGGTTGCAAAAAATGTTGCCTGATTCCGCCCTGGTCCGTATACGGCCTGAATGACCCATGAGACGCATTTTTCCGATCCTGTTCGCCCTGTGCGGCACGCTGGCGGTGAGTCCGGCAAGCGTGGCCCAGCCCGTCGATGTCTACAGCCGCCCCCGGCAGGCCGAGCGCAGCCGCACGTACGACGCCCTGCACTACCGCATCCAACTGCGCTTCGACGAAGCCACGAAGTCGTTTCGGGGCGAGACGACCATCACGCTGACGCCCCTCCGGGATTCCTTTACACGGAGCGTACTGGACGCCGAGACGTTCACCGTCGACGCCGTGACCGACGACCGGGGCCGGCCGCTGCGGTTCGAACAGCCGCCCCATGAACTCATCGTACACTTTCCCGAGTCCCACACCTTCGGCGATACGCTGACGTTCACCGTCGCCTACCACGCCGACAATGTGGACGTCGACGAAGAAGCCTTCGGCATGGGCGCCGGGTACGACCTCGGGCTCGGCTTCAAGGATCCCACGCCGGACAACCCGCGCCTGATCAACACGCTCTCGTTTCCCGAGGGCGCCCGCCACTGGTTTCCGTGCTACGACCATCCCAACGACCGCGCCACGCAGGAAACCGTCGTCACGGTTCAGGCGGACTACCGTGTGCTCTCTAACGGTCGCCTCCTCGCGGTGACGGACGACGCTGCGGAACGCACGAAAACCTATCACTGGTCGCAACCGCTGCCGCATCCGACGTACCTCTTCGTCCTCGTCGCGGGTCCGTACGTCGTCCTCGAAGAGGCGCTGGGTTCGTTGCCGATCAATTACTGGGTGTATCCGCAAGATGTGGACGACGCCATGCGGTCGTTCGAGCGGACGCCGGAGATCATCGCGTTTTTCAACGAGACCTACGGGGTGGCCTATCCCTGGGTCAAGTACGACCAGATCACCATCCCCGGCATCGGCGGCGGGGCCGAGAGCACCACGGCGACGGTCCTCGGCCAGTCGACCATCCACGACGCTCGTGCCGAGCAGGACTTCCCGAGCGACTGGCTCGTCGCCCACGAGGCGGCGCACCAGTGGTGGGGCAACCTGGTCTCGTACCGGGACTGGACGCATACGTGGATCAGTGAGAGTTTTGCCACCTACAGCGAATACCTGTGGGCCCATCACGCCCACGGGGCCGACGAAGGGGCCGTCAACCTGCTCAACAAGAAAAACGCCTACCTCAACGAAGCGCGGACCCGCTACCGGCGGCCTATCGTCTTCGACCGGTGGGTGTACCCCAACGACAACTTCGACCGGCATACCTACCAGAAGGGGGCGGCGGTGCTTCAGATGCTGCGCTACGTGATGGGCGAGGCGGCTTTCTTTCGCACCCTCCAGCATTTCTTGCAGCAACACGCCTACCAGCCGGTCGACACGCACGACCTTATGGTGGCCGTCAAGGAGGCGACGGGACAGAACCTGGACTGGTTCTTCGACCAGTGGGTTTTCAGGCCCGGCCATCCCGTCTTTGAGGTCGCTTCCTCCTGGGATGCCCCGGCGCGTACGCTCCGCCTGACTGTGGATCAGGTTCAGGACACGACGGGCGGCGTACCTGTCTTTCGCACACCGGTGGCGATCAAGATAGTAATGGCAGAAGGGGCCGTCGTCGAGCAGGTCTGGCTGGATGAGCCGCACGAAACATTCACCTTTTCGCTCCCCGGAAAGCCGCTGCTGGTGCGGTTCGACGAGGGCAACCACCTGCTCAAAGAATGGACGTTCGCCAAGGCCGGAGACGAACTGCTGTACCAACTGGCCCACGACGACGCCCTCGGCCGGGGCTGGGCCGCCGCGCACCTGGCCGCCTTGGCCGACGAACCGGACGTCGAGGCCGCGTTGAAGCAACGTGCCGTGCACGACCCCTTCTGGTATGTCCGCCGTGCTGCGCTGGAGCCGCTCGGTGCCCGCAAAGACCCGGCCCTGGTCGAATTCTTGAAGGCACGCAGCCTGGATGCCCATGCCCAGGTCCGCGCCGCTGCCCTCCGCGCTCTGGGCGACTACGAAGCGGCGTCCCTCGCCGACTTTCTCAAGGAGCGTTTCGAGCAGGACGACAGCTACGTGGCCCGGGCGGAGGCCCTCCGGTCGCTCGGCAAGTGCGGCGATGAAGCCGTGGTGCCGTTCCTGGAAGCCGCGTCTGCCACGGCGTCGCCCCGCAACGTGGTTCGGGCGGCGGCGCTGTGGGCGCTCGAACAGGTCGGGAAATGATTTTGTGCTGAATTTCGGCGAGGGCAGGCCCCAGGGGTTTCAGGCCAAGAATCTTTCGCTCGCCCCTCGACATTTCTAGTTCGACATGTGTTATTCGATGGAGGAACCATCATGAAAGACATCGACCAAATGATTTCGGAGCAGGTCAAGCGCTGGGTGCAGCATGGGCAAGAAGCGCAGCACCAAGGCGAGGGGCCGAGTGCCTGGCCGGCGATCACCATCTCTCGCGAGTTCGGTGCCCGCGGGGCGGCCCTGGCGACGGTGCTGGGGCGGCGGACCGGCTTTAAAGTATGGGACCGGGAGCTACTCCATGCCATCGCGGAGGAGGGCGGGGGCGACGAGCGGTTGTTGAAGTCTCTCGACGAGCACCACCGCAAGGCCATCGACGACGCCGTGCACGGCGCGTTGATGGGGAGCCAGCACACCAACACCCAGTATTTTCGCGCCCTCCTGCGAGTCGTCCACACGATAGCCGCCCACGGCAAAAGCATCGTGGTCGGGCGCGGAGCCAACTACATGACCAAGTTACCCGCGGTCCTGCGCGTTCGGGTCGTGGCGCCCCTCGACCTGCGGGTGCGCGACTATGCCCGCCAGCATGCGCTTTCTGAAAAGGAAGCCCGCCAGCAAGTTGAACAGCAAGACGCGGACCGTGCCGATTTTGTCCAGTACCACTTCAAGCGTGACATTGCGAACCCTGGCGACTACGACCTGGTGCTCAACGCGGCTACGTATGACCTGGAGCAGATGGCCGACATCGTGCTGACCGCCTATCAGGCCAAGGTCGGGAAACGGGTGCCGCCGGGGGCCCTACGGTAATCCACCTTGGATTGAAGGGCAGCCGAGATACGTAGCGGGTTGCCGGCATTTTTTTGCTCAAGAAACGGCCTGGCTCTTCTGCATCCGCTTGCGTTCGGACGGGTCGAGGTGGCGTTTGCGCAGGCGGAGCGACTTCGGCGTGACCTCAATGAGTTCGTCCGCCCGGATGAACTCCAGCATCTCTTCGAGCGACATCCGTAGCGGCGGCACTAGCTTCTCCAACGTTTCGGCCGAGGCTGCCCGCATGTTGGTCAGCTTCTTCTCCTTGGTGATGTTCACTTCCAGGTCGACGTCGCGGCTGTTCTCGCCGACGATCATGCCGGCGTACACGGCTTCCGGCGGCGCGACGAAGAGGGCCCCGCGTTGCTGGAGGTTGAGTACGGCATAGCCGGTCACTTTGCCCGTCCGGTCGGCAATAAGGGCGCCCGTCGTGCGGTGGACGATCTCGCCGGCCCAGGGCAGGTAGCTGTCGAAGAGGTGCGTCAGGATGCCGGTGCCCTTTGTGTCGGTAAGGAATTCGGTGCGGTAGCCGAGGAGGCCCCGGCTCGGCAGCAGAAACGCGAGACGGACGCGCCCGGAACCGTGGTTGATCATCCGGGTCATCACGCCCTTGCGCTTGCCCAGCTTCTCCATGACCACCCCGGTGTATTCCTCGGGCACGTCGATCAGGGCTTGCTCGAACGGCTCGTGCTTGACGCCCTCTACGTATTTTGTCAGCACCTGCGGCATACCGACCGAGAACTCGTAACCCTCCCGGCGCATCTGCTCGATGAGGATCGCCATCTGCAACTCGCCCCGGCCGTAGACGAGGAGGCGATCGGCGGACTCGGTCTCTTCGATGCGCATGGCGAGGTTGGTCGTACCCTCTTTCAGCAGCCGGTCGCGCAGGTGGCGGGAGGTGACAAACTTACCCTCTCGGCCGCTGAACGGCGCGTCGTTGATGCGGAACTCCATCGACATCGTCGGCTCGTCGACGTGAAGCGGAGGAAGGGGTTCGGGGTTCTCTGCGTCGGCGATGCTCTCGCCCAGCCCGATGCCCGTCATGCCCGCGATGGCGATGATGTCGCCCGGCCCGGCCGTGTTGGCGGCGATGCGGTCGAGGCCCTGGTATTCGAAGAGTGCCGTTACCTCGGCCGGGGTCTGCGCGTCGTCGCGGTGGCAGAGCGTGACGCGCTGCCGGTGCGTCAGGGTGCCCTGCACCACGCGCCCGATGGCAAGCGGCCCGAGGTAGTTGTCTGCCTGGACGTTGGTGACGAGCACTTGCAGGGGCGCCGCCGGGTCGCCTTGCGGGGACGGGACGGTGGCGAGGATGGCGTCGAAGAGGGGGCGCAGGTCGGTCAGCGGCGCGTCGAGGTCCGGCGCACACTGTCCGTCGCGCGCTACGGCGTAGAGCACGGGAAACTCGATCTGTGCTTCCGTCGCGTCGAGGTCGATGAACAGGTCGTAGATCTCGTTGAGCACTTCCGGCGGACGAGCGTCGCTCCGGTCGATCTTGTTGATGACGACGATGGCGGGCAGGCCGAGTTGCAATGCTTTCGAGAGCACGAAGCGCGTCTGGGGCAGCGGACCCTCGGCGGCATCGACCAGCAGCATGATGCCGTCGACCATGCGGAGCGTCCGCTCGACCTCCCCGCCGAAGTCGGCGTGGCCGGGCGTGTCGACGATGTTGATCTTGACGCTGCCGTAGATGACGGCCGTGTTTTTGGCCATGATGGTGATGCCCTTCTCCCGTTCGAGGTCCATCGAGTCCATCACCCGTTCCTGCACGTCCTGACCGGCGCGAAAGGTGCCGCTCTGCCAGAGCATGGCGTCGACGAGGGTCGTCTTGCCGTGGTCGACGTGCGCGACGATGGCGATATTGCGGAGTTGATGCATGGATACTGCCTGTGGAGGATCAGAGGGGCTGAGGGCGTCCGGGGTGGTGTCTCAACCCGTGGACCCGGTGCGGGGAGGCCGGCATGGGTAAGGTCGGGCTTGTTCGCGTGAGGTGCGTGTATGTTCCGAGGGCGCAGGGGGCTCGGTGGTTCGTCGCCGTTCGAGTCTCAAAAATAGCCCCGCCGGGCTAACCAGATTCGGGTTTTGCGGAGGTGGAGGGTGCCGTACCCCGAAAATGCATAGAAAACAACGTTGACCCACCCTGTGCTGAAATTGGCATCATCTTGGATTATCCAGGGTGTAGGTTCACTATTGGGTGTACAGACGGGCGAAAGACAATAGGGATCAGGTAGAGATGGAAGATAAAGAGATATGGTTCGTTCAGGGTCCGGGGTTATTCTTTTCCAAACCCCGGACCCTGAATCCCACGTCGCTTCCTGGGGCATCGGGGCGCAGCACGTAATGGCTGAACGCGAGCGGGGCATCCGCAAAGAGTGGTTTGGTTTGCGCCCACGTCAGTTTGAACAAGGCGCTGCGGCGATACGTTGCAAGGGCGTCGGCGTCGGTCCAGTGGCTACAGGTGGTGAGGATGTGGGGGGTGGCCTCATCCTGCCACAGTGCAAGGTGGGTACAGCCGGGAAAGGCCCGGATGTGGGGTGCCGACGCGTCGAAGATGGTCAGGAAGGCATCCAGTGCCTCGGGGCGAAAGGTCAGGCGAACGATACGAATGAGCAAGGTTTTCGGCCGGTTGCAAGCGTCTGTGGGTGAAAGTCCTATGCATAAAATCCCCATCGCTCGATAAAAAAGTAGCCCTTCCTTGAAAAAAAAGGTAGTTGCCTGTTCACGGCCACAGACTTTTCGTGGGCGATTGGACATTTCCGGGATCTCCGAGAGCGGAGATTGTATAAGGAATAGCCTTCCCCTGCCCGAGACCTTTCCGGTTGTCATTGCATCGTGAGCAAGCAGCAGCGCAAAGGATCTTCTGAGGAGCCCGACGCACAGGGTGCTTCTCCACCGCCGCCTGCCTACTTTCTCTCCGTCACCGTCGAAAACATTCGTTGCTTCGGCCCGGCCCAGACGCTCGACCTCTCCGACGGCCACGGCCGTCCCGCCCGGTGGACCGTCATCCTCGGCGACAATGGCACGGGTAAGACGACGCTCCTTCAGGCATTGGAAGGGGTGGAGCCAAGAGAGGTGCGCGCGCTCCGAGATAGATCTGGAGAGAGAAGGGTATTCTCAGCGATTGAGATTGCTAAGATTGCAAAGTTCGCGGGCCGGCGATTCACAGAGCTACGAGGCCATGCTGCTTCATTCGAGCTGTCTGTACGGGTGAGCTACGGGTCGAAACTATCGGAGCTTGTGGTCGGGAATGAAACGAACTTTAGCATCACCGGAAACGATATTGAGCTTCAGGCCAGGTGGAATGATCGCGAGCAGGTTGTCGGGCTCCGGTGTTATGCGTACAGCGCATCGCGGCGTATGGCGGAGACCGGGGTGGCGGAAAAACCGGGAGACGATCCCCGCGTTAGCTTTTTCTCGGACGAGGTGGCCCTGCCGAACGCCGAGGAATGGCTCTTGCAGGCGGACTACGCGGCGCAGCGGGCTTCGGGAGCCGAGAAGAAAAGGGCCGCACGCCGGCGCGATCAGGTCGTAAAGCTGCTCGTCGATCTCTTGCCGGATGTGACGGAAATTCGTTACGACGAGCCGGAAGCGCCGCGCCTGGTTCCCCGGGTCCTGTTCCGGACGCCCTACGGCTCCGTGACGATCGATCAGATCAGCCTGGGGTATCGGACGATGATCGCCTGGACGGTCGACCTGGCGCGTCGTCTCTTCGAGCGCTATCCGGAGAGCCCGCAGCCGCTGGCCGAACCTGCGGTGGTGCTGGTGGATGAAATCGACCTGCACCTGCATCCGAAATGGCAGCGTGAGATCATCGCGTTTCTGAGCGAGCGGTTTCCGAACACGCAATTCATCGTCACCGCGCACAGCCCGCTCATCGTGCAGGCGGCCCTGGAAGCCAACCTGGCCGTCCTGCGGCGTCCGGAAGGGGCCGATCACGTCGTCGTCGAACAAGACCTGGCCTTGCTTTCCAACCTGCGGGTCGATCAAATCCTCACCAGCGAGCTGTATGGTTTGCAGAGCGCGCGACCGCGCCGGCTCGATGAACTCCTGGAGCAACGCCGTGCGTTGCTGTCCAAGGGTACGGTTACGGACGCGGACCGACGAGCGCTGGAGGAGATTGAGGCGAAGATAGGGAACCTGCCGGCGGGGGAGACGCCTGAGGAGATGGAAGCCATGGATATCATTCAGCGGGCCGCTGCATGGCTGAAGCAAAATCCCTGACGCGGTCCCATGATTCACATACGAAAGCCTGCGCATGCGCCGGAGGTTTTACGCACGAAGGGCAAGAACGAGCGCCGCGCTTTGTCGGTCAGGTATACACGCACTGTCTCAGCCGTAGACCAGAGCGCATCTACTTTCGAATTCAAATCCAGCATCTACGCGCATGCCTCGGTAAAGCAGATGCTGCAAACCACGCAGCACGGAAAGTGTTGTTTCTGTGAGTCCAAAGTGACGCACATTGCCTACGGCGACGTGGAGCACTTCCGCCCTAAGAAGGGCTACCGGCAGCAGCCGAGCGATGTGCTCCAGCATCCCGGATATTATTGGCTGGCGTACGAATGGGATAACCTGCTCTTTGTATGCCAGCTATGCAACCAGCGTCATAAGCGCAATCTCTTCCCGCTCAAAAACCCGGCGCGGCGTGCGCGAACGCACAAAGCAAGTCTGCGTCAAGAAGAGCCGCTTTTCATCCATCCTGCTACCGAAGACCCGGAAAATCATATCGGTTTCCGGGAAGAAATCGCCTATGCGCACGACGGCGATCTGCGAGGCATGGTAACCATCGAGGCGCTCGGGTTGAACCGTCCTGCCCTCAGTGAACGTCGCCGCGATCATTATGAGCACCTGCGGCTCATCCACGCGATCGCATCCTCGATCCATCCACAGGCTGAAGAAGCCAGAATCTTTCTCGAAAAGGCTGTGCGGGATGACGCCGAATATGCAGCCATGGCCCGTGCCGCGCTCACGGCGGGCTTCAGGGTATGAGATTCCGGGCAGGCGCACCCAGGTGAGGTCGTCGTGCGTGAGCGTGATATGGCCGTGGGCATCGACGAAGCGGTCGGTGCTGTCGGGCGGGAAGGAGAGGAGGTCGAACGGAGCGGTCGCGGCCGTCGAGCGCTTTGTCGACGAGAGCAACGTACGGCGCGAGGTCGAGATCCCACTGGGCGACGGCGAAATGCGTATCGCGGAAGCGGCGGGTGAGCGAGACGATCTTGGGCAGGCCCACCTTACCGGCCTCGCCCCAGAGCCGGGGCCGCCCCGCCGCGTCGAGCCCCACTACGTCAGGTTTGTACTTGTCCCCGACGGCGTATTCGACGGACGCTTCACGTTTTAGGCGAGCCGCACTACCCGGCCTGGCCGGCGCCCTGCAAGCGTTCCAATGCCGCGATGTTCGTACGGACGTGCTCGGCCGACGCTCGCATCAGCGCGTTCTCGTCGTCGGCGAGCGGCACCTCGATGATTTCTTCGACGCCGCCTCGGCCCAGCCGTACCGGGACGCCGATGAAGAGGTCGCGCAGGCCGTACTGGCCGGTCACCCAGGCCGCGCACGGCAGCACCCGGCCCGAGTCTTTGACGATGGCTTCGGTCATCTCAGCTGCCGCCGCGCCGGGCGCGTACCACGCCGAGGTGCCCATCAGCTTGACGATCTCTCCGCCGCCGAACTTGGTCCGCTCGACGATGGCGTCGATGGTGCCGGCCTCCATGAGTTCGGGCAATGGGATGCCGCCGACCGTCGTGTAGCGAGGCAGCGGGACCATCGTGTCGCCATGGCCGCCCATGAGCAGGGCCTGGATGTCGCGCACCGAGACGCCGAGTTCCATCGCGATGAAGGCGCGGTAGCGGGCCGTGTCGAGCACGCCGGCCATGCCCACGACGCGCCGGCTCGGGAAGCCGCTGGTCATGTAGGCCACGTAGGTCATCACGTCCAGCGGGTTGGAGACGACGATCAGGATGGCGTCCGGGCTATGGGCCACAAACCGCTCGGTGACGGAGCGGACGATGCTGGCATTCTTGGCGAGCAGGTCGTCGCGGCTCATGCCGGGCTTGCGGGCCAGGCCCGCCGTAATCACACAGATGGTGGAGCCCGCCGTGGCGGCATAGTCGTTGGTGCCGGTGATCGTCGTGTCGTAGAGGTGAATCGGCCCGGCCTCGGTCATGTCCAGCGCTTTGCCTTGCGGCAAGCCCTCCACGATGTCGACCAGGACGACCTCGTTGACCATATCTTTCCGTGCGACGCATTCGGCTACGGTAGCGCCCACATTACCGGCTCCAATGACGGTTACCTTGTTCATTGTATGAAATCCTCCATCGCGTTGGTTCAAACAGGGACGACGGCATGCTACCAAGAAAAAAGGAAACGCGCACCGTCTTTCTAGCAATATTTAGTAAAATTGCGTATGCCTATAGGAGAAGAAAACGAAAGGCATGGATCTCTATCTGGTGCGCCATGGTATGGCAGGGCCGGTGCTGCCGGGGCAAGATGACGCAGCGCGGACGCTGACGGCCGAAGGCGTGGACCGGATGCATCAACAGGCGCGTACGTTGAAACAGAGCGGCCTTCGGATAGATCGGCTCTTCACGAGTCCGCTGATACGCGCGCGGCAGACGGCTGCGTTGCTGGCTTCGGCCCTGGGCCTGGAGGCCGAGACCGATGCCCTGCTCAAGCCCGGCTGCACGCTCGACGACGTCGGAGAACTGCTGGCACGCCATCCCCAGGCGGGGCACGTCATGCTCGTAGGGCATCAGCCGGACCTCGGCCGGCTCGTGTACACCTTCACGGGCAGCAACGCCAGCATGCGCACCGGCATGCTGGCGGTGATCAACGTGCAGGCGCTTCGCCCGTCGGGCGGCCTGTTGCTCGGCCTCTACGATCCGGATGTGATGGCCCGGCTGGCGCCTGCCTGAGCGAAGGTCTCTGAGGCCACGTTCCATCAACAAACGGTTGCCTGCGAAACTACGGCGCGGTGCGAGGGTTCGGAAAGACGGACGCCGTAGACGCCCGTACCTGTGTGCTTTGCCAAGCTAACCCGCGAGGACATGTTTATCCGCTCTGCTTTGTTGCTTCTGATCGTGGTATTGCTGTATACGCCGGGGTGCACCGCGCAACCGGCAGACGAGGCACGGCCGCGCAACGTCATCCTTTTCGTCGCCGACGGCTGCGGCCCGGCCAGCTTTACCTATGCGCGCGACTTTCTGCGCTATCGGGGCCGCGACGGACTTGCCCTCGACGGTATCCTGGTCGGCGCGATCCACACGTATGCGGCCGACAGCCGGGTGACCGATTCGGCCGCGGGGGCGACGGCCTTCGCGTGCGGCGTCAAGACGTACAACGGAGCTATTGCGGTAGATACACTGCGGCGCCCGGTGGCTACGCTCCTCGAAGCCGCCGAGGCGCGCGGTATGGCGACGGGCCTGGTTGCTACGAGCACCATCACGCACGCTACGCCGGCCTCTTTCTCTGCGCACGTGCCCGATCGAGGCGAGGAGACGGCCATCGCCGAGCAGCAGTTGGAGCACGACATCGACGTGATGTTCGGGGGCGGGGCCGGGTTTTTTCTACCGCAGGCCGAGGAAGGATGGCGCTCGGACGGGCGCAACCTGCTGGCGGAGGCCGCAGCGGACGGGTATCAGGTGCTACGCACCCGCGCCGACTTCGACGCGCCGCTGCAAATGCCGGTGCTCGGTCTCTTCAGCCGGGGGCACATGGCCTATGAGATCGACCGGGACGCGCAGCAACAGCCCAGCCTGGCCGAGATGACGGCCCGCGCCATCGACCTGCTCAGCGACGATCCCGACGGTTTCTTCTTGATGGTCGAAGGCAGCCGCATCGACCATGCCGGCCACGCCAACGACGCCGCCGGCCACCTGCACGACATCCTGGCATTCGACGAAGCCGTCGCCGCTGCACTCGCCTTCGCCCGCGAAGACGGCGAGACGCTCATCGTCTCTACCTCCGACCACGAGACCGGCGGCCTGACACTCGGGCGCAACGTCGACGGACGGTCCATGTACGGCTGGAATCCGGAGGTCGTCGAGCGCGTTCGGCATTCGAATGAACATCTCGGCACCTTCCTCGGCGAGGGGGCGGACTGGGCGCAGGTGCTACGGGAAAACCTCGGTGTTGAGGATATGACGGACGCGGAGCGGGAGGCGGCCGGGAAGGCGTTTACCGCGCGCAACGAAGGCGCTTTCTTCCGCGCCCTTAACGAGATGGTGGCGCGGCGTGCCTTCCTGGGATGGACCACGGGCGGGCATACCGCCGTCGATGTGAACCTCTACGCCTTCGGGCCGGGCCGGGATCGATTTATTGGCCATCACGACAACACCGCCGTCGGCCTGCTCATCGCCGACCTGATGGACTTCGACCTGAAGGCGGTGACCGAGACGTTGCAACGGCAGGCTGTGGAATAAACGACCCTGCCTACTGCCGGGAAGCCGTCACAAGGGCGTCTACGATCTCGGCGACCCGGTTCGACGCATCGACCAGCTTGTCGAGCAACGCGGTCTCTTCCTCCGTGCGTCCCCTACCTTCCTGGTTTCGTAACGCGGCGGCATACGTGTGGACCTCGTGCGCGGGCCCGGTGAGGTCCTGCGAGATGATCGCTACCAGCTTTTCCTGCTCCTTGTTTTTTTGTTTCAGCGCTTCATTGAGCTGCTTGACCATCTCTTCCACCTTTTTCCGCAGGGCGATATTCTCGAAGGCGATACCGACACAGTCGTTGGGCATCGGAAACGCCTTGACGGCATAGTAGCTCTTTTCCATGGCATCGTCCTCATACGCTACGACGCCCAGTTCCCGGGATTTTCGTTCGGTTGCTACGGAGGCATAGATGCCCGGCAGGTCGGTATTCGCCAGCGCCGGGAAGGCGTCATGGATTTTTTTACCTACCCTTTTTTGTAGGTCGGCTTTTGTGTAATGCGACGCCTCCTCGTTGGCGTACATGAGCGTAAGGCTGGTCGGATCCGTCGGATCTTGCAGGTGATAAACCAGCAACCCGATGTTGAGGCCGGCAAAGATCGACCGGGTGAGTTGGATGAGGGTGGTGACGTCGGATGTGTCGTCGGCGTTGATGGGATGCATGGCCATGCCTCTTCCGGCGGAAAATTCGGTCATGGTAGAAACGACGGGGGCGGAGCGGTGGAATGCATGCGTATGCGCCCTTGCCTACGGCGAGACCTACCGAAAAGTTAAGGATAAGGAAAGAAAGCAAGACGTACGAAGCGTCGGGGCGTCAGGTGTTTTCGAGGCCGAACTGGCGACGGACGCGTTCCAGGAAAGACGCCTCCGTCGTTGCCAGTTCGCCGTCGGCCTGCGTTACGGCCTGGCAGAGGGCATAGGCCGTGTGTCGAATCTCGGGGGTTGCCAGCCGGGTATCGATGTGCGCCAGGATGCGTTCGGAACGGGCCGGGTCATGCCAGGCATCGCGAATGGTGGCGATGGCGGTGTAGAGATACCGATCCAGGGGGATCGGGGCAGCCGTGCTCAGTTGCCGGATGACCGCATCGAGCTGTTCGTTCTCTTCGTGCTTGATGGTCCCATCGACGTACATCGCCCACACGACAAGATCGACCAGGGCTTCGCGCTGCGCTTGCGTAAGGTCCCGCCGGGTCAGGAGCGGAATGAGATCATCGAAAGGGTTCATTACGTAGGTCGTTTAGGGGGAAGGAGTGAATGACGGGCGTCGTGAGATTACCTAAACTAGTGCAACTTCACAGGAGTTTTTAGGAAACAGCGGTCGAAACACAAGCGGCTACTTCGAACGAGGTTGGCAGATCCTTGTAGACATACCGTTTTCGAGTGTG
>Ga0302046_10001600_pt1 | contig 21212 bp, 20 predicted proteins | sample RVTome_11_FD_200261 | JGI IMG/M metagenome (GOLD analysis project Ga0302046, IMG submission 200261) | Soil microbial communities from uranium-contaminated site in the Upper Colorado River Basin, Wyoming, United States - RVT147D111 (version 2) ...
CGGATGCGGTTCCACGGCGCACGATGAGGCGGTCGCCCGCGTGCAGGCCTTCGCCGTCCATGCCGTCCACGGTCAGCATCAGCTCTTCCTCCGGGGAACGCGCCTCGACGCTCACCGTGGATGCGGCCGGCAGCACGACCGGACGGATGCCCAGCGTGTGCGGACAGATCGGCGTGGCGAGGATGCAGTCGACGGAGGGATCGACGACGGGTCCCGATGCCGACAGCGAGTACGCGGTCGAGCCGGTCGGCGTCGCCAGGATGATGCCATCGGCGGTGTACGTGGACACTTCCTGGCCATCGACTTCGAGACGCAGCCGGATGACGCGCGCGAGTCCACCCTTGTGCACGACGGCATCGTTCAACGCGAGGTAGCGCGAGGATTCATCGCCATTGCGGCGCTGAATGCACGCCTCGAGCGTGAAGCGCGTATCGAGCCAGAACTCGCCCGCGTACAGCCTTTCGAACTGCCGTTGCATTTCCTGCGGCGCGACGGAGGTGAGGAAACCCACGCGGCCGAGGTTGACGCCGAGCACGGGAATGCCGCGCTTCGCGACGAGTCGTGCGCCGCGCAGCAGCGTTCCATCGCCGCCGAGCGTGACGAGCAGGTCGATGTCCTCATCGAGCGTCTCATCGGGTCCGGGCACCGGCCCTTCGAGGCGCTCGACGACGGCGAGTCGGGCGCCGTGACCCTGCAGCAGGCGCTCCAGCTCGGCGACGCGCTCATCGAGGCCCGCCGTGGACGCCAGACTGGCGACGCCGACGTTGCGGAAGCGGAGGGCAGTCGAGGTGGCCATCGCTCAGGCCGTCTCCCGCACGGCGCGGATGCGGGCAGCCGCGGCCAGGCGCCGGGCGCGCTCCGCAATGCCCTTCGAATCCAGGCCGACCTCTGCGAGCTGCTCGCTTCGCGACGCGTGCTCGATGAGCCGATCCGGAACGCCCATGACATCGACAAGGAGCACCGTCTTCGCGTCGCCCGCCCCGATGCGACGAGCGAGTGCGGCACCGAATCCATTCACGATCGTGCCTTCCTCGACCGTCACGATGGCGCGGTGCCGCTGCCGCACCCACTCGAGCGTCGTCTCGTCGAACGGTTTCAGGAACCGGCAGTTCACGACGGTCGCATCGATGCCGTCCGCCTCCAGCTCACGCGCGGCGGCCAGGGCGGGATGCACCATCGTTCCCGTGGCGAGCAACGCGATGCCTTCACCTCGGCGCAATACCTCCCAGGTGCCGAACTCGATGCGCGGAATGTCATCGAGCGCAGGGACGGCAGCGGGCACACTGTCGCGCGGGTAGCGCAGAGACAGCGGGCCCCGCCCGTCCTCCACTCCGAGGCGCAGCAGCGCGAGCATTTCCGCGCCATCCTTCGGCGCCGTGACTGTCACGTTCGGAACCGCCATCAGGTACGCGATGTCGTAAAGCCCCATGTGCGTGGGACCATCGTTGCCCACGAGTCCGGCGCGGTCCATGGCGAACACGACCGGCAGGTCCTGGATCGCGACGTCGTGCACGATCGAATCGTACGCACGCTGCAGGAACGTGGAGTAGATCGCGGCCACCGGACGCATCCCGTCGGCGGCCAGCCCAGCGGCAAAGGTAACTCCGTGGCCCTCCGCAATGCCGACATCGAAGTAACGATCCGGATACGCATCGCCGAACAGGCCGGTGCCGGTCCCGCTCGGCATGGCTGCCGTGATGACCGTGAGGCGCGGCTCGTACGCACCCAGCTCGACGAGGCCCTTGCCGAATACACTCGTGTAGGATGGCAGCCCGCTCTTCTTCTTCGTAGCCGCCTCGCCGCTGATCTTGTCGAACGGCGTTGCACCATGCCACTTCACCGGGTTCTGTTCCGCCAGGGAGTAGCCCTTGCCCTTCTTCGTGAGCACGTGCACGAGGCGCGGCCCGCGCCAGTCCTTCACACCGCGCAGCGTGTCCACGAGCACGTCGAGGTCGTGCCCGTCCACCGGACCGACGTAGCGGAATCCCAGTTCCTCGAACAGGATGCCCGGCGTCAGGAACGTCTTCGCGCTCTCCTCCATGCGGACCACCACGGACTCGACCATGTCGCCCAGCGCGCCGGGTGTCTTGTGAATGATCTTCTTGATCTCGTCGCGCATGCGGTTGTAGAGCGGATTCGTCACCACGCGCGTCAGGTACTTGTGCATCGCGCCCACATTGCGCGAAATGGACATCTCGTTGTCGTTCAGAATGACGATGAGATCGCGTTCCGTGTGGCCGGCGTTGTTCAGCGCTTCGTAGGCAATGCCGCTGGTGAGCGCGCCATCGCCGATGATCGCGACGACGTGGTGCTTCTTCTGCTGCAGGTCGCGCGCGGTCGCCATTCCGAGCGCCGCAGAGATGGATGTGGCGGCGTGACCGGCGCCGAACGTGTCATGGGCGGATTCTGCGCGCGACAGGAAGCCGGAAGGTCCGCCCTTCTGACGGATCCGCTCGAACAGCGCGTTCCGGCCGGTCAGGATCTTGTGCGGATACCCCTGGTGTCCCACGTCCCACACGAGACGGGCGTCCGGCGTGTCGAACACGTAGTGCAGCGCGATCGTTAATTCCACCACGCCGAGCCCGGGCGCGAAGTGTCCGCCCAGGCGGCTGATCACGTCGATGATGCGCTCGCGAACCTCGCGAGCGAGCTCCGGCAGCTGCTGCTGCGGCAATGCCCGGATGTCCGCGGGACTTTCGATGCGTTCCAGAAGCGACACGAGCCTCAACCTCCACTTCGCGGAAACAGGAGCAGCGCCATGGCAATGCCATACGCCGCGCCGACTGCGACTTCGATCACCGTGTGACCCAGCTGCTCGACGAGGCGCTCACTGCCGATCGTATGGTGAGCGCGCAGGTCGTCGAGCATCTTGTTGAGCAGGCGCGCCTGCCGGCTCGCGGCCTGACGGATGCCGGTCGCGTCGTAGAGAATGAGCAGAGACACGAAGGCGACGGCTCCGAAAAGAGGCGACGTCCAGCCCGCATCGAGGCCGACCGCGGTCGACAGTGCAGACACCGCTGCCGAGTGGCTCGATGGCATCCCTCCCATTCCCGTCAGGCGCGTGAAATCGACGCGCCGCGCCAGAATGAGCGTGCGCACGAACTTGAACAGCTGCGCCGTGGACAGCGCGAAGAGCGCCAGTACCAGCGGCGGGTTCCACGCGACGAATCCCAATGCTGCTACCGATCCCGCTCCACGGCGAACCGTACGAGACCGACCAGCGTCGCGTCCACGAGTCCGGCCGTTCGCAGGGACCGAATGGCCACGTCCGCTGCCTGCTCCGCGCGCCGGCGCGCACCAGCCACTCCCAGCAAGGCAGCGAACGTGGACTTTGCCAGCGCCCGGTCGCGACCGGCCGTCTTGCCCAGAACACTCGATTCACCGGTCTCATCCAGCACGTCATCGGAGACCTGGAAGGCGAGGCCGAGCGCGCTTCCGGCTTCACCCAGCGCGTGCACCGCATGGGCGGATGCACCGCCTGCGATACCACCCATGCGCAGTGCAGCCGCGAAGAGAGCACCCGTCTTGCGCGCATGAATGCCCTCCAGCTCGACCATGCCGATCGTCGTGCCCTCCGCCTCCAGATCCAGAACCTGTCCCCCCACCATACCCCCGCCACCCGCCCCACGCGCCAACTCCTGCGCCAGGGCCCTTCGCTGACCTGGCGCGAGGCCCATGGCCTCCGCCCCCTCCAGCAGAATACGGAATGCGGCCGGCACGAGTGTCGCCGCGGCGACGGCGGCCACGGCTTCCCCGTAGACGCGGTGCGTCGTCGGCCGGCCACGCCGCAGATCGTCGTCATCCATGCACGGCAGATCGTCGTGCATGAGCGAGTAGGTGTGGATCAGCTCGACGGAGCACGCCAGCAGCCGGAGGGCGCGCGCGGCCGGCCGGCCGCTTGCCGCGTGATGCGCTGCGACGACGAGGGCGGGCCGGAGCCGCTTGCCCGGCGCGTCCAGCGCGTAGTGCAGAGCATCGCTGAGCGGCGGCGGCGCTTCACCGGCGAGCGTCGCCGCGACGGCGGCGAGCACCTTCTCGATCTCTGCCCGCTCGTGGTTCAGGAACCCCGCGAAAGCGCCTGCCGGAGCGCGCGCGGTCACGCACGATCTCCGGCCGGCTCCGTGATCACGCCGCCCCGCCCGTCCTCGACCAGCCGCTCGATGCGGAGGTCGGCGTCCGCGAGCATGGCCTCCGCGGCACGCACGTGGGCGATGCCCTCCTCGAACAGCGCGAGCGCCTGCTGCAGCTCCAGCCGGTCGTTCTCGAGCGCCGCCGCGATCTCCTCGATACGCGCAATGCGTCGCTCGAGGCCCGGCGCATCCTCGCGCGCTTCGCTCACGACCCTTCTCCTTCGAGCGGCGAGGTTCGTTCCGTGCGCACGTGCACGTGTCCGTCCGATACACGCAGCCGCACCGCGCGGCCCGTCTCGAAGTCCTCCGTGGCGCGCAGAATGCGGCCGTCCTCGCCGAGCGGTACGGCGAAGCCGCGGCGAAGTGCCGCGAGCGGCGACAGTGCGTCCAGCCGATGGGTCCGCGTCACCAGTCGCTCGCGACGCGCTTCGAGAGATCCCTGCATCGCTGCTTCCAGCGCATCGCGCGACCCCGCCAGTTGCACGGCCCGTGCCCGCGCGAGCGACCTGAGCCCGTGCCGCATGCGCAGGCGATCGGACTGCAGTTCGCGACGCAATGATGCCCCATCGGGCACGGCGCGCTCCGCTGCCGCCGACGGTGTGGGTGCACGCACATCCGCGACGAGATCGGCGATCGTGACATCAACCTCGTGTCCCACTGCACTGATCACGGGCGCAGGACATGCCGCGATCGCACGCGCCACCACCTCCTCGTTGAACGCCCACAGGTCTTCTGCGGAGCCGCCGCCCCTGCCGACGATCACCACGTCAGCAGGCACGCGCGTGAATCTGTGGATCGCGCGCGCCACATCCTGAGCCGCACCCTCTCCCTGTACACGCGCCGGCGAGAGCAGTACGTGCGTCCACGGCGCGCGAGCGCGAATGACTTCGATGATGTCCTGGAGCGCTGCGCCCACGGGAGAAGTCACGACACCGACGACCGTGGGATGTCGTGGCAGGAGACGTTTCCGCTCCGGTGCGAGCAGACCCTCGGAGTCGAGCTTCGCGCGCAGCTTCTCGAACGCGAGCCGCCACAGACCACCCGCCCCGCGGCCCTGCAGATCGCGAACGACGAACTGGTATTCGCCGCGCTTCTCGTACAGCGTCAGGGTGCCGAGTGCGAGCACCTCCATGCCTTCATCCGGGTCAGTGGGCAGGCGCATCGCATCGAGGCGGAACATCACGGAGCGGAGCTGTGCATTCGCATCACGCAGCGAGAAGTAGCAGTGACCCGAGCCGTGCCGCTTCCAGCTCGTGACCTCGCCACGCACCCAGAACGGAGGCAGCGACGTCTCGAGCAGCCGGCGCGCCAGGGCGTTCACCTGCGACACACTGTAGGCATCCTCGGTGGGCGCCGCGAGCTGCCAGCTCCCGCCGCTCCGGACGAGGGCGCGGCGCGGTGGCGCGTCGCGCGGATCCGCGTCGCCTCCGCGGCCCGCCACCATCAGTTCGACGCCGTTCCCGCCGGCTCGGCGGATGCGATGCCGCCGGACTCCCACGCCTGGCGCGCGGCTTCCAGCGTGTTGCGCAGCAGCATCGTGATCGTCATCGGACCCACACCGCCGGGCACGGGCGAGATGGCTTCCGCCACCTCGGCAACTTCGTCGAACGCGACGTCGCCCACGAGCCGGTAGCCGCGTTCCGTCGTCGCGTCATCCACGCGATTCACACCCACATCGATGACGACGACACCGGGCTTCACCATGTCCTTGCGGATGATGCCTGCACGGCCAACGGCAGCGATCAGGATATCGGCGGTCCGCGTGACTTCGCCGAGGTCACGCGTGCGGCTGTGCGCCACGGTCACAGTGGCATCACCGCCCTTGCCGTTGCGCAGCAGGAGCAGCGCGGCCGGCCGCCCCACGATCGTCGAGCGACCCACGACCACGACGTGTCTGCCGCGCGGGTCGTAGCCGTTGCGGACGAGCATCTCGATCACACCGGCCGGCGTGCAGGGAGCAAGCACATCCGGATCGCCGATCGCGAGGCGGCCCGCATTGATCGGGTGGAACCCGTCGACATCCTTCTCCGGTGCGACGCGTTCGAGCACGACACGCGTTGCGATCTGCGCGGGCAAGGGCAGCTGTACGAGGATCCCGTGCACGGCAGGATCTGCGTTCAGACCGTCCACGACACCGATCAGCTCGTCGTGCGGCGTGTCCTTCGGCAGCGTGATCTGACGGGAGTGGAATCCCGCGGCATCCGCGGCCTTCCCCTTCATGCGCACGTACACGTGACTCGCAGCGTCGTCGCCCACGAGGACTACGGCAAGTCCCGGTACGACGCCGGTACGCTTCGTGAACGCACGCGCGTCGTCCGCGATTTCCGCCCGCATGATTTCACTCAGGGCCTTGCCGTCGATGATCTTCGCCATCCCCCTGCTCTTCCTCCGCTAGCGGGCAAAGTCTATGGCACGTGTCTCACGGATGATCACGACCTTGATCTGACCGGGATACTGCAGCTCCTCCTCCAGCCTGCGCGCGATCTGCTCGCTCATCTCCGTCATGCCATCATCGGAGACGTTTTCCGGGTTTACCATGACGCGGATCTCGCGGCCGGCCTGGATCGCGAAGCAGCGCTCGACGCCGTCGAATCGGTTCGCGATCTCCTCCAGCTTCTCCAGGCGCTTCACGTAGGTCTCGAACATCTCGCGGCGCGCGCCCGGGCGGGCACCGCTCACCGCATCGCCGGCCGTCACGAGAAACGTCTCCGGATAGCGGTGCGGCTCCTCGTCGTGGTGCGCCCTGATCGCGTTCAGCACCATGTCGTGCTCGTTGTACTTCTTGCACAGGTTCCAGCCCAGCTCGACGTGCGTGCCCTCGTGTTCGTGCGTGAGACCCTTTCCCACGTCGTGCAGCAGACCCATGCGTTTGGTCATCGCGACGTTGAGGCCCAGCTCGGCGGCCATGTTGCCGGCCACGATCGCGACCTCCTTCGCGTGCAGCAGCTGGTTCTGGCCGTACGACGTCCGGAACTTCAGCCGGCCGAGCACCTTCACGATCTCCGGGTGCACGCCGTGCACGCCCAGTTCGTAGCAGATCTCCTCCGCCGTCTGGACCATGGCCTCTTCGACTTCCTTGCGGCTCTTCGCGACCACTTCCTCGATGCGACCCGGGTGGATCCGCCCATCCGTGATCAGCTTCTCCAGACTCAGGCGCGCGGTCTCGCGACGGATGGGATCGAATCCGGACAGGATGACGGCTTCGGGGGTGTCGTCGATGATCACGTCTATGCCGGTGGCCTGCTCGAACGCGCGGATGTTGCGGCCCTCGCGGCCGATGATGCGGCCCTTCATCTCATCGGAAGGCAGGCTGACGACGGAGACCGTGCCCTCCGCGGTGTGGTCGGCGGCGATGCGCTGGATCGCGAGCGACAACACGTTCTTCGCTTCGCGCTCCGCCTCGCGCTTCGCGTTCTCGCGGATCTCGCGGATCGACTGCGCCGCGCGCGCGCGCGCCTTTTCCTCCATCTGCTGCATGAGCTGGCGCGTCGCCTCCTCCGCGGACAGACCCGCGAGCGCCTCGAGACGGGCGCGCGCCAGGGATACGAGCCGTTCGCGATCCGCACTCAGCGTCTCGACTGCGTTCTGGCGTTCCGCCAGCGCGGACTCGTGCGCCTCCAGCTCGTGTTCCTTCTCATCCAGAATGTCGTACTTGCGATCGAGCGAGGTGCGCCGCTCCTCGATGCGGCGTTCCGCGCGCTCGACCTCCTCGCGGCGGCGCGCTTCCTCCCGCTCCCATTCCTGCTTCGCCTGGTACGCCTGCTCCTTGCCCGCGAGCTCTGCCGCGCGCCGGACATCCGCCGATTCCCTGTTCGCCACGGCGAGTACCGCTGCTGCGCGGGTTTCCGCATCCGCGCCGCGTTTCCGCAACTGCCATTGGACCAGAGCCCATCCTGCGATACCGCCCAGGATGAGCGCGACGACGAACGCGCCGCCGATGGACAGAGTATTCATGATCTCTCCAGAAGGGCGCACCCGGCGCCCATGGCAGGCAAACACGCATGGATCTTGAGCTTCCCGGATCGTCGTCCACGTTCGGGTGGACCGAAATTCGCAACGTAGTCAGCCCCGAGATGGCCCCGCAAGGTCCGCTTCGGCGATGTGCGCTTCGACGCGGGAAGCAAGCGATTGGGCTCGTTCGGCGGCCGCCGCACGCTGCTCCTCTTCCGCGCGCTTCGCCTGGAACAGCTCGTCGGTGATCGCCAATGCGGCCAGGATCGCCGCCTTGTCGACACCCGCCAGGCTGCCGCTCTTCATGATCTCCGCGATCGTGCGGTCCACGTACGCCGCGCACTCGCGCGTGTACTCGGGGGTCGCCCGCGCGCGGAGCGTGTACTCTTCACCCGCGATGAACACGGATACGACGTTGGGGTCGTTCAACGGTCATCCTCCAGGAACTGGAGGCGGGCGAGGATGCGTTGGACGGTCTCGCCGGCCTGTGTCAGCTTCTTCGTGAGCACACGGTTCTCGCGTTCCATCGTCTGCGCACGCTCCGAGAGCGCGACCGGGTCGAGCCCGCCGCTGGACACGTCGGCGAGCGCCGACTCGAGCTCGCCGATGCGCCGCTCCGCCGCGTGCGCGCGGGCGCGCCATTCATCGTGCCGCGCGAGGAGCCGGCCGAGCGCGGACTCCAGCCGCGCCCACTCTTCCGGTGTGCTGCGCGCGTCAGATCCGTCGCTCGACATCGTGCTCCTCCCTCAACCGCGCGAGGATCCGCTCGAGGATCGCGTCCACTTCCTCGTCCACGAGCGTACGGTCGTCCGCCTGGAAGCGGAGCCTGAAAGCGATGCTGCGGGTGCCCGCGCGTGACACCTGCTCGCCCGTGTAGACATCGAAGACTTCGGCGTGCTCGAGCAGCGGACCGGCCGCCGCTTCGATGGTCGCCTGCACTGCGGCCGCGGGCACCGCCTCTGGCACCACGAGCGCGACATCCCGCTCGACCGCGGGGAATATCGCCAATGCGCGGTAGGCATGCGGCGCCCGCGCCATCGCGTCGTCGAGGACGACCTCGAGACCGAACACGGTGTACGCCCATGCCGGCGCATCCACGGCGTCCGGCCGCACGGCGCCCGCGCCACCCGCCCGCTTCCCGGCGTTGAGCAGCGTCCACGCATCGCGCTCGACGAGCTCTGGCGTCGCGGGTGCCGTCGGGCCGGCCGGGCGCAGCTCCAGTCCCAACTCAACTGCGACCCTGCCTGCCAGTCCCTTCATGTCCCAGCGATCGAAGGGACGCGCGCTGCCGCTCCAGTGCGCAGGCGTAGAGAGTCCGGTGAACGCGATCGCCAGACGCGTCGTTTCCGCCGGCATGGGCGTATCCGTGCGGGCGAACGCGGTGCCGATCTCGAACAGCCGGATGTCGCGCTGGCCACGGTTGAAATTGGCTTCCACCCGCCGCAACAGGCCGGGCAGCAGCGCGCGTCGCAGGCGGCTCTCCGCCGCGGACAGCGGCAGCAGCAATGCGACATCGCCTTCGTGCTCCGGCGCGAACGCCGCACTGCGCGCTTCCAGCATGCCTGCGCCGACGAGCAGCGTGCGCAGACGGTTCTCCAACTGCGCCAGCGCATCGGCCGGGACGCTGCTCAGGCGGAACGGACGGATCTCATCGGGAAACCGATCGTAGCCGTGACGGCGGGCCACTTCCTCGACCAGGTCCTCCTCGCGCGCGACATCGTAACGCCGGTGCCCCGGTACGCGAACCAGGAGCGCTCCGTTCGCGCGCTCCGTGCGGAACCCGATGGGCCCGAGCAACGATGCGAGGACCTCCGGCTCGAACGCCTGGCCGAGGATCTGTTTCACGCGCGCCGGCCGGAGCGTGATGCTCGGCGGCGCAGCCGCTCCGTGGCCCGCTGCCGGCGCAGACGCCGGCAAGGTTCCACCTGCAACAGCGAGGATCAGCGCGAGCGCACGAAGTACCGCGCGCTCCATTCCATCGGGATCGACGCCGCGTTCGAAGCGCTGGCTCGCGTCGGTCGAGAGGCCCGCGCGCTTGCGGGTCGAGCGCGTGAGCGCGGTATCGAACAACGCGCATTCGAGCAGCAGATTCGTCGTGTCGCCAGCCACTTCCGTGTCCAGACCGCCCATGACGCCGGCCAGCGCGACCGGCCGCGTGGCATCCGCGATCAGCAGCATGGCGGGATCCAGCCTGCGCTCGACGCCATCGAGCGTGACCAGCCGCTCGCCCGCGCGGGCACGACGCACGACGACGTCGTTGCCCAGCCTGTCCAGATCGAACGCGTGCAGCGGCTGTCCCAACTCGTGGAGCACGAAGTTCGTCGCGTCCACGATATTGTTGATCGGTCGCTGTCCGATCGCGCGCAGACGCGCCGCCAGCCATTCCGGTGATGGCGCCACGCGCACTCCGCGAACGGCCACTCCGTAATAGCGCGTACAGCCGACGGCATCCTCGATCCGCACACGAATGCCCTCGGCTTCCGCTTCCGTGTCGGCACGCGCGAACGCCACGGCTGGACGGCCGGCCGCGCCGAACGGCGCCAGCGTCAGAGATGCTTCGCCCTGCGGCGCCAGCTCGCGCGCGATGCCCCAGTGGCTGAGCAGGTCCGTCCGGTTCGGCGTCACATCCACGACGAGCCGCACGTCGCGCAGACCGATGGCGTCGAGAAAATTCTGGCCCGGCTCGAACGTGCCGTGCAGCTCCATGATGCCTTCGTGGTCGCGCCCGAGCCCCAGCTCGCGCGCACTGCACAGCATGCCCTGGCTGTCCTGGCCGCGGATCTTCGCCCTGCGGATCGCGATGCCGCCGGGCAGCGCGGCACCGACCGGCGCGAACGGGTAGAACGCGCCCGCGCGTACATTGCGTGCGCCGCACACGACCTGCAGCGTTTCGCCGCCGGCATCGACCTGACAGAGCGACAGGCGGTCCGCATTCGGATGGCGCCCCGACTCGAGCACGCGCGCAATCACGATGTCGCCCAGCCCGGCGCCGACCTCCACGATCTCGTCGACCGCAGCGCCATAGGAGGCGAGGCGTTCGGCCATGCGCGCGGGCGTGTCCACGAGGTCCGGTGCCAGCGCCCGCAGCCATGCGCAGCTCACGTTCATCGCTGCCTCACGCGAACTGCTCGAGGAACCGCACGTCCGCTTCGTAGAGCAGACGGATGTCCGGGATCCCGTACCGCATCATCGCAATGCGCGCCGGGCCCATGCCGAACGCGAAGCCGGTGTAGCGCTCCGCATCGTAGCCGACGCTCTCGAAGACCGCTGGATGCACCATCCCTGCACCCATGATCTCGACCCAACCGGTGCCCTTGCACGCGCTGCAGCCCGCACCGCCGCACAGGATGCAGCTGACGTCGACTTCCGCGCTCGGCTCCGTGAAGGGGAAGAACGATGGACGGAACCGCACCGTGGTACGCGCGCCGAACAGGCCGCGCGCAAACTCCGCGAGCGTCGCCTTCAGGTCGACGAACGTGATGCCTTCGTCCACGGCCAGCCCCTCGAGCTGCTCGAACGCAGGAGCGTGCGAGGCATCGAACGGGTCGCGCCGGTACGCCATGCCCGGCACCAGAACGCGGATGGGCGGCGCGTATTCCTGCATCGTCCGGATCTGCACGGGCGAAGTGTGACTGCGCAGCAGCACGCCCGGCGCCAGATAGAACGTGTCGTGCATGTCCGCCGCCGGATGATCGAGCGGCGTGTTCAGTGCCGTGAAGTTGTACCAGTCCGTCTCGGCCTCCGGCCCACGCACGCGGGTGAAGCCCAGTCCTGCGAAGACCGCACAGATCTCGTCCACGACGAGCGTGACGGGATGACGCGCGCCCTGCCAGGTCGCCCGGCCCGGCAGGGTCAGGTCCTCCGCATCGCCACCCGCCGCGCCGCCGTCCAGACCGGCGCGCGTCTCCTCGAGAAGCGTCGAAACGGCGGTCTTCACGCGGTTCGCGGCGGCGCCCGCCGCGGGACGCTCCTCCGCCGAGAGGCTGCCCAGCTCCTTCATCAGCTGCGTGAGCACGCCTTCCCTGCGGCCGAGGTAGCGGATGCGCAGCTGCTCCAGCTCCTGCGCGCTGCGGGCGCGGGCGATCTCCGCGCGCGCCTCCTCCTCGAGTGCAGAAAGTCGATCGATCATTCCAGGATTCATGGGCGTCAATCTAATCGCTCCCGTGCGGCACGCACCCGCCCGGGAAAAGAACACGCCGCGCCCGTCCGGCGGACGGGCGCGGCGCTGGTTGCGGCGCGTCCGCGCGCCGGCTCAGACCAGGCTGGCTTTCGCGCGCTTCACCAGCTCGCCGAACGCCGCCATGTCACGTACGGCCAGATCCGCCAGCAGCTTCCGGTTCACCTCGATGCCCGAGCGCTTCAGTCCATTCATGAACCGCGAGTAGTTCAGCTCTTCATCATGAATACGGACCGCCGCGTTGATGCGCGTGATCCACAGCCGCCGGAAGTTCCGCTTCCGCTGCTTGCGATCCCGATACGAATACTGCCAGCCGCGCTCGACGGCGTTCTTCGCAATGCGCCAGAGCTTCGAGCGGCCACCCCAGTAGCCGCGCGCTGCGCGCAGGATCTTCTTCTTCTTCTGATGGCGCGGAACGGCGCCCGTCACCCTCGCCATGTCAGCCTCCTCTCAGCATCCGCTTCACTCGCCGTGCATCGCCCGGCGCGCAGATGTCCGCCTTCCGCAGATGCCGCTTCCGCTTCGTCGTCTTCTTCGTCAGGATGTGGCTCTTGTTCGCGTGACCGCGCTTCACCTTGCCGCCACTCGTCACCTTGAAGCGCTTCGCCGCGCCCTTGTTCGTCTTCATTTTCGGCACTACAGCCTCCTCCGCCTCACGGCGCGGTTTTCTTCGGTGCCAGGATCATGGTCATGGTCCGGCCCTCCATCGAGGGCGACGATTCGACCTTGCCCACATCCTCCAGCTCTGTCGCCAGCTCCTCCAGCACTTCGAGACCCATGCGCGGGTTCGTGATCTGGCGGCCCCGGAACATCATTGTCGCCTTGACCTTGTTCCCTTCTTCCAGGAACCGCCGCGCATGACGGACCTTGAACTCGAAATCGTGCGCCTCGATCCCCGGTCTGAACTTCACTTCCTTGATCTGGATCTGGTGCTGCTTCTTGCGTGCTTCGCGCGCTTTTCGCGCTTCCTGATACTTGTACTTTCCGTAATCCATGATCCGGACCACGGGAGGCCGTGCCGTCGGTGCGACCTCGACCAGATCCAGCCCATCGGCCTCCGCAGCCGCGAGCGCTTCCTCGACCGCCATGATCCCCATCTGTCGGCCCTCCGCGGAAATCACCCGCACGGGGCTGATCCGGATCTGGCGGTTCACGCGAACCCGCTTTTCCGTGGTTATGAGGCTGCCTCCAGCGTACAGAACGAAAAGGACCCGCGGCTCCGCAGGTCCCAGAGACGATGCGCCCTCCCGGGCATACAGGAGGGTCGATCGAGGGAACCCGGCGGTACCGCGACAGCGGACCGAAGGGTGGGGAGGCTCGTGCCCCCCACTTCCGCATTTTGGCGGACCAACCTAATCGTCCCGATCAACCGGTGTCAAGCCAGCTTGCGATCGTCGATCTCCGCCCGCAGCCGTCGAATGAACGCGTCGCGATCCATCACGTCCTGCTTCTTCGCGACGCCGCGGCGGCGCACCGCGACCGTGCCCGCCGAGGCTTCCCGCTCGCCGACCACGGCGAGGTAGGGGACCTTGTGGGTCTCGCCATCGCGGATCCGGTAGTTCAGCGTCTCGGAGCGGTCGTCCACGCGCGAACGGATGCCGGCGGCGCGCAGCGCCTCGTCCAGCGACACGGCGGAGGGCGCGACGTCGTCCGTGATCGGAATCACGCGTACCTGCTCGGGCGCGAGCCAGAGCGGGAAATCGCCCGCATAGTGCTCGATCAGCCCGCCCACGAAGCGCTCCATCGAACCGACGAGGACGCGGTGCAGCATGACGGGCCGGTGGCGCTGATTGTCCTCGCCCACGTACTCGAGCTGGAACCGTTCCGGCAGGTTGAAGTCCAGCTGCACGGTCGGGCCCTGCCACTTCCTGCCGATCGCGTCGATCAGCTCGAAATCCAGCTTGGGGCCGTAGAACGCGCCGCCGCCCGCGTCGACCTCGTAGGACTGAGCGCGCTGTTCCAGCACCTCGGCCAGTGTCTTTTCCGCGTGTGTCCACTGCTCGGGCGTGCCCAGCGCGTTCTCGGGTCGTGTGGACAGCGCCACGGTGTACGGATAACCGAACGTGCGCAGCATCTCGTCGACCAGGTCGAGGAGTCTCGCCACTTCGTGCGGCACCTGGTCCGGCGTACAGAACACGTGCGCGTCATCCTGCGTGAAGCCGCGCACGCGCAGCATGCCGTGCAGGACGCCGCTGCGCTCGTAGCGATAGACCGTGCCGAACTCGGCATACCGGATGGGCAGGTCGCGGTAGCTGCGCTGCTTCGCCTGATAGATGCAGATGTGGCCGGGACAGTTCATCGGCTTCGGCCGATACGCGCCGCCCTCCACCTCCATCGCGCCGAACATCCCGTCCTTGAAGTTGACGAGGTGGCCGGAGATCTCGAACAGCCGCTCGCTCGCAATGTGAGGCGTATAGACGAGCTCGTAGCCGTGGCGCAGGATGAGATCGCGCTCGAAATTCTCGATCTCGCTGCGCACGATCGCGCCCTTCGGCTGCCACAGAATGAGTCCGGGCCCCACGCGCTGGTCCACCATGAACAGCTCGAGCTGCTGGCCCAGCGTGCGGTGGTCGCGCCGCTTCGCCTCCTCGAGCCGCTTCAGGTGTTCCTCCAGGTCCTTCGCCTGGAAGAACGCCGTGCCATAGATGCGCTGGAGCATCTGGCGCCGCTCATCGCCGCGCCAGTACGCACCCGCCGTCGACAGCAGCTTGAAATGACGGATGCGCCCCGTCGATGGAACGTGCGGGCCGCGGCACAGGTCGAGGAACGGTCCGTTCCGGTAGACCGTGATGACCTCGTCGTCGCCCAGCTCCTCCAGTCGTTCGAGCTTGAGCGGATCGTCCGCGAACAGCTGGCGCGCCTCCGCCTTGTTCACGACGCGGCGCTCGTACGGATCATCGTGCGTGGCGAACTCCGTCATCACCTGCTCGAATTTCTCGAGGTCCCCCGGTGTGAACGGCTCCTCGACGCCGAAGTCGTAGTAGAAGCCGTCATCGATCGCGGGCCCGAAGCCGATCGCTGCTTTCGGGCGCACATGCCGCACCGCCGTCGCCAGGAGATGGGCCGCGGAATGGCGCAACACGGCCAGCGCATCCGGATCGCGCTCCGTCAGGATCGCGAGACGCGTGCTCTCCTCGATGGGGCGGTCCAGTTCGACGATGGTGCCATTCGTGCGCGCGGCGACCGCCGCCTTCGCCAGGCCCGGCCCGATGCGTTCCGCAACGCGGCGCGCCGTCGTCGGCGCTTCCATTTCCAGGACCTTCCCGTCCGGCAGCGTGATCTCGATCATCTCGCTCTCCGCGATACACAATGAAAGCGCGGTCGCTCCGATTCCGGAGGGACCGCGCTCGTTTCGTCCGTATCCGCTCGCTCAGACGCGCAGCGCACCCCTCCCGCCCGGCCGGGTCCGCGTCGTGATCGTTGAAAAGAGCTTCTTCAGCATGCGCTTGTCCGTTCGCGTGAACGCCCCAAGATGAACGCGCCGCGCGCCAGCGTCAACCCGGATCACACCGCGTCCGCGCTGGCTCGTCGCTGCACGCTCAGTTGTCGAGAAGGAGCGAGTACACTTCGCGCGCCGACCCGCGCCGGCTGGCCACCATGATGCCGAGGCGCACCGTGCCGTCGCGCTGGACGTCCAGCCGCATGTACCCGCCCCGCGATGCCGCGAACAGCGTCTCCGTCAGCCGTTCCACCGGCTCCGTATGGCCCCAGTTGCCCGTGCCGCTCACCACATGGTAGCCGACGCCGTCGCCCGAGATCAGCTGCAGCGTGTGCTCGTGACCGGCTGCATAGACCAGCGGCCGATGCGTCCGGAACACCGAGTCCAGCGCCGCGCGCATCACACGGTTGCGCGGGCCCGACAGGTCCTGGTTGCTGATTCCCATCTTGCGCGCGACCGGATAGGCAGAGCCCACTCCGGGCAGCGGGATCCACGCCCACGAAAGGAACTCCGTCAGCGGGAACACGTGCTGGCGGAACGAGAACTGTCCCCCATGCACTCCGCCTGACTCGAGCGGATGATGTCCCGCCACGACGACGCGACGCTCGCCTGCCGACGACACCGCGTGCCCCAGCGAATCCAGGACTTCCCTCCTGCTCCGCGTCGGGCACTCCGCCGGCGTCTGCACGCCTCCATCGAACAGCCACCACTGCGTGTCCAGCAGAACGAGCCGGAGGCGCGAGTCGAGGTCCACGATCGTCGGGCCCGGACAGCCCGGTGCGGGCAGGAACCGCACGCTCTCCCCTCCCCGCGCCGTGCCGAACGCCGCCGCACGCAGGAGCGCGTCCAGGCTTCCTCCTCCCCCGAAGTCCCAGTCGTGGTTGCCCGGAATGAAAAATCCGCGCGCGCCGCTCTGAAGCACCGCATCGATCTGCGCGCTCAGCCTGCGCTCGCCTTCCTTCCGGTCCGCCGCACCTTCCGCCGGCATGCCCGCCGGATAGATGTTGTCGCCCAGGAACAGAATGACCGGTGAGCCCACCCGCGACGCCTCCGCGATCAGTGCCTCGAACACCGGCTCGCGATCCACACCCGGGACCCCCGCATCGCCGATCAGGAACACCGTCGTCTCCACGTCCGCCGCCGGCGGTACGGTCTGCGCCATGACCGGCACGCCGATCGCCAGCGCCGCATGCGCCACCACTGCCGGTAGAAGCCTGCCGAAAACAGCCAGAGTTCGAGTCAACGCTACTCGCTCGTTGAGGTCATTGAGAAAGACCCGGAAGCCGGCGTGTCTCCCCGATTCAGCGTTACTTGATATCCGCGGGCGGCCTCCTGCGTTCCAGCGGATACCCACCGGCCCGTGAACGCACGCGCACCGGCCTGCGTGGTCAGGCGATGAGGTCGGGGCAAGCGTCGGAGGGCGCCGCAACTGAAGAGGGGGCCGCGTTTCCGCGACCCCCTCTCGTGCTGCTTCGACCGTTTCAACCGGCGAAGCGTTCCTAGTACATGCCGCCCATGCCGCCGCCGGGCATCGACGGTGCCTTCTCGTCCTCCTTCTTCTCGACCACGACGGCTTCGGTGGTCAGAAGCAGGCCGGCGATGGAGGCCGCGTTCTGGAGCGCGGTCCGGGTGACCTTCGTGGGGTCGATGACACCGGCCTCGACGAGGTCCTCGTACTGATCGGTCTGTGCGTTGTAGCCGAAGGTCGGGCTCTTGTTCGAGCGGACCTTCTGGACGACGATGGACCCTTCGACACCGGCGTTCTCCGCGATCTGCCGGATGGGCTCCTCGAGAGCGCGCGTGACGATCGTCACGCCGATCTGCTCGTCGGGCTCGGACACCTTCACGTTCTTGAGCTTGTCCTGGATGCGCAGGAACGCGACGCCGCCGCCAGGCACGATGCCCTCTTCGACGGCCGCACGCGTGGCGTGCAGCGCATCCTCGACGCGTGCCTTCTTCTCCTTCATTTCCGTCTCGGTCGCGGCACCGACGTGGATGACCGCCACGCCGCCGGCCAGCTTGGCGAGCCGCTCCTGCAGCTTCTCGCGGTCGTAGTCGGATGTGGACTTGTCGATCGCGACCTTGATCTCGGAGATGCGACCCTTGATCTTGTCCGATTCTCCGGCGCCGTCGACGATCGTCGTGTTGTCCTTGTCGATGACGATGCGCTTGGCCCGGCCGAGGTCGTTGAGGACCGCGTTCTCGAGCTTGAAGCCGACTTCCTCGCTGATCACCTGACCGCCCGTCAGGACCGCGATGTCCTGCAGCATCATCTTGCGCCGATCGCCGAAGCCGGGCGCCTTCACCGAGCACACCCGCAGCGTGCCTCGCAGCTTGTTCACCACCAGCGTCGCCAGCGCCTCGCCTTCCACTTCCTCCGCGATGATCAGCAGCGGCTTGCCCATCTGCGCCACCTTCTCCAGCACGGGCAGCAGATCCTTCATCGAGCCGATCTTCTTGTCGTGGATCAGGATCAGCGCATCCTCGAGCACGGCTTCCATGCGCTCGGGATCCGTCACGAAGTAGGGCGACAGGTAGCCGCGGTCGAACTGCATCCCCTCCACCGTCTCCAGCGTCGTCTCGAGACCCTTCGCCTCTTCGACCGTGATCACGCCGTCCTTGCCGACCTTTTCCATCGCATCCGCGATGAGGTCGCCGATCTCCTTGTCGTTGTTCGCCGAGATCGTGCCGACCTGCGCGATTTCCTTCTTCCCCTTCGTCGGCGTCGAGATCGCCTTCAGCTCCTTCACCACCTGCTCGACCGCCTTCTCGATCCCGCGCTTGATCGCCATCGGGTTCGCGCCCGCGGTCACGTTCTTGAGACCCTCGCGGAAGATCGCCTGGGCGAGGACCGTAGCGGTCGTCGTGCCGTCACCGGCCAGATCGCTCGTCTTCGTCGCGACTTCCTTCACCATCTGCGCACCCATGTTCTCGACCGGGTGCTCAAGCTCGATCTCCTTCGCGACCGTGACTCCGTCCTTCGTCACCGTCGGCGCGCCGAACTTGCGGTCGATCACGACATTCCGGCCCTTCGGACCGAGCGTCACCTTCACGGCCAGCGCCAGCTGGTCCACGCCGCGCTTCAGCGCTGCGCGCGCCTCCGTATTGAACTGTAGTTCCTTCGCAGCCATGGCTGCCTTCTCCTCGTTGATTGTTCTGGCGTCAGCTCTTGATGACCGCGAGCACGTCTGACTCGCGCAAGATCAGGTACTGCTCCTCACTCACCGTGACTTCCGCACCGCTGTACTTGCCGTACAGCACCCGGTCGCCCTCCTTCACCTCGGGTGCGATCCGCTTCCCGTCGTCCGTCACCTTGCCCGGACCCACAGCCACGACTTCACCCTGTTGGGGCTTCTCCTTCGCCGTGTCCGGGATGTAGAGACCGCCTCGCATCTGCTCGGTCTCCTCGAGCGGCTTGACGACGATGCGGTCCGCGAGCGGATGGATCTTGGTCGCAGCGGCAGTCGCCATAGGGTACTCCTCGCGTTGAAGGTTCATGCTCATGGTTTAGCACTCATCTTGGTCGAGTGCTGATACCAGCCCGTCAAGTTAGCCGGTCGGATCTGCTTGTCAAGGCGCCGGCCATTGTGGCCGCCCAAGCATTCAGGGTGCCAGAAGAACCGGTCGTTCTGGCGGAGGAAGTCTGCCAGAAATGCGGGCTGGGGGTTTCCGGAAACGGAGGAGGGGACGGGTGCTGACCGGACCTAGCGCCTGGCGCGCCGGACGGTGGTGAGGCGGGCACCGGTGCGGGTTTCCTCGACGTGACGGTGGGCGAGCTCGAGGCCCTGGAGCGTGAGGTACGGCTCGATCCGCTCGACGGTCCGGCAGTGCGGGCCGAGGGAGGGTGCCAGGCCGCCGGTCGCGACGACGAGAGCGTCACCCCTGCCCCATTCGTCCTTGATGCGGCGGACGATGCCATCGATGGAGCTGGTCGCGGCGTTGAAGATACCGCTGCGCAGGGCGGTCTCGGTGCGCCTGCCAATGACGTTGTCGGGGCGGGAGAGGTCGACGCGCGGCAGCTTGGCGGTGCGGCGGACGAGGGTCTCTGCGCCGGTCTCGACGCCGGGTGCGATCACGCCGCCGAGGAATGCGCCGTCGGCGCTGATGCAGTCGAAGGTGGTCGCGGTGCCGAGGTCGACGACGACGGTGTCGCGGCGGAAGAGGACCGCGGCGGCGAGCGTATTGACGATGCGGTCGGCGCCGACGCTGAGGGGCTCGTCGACTTCGAGCCGGATGGGGAGCGGAGTCAGGGCATCGATGACGAGGACCTGTACGCCGAGGTGGTGCTCGCACATGTCGACGAGGTTGGAGGTGACGGGCGGCACGACGGAGGCGATGACGGCGGCGTGCAGGGGTCCGAGGTCGAAGCCGGATTCGCGGACGAGGCTGCGGACGAGGAGTCCGAGTTCATCCATCGTGCGTTCCGTGACGGTGGAGAATCGCCAATGGTCGAGAAGCTCACCGGCCTCGAAGAGCCCGGCCACGGTCTCGGTGTTGCCGACGTCGAAGGCGAGGATCACGAGGCTTCCTCGGACATGGGGCCGTGGACAACGGCGCCACGGTCGATGCGAACGGTGCCGGACCAGACGAGCCGTTCCGCGTCGGGCGTCGCGATGCGGAGTGCGCCGTCGGCTGTGATGCCGTTGGCGACGCCGGCGGGGACGCCGTCGATGCGAACGCTGCGACCCGCGAGGCGGTCATAACGCCGGAACTGCTCCTCCTCATCCGCAGAGAGGGGGTGTCCGACGCGGTCCGCATGGGGCCGCATCGCGTCGAGCACGGCTTCGAGGATGACGGCGCGCGCGAACGGCCGACCCGTGATGATGCGTATGGACGTTGCCTGTGTACGCAGCTCGGGGGTCAAGTCGCCGGCCTCCTGATTCACATTGATGCCGATGCCGGCAACGACGCAGGCTCTGCCGTCGGTCGAGGAGACGGCGCCCTCGCACAGGATGCCGGCCAACTTGCGACCGTCGATGGCGACGACGTCGTTGGGCCACTTGAGGCCGGAGCGCACGCCGAGCCGCTCGAGCGCGGCCGCGACGGCGATGCCGACGCGGAGCGGCGCGGTGGGGGCGCTCGGGGCGCCGGGCGAGGGCCGCAGCAGGAGGGAAACGAGGAGCGCGTTCGCGGCCGGCGCGGTCCAGGAGCGGCCGAAGCGGCCCCTGCCGGCCGTCTGTTCCTCGGCCAGGATGGTGGTGAGCGAGGGAGCGCCGGCTTCCGCGAGCGCGCGTCCCACATCGTTCGTGGATGGGATGCGCGCGAATGCGTGGAACGCGGGAATGCCCCACGCATCGCGCCAGTCCTCGAGGCTTCGACCCTCCCATTCGCAGAGCGGTTCGGGCATGGGCATCATTGGCGGACCATGCGCATGGAGAAGTCGACGGCGGGCGCCGAGTGGGTGAGCGCGCCGATGCTGATGCGCTGGACGCCTGTCTCCGCGATGGCGCGGACGTTCTGCAGCGAGACGTTGCCGGACGCCTCGAGTGTGACGGTGTGCGCCGCGGCGCGCGCC
>Ga0302046_10001603_pt1 | contig 21204 bp, 20 predicted proteins | sample RVTome_11_FD_200261 | JGI IMG/M metagenome (GOLD analysis project Ga0302046, IMG submission 200261) | Soil microbial communities from uranium-contaminated site in the Upper Colorado River Basin, Wyoming, United States - RVT147D111 (version 2) ...
AACCCCAACACCACCAGCGTCACGTTGAGGAACAGGTTGTTCCATCCGACCCGTCGCGTACCCATACGCCTCGCAACCTACGGTTCGTGTGCAGAGGGTGAAAAAAAAGCGCGACACCTCCGACGGATGTGCCGCGCTCAAAAGCTCCATCGGCCGTGACGATCATTGAGGATTATCACGCCAGAACAGATCGGGCGAAGGCCCTCCAAACCCGGCATGCATGTACCCGGCGCGGTCGTAGCCATACCCGTATCCGTACGGATTGTAGTATCCGTAGGGGCTCATGTAGCTCCCATACGGACTCTGCCGCACTTGCAGATGCAATTCGATATTCTTCGACGGGCGATAGGCGATCTCGGCGTTGCGCAAGAAAACGCGAGGGCGCTGTTCACTCGATCCGAAAGCCTCGTTGCTAAAGGGCGAATAGGCCATGCTGAGATCCACACGGGCCGCCAGCTTGTCGTTAAACTGCCAGGCCATCGTGTTGGTATACATCCCCAGCGACGACGAACGCCCGCCGAACGAACCGAACGACATTTCGACGCTGTGACTCATGCGAAAGATCGACGGGTTGAAGACTTTGTTGAGCAGAAAACCCGCCGCACCACTGTCGTAGAGGCGGGACGACGCATGTTGTTCCTGAACAGCGTTCCGCAACTGAGCCTGTGCCGGTACAGCCATCCCGAGAAAGGCCACGAGGCAGAGCAGTGATAGCGTCTTGCGCATAGGAGTTTGGCTTAAGATGAACGGATATACCCAAGTATAGAACGAGCCGATCCTTTTGTCAATACATAAGCAGGGCCGTTTTGTTCTCTCCGGTGCGTGTATAACTCGGGTAAAAAAGAGAGGATGGAACCGGAGCAAAGGCCGTCTTTGTCTGTTGTACGACCACTGCGTTCGCTATGGTTTGTTGTTGATGTTTTGGATAGGGCCGTGCTCATGACCCTCCTGGGAGCACGCTCCGCGGTATCCGTCTCAGGAAGCGGTTGCTTTCCGAGGCAAGCATCGGGGTAGGCGACCCGGAAAAGAATCAAAAACAACGAACCATGAGCCCCGCATCCCAAATCAACAAGCCGATCCTCCTCGGTATTGAAAGCTCGTGCGACGATACGGCAGCGGCAGTGGTTGCCGGGGGCGTGTTGCGGTCGAACATCGTCTCGTCGCAGGAGGTCCATACGGATTTCGGCGGCGTCGTCCCCGAACTGGCTTCTCGCGATCACCAGCGGCGTATTGTGCCCGTCGTGGCGCAGGCCCTGGCACAGGCCGGTGTATCGAAGACGGACCTCGACGCCGTCGCGGTGACGTATGGCCCCGGGCTGGCGGGCTCGCTGCTTGTGGGCCTCAGCTTCGCCAAGGCCTTCGCCTACGGCCTCGGGATTCCGCTCGTGGGCGTCAACCACCTCGAAGGACATATCTACTCCGTCTTTATCGAAGACGCCCCGCCTTTTCCCTACCTGTGCCTCGTCGTCTCGGGCGGCCATACGCAGCTCGTCCGGGTCGCTGCCGACTTCGACGTGCACCTGCTGGGAAAAACCCGTGACGACGCAGCCGGCGAAGCCTTCGACAAGGTAGCCAAGCTGTTCGGGCTGGGGTATCCCGGCGGGCCGAAAATAGACGCGCTGGCACAACAGGGCGATCCGGCTTTTCATCCGTTTCCCCGCACCCGTGCCGGCGGCTACGACTTTTCGTTCAGCGGGTTGAAAACGTCGGTGTTGTATTATCTGAACGCGTTCTCGGCAGCGGAACGCGATACACTGCTGGATGCGCACGGCGCCGACCTCTGCGCCTCGTTCCAGCAGGCCGTCGTGGACGTGTTGATCGATGCCTTGCGGCAGAGCGTTCGCGAGACGGGTGTGCGGCATGCGGCGATCACCGGCGGCGTCTCCGCCAATACGCGGCTGCGGGCGGAGGCCGAAGCGCTGGCCCGCGAAGAGGGCATTACGCTCTACCTGCCTCCCCTCCGCTACTGTATGGACAACGCGGCCATGATCGCCGTCACCGCCCATCATAAGCTGGCCGCCGGCCTGACCAGCCCCCTCACGCTGACAGCCGAGCCCAACCTGGCCTTACGCTGAAGCTTCTGCCCCCCAAAGCGCGTATCTTGGTAGACGTCCCGGAACCTCGCCGTGTTTTTCCCGCCGAGGATTCTTGCTGCTCGATGTCCTACTCGTTCCACGGAAACATGCTCTAGACCCTGATCGACGATGCTGGTAGAGACACTGCGCAAGTCATTGCTGCACTTCGAAGATGGGCTTCCCCCGGTGCCCGACGCTCCCACCGAGGCCGACCTGGAGCCCTGGCGAGACCGCATCGACGAGATCGACCGGGTCCTGGTGCAGCTACTCAACGAACGGTCCCGGTGCGCCAATGTGATCGGTCACATCAAAAAGAAACTACAACTTCGCGTCTACGCACCGCGCCGCGAAGAAGAGGTGATCCGCAACGTGATGGCGGCCAACGCAGGCCCGCTACCGGACGCAGCCATTCAACGCCTTTTCGAGCGCATCATCGATGAAACCCGCGCGCTCGAACGCCAGCGCTACCAGGACGAACCCGACGCGTAACGATCCGTAGGTCCGCGCTCGTTGGCTAGCCTAGTAGTAGTACACCGATGCGCAAAACGAACGACCCTCGCCCCGCTATGCTGAAAAAACTCCTCAAAGCGGTCCTCGTGTTGACCGTCCTCGGCCTGGTGGCCGGCGGCACCGGCGCCTGGTTGATGTTCAGTGCCAACACCCCGGCGTTCGAAGGCACCCGCAGTGTCAAGATTCCTCCCGGAACAGGCTTTGAGACCGTGCTGGACTCGCTCGACGCCAACGGCATCCTCGATGCCCGCACCACCTTTTCCTGGATGGCGAAGCTCACGGGCTGGGGCGACCAGATTAAGGCAGGGCATTATGCCTTCGAGAGCGGGCGCTCGAACTACGACCTGCTCAACACGCTGCGTAAAGGACTTCAAACGCCGATCCGCCTCACTATACCTCCGGGCACACGCCCAGAGGTCGTCGCCGCCGTCGCCGGGCGCGACATGGCTTTTGATGCCGAGGCGTTCCGCGCCGCCCTCCGCGACCCAGCCCTGGCCGCCGAGCTGGACACCGACACGCTCCACCTCTTCAGCTACATGCTGCCCGAAACCTATTTCTTCTACTGGCTGACCGACGCACCCACCGTCGTGCGCCGCATCAAACAGGAGTTCGATGCCTTCTTCACCGACGAGATGCGGCAGCGTGCCCAAGGCCGCGGCCTGTCCGTCGACGCCGTCCTGAGCCTGGCCGCCATCGTTGAATGGGAAACGAGTGTGGACGAGGAAAAGCCGAGGGTCGCCGGCGTCTATCTGAACCGGCTCGAAAAGCACTGGCTGCTCCAGGCCGACCCCACCGTACAATACGCCGTCCTTGAACGCGAGGGGCAGAAGCGACGCCTGTTCAACCGCGACTACCAGATCGATCACGCGTTCAATACCTACCGGTTCGTCGGCCTCCCGCCCGGTCCCGTCACCAACCCCTCTCCTGCTTCGATCCGGGCCGTCGTCGACGCCGAGGAGCACAACTACATGTTCTTCGTCGCCAAGCCCGGCGGCGGGCACACGTTCAACGCCACCCTGGCCGGCCACAACCGCGACGCGGCTCGCTTCCATCGATATATCCGCGAACAGCGCCGGCAAAACGGCGAATGAAGGGCATGACGCCCTAAAAGAAAAAGCTGAGGCCGAGGACGATCTGGTTCTGTACGACCTCTTCGTCGACGAGCAAGGTATCGTCCTGGCGGGCGCCGAGACTGTCTTCCGGATACGCGGCATAGATCGAATCGAACCGTCCCTGCATCCAGCCGAAATCGACCTGGACCCGATTCTGGAAGCGATAGCCGAGACCCGCTGAGAAGAAGAGCTTATCCCGCTCCAGCGACGACCCGTCTGCCTTGCGCAGGGCGAGGTCGAACGGATCCGGCTGGTACGCGACGCCGCCGCGCAGCATCAAGTCTCCCAACCGATACTCCAACCCGAGCCGCCCGTTGACGACCGCCGTGTAGTCCTCCTGGATGCCCAGGTTGAGTTCGTCGAAAAAGCCACGGTCTTCCACGAACTCTTCCTTGAATTCGAGTTGGCTCCAATCGACCACTTCGGCGTCGGCCAGGACGGTCACGTTGTCCGTGTGAAAGCCGACGCCGACGCTGAGCCGCCACGGCGTGATGATGCGGTACTCGAACTCTCCGTTGCCTACGTCGTCGATCTGGTCTCCATACCGAAGGACCCCGCCGTCGTCGAAAACCGTCTCGAAGTCCATACCGAACGACTCATTCACGTCGTAGTAGGTCGGCGTCTCCAGGCTGGCCCCCACACGCACCGAAGGCCCTACCGCGACCGACACCCCGGCCCGCGCGTTGACGCCCAGGAAGTTGCTTTCGAGAAACTGCCGGTAGGATAGAAAGTCGAACCCCTCCAGCAAGCTGCCGTCGTCGAGGAGCACGCTGTAATCCGCACCCGTGTTCTCGTTGAACACGTCGGCTTCTTCAAAGACGCTGGTAAAGTTATATTCGCCGAAGACGAGGTTGGTCGAGAACCCGAGCATCACACCCTGCGCCGCCTCTACCGCCCCCCCGAGGCTCACTTCATTCATCCGCCCCGACTCGATGACGGAGCCGCTTTGCTCGATCTCCTTGCCCGGCACGACGGCTTCGAGGAACGGATAGGCGTTCGGGTCCTCGTCAAGAAATTCGGGGAAGAACTCGATCATACCGCCGTTAAACGCGGCGAAGGGAAGGTCGTCCAGGGATTCGAGGTTATCGTTGCCATCCAGCGAAAATTCGGCGTCGAAGGGCAAGAAGGACGTCGAGATCGTACTCACTGCATTCTGCCCCACAAAACGCAGGTCGCGTTCGAACGAATGGACCTGGTTGTAGGCGGCCCCGATGACGAAAGACCCCTGCCGCGTCGGCGCCCGGTAGATGTACGAGAGGTTGCCGAGGTGGGTCTTGCTGATGTCTTCATCGAGCCGACTGCTAAACCCGGGTGTCTGGTAGAAAGACTGGTCCGTGGCATAGACTGCGTTGAACGCACCGGATACCGCCGACTGCTGGAAATACCCCAGCCCGGCCGGGTTGTTGAAGAAAGCGCTGTTGTCGGCTGTCCCGGCGATGCCGGCACCCGCCATGCCGATCAGGCGCGGCCCGGTAGCCGGTGAGCGTTCGGTAAAGCGGATGGCATCCTCAGCGGTCTGTGCGGTGGCGGGCAGGGTTGTTCCGGCCACCAGCATGAGTAGCAGGGCTACCCGCCACGGGCTTCCTGTGTGCATCCTGGCGTTCATATCTATGACCACGTTTGTTTTATGCAACTTCCCTATTTACAGGGGAATACGATGGCTTCGAGGCGTGTCGAAAAGGCAAAAAACAACCCGCGCATGAGAATACGCGGGCTGACCCCGCTCCATGCAAGGCATGCAAAGAGAGGACGTTAGCAAACGATGTCAGTGCCCACCCCGCGAGGAGGAACGACCGCTACGCGAGGAGGACCCACTACGGCCGGAAGACGAACGACCCGATGAAGACGATGACGAGCGGCTCGGCGCCCGATAGCTGCCCGAACTGCTCGAACGACCCGACGACGACGACGAGCGGCTCGGCGCCCGATAGCTGCCCGAACTGCTCGAACGACCCGACGACGACGACGAGCGGCTCGGCGCCTGGTAATTGCCTGAACTGCTCGAACGACCCGATGAAGACGATGACGAGCGGCTCGGCGCCTGGTAATTGCCCGAACTGCTCGAACGACCCGACGACGACGACGAGCGACTCGGCGCCTGGTAGTTGCCCGAACTGCTCGAACGGCCCCGGCTAGATGACGAACGGCTCGGCGCCTGGTAATTGCCCGAGCTACTCGAACGACCCGACGACGAATTTCCACTCCGCACCGTGCCCCGGCTGCGCGGTGCCGGATCGCTGCTGCCTCGGACCGTACCCCGGCTGCGCGACGTCGAACTGTTGCTGCTACGTGCGGTGCTACGGCCGCGCGTCGTGGCTGTGCTTCGGCCCCGCACCGTGCTACGCGTTGTCGAAGAGCCGCTATTTCGCACCGTGCTACGCGCACCGCTGCTGCTCTTTGAGCCTACGGCGGACCCTGTGGAGCCCCGCCCGGCGCGCACGGCCCCACGCACCGTCTCGTCATCGTCAAATCCGCCGCGCGTGCCGACCTGGCCCCGCGTGCCGCCTGCGTTGGCTACCCCCCCGCGCCCGATGGTGGAACCACGCGGACCATAGGTGCCTCGGCTGCCCCGGGCGATATAGATCGGCGGATAGTAATACCCCCCGCCGTAGTACGGATACCCGTAGAAACCGCCATAATGGCCCCGGTAGCCGCGATAACCGAAAGGCCCATAGCCGTACCCGTAGTAGAACGGGTCGTAATAGAAGGGATCGTAATACCAGGGAGAATGATAGCCGTACCCAAACCCTGCGCTGATGTGCAACCCGGAACCGTAGTAGAACGGGTCATAAAAGAACGGATCGTAATAGCCTCCGCCGTAATACGGGTAGTCGTAGAACCGAGAGAAGTAACGGCGATAATGATACGGCTGGTCATAGTAATAATCGTCGTAATACCCCTCGCCGTAATACTCATCCTCCTCGTAGTAGTACCGCGAGACGACGACGCTGTCTCCATACTCGCCTTCGTACTCCTCTACCTCTACATAGTCCGGCTCATCGTAGTCGCGATAGACCCCGGCGAGCTGGGTATAACACCCCGTAGCGGTGAAGAACAGCATCCCGACGAAGAGCCAGTGAGAAATCCGAGTGGCTGCGAGAGGCTTCCCATCAAAGGGAGTGGGGTTGAGACGGTTCATGGCGGCACTAGCTGAAGTTAGCAAACGCGGCAGGCGTGATGCCTGTACCCCGGCAAGATAACACTTTATCGACAATGTTATCGAACTTTCGGCCAGGAGCGGGCAGGCTCGCACAGGCAGGCAATGACGCGCTACGTTGTCTCTGCTTTCGGAGCCGCTTCAAAAACAGCGGAAGTAACGGATCGGATTGCTCGCACGCGGAATCGGCCCTCGTGTAATACCTGCAAATACCGGGCCGATTGTCGTTTTCCCGCCATGGCGTCCGTAACGCTATCGGATCGGCCATGCGGTGTACGAGAAACACCTCAATACTGTACACGCCGGCTGACATTCGAGCCCGTGTTCAAAACCCGTCTATTTCCTATCTTGCACCCCGCCGCCCCTCGCTGCCGCCCTGGACCAACACGCGCTACGCGTGATCGGGGATACGGCATGGATGCAGTACACGCTGGATTGTCGCTATTCATCAGGAGAACCTCGCTATGCGCTATCGCACGTTTGGACGTACCGGCTGGAGCGTCAGTGAAATCGGCTATGGGATGTGGGGCATGGGAGAGTGGGCCGGCTCCGACGATGAGGCCTCTCTGCAAGCCCTCCAGCACGCCGTAGACCTCGGCTGCACCTTCTTCGACACCGCCTGGGCGTACGGAGAGGGCCGAAGCGAAACCCTGCTGGGCCGCCTCGTCCGCGTCAACCCGGACAAGAAACTATACACGGCCACGAAGATACCCCCCAAGAACTTCAAATGGCCGAGCCGACGAAGCTACACGCTCGACGACTGCTTCCCCCCCGACCATATCGAAGCCTACGTCGAAAAAAGCCTCACCAACGCCGGGCTTGATGCATTCGATCTGATCCAGTTTCATACCTGGGAAGACGCCTGGCTCGACGACGACCGATGGATCCACAAGATGACGGCCCTGCGGGATCAGGGCCTGGTGCACGCCATCGGCATCAGCCTCAACCGATGGGAAACGTGGAACGGCCTGAAGACCGTGCGGAGCGGCGTCGTCGATGCCGTCCAGGTCATCTATAACATTTTCGACCAGAACCCGGAAGACGAGCTTTTCCCGGCCTGCCGGGAGCATGATGTGGCCGTCATCGCCCGGGTGCCGTTCGACGAAGGGACGCTGACGGGGACGTTGACGCTGGAGAGCCGCTGGCCGGAAGGCGACTGGCGCAACAGTTACTTCGTCCCGGAAAACCTGAGGGCCAGCGTAGCCCGTGCCGACGCCCTCAAACCCCTCGTCCCGACGGAAATGACGATGGCGGAGATGGCCCTTCGATTCATCCTGGCGGAGCCGACCGTCAGCACCATCATCCCGGGCATGCGCAAAATTCGCCACGTCGAGATGAACATCGCCACCAGCGATGCCGGCCCGCTCGCTCCCGACCTGATGGCCGCGCTCAAGCAACACCGCTGGGACCGCGAGCCGACGAAATGGTCCCAGTAACAAACCAGCGCGGTTGGATTTTACGAGCCGTGCAGCCGTCGCTAAACGCAGGCATGGGATGGGGACGTAGAAAAATCCTCCCCCATACCCCGACAGCCTGCCAACCGGAAAGGATGGCGCAACGTTACGAATGCAGGCACCGCTCCGCAGAACCATCCGGCTATTCTTGACCGGGCGTGTGCCGGCTCACCCATTCCCCGGCATAAACACGATCTCCCAACTCGGAATCGTCGTCGTTGGCCGCGTTGGCGGCTGCGTGAAACACAACGTCGGCTCCGGCTGAGTCCGGCGGCGTCCACAGCACGAACCACCGGGCGGTGTCGGCCCCGGCGAGGCGGGTCCCCGCCAGGGTATGCTGGGCATAGGCCACGGCGGTGGAATCCTCCCACACCACGGTGACCCGGTCATCGATGGGTTCGAACGAGCCGGCCTGCCGACCGTCTGCAAAGCGCGCCGAGACCTGGAAGCCGCCGCGCCGCACACCGGCCCGGGCGAGCCGAACCGTGACGCGATAGCGTTCACCCGGCACGTACGCCTCGGGTATGCCGCCCAGCGTCAAGGCTCCGCCCGGCGCGTTGAGGGGTTGGTCGAAATGACAACGGTGGCACGTCGGTTCGCCGAAGCCGCCGGTATGCGCAACCGGGGGCTGCTCCGGATACACGGCGGGAACCCTTTCCGCCGGTATGCGGAGCGAAAATGCGCTGATCCCCAGGAGACCGATCCCCAGGAAGAGGACCAGGCTTGCCCCCGTCCCGCGTCGTAACACCATCTTACGGAATCCGGGCACGGCCGATGGTGTTCGTGTCCGCCCCGAACCAGACGGTTCGCGTGGGTTCGTGGAAATACATGTGCCGAACCGTCCCGCCCCCACTCTTGATATCGGTGATGCTGAAGAACGCTTCGGTTTCGGGGTCGAAGCCGACGAATCGGTTGGGATCGGAGCCCGACTCGACGAACCAGATCCGGTCTTCGTCGTCGCTCGCCATGCCATAGGGTTGGGAGCCCTCGCCCCCCGGCATCGGCCATTCCTTAAACATATCGTCGGCCGGCGTGTAGCGCCCGAGCCGGCCTTGGGCGTAGTCTACGTACCAGACCGTGCCGTCCGACGTGACCTCGAGCCGCCGGGGCCGCGCCTCCTCCCTGGGTAGCGGAATCTCCCGGAGCGTCATCGTCTCCGGGTCCACCGTGGCGAGCTTATGCGTGCCGAAGAGCACGATCCAGGGCCGATCGTTCGCATCGATCTTGATGCCGTACGGGCGGGCACCGGACGTCGGCACCGGGATGAGATGCACCTGGGTGTCCGCCATCGTGAACTTACCGACGAAGTTGCCGCCCTGGACGGTGAACCAGATATCCCCGTGGCTGTCGAAGACCAGCGTGTGGGGATCCCGTGCGGCTTCGTCCGGCATGGGATACTTGGTGATCTTGCCGTCGGCCGGGTCGAGCTTGCCGATGTAGGCGGCCCGGTTCCCGGCGAACCAGACATGGCCGTCCTCGGCCACGATCAGGTTGTGCGGGCCGGCTCCTTCGCCGAGTTCGTAGCGCTTGAACGTCCCGTCTTCCGGGTTCAGATAGGCGGCATAATCGGCCCGCTGCCCGACGAACCAGACGCGTCCCTGGTTGTCCACATAGGGATCGCGAGGACGCGTCTCTTCCCACGGAACAGGCCATTCCGTGATCTCTACGGGATCTTTTTCCGGAAGGATGGCGGCAGCAGCCAGGAGCAGCAGCAGGAGAACAGGAAATGCGTATTTCATCGGTGGGCCTCCGAACAAAATGGGGAGAAACGGTATCTGTTTTTAGACGCGGGACCCCGTCACACATTCCGTCCATTGCGTAAACACATTTTTTTTAATCCCCTCACTAACCTTTTTGCCGGGGCCGGTCTCTATACAGGTAGAGAACAGCCTGCGTCATGTCGGGCAGGCCTCAAGTGGACGCAAGGGAGGAATGGCAAACGCAAAGGCAGAGACGCCGGACGAGGTGCTCGTCGTTGCGGCGATCCTCGGCGACTTCGATGCCTTCAATGAACTGACCCGGCGCTACCGGCCGGCGGTGGTACGCACTGCCCAGGTCTTCGTGGAGGAGGACGCCGCCGAGGACGTAGCCCAGGATGCCCTGCTGCTCGCCTTCAAGGCCCTCCCCTCGATCGAAGACCCGAGCAAGTTTGCCGCCTGGCTGATGGTCATCACACGCCACCGGGCACTACGCTGGAACCGACGGGAGCGCGAACGCCGAAAACGCCAGCGGCCCATCGACGCCGTACTGCTCGAACAGATGAGCGCGCTGACCGAGCCGCTTGCCTACCGGCGGGCTACTTCCGAAGCGCTGGCGCGCGCGCTGGCCGACGTGCCCGATGATTACGCCCTGGCGCTGCGCTTGCGGTACCTCGACGGGATGCCCCTGAAGCGTATCGCGGCTGTGCTCGACGCCCCGCTTTCGACCGTCAAATGGCGCGTCTTCCGAGGCAAACAGTTGTTACGCGAAGCCTTCCACCGTCTCAACACGCCACCCGTACCATGGAACGAGAACTAGCGAGACTCGCCAACGTACTGCGTCAGATCGCCCACGACGCCGGCTGGGTACTCCTGTGCCGAGAAGCCCCCGGGACCCTCCGGTTCAGCATAGCCCAGTACAACCGTATTCATGCGCGCCTCGGCGAGATAGCACCGGCGTTGACGACCCTGTTCGGTAGGCTGCCGGAAGAGGCCTCGGCCGGCCAGGTACGGATCGTCGCACGCGCCCTCGCCGCCTACCTCTACGAACAGACGCGCCACGAGCAAACGCAGCATGCCCGGCGCTGTATGCCGGAAGACTGGTTTGCCTTCTTCTGGCCGGGGCCTTGCGGCTCACTGAAGTTTGACCTTTGCTGAGAGGATACCCATGGAGCGCAAAAAAGAAATCACCAAGCTCGTCAACGTACTACGCCGGACGGCGCGGATGGCCCAGCAAGCGGGATGGACCGGCAACGACGACGATGCCGCCGCCTTCTCCGTCGAACAGTATAACCGCGTCCTGGCCCGGCTCAGCGACCTGGAGGAGGGCACCGCGTCGATCTTCGAACCCCTCTCCAGCGACGCATCGCTCTCGGTGGTGGCGCTGGCCTGCCGCCAGCTGGCTGCCTATTACGAAGACGACGTACGGTCCGGGCATGGCTGGGGCCGGGTCTACGGCGCGGCCTTCGACTCGGACTCTTTTAAGGACTTCTGGCGCCAATCGGCCCGCGACGTCGAGGACCTCGGCGAATTTATCCGAGAAAATATCGAGGCCTGGGCCCATCGCCGTACCCATCATTCACGCGACGACGACGCCGAAGAGGAGCAGGCCGACAAGGATCGGCAAGAAAACGGCTCGTCCTAAGCGCATTTCCTTTTACTCCGGGTATGTATACCGGGCTATCCGGGTGTATCACACGTACGCTCCCCGCGAAGCGAACTGCCTCGGCGGAACGTATACAGGCGGGTCGCGTTGTGTGGTTTTGCCCCGGGCCTGCTTCTCTCTCAACACATCCAAACCCTGCGCATTACCGACCGATACTACGCTGCAACTCATCCGTTTATTTAAGACGTAGTGCCTGGAATGCGTACCTGCCGTGTACTCGCAGCCACGGGGTTGGTCCTGCTCGCCCTGTCGTCGCTCGTCCTCCCACGCCGTGCCGAGGCCCAGGGCTGGGGCAGCGTCGCAGGAGAGGTGACCGAAGCGGGGACCCGGGACGTCCTGCCCGGCATCACCATCCTCGTTGACGGCACCAACTTCGGTACAGCGACTGATGCACGCGGACGCTACGACCTCCGCATCCCGGCGGGGCGGTATGCCCTGCGATTCTCCGCCATCGGCTTCGAAGCCTTCGTCGATTCGGTCGTGGTGCGTCGTGACGCGGCGACGACGCTGAACGTGGTGTTGAAGGCCGCCGTCGTGGAGATGGAGGGGGTCACCGTCGAAGAGTCGGCAACGCCGGCAGAGGCCGGGGTTCACGAGATGACGCCGGAACAGGTACGCAACATGCCGTCGCCGTTCAAAGGCTTTCAGGCGCTCAAGGTGCTTCCGGGCGTAGCGAGCAACAACGAGCTATCGAACCAGTATTCGGTGCGCGGCGGCGGTTTCAACGAGAACCTGATTTTTATCAACGGCTTTGAGATTTACATGCCGTTTCGGCCCCGGCAGGGCGAGCAGGAAGGGCTCGGCCTGTTCAACCCCGAACTGGCCGAGCGGATCACGCTGTACACCGGCGGCTTCCCGGCCCGCTACGGCGGCAAACTCTCCTCTGCGCTCGACATCCAGTACGGCCGCCCTGAAGGAGAACCGCTGCACGGCGCTGCCTACGTCTCGCTGCTCGATGCCGGAGCGACGGCCAGCGCCTCCGCCCTCGACGGCCGCCTGGGATGGCGCTTCGGCGTGCGCAAAGCCCAGGCCCGCCGCTTCTTCAGCACGCAGGAACTCAAGGGCACCTATCAGCCCGACTACGTCGACCTCCAGGCCCTGCTTGCGTACCGCCTCGCACCGGGCCACGAGGTCGAATTCCTGGGGCTCTGGGCCGACCATATCTTCCGCCTCGACCCGCGTGGGCGCAAAACGTTCTTCGGCGTCGTCAGCACGGATCCGAACATACCGTCCGCCCTCCAATCCGTCTGGATCTCGTACGATGACCGGAGTGGGGAGACCGACGGCTACACGACCGGCTTTGCGGGCCTGAAGCTCAAAACGCGCCTTACGCCGCGCCTGCGCGCCGAGCATGACGTGGCGTACTTCAAGACCGAAGAGACCGAGCGCTTCGACCTGATCGGGCAGACGGTGATCTATGACGTCGACCCGGGGAGCGACCCGGATTCGCAGGAGGGCAAGTTCCCGCGCGGCAACGCCCTGCAAGAAGAGTTCGCCGACAACCTCGTCGGGGTGACGACGTGGACCGGGCAGGGGCGCTACCTGTTGAGCTTACAGCGCCACGCCGCCGAAGCCGGATGGTACGTCCGGCAACTCACGTTCGAAGATCGGTTGCAAGAAAGCTCCGCGGTGCAGGGCCGCAGCCCGGACGGAGACATCGTACGGCTCATCGCCAACAGCCTGCAAGACAGCGTCTCGTTCAACGAGCAGCAAGCAGGCTTTTACCTGCAAGACGCCGTCGACCTGCTGCCCGAACGAGACCGCTTCGTGTTCACGGCCGGCATCCGCTCGGACTACTTCTCGTTCAACGAGGTGTGGACCGTTTCGCCCCGGCTCTCGGCGCGGCTGCAAGCGACGGATCGCCTCACCCTGACGGGCGCGTGGGGGCTGTATTACCAGGCGCCTACCTATCGCGAGTTGCGCGGTGCGCCCGAACCGGGCACCTCCATCCTCGGCGCCCTCAACCGCGACCTGCAACCCCAGCGGTCGGTGCAATACGTCGCCGGGGCCGAACTCTTCCTGCCGCGCCGCCGCCTCTACCTGCGCGGCGAAGTGTACTGGAAAGAACTGACCCACCTCATCTCGTACACGCTCGAAAACGTGCGCGTCGAGTATTCGGGCGAGAACGATGCGGAAGGGCGCGTCTACGGCATCGACCTGCAAGCACGCGGCGAACTCGTCCCCGGCCTTGAAAGCTGGGTCAATTACAGCTACATGGTGGCGCGCGAGGAATTCCTCCCGTCCTTCCGCACGGACAACAACACGGGCCTCGTACCCCGCCCGACCGACCAGCGGCATACTTTTTCGCTCTTCGTCCAGGACTACATCCCGACCGACCCGACGTGGAAGCTGCACTTGCAGGCGCTCTTCGGCAGCGGCCTGCCCTACACCCCGCCCGTTCCCGGCGACCGCATCGGCACCCTCGTCATCCAGGAGCCCGGCGACCGCTTCTCGGCCCGCTATCCCGAGTTTCGGCGGGTCGACTTCGGTGTAACGAAGTACATTACCGTCCTGGAGAACCTGCTCAACGAGAATCCGCTGCGCCTGGAATTGACGGCGGAGTTGCTCAACGTCTTCGACATGACCAATACGGTGGCCTACGCATGGATCCCTGACGCACACGGGGTCTGGCAACGCGTCCCGACCCGCCTGACGCCGCGCACGTTCAACGTCCGGCTACGCGCTACCTTCTAATCATACCCCCATGAAATGCCCGCTGGCGTTCCTCTGCCTCCTCGGCCTCATCCTCGCTGCGTGCGACGCGATGGTGCCCGAGGCACCGTTGCCGGAAACAACCGCAACGGCTTCGACCGTCCCGGGCACGAACAAGGGACAAGGATCCGACCGCGAAAACCAGTGGGCGTTCCCGTACGAGATTGAAAAAAGCCGCATCGTCTTCGGTACGCTGGATCTGACGAACGGCTACTGGAGCTTTCATAAGATCAACGCGGACGGCTCCGGCCTGCAACCCTTTGACTTTGACAGAGTCAATCCTGACGATCCCGAGTTTCCCGACATCGTCTTCCATGCTTTCCGGTGGAGCCCGGACGGGCGGCAACTCGTCTACCGGGGCAGCAACACCAACACCGACAACTGGTACCTCGTCTTGATCGATTCAACCGGCACCGGGCGGCGGCGGCTCACCGACCTCGGCGGCTTCGTAGACGACCCCAGTTGGAGCCCGAAGGGAGACCGCATCCTCTACGGCCAGGGCGGGATCTTCGGAGGCCAGCTCGGCGTCATCGTCCAGACGTCCATCGTCGATACGCTCGGCAACAGCTTCGACTTTTTCGTCTCTGAGGAGAGCCTGGTCTTTGAGGGCGACTCGCTCTTCTTCTCCTTGTTCGACGAGGGCGGCGGCGGCCTCTACGACGCCGAATGGGCCCCGGGCGGCGACCATCTCTACATGACCGGCACCCTCGGCAAACGCCGCGACGCGGGCGACGTCTCCGCCAGCGACGTTGAAATCTTCAAGGTGGAGGTCGCTACCGGCCGGGTCGTCGAACGGATTACCCACAACGACATCGACGAGACGGGCTTCATCCTCTCACCGGACGGCCAGCGCGCGCTCCTTCGACGCCGGGAAGGCTCCAACTTCTACACGTACCTTTTGAACCTGGGGGACGGCGTCCTCGTCGGACCTGTTATCTACGACGCCGTTGAAAATCCCCCCCGGTGGGCTGCCGACAGCCGGCACGTCCTCTACGAGCAACACAGCGGCGTCTATCTCTTTGACGTCACCGCCCCCGAGACGGATCGCCGCATCACCGACGGCTATTTCGCCGATATCTTCATGGGCGACAACCTCAACACCGGCATCGAACGCCCTCACTGAACCGTCCTTTCGCTCAATCCTCCACCCGGCTCAGGTGATGCGCCAGACGCGTAGGTTCCGGAATCTTGTAGCGGGGCGCGCAGGCCAGCGTCAGCGTCACCGCTTCCTCCAGCGTGATCCGGTGGCCGATGCTGACGTAGACCGGCTTGACGCCCTCCCGCGTGCGCAGCGCTGCGCCGACGGATTCCCCCTGATGCCTCAACGGCATCCGGCTGCCTTTTTCGCCGCCGAGGTTTCGATACCGGCCCGTCAACAGACGCTTGGCTACCCCGAAGGCCGGGCGCTCCAGCAAGACGCCGAGGTGACAGGCCAGCCCGAAGCGCCGTGGATGGGCCAGGCCCTGGCTGTCGGTCATCAGCACGTCGGGCCAGGTGTGGAGGCGTTCGAGTGCAGGGAGGATGACCGGGATCTCACGGAAAGAAAGCAAGCCCGGCACGTAGGGAAAGGGCACGTCGGCCCGCCAGACGGCCTGATCGACGACGGCCAGGTCAGGCAGGCGCAGGACGACGATGGCTGCCTGTGCCCGATCCTCCCGGATGCTTACATCAATCCCGGCGATGGTTTCAGCGGGCCGCGGCAGGGGCACGGCGCGTACGGACGCCGACAGGTCGCGCTGAATGGTGACGGCTTGCTTCGGAGAAACGGCCCAGGGGTGGGCGTGGTAAACGTCGATTTGCATGGAAACTTGCCCGGGGGCTGTGTCTTTGAACGTTCTGTCTCTAAACGCCCTGTCTTTGAAAGACGCACGGTGTACGATATCGGGGCGCTTTAACGATCTTCCGCCTGCCCGGGATCGCCAACACTGGCTCATCCTCTTGTTCGTCATGATGAAGTTCCCGTCCCTTTCCGCAATCTTCACGGCCTCGATCTTCACCACCTTGATCTTCGTCGTCCTCGTCGGCGCAGCGGGCCTTCCCCGCACCGCCCTGGCCCAGGATCCGGATGGGGCAATGCCGGTCGTACGCAAGTCAACCGGAAAAGCCGTGGCGTTGAGCTTGCTCGTGCCGGGCCTGGGGCATCGGTACGTCCACGACGGCCATTGGCGCGGCGCGGCCTCGGTCTTCGGCCTGGCCGATGTGAGCTTCTGGCTGGGCCTCCTCGGTGCCGACTGGCGCCATGGTCAGGTGGTAGAGAGCTATCGCACCCTGGCGATCAGCCGCGCCGAGGCCGACCTCGACGGCAAAGACCGCCGCTTCTTCCTCAACCTGGGCCTTTTCCGTTCCTCGGATGCGTTCCGAGAGATGCAGCTGCGGAACCGGGCCTGGGATCAGGTGGATTACGTCAGCGACCCGGCCTTCGAGTGGGATTGGGCCTCGGAAACCGATTTTCAGGACTACCGCGCGTTGCGCGACGACGCCGATGGGTGGAGCCGCCGCCGGACGCTCTTTATCTCGATGCTCATTGCCAACCGTTTCCTCGCCGCGCTCACGGCGCTCCGCGCCGCCCGTCGCGTCAATCATGCCGAGGCCGACGTGTCGGTCTCGCTGGCTCCGTCACCTTACGATGCCAGCACACCCCTGGTTCGCCTGCGCATGCAGTGGTAAAGCGTCCCGGCAAGTTCCTAATCCGTATCAGGGCAACTGCCGCACGAATGCCTCCACGGGCTTGCGATATCCCTTCGGTACCTCGGCGGGATAGCCGTACCAGAACAAGCCCACCAGTTGTTCTTCGGCGGCGTCTATGCCGAGCTGTTCGTTGAAGCGCGGGTGCCGCGTCACCTCGCCGGTACCCCATTTCATGCCGATCCCTTCGCTCCACAGGTAGAGTTGTACATTCTGGACGGCGCAGCAACAGGCCGCATAGTTTTCTTGCGTGATGAGCGGCGTAGCGCCCACGCAGGCGGTGACGACAAGCCAGCCCGGCATGGAACGCCAGCGCTCCAACTTCTTGCAGCCGGCTTCGGGGCCACGCTCTTCGGCGACGAGTTCCGCGTTCAGCACGGCGATAGCCTCCGCCGTCTCGGGTCCGAGCAGATAGAACCGCCACGGCTCCGTCAGCCGATGGTTGGGCGCCCACCGCGCCAGGTCGAGGGCAGTCAGCATGAAGGCCGGCGGCGGCGGTTCCGGTTTGAAGAGGTGAACCGTACGGCGCGTACGCATCAATGCAGCGACGGACGCAGGCGTAGGAGGATGCCCGGCGCCGTGCGGCACAGAGCGGGAGACATCAGATTCAGGCACAGCGCTCCGAGAGAACGAATGAAAGACGGTCGGCGATCAGGGATGTACGTCTCAATCCGGTGTAAGATCGATTTTCAATGAATCGAGATCCCGCCTGTCCCTGCTGCGTTGAAGGCTTGACAGGCGGAGGTCTGTGACGATATATTGTGGGTCCCTTTTCAAATACGGCCGGGTCCTTAGCTCAGTTGGTTAGAGCGCTACGTTGACATCGTAGAGGTCGATGGTTCGAATCCATTAGGACCCACCCAAGCTTTGCATAAACCTTTGTTTTACAAGATTTGCGAAGAGATAGGTAAAACAAAGTCGCATTTTCGGGGGCGGTATTCTTTCCAGGGCACCGCCCCTTTGCTTTTAATAGTACCGGGGCGGAAAATACCTGGACGCCCAGGTTTGTAGCCACATAGAGATTACGCCCGGGATCGAACACCAACACCGTGTCATGATGCGTAAAGGGGCGTATCGCTGAGGACCGCATCCTCTACTTCGCGCCGCAGGTCCTCCTTCTCGCAGACATGGTCCAGAAAGGCGGCACGTTCTTCCAGGGGCCGCGCCAGGGCTTCGTGGAGAAGCACTTTGATACGGCTCCAATCCGATGGCGTCATCGCGGACAGTTCAGGTTGTGCCGCCGCAGTCCGCCGTCACAGGCGGTGGATCGGCATGATGAATGGTGGACAGGGATGCTTTGTCGGTTTCAACCAGGGGGTGGCATGATGACCATCCCTCGGCTCATGGTGTGGCCCCCTGGAAAATAAGCATTTCGTACACCAATGATTACAGCACAACGAGGACGCACCCATACCCCTTTGCCTCTTAGTTTTATTACCTTTGCGATATCGCCCTGTCCCACGCACCACCGGAAACGATGGCACCGCACCAAACCCTGACCCGTCGCACCTTCTTGAAGACGACAGGCATGGCAGCCGCCGGCCTCCCCGTCCTCACGGCTCACAGCTATCGTCGCCTCGGAGGCGCCAACGAACGATTCAACGTCGGCATCATCGGCTGCGGCGGCATCGCGCAATCTCACCTGGACGCCCTGCTGCGTATGCCGGACATGGTGGAGATCGTCGCCGTCTGCGACGTGTTCGAGACGCGTGCCCGGCACTTTCAGGACGTGATCTGGAAAGCCGGCGGCCGCCCCGAACTTGCCTCCGACTACCGCACGCTGCTCGACCGGGGCGACCTCGACTACGTCGTCCTCGCTACCCCCGAGCACTGGCATGCCCAGCAAACACTCGATGCGCTCGACGCCGGCCTACACGTCTACTGCGAAAAGCCGATGACGCACACGGTGGCGGAAGCCCTCGCCGTGGTAGCCAGGACCCAAGAGACCGGCCGCAAGCTCCAGGTGGGCGTGCAGGGCATGAGCGACGACAGCTACGCCAGCGCCCACGAAGCGATCCGGGCCGGCAAGCTCGGCCCCGTCCTCGAAGCCCAGGTCGACTACGTGCGACGCTACACGGACCGGGGTCCCTGGCGCTCCGGTGTTGCTCCGGATCTCCCCAGGCCGCCGGACCTCGACTGGGAACGCTGGCTGGGGCCGGCAACGAAGCGGCCCTGGAGCGCCCCGCGTTATTTCGAATGGCGCAACTACCGGGACTATTCCGGCGGCATCGCGACCGACCTGTTCATCCATCGCCTCACCCGGATCCTCAAAGCCTGCGGGCTCGGATTGCCGACGCGGGTGGTCGGCATGGGCGGCATCTATCTGTGGGACGACGGCCGTGAACTGCCGGATAATTTTGAGGTGCTTGCCGAATACCCCGCCGTTGCCGGCGTCACACCCGGGATGACGGTGCATATCCTGGGTACGATGGGCAACCAGCGCGGCAACGACCATGTGATCCGGGGGCACGACGCCAGCCTCGTCTTTACGCGCGAAGGCTGGGAGATCGTCTCCCAGGAATCTGGCGAAGTGATCGAAAAACACGAAAAAACGGGCGGCGAAGACATCTTCCTGCACCACCAGAACCTGCACGACGCCATCCGCGACCAGGCGCCGCTGCGCTGCGACGCCGACCTCGGGCTCTACGGCGTCGCCGCGGTCTCCGGCGCCGTGGATTCCTGGTTCGAGAAGAAGATGCTCACCTGGGATGCCCGCCGCAACCGATGGATGTGATGTTCGCTCCGCCGTAGGACACAGTCTGTAGCCCCAGCGCCGGCATGCCCCGCTACGGACGAGCGCGGGCGACGGCCTTTGCCAGTACCTCCGCAATGACGACCGGGGCTCCGCCGCGCCGTTTGCTCTCGTCGGCGGCTTCCATGAAGGTGTAGATTTCTAGCGTCTCCTCGGGGCTGACCGGCGCCACGCCGGTCTTAAAGAACCGGACGATCTCGACGACGAGGGGCCGATAACCCTCGAAGGGACCTACCGGCGCGATGCCGTCCGAGCCGAAGGCCGTGCCGCCGTATCCGTGCGCTCCGTCCCGAATCCCGCGAACCGTTCCGATGCGGCCCTCGGCCCAGCGCCCTACCACCACGTCCGTTCCCTCGGTGTGAAACCGCTGCACAGTCTCGCAGCCGGGTCCCATGACCGTGAACAACGTCTCGACCGCGTGGATGCCGTACCAGTACAAGTCGGGGTGCGTCGGCTCCAACGGCGCCGGGCTGTAGGTATCGGCCCCCAGCACTGTGCCGATGGCGCCCTGCCGGACGGCCTGGGCTGTGGCCATGAACCGCAAGGACGACGCCGAAAACACCGGCACTCCTTCCCGTTTCGATGCATCGAAAATCTTTACAGCGTCCACCAGGGAGCCTGCCACGGGCTTGTCGATAAAGAGGGGTTTGCCCGCCTCGATCACCTGCAAGGCCTGTTCGAGATGAGGCCGGCCGTCGTTCGTCAAGAGCAGCACCACGTCCACCTGCGCAAGCAATGCGTCGATGGAATCGACGATCTCGACCCCCATCGCCTGCATCGCTTCGGTGTATTGCGGGATGCGGCGTACGCTGGATTCGATATCCATGCTGCCCTGGGGATAGGCCGCCACCACGCGAAAGCCCGCCACATCCGGGGCGGCCTCTGCATCGTTGAGCACCTCTGTAAACGCTGTGCTATGCGACGTATCCAGGCCGATGATGCCAACCCGTACGGCCTGCCCGGCAACGGATGTGGCAAAGAGCAGAGGAACGAGCAACACTACGGCCGGCATAGCAGAGTAGGGTAGATCGGGCATGAGATAGATCCTCCTGGAGAATGCGATGTTGCTGCCTGACAAGCAGTACGCCCCCGGAAAGCCGGAGGTCCGGCAAGCGAGCGGATCGCCCCTTCCAACACCGGAAAGGGCGGGCCTCTCCCGAGAGAGACCCGCCCTGATCCTGAGGGGGCTTTACCGTATTTCGTTCGTTAGTTGGGGATGGGGATGGTGTCGACACGACGGAACTGATCCGCACCCCCCTTCTTCGTCGTCTGTCCCGTGGCCCCCAGGCCCACCGACGTCAACCGACTCGACGCAATCCCCTGCTGCACGTAGTACTCCTCCACCGCGCGCGCCCGATCCTCCGACAACCGCTGCACGTTCCGC
>Ga0302046_10001604_pt1 | contig 21193 bp, 20 predicted proteins | sample RVTome_11_FD_200261 | JGI IMG/M metagenome (GOLD analysis project Ga0302046, IMG submission 200261) | Soil microbial communities from uranium-contaminated site in the Upper Colorado River Basin, Wyoming, United States - RVT147D111 (version 2) ...
AGCAGCGGCAAACCGAACAGCACCACACCAATACCCCCGAGCGCAAGTGATTCCTGCCAAAGCTTCCGCCATCTGGCGCCGTTGATGAACACGCCCAGTATGATCTCCATGTAGCAGCCAAACGGATTCCGGAGCGACAGCGCCTGTTAGCGCATCTGGCGTCGAAGCTCTGACTGCCTCATTGCCCCCACGTTTCGTTCCGTTGCCGGCGAGCGGACAACCGCAGGTCATCTGAAATAGGCATCGCTGACATAGCGTCGCAGCATTCGGTGACTGTTGAACTGAGAGGCATTCTTGCTGATCGCGCCTTTCATGACGGCTATCCATCGGACGCGATCCTCATAGTAGAGCGGCAGCACGTCTTCGCGGAGACGCCGGTAGAGCGAAGCAGCCGCCGCCGCGTCGCTACCGTCCACAGAATCGATTGGCCAGCCAGTCACACCCGGCACACAACCCTCGATCCACCAGCCGTCGAGAACGCTCAAGCTCGGCACGCCGTTGAAGCTCGCCTTCATGCCGCTCGTGCCCGAGGCCTCGAGCGGCGGGCGCGGCGTGTTGAGCCAGAGATCCACGCCCGCGACCAGCGCTTGGGCAGCCGCCATGTCGTAGCCCGCGATGAACGCCACCGGAATCTGGTCGGCGAACTCGACCGCATGCGCGTGCAAACGCTTTATCAGTGCTTTGCCGTCGTGATCCCGTGGGTGTGCCTTACCCGCGAGCACGATTTGGAGCGGCCGCTGCTTGGTCAACTCGCGCAGCGCGAACAGGTCGGAGAACAGAAGATCAGGACGTTTGTACGCCGTCATGCGCCGTGCGAAACCGATCGTCATGCGATCGGGATCGAGCTCGACGCGCGTGCGTTGCCGCACGAGGTCGATCAGCTGCTGCTTGGCCTCCACGTGCGCCTGCCAAATCGCCTCATCCGCGATTTGATCCGCGCGCACGAGCAGTTCGGGCTCATGACACCAGCCCGGCAGGTGCTCATTGTAGAGCCGCGAGAAGCTCTTCGCCGTCCAGGTGTAGGGATGAACGCCATTGGTGACGGCATGCACGCGATAACCTGGGAACATCGTTCGCGACACCTCAGCGTGCTTCTTCGCGACGCCGTTGACGTAGTCGCTGAGATTGAGCGCAAGCCGCGTCATGTTGAGCCGATCGCGGCCGCCGAAGCGCTTGAGCTCCTCGAGCTTCGGGCCATCCCCGAGAACCCGGGCGACGAGATCGTAGGAGAATTGGTCGTGCCCCGCTTCCACGGGCGTGTGCGTCGTGAAGTTGCACTCCGCGCGGACGCCAGCGAGATCGAACGGAGCGCCGTCGGGGCCGATGTCGTCGGCGGAATAGGCCGCACGTTGCGCAAGCTCGAGCGCGAGCAGCGCCGCGTGCCCTTCGTTCAGGTGATACTGGCGGATCCTGAATCCCAATGCGTACAGCATGCGTACGCCCCCAATGCCGAGGATGGCTTCCTGTTTCAGCCGGTATGCCTCGTCACCGCCGTATAAGTAATGAGTGAGCTGGCGGTCTTCGGAACCGTTCTCATCGATATCGGTATCGAGCAGCAAGACGGGTATGACCCCGTTCTGGTGACCCTTGAGCTCGTAGAGCCACGCCCGTATCCACACACGGCGGCCTTCGAGATGCACGACGACCATCGCGTCGCTCGGCGAAGCGTGCTGCTCGGGCGCCCAGGGATCAGGGCCTTCCCGCTGCGTGCCGTCATCGGCCAATGTCTGCTGGAGGTAGCCCGCCCGGCTGACCAAGGTGACTGCGACCATGGGCAACTCGAGGTCCGCGGCCGATCGCAACGTGTCCCCGGCGAGCATGCCGAGCCCTCCCGCATAGGTGGGAATGTCGCTGCGCAAGGCGATTTCCATCGAAAAATAGGCGACGCGGGATTGGCGCGTATAAGTATCTGCGGTATCGACCATTACTCGGCCCCCTGACGCGTTGCGGTCGTCGCGGCGATCGGCAGCGCGGCTCGCAAGTTCTTGAGATCCGTCTGATCCAGGGTCTCCTGCGCGAGCAGCTGCTCGGCCCCAGCATCGAGCAGCGCACGGTGATGCTTCAGAAGACCGAAAGCGCGATCGAATGCCGCGTTGACGATCGCTCGAATAGCCTCGTCGATCGACCGAGTCGTCGCCTCGCTGAGCTGATGCGATTCGCCCGCGGGTCGCACGCCGAGGAACGTTTGGCGCTCCGTTTCATAGGTGGCGTGACCCAGGCGCTCGTCCATGCCGTAACGCGTGATCATGCTGCGGGCAATGTCGGTGGCTTTCGCGAGGTCGTCTGCCGCACCGGTCGACAGATGGCCGAACACCAAATGCTCGGCCGCACGGCCACCCAGTAGCACCGTGAGCTTGTTCTCGAGCTCTTCACGCGTCATCAGGAAGCGATCTTCGGTCGGACGCTGAATGGTATAGCCGAGCGAGCCGATGCCGCGCGGTATGATCGAAACCTTGTGCACGGGATCGACACCGGGCACGAGCATCGCGACGAGCGCGTGGCCGATCTCATGATGCGCGACGATGCGCCGCTCCCGCTCGTTGAGCAGACGATTGCGTTTCTCGAGTCCGGCCACTATTCGCTCGACAGCCTCGGTGAAGTCCGACAGCGCGACGGCCTCGGCGCCGCGGCGCGTCGCAAGCAACGCCGCTTCATTGACGAGGTTCGCGAGATCGGCGCCGGAGAATCCCGGCGTGAGCTCGGCGATTTGCTGCGTGTCGAGGTCTTCCTCCAGGCGGATCTTCTTCAAGTGCACGCCGAGGATCTGGATTCGGCCGAGCTTGTCTGGCCGGTCGACGAGCACCTGGCGATCGAAGCGCCCTGCCCGGAGCAACGCAGGATCGAGAATCTCCGGTCGATTTGTCGCGGAGAGCAGGATCAGGCCCGTGCTCGGGTCGAATCCGTCGAGCTCCGAAAGGAGCTGGTTCAGTGTCTGCTCCTTCTCATCGTGTCCTCCCATGGGATTCATGCCGCGCATGCGCCCCAGAGCGTCTAGCTCGTCGATGAAGATGATCGCAGGCGCCTTCTGCCGCGCCTGCTCGAAGAGATCGCGAACCCGAGCCGCACCGACCCCGACAAACATCTCAACGAACTCCGAGCCGCTGATCGAGAAGAACGGCACACCGGCTTCGCCGGCAACGGCGCGCGCGAGCAAGGTCTTGCCCGTGCCGGGGGGGCCAACGAGGAGCACGCCTTTCGGGGCCCGCGCACCGAGCTTGCCGTAGCGGTGCGGATCTTTGAGGAACTCGACGATTTCCTGCAGCTCGACCTTCGCCTCATCGACTCCGGCCACGTCGTCAAAGGTCACCTTCGTGTCCTTTTCCATGTAGACCTTGGCCTTGCTCTTGCCGATCGCCATCATTCCGCCCATGCCCTGCTTCTCGGCGAACTTAGGCAAGAGATACATCCAGACCGCGAGGAAAACGAGCGCCGGCAGCACCCATGAGAGGATCTGCCGGAAAAAGGTGTTTTCGATCACGCCTCGAAACTCGACGTCGTACTGCTCCAGCTCGCGCGCGATATCGACGTCGACGCGCGGCGTGGTGAACTGATGCGGCCCCTCTTCAGGGGCGTCACGGTAGGTTCCGCGTAGCGTGCTATTCAGAATCTCGACGTCCTGGATCCGGCCCGCCTCCAGCGCCCGCTGAAATTGGCTGTATGGGATCTCTTCGACGTGCTGCGAGGCCACCCAGATGTCACGCAGCCACATCACCGCGAGAATCGCCAAGATGAAGTACCAGATGCTGATCTGAGTGTGCCGTTCCATCACATCCTCTCGACGGCGGCCGCCACGGCATCGGATACGTCGATCTCATTCGATTCGTGGGCGATAGTGTTGGTCGTCACGACTCGCTCCGCCCCGGCAGATCGCAACGCTCGATGCGCATCATCGGCGAACACGGCGTGAACCCCAACGCAGATCGGTGCCGGCAGATCCGTGCGCTTCAAGTGGCGGACGGTTTCGATCATCGTGCGCGCCGTGGAGATGATGTCATCGACCAACACCGGTTGACGATTACGCCAGCACTCGACGTCCGGCACGGAAACCTCGACGTCTCGATCGCCGCGGCGCGTTTTCTCGAGCACGACATACGGCGCCGAGGCACGGCGCGCCACGTCGGCGACCCATTGCTCGCTCTCGGAGTCCGGGCCGACGACGAGCGGCTGCTCGATCTCCGCCTGAATCCATTCGGCCATGAGCGGCGCCGCATGAATCACTTGCGCCGGAACGGAATAGAGTTCGGCGAGCGCCTCGTAACGATGTAGATGGGGATCGATCGTGACGAGCGCATCGATGCCTCCCGACAGGAGCTTCGCGAAGGAGCGCGACGCTACGGCTTCACCCGGATTGAAGCGCGTGTCCTGGCGCATATGCGCAAGATAGGGAGCTACCAGGATGACGCGGTGTGCGCGCAGCTCATGCGCCAAATCCACAATGAACAGCAACGGTAGCACTTTCGGATTGGGGCGATCCAGGGTCGCAACCACGATGACGTCGCGGCCTTGGCACAGGGTCGCGAGTCGCACGTAAGTCTCTTCATCTGGAAACTGACGCATCGTCAGCGACGCGATGTCCGCGCCCAACGCTTCCGCGAGTCGGCGCCCGATGGATTCGTTGCCCGGGTAGATGACCATGAGCGGTCTCATCTGGGACCTTCGATCACGGGACGGCTCCAATGGAGATCACGTCCTGTTGAGCCGTGAGGTAGTGCAGCGCGTAGGCAAGCTCGCCGGGTGTCTCCGCGTGCACGGTGTAAAGCGGCTCCCCCGCGGCGACGTCCTGGCCGAGACGAACAGCGAGCTGGATGCCTGCAGCTGATGCGGCCGGCGCTCCAGCAAGCTTCGCCACTCGGGCCAGACGCCGATTGTCGATGCGCGCGACTTGGCCGTCGCGCGGGGACCGAATGAAGTGGCGATGCTTCGCCGAGGGCGGCTCACGCAGACCGCCCTGGGCGCGACAGATGGCCTCGAATTTGCGCCACGCCTGGCCCGAGTCGACGATCTCGATCGCCTTCGCCTGGCCTTGGCCGCGCGCGCATACGCCGGCGATTTCTAGGAGGCGCCCGGCGAGCAGCGTGGCGCGATCGCGAAGGTCCGGCGGCGCGGCTCCATCACACTGCAATACGGCCAGCACGTCGCGCGCCTCGAGCGCGGGCCCGATACCGCGTCCCACGGGCTCATGCCCATCCGTGACCTCGACCGCAACCTCGAGCCCGAGCCGCGCCCCGACCGTGCGAAGCTGAGTGCCGAGCGCATCGGCCGCATCGCGGCTGCGGACTTTCGCGGTCTCGCCGACAGGCATATCGATGACAACGTGCGTCGCGCCCGCGGCAAGCTTTTTCGAGAGGACCGACGCGATGAGCTGCGCATCGCTGTCGACGTCGAGAGCGCGCTCGACGCGAATGAGCACGTCGTCGGCCGGGCTCAGATCCACGGCGCCGCCCCAAACGATGCAGCCGCCTTCTTGCTCGACGACGCGGCGCATCGCCGCGAGTTCCAAAGCGACGGGCGCGAGCGTCTCCATCGTGTCCGCGGTCCCCGCCGGCGACGTGATTGCCCGCGACGATGTCTTGGGGATGACGACACCGCACGCGGCGGCGATGGCGACGACGATTGGCGTCGTCCGATTCCCCGGCAAGCCGCCGACGCAGTGCTTGTCCATGACACGCGGGTAGTTCCACCTCAGACGCTCACCCGCCTCGACCATGGCCTGAGTCAGGCTCACGATCTCGTCGAGGTCTAAGCGCACGAGCGTGCAGGCCGAGATGAAGGCGCTGAGCTGCACGTCGGTATATCGATTCACGGCGATGTCTTTGACGATACCCTGAAACTGCTCGGGACCGAGCCGCTGCCCATAGAGTTTCGCGCGAACGTCGCGGAACGATTCGATGGGCTCCGGGTGCGAGATCATTGCGAGTTCACCCTCGTGGGCTTCGAGCCGCCGCCATGCGATCTCGGAAACGCCAATGTCGCCGTCCTTGACGAGATCGCCCGCGACGACGTTCAGCGTCGCGACGATCCCGGCGCTCGATGTCGCGACGCGGACACGCGATTGCGACGCAAAACCTTCGGAACGGCAGACTGCGCAGTCGGAGCGCATATAGACGACGGGCTCTTGGTACGTATCGATGCCCAGGCGACGAACGCGCAGCACGTGCGGCGCACCTGCAACCGCTGATGAAGAGGCTTTGACCGTGGGGCTCATTGCGCCCAAGCCCTGTCGAGCACGACCGTCTCGCCATCTTTCGGGATCTCGCTCTTCCAGCCGAGCCCCTCCCGCAAGTGCCCTTGCAGGGCACTCGAAGCTTTAGGCTCGCCGTGGGTGATGAAGACGTACGACGGCGCCCGACCCAAAGGCGCAAGCCACTCTATGAGCTCTTGATAGTCGGCGTGCGCCGAGAGACCGGAGATTTGCTCGATCTGTGCGCGAATGAGGACCTGCTCGCCGTGAATCTTGATGTGTCCAGCGCCCTGCAACAGCGCCTCACCGCGCGTCCCCGCTGCTTGATAGCCGGCAAAGAGAACGGTATTGCGTGGGTCTCCGCCAAAGGCCTTCAGGTGATGCAGAATCCGGCCGCCCGTCGCCATGCCGCTCGCCGAGATAATGATCATCGGGCCGCGCCGATGGTTGAGGGCCTTTGAGTCCTCGGCGCTGTTGACGTAAGTGGCGACATCGCACATCGACCGACACTGCTCGGGAGTGAGCCGGTGCTCGTCCTGATGGGCGCAAAAGATCTCGGTGGCATTGATCGCCATGGGGCTATTCAGATAGACAGGCACGCCGCGCGGGATTCGCCCGGCTGCGCGCAGTCGGTCCAATAGGTGCAGCAGCGTCTGCGCGCGCCCCACGGCAAAGGATGGAATTAAGATCACACCGCTGCGATCAATGGTGGCCTTAATGATCTCAGCGAGGCGATCCGCCGGATGGGTTACCGGATGCCGGCGGTCGCCGTACGTCGACTCGACGATGAGATAGTCGGCCTGCTCGAGCGGACGCGGCGCCTGCATCACGGGATCGGTTTGCCGGCCGACATCGCCGCTGAAGACGATGCGGTCGCCTCCGACGCCGATCTCGACGCTGGATGCGCCCAGAATGTGGCCGACGGAGCGAAAGCGAACGGTCGCTTCCCCGCCCACCGGCACGGTTTGATCGAAGTCGACCGGCTTCAACACGCCTAAGCTTCGCTCGGCGTCCGCGTGCGTATAAAGGGGCAGCGCAGGATGATGCTTCGAGAACCCCTTGCGATTCGCGAACTCCGCGTCCTCTTCCTGTAAATGACCCGAATCGGGCAGGAGAATCCCACACAACGCGCGAGTCCCGCGCGTGCAGCAGACCGGTCCCTTGAATCCGCGTTTTTCGAGCAGCGGAAGATAGCTGCTGTGGTCCAAATGAGCGTGCGTCAACACAACGGCCGCGAGCCGCGAGACATCGACCGGAAGTGTTCGCCAGTTGCGCTCGCGTAGCCGCTTCAGTCCTTGAAACAGCCCACAATCGACCAGTATTTGCGTGCCGTCAGCTTCCACCAGGTACTTTGATCCCGTGACCGTTCCAGCGGCCCCAAGAAACGTAATTCGGACCCCATTTCCCATGACCCACTAACGCGCACGCTGTGCCGCTGCGGATCCCCAGAACCTCGGGATGAAGGCCGGCGTGCTCGCCGCGTAGACGCGATAACGCTCTCCGAATTCCGTTTCCATGAGGGCTTCTTCATTGCGGGCCAAGCGCACATACACGTACAGCAAAATCGGAAACATCACGAGCGTGAGCAAAGTCGGCCACTGCAGCAGAAAGCCGAACATGATCACGATGAAGGCCGCATACTGCGGGTGCCGAACGCGCGCGTAGATACCATCGGTCGCAAGCTCAGGTTTGAGCTGCGCCGCATGCAGCACACGCCACGCAGCCGCGAGCATGATGATTCCACCGAAGATCAGCACGTTGCTCAAAATATGCAGCGGATCGAAATGCGGGTTCATCTGCCATCCGAGCAAGGTATGCCACAGATGCCCGCTGTCGTGGCTGAAGATGTCCGTCTGCGGAAACCGCCGTTGCAGCCATCCCGATAGCAGGTAGATGGTCAGCGGAAAGCCGTACATCTCAGTGAACATAGCTACGATAAAGGCCGAGTATGCGCCGAGACTCCGCCAATCAGTCCTAGTCTTCGGCTTCGTGAAGCTGAAGGCGAAAAAGATGAAGACTGCCGAGTTGATGATCACGAGCGACCACAAGCCGTACCCGTCGTTGCTCTGCATCAGCCGCTATCCTTGTGCTCGTGGTCGTGCCGCTTACCGTCTCCGCCACCGTGGCCGTGCCCACGGTGCATGAACACATGCAGCAACGGGCAGGCCAAGAGAATCAGCCACGGCAGCGCGGCAATCACGTGCGCCTGATGCTCCGACAAAAGCAGATAGCCGGCGCCCCCCATCAGCAGAATGGCCGCCCAGCCGCTCGGCGTCGTCCAGAAACGCGATTTCGGCTCGTTCACTGTGGATGATGCTCCTCGTGGCTTTCGCCCTCGGGAGCGTCGGTCGCTTGCCCTTGCATCATCAGCTCCATCATCTGCTGCATCATGCCCATGCGCTGCCCCATCATTCGTTGCTGCATTTGCATTTGGTTCATCCGGCACTCGGTATCGGCCTGCTGACACTCGCGCATCTGCCCCTGCGCCATGGGATCGCGCATCATCTGGCCCATCGTCATCATGCCCTCGTGCATACTTTGCATGTGCTCCTGCATCAGGCGTTGCCGCTCCTCGGGATCCTCTGTAGCGTGAATGCGGACCATCTGTTCCTGCATGGCCTGCATTTTTGTCTGCATCTGCGCCATCCTCTGCGTCGTCTGCACATCTCCAGGACCGCTCGCCTCGGGCGACTGCGCCTGCAAAGTCGTTGAGAACAGCGGCAAGGCGGCTACCAACAGCAATAGCTTCTTCATCGTCTTTCCTCCTTTGCTCCAAAGAAAATCACTGATCGCTCACTTCGCCCCCGTTAGATTGGCGCGCTTAAGCAGCAGCGAGTTGCCGATCACCGACAGTGAGCTCACGGTCATGGCGACTACTCCGATCATCGGATGCAAGAGACCGGCTGCGGCGATCGGTATCGCGGCCACGTTATAGAACCACGCCCAGAACAAGTTCTGAACGATCTTTCTGAAGGTCGCTTTCGACAGCCGGATCGCTTCGACCACCTTGGTCAGCTCACCTTTGACGAGGGTCACGTCGGCGGCCTCGATCGCGACATCGGCACCCGCGCCGATGGCAATGCCGACGTTCGCCTGCTTGAGCGCGGGCGCATCATTGATGCCGTCGCCGACCATCGCGACCTTCTCGCCGTGCTCGGTCTGCAGCCGCCGAATGGCATCGACCTTCCCTTCGGGCAAGACGCCGGCCAGCACCTCATCGATCCCGACCTGCGCCGCTACGTGCTTGGCGGTGCGCTCGTTGTCGCCCGTGATCATCACGGTATGAATCCCCATCGCATGGATCGCGGCGATGGCAGCCTTGGAGTCACCCTTCACGGTATCCGCCACGGCGACCAGGCCGGCGGCGCGGCCGTCGATCGCGACGAGCATCGCGGTCTTGCCCTCGGTCTCGAGGCGAGTCAGGTGGGCGTCGAGGTCCCCGAGCGCGATCCCGGCTTCGTCGAGCAAGCGACGGCTGCCGACCCGAACGAAGGCATCCCCAACGCGTCCCTCGACCCCGCGAGCCGTGACGGCCTTGAAGTCGCGGACTACCGGAATCTCCAGACGCTTGTCGCGCGCGCCCGCCACGATCGCCCCGCCGAGCGGGTGCTCAGAGCCGGCCTCGACCGAGGCAGCGGCGCTTAGCACTTCGTCTTCGGAGAAGCCCTCCGTCGCCGCGACATCGGTCAGCGCCGGCTTGCCCGCGGTGATCGTGCCGGTCTTATCGAGCACGATCACCTTGATGTCCTTAAGCGTCTGAATCGCCTCGCCCGAACGAATCAAGACACCGCGTTCGGCGCCGAGACCCGAGCCCACCATGATCGCCGTCGGCGTTGCGAGGCCTAAGGCACACGGACACGCGATGACGAGCACGGCCACCGCCGAGAGAATGCCGACCATCAACGGTGTGAGCTGCGGGTCGACCCAGGGCAGCAAGGTCGCACCCCAAACGAGAATCGGCTGCAGCGCGTCGGAAAACGACAACCATAGAATCAAGCTTGCAAGGCTGATCAGTAGCACGGCCGGCACGAACTTGGCGGTGAGCCGATCGGCGAACTCCTGAATCGGCACCTTGGATCCCTGTGCCTGCTCTACCAGACGGATGACTTGCGAGAGGAACGTGTCTGCGCCGACACGCGTCGCGCGAACGGTGAGCAGGCCCTCCTTATTGATCGTTGCGCCAATCACGGTGGCGCCCACCACCTTCTCGACAGGCACGGATTCTCCGGTAGCGAGGGATTCATCAACGTGGCTCGTCCCATCGACGATCTCCCCATCCGTCGGGATCTTGGCGCCTGGGCGCACGACCATCAGGTCGCCGACTTCGAGGTCGGCGACCGGCACGTCGACTTCCTGACCGTCACGCAGTACGGACGCGGTTTTCGCGCCGAGCGTCAAGAGCTTGCGAATCGCTTGCGAGGCCCTTCCCTTCGCCCGGGTCTCGAGATAACGGCCGAGCATATGAAACGTCATGATCGTCGCCGCCATCTCGATGAACGACGTCATCGGATATACAAAGCCGACCAAGCCGATCAGGTACGGCGGCGCACTCCCCATGCTGATGAGCACGTCCATATTGGCCGTACGATTCGTGAGCGAACGTATCGCCGAGCGGTGCGTTGCCCAGCCGCCGTATAGAAAGACCACCGGAAACGCCAGCAACGCAATGATCGCGAGATATCCCGGAACGGGCTGCCAGAGCATGTGCACCGTCATCAGCGCCATGATCGCTGACGCCGGTACGGCCGCGATCCACAGACGCCGCCCTGCGACGGCAAGATAGCGCGCTTCGACGTCTTCGGGCGCGCGAGGGTCGGCTAAACGCTTCCGTTGCTCCCTGGAGGCGACACCGGCGGCGGACCGGGCGATAGTCGGTTCGGTCGGCGGGGACTGCCACGCGACCTCATAACCCGCACGCTCGATCGCGGTTCGCACTTGCTCGACGCTAGTCAGCACAGCATCGAGCGTCACAATGACTTTGTGACCTGCGATGTTGGTCTGCACGGCGTGGACACCGTCGAGACGCTTGATCGACGTCGCAACGATTCCGGCACAGTGATCGCTGCCCATGCCGGGCACGACGAACTCGGCAACCTCGTCGCCGGACGCATGTGAGCCTTTAATGTCGACAGATCGCACTACATTCATCGTGAATTCTCGACTACTACGGACGTTTCTGCATTCGCTCCGCCAACAATACCCAGGCAATCACGAGCGGGCAGGCAACGAGAAAGGCGACCGCAAGTGCGGTCCAGAAGGTGACGCCAATTAACCAGAGCAACGCCGTCGCCGCCATCACGCCGATGCTCGGGCAGATCCAAAGAAGGCGATCGCCCAGCGTAGTTATCGTGCCTCCTTGGTCCGAGTGCGTTTGTTTCGAAGAAGGCGAGAACGCAGCCATGACATACTTAACCCCTCGTCAGTATTCCCGACTGTAGCGGACCGGCAGGGTGTTGCTCATACGGAGTTGTACGTAGCCATTTCGACCTCACGATACAACCCGTACGTGACATACAGGTCGACGATCAGCGCCCCTCGTCGAGCGCAATGGCATCGATGAGCCGGCACAGGCTCTCGTGGTCTGGCGGTTGATCGGGGACTGTCTCCCAAGTCTCCACGGCCTCGCGGATTCTTTGCTGGAGCCGCTGAGCATCCGCCAACCGCTCTTCGTTCTCGGTCGCACGCCGTCGCACTAGGCGTCTCACTTGTTGGCAGGGCGACGCACCGCGGTCCGCGTCGCCGAGGATCATCTGGATGTCGGTCAGGGTGAACCCAACGCGCTTGGCACGACAAATGAACTGCAGCCGATACAGATCTGATGCCGCGAATTCTCGATAGCCGTTGCCTGCGTTGCGTTGGGGATGTAATAGACCGCGTTGCGTGTAGTAACGCACTACGTGGGACGGGACGCCTGCCCGCTTGGCAAGATCATGCACATTCATTGTCATTTTCTCGTTCTTCGGCCCCCCATGAACATCTTCAACCTTACAAGCTATACGCAGCACTCAAGTCAACCTTGCTCGACCGACCGACCAAAAGGCGATCTCAGTGCGTAGGCGAGAACAGCGCAGTCATGACCGCAGTGACCGTCAAGACGGCCGCGATGAGGACCCATTCCGCTGCCAGCCAGCGCCGCCGCGGCGCCGAATCGACTCGGCTTGAGCCACACGAGCACTACCATCGCAAGACCGAGCACACGAACGGCTGTCGCTGTGCCCAAATCGGAGGCGAGCAGCAGCGCCTGGATCGAGCTGTCGAAGACTCCGACGAGCTCACCCGTGAGCCGAGCGGGCTCGAGAACCTGGTAGGCCATCGTAAGCAACAGTCCCGCTATGGCCACGCGCGCCCCAAGACGCTGGATAGCCCCCATCGAACTCGGCAAGTCATCGCCGAACAACCAGAGAAACAGCGGTACGCCCGCCGCCTGCAACGCGGCGACGAAGCCAAGCGCACGCACGCTGATCGCGATGAAGTCGACCATCGCCGGCTACAACCGCCACGATGCTCTCACAGCGTTTTCGAATGCCCGGAATGCGAACTCTCGGACGGCTGTGCCTGTAGCGGATGCGGCGCAGGCGTGCCACTCGCTCCGAGCGTGAAAGCAAAATCCCCGGTCATGACATATGCGTCCCCGGAGAGCGCTCGCCAACTGACCGTATACCGACCTTCGCTCAGCGTGGGCGCGACAACCACGAAATGTTCGCTCGCGTCGGCCGGCAGCGGGCCCACGCTCTGTTTCGACTGACCCTCCTTTTGCACGGACAACGCAGTCAATCGCACAGGTTCAGAGAAATGCAGCATGACCTCTTTGGGAGCGGCTTCGAGCACCGCTTTGTCGGCAGGGACGGACGCGGACAGCTCCGTGTGCGCGTTAGCGAGTTGCCCGACGACAGCTAACAGTGCAGCAACATACATCGTATGTTTCGTCTTCATCAAAGATTCCTTATCGATCCAATTCACCAGTCGAACTCAAAACCAGAAACGCAAGCCCGCCACGAGCCGTGCATCGCTCGGATCGTCGCCGGCCGCGCGAGCGAAGTCTTCAGTCTCGCCGTACTTGCGTACCCATTCGACGCCGAAATACGGGGCGAGCTCGCGCCGGATCTCGTAACGGACACGAAGCGCCGCCGACACGGCGGACAAGCCGTTGCCGAGCCCGCGCTCGACGTCGCGCTTGCCGTAGATATTCGCCTCGATTCGGGCCTGCAGAACGAGCTTCTGCGTGAGCAGGAGGTCGTACGACGCGTCCAGGCGCAACGCGCTGCGGCCCGATTCGCCGAGGTAGGCCGTCGCCTCGATGTCGAACCAATACGGCGCGAGCCCCTCGATGCCGAAGGCGAGCCACTCTCGGTTCGGACCTTCGCCGCTGTCGTAACGGACGCCGAGCTGCGAGTCCCAGAAGGCCGCGAAAGCGTGGCCCCACAAAAGCTCGGTGCGAGCCTCGACGATCTCGCCGCCGTCGATATCCCCTTCGGCTTTGAGCACGGCGCGATCGTAGGTGCGCCCGTACCAAGCCTCGAGATCGTAGGGCACCGACGTGTTACCGTTCGCCCGCACCGCTTCGAGATTCTCGACGCGCAATGACGCCAGGCGTCGGGTATCCGCAAGCTCGAGCTTGCCCGGGCCGAAATCCTGACCGCCGGAGTAAGCATGCGGATCGCGCGCATCCGCCGGCGGCGAGCCGCCCTGCATCGGTCCCATGTCCATCGCGGCATCCTGAGCTGAAGCCGTGACGGCGCTGAGCAACACGGCGACCAACACCAGGCCAGCGGCTCGGTCCCGGGTGCACGTGATCGCCGGACCTGCCTTCCGCTCGCCCTTCATGCGATGACCACCTGTCGAAACATGCCGGCGTCCATGTGATACAGAACGTGGCAGTGCCAAGCCCACGGGCCGAGCGCATCCGCGGTCACGAGGAAACTCACGCGCTGCGCCGGCTGCACGCTGATCGTGTGCCGCCGCGCCATGAATTCCCCGTCCGCCGCTTCGAGCTCGCTCCACATCCCGTGCAAGTGCATCGGGTGCGTCATCATCGTGTCGTTGACGAGAATCACGCGCAGGCGCTCGTTGTGCCGGAAGTGCACGGGCGTCGATTTGCCGAACTCGAGGCCGTCGAACGACCAGCTGTAGCGCTCCATGTTGCCGGTCAAGTGCAGCTCGATCTCGCGCTCCGGGGCGCGTCCGTCGAGCGGCCCGCCGATCGTGCGTAGATCCGCATAGGTGAGCACGCGCCTGCCGTTGTCGCGCAGTCCGATGCCGGGGTCGTCAAGATTCGTGCGCGGCATGTCGACGCGCATGTCGACGCTCGGGCCGTATTCCGTTCGTGCGTGGCGCGCATGCACGACGGCGGCGGCCGCGGCCATGCCGATGTGCCCGGCGTGGTCCCCCACAGCGTGCTCGGCGCCGGCGGCCATCGCAGCCCCGTCTCCATGCGGCATCGAGCCCATCATGTCGGTCATGCTGAGCCACTGGGGCTCATCGAGCGCGGGCACATCGGCCGCCATGGCGACGCGTGGCGCGAGCGTGCCGCGTGCGTAGCCCGTGCGATCCATCGACTGCGCGAAGATCGTGTAGGCGCGATCCTCGCCGGGCTCGACGATCACGTCGTAGGTCTCGCCGGGACCGATCCGGAACTCGTCGACGGTCACGGGCTCGACGTCCTGGCCGTCGACGTGGATCACGGTCATCGCAAGCCCCGGAATGCGCACGTCAAAGAACGTCTGCGCGCCCGAGCCGATGAAGCGCAACCGCACTCGCTCTCCGGGCCGAAAGACGCCCGTCCAGTTGCCCGTCGGCGTCGTGCCGTTCATGAGGTAGGTGTAGGTGTACCCCGAAATGTCGGCGAGGTCGGTCGGGCTCATGCGCATCCGATTCCACATGCGCCGCTCGTCGACCGCGGCACCGAGACCCATGCTTGCCGCGTCTTTGAAGACCTTCCGCGCCGTCAGCTGATTGAAATTGTAGTAGTCGCTCTGCTTCTTGAGTTTCGCAAAGACCCGCATCGGGTCCTCGTCCGTCCATTCCGAGAGCTGCACGACGTAGTCGCGATCGGCTCGGATTGCATCGCCACGCGCAGGGTCGATGACGATCGTGCCGTACATGCCCGTCTGCTCTTGAAAGCCCGAGTGCGAGTGATACCAATAGGTGCCGCTCTGGCGGACCGGAAAGCGGTAGACGAAGGTCTCGCCGGGCGCAATACCCCGATAGCTGATCCCCGGCACGCCGTCCATTTCGAACGGCAGCAGGATGCCGTGCCAGTGGACGGACGTCGGTTCGTGCAGGCGGTTCGTCACGCGCAGCGTGACCGTGTCGCCTTCCCACCAGCGCAGTACGGGAGCGGGAATCGAACCGTTGATCGTCGTTGCTACACCGGGCATGCCCGTGAAGTTGACGGGCGTTTCGTCGATCGTGAGGTTGAACTCTGTGCCCGCGAGAGTCTGCGGCGTCCCGGTGGCTGCGGGTGCCTGCGCCCATGCCCGGGGTATCCAGGGCGACAGCCCCAGCGCGACGCCACCGCCCGCCAAGCCGGCGAGGAATCGCCGCCGCGGCAAGCCCGGCTCGGGTATCCGTGTGCGGGAAGCGTGCTTCATGTCGGTCCTCAGGCGGCGGCACCGCGCGTCGTGTCTTGCAAACCCACGCCGCGGGGGCTCTCGAGCGATCACATTAGCGACGGGGCACTGTCGGACGCGTGACGCGTGGATTACAGTGGCGTCATCGTCCTGTCATCTTGCTAACAGCGCCGCCCGCGTACCGTCGTCCCGAATGAAGATCCTGATCGTCGAAGACGAAGCGAAAACCGCTGCATACCTCCAGCAGGGGCTGAGCGAAGCCGGCTTCGTCGTGGACGTCGCCCGCAACGGCTTGGACGGACACCATCTGGCCATGACCGAGCGATACGACCTGATCGTCCTCGACGTCATGCTTCCGGACATCGACGGTTGGCGCATTCTCAAGGCGCTGCGCGAGGCGGGCGGCAAGGCACCAGTTCTGTTTCTCACGGCTCGCGATACGGTGAATGATCGCGTCAAGGGCTTGGATCTCGGTGCGGACGACTACCTCGTCAAGCCTTTTGCGTTCGCGGAGCTCTTGGCGCGCGTGCGCACGCTGCTTCGTCGCGGCGCGAGCCCGGCGTTCGAAACGACGCTCGCCGTCGCCGATCTCGAGCTCGACCTGATGCGCCGCCGCGTGACACGCGCCGGACAGCGCATCCCGCTCACGGCTAAAGAGTTCGCGCTGCTCGAGCTCCTGATCCGCCACCGCGATGAAGTCCTGCCGCGCTCGCTGATCGCGTCCCAGGTGTGGGACATGAATTTCGACAGCGACACGAACGTCATCGATGTCGCCATTCGGCGGCTGCGCGCGAAGATCGACGATGCGTTCGACCGAAAGCTCATCCAAACCGTACGCGGTATGGGCTACATGCTCGACGCGTCGGGCGAGGCATAGCGGCTCATGCGTCGTCCCCTATCCCTCGCCTCCCGCCTGACGCTGTTCTTCGGCATCGCAGCCGCGATCGTTTTTCCCATCTTCGGATGGGTCATCAGCGAGTCGATGGAGCGGCATTTCGAAGAGGGGGACACGGAAGAGCTCGAGCTCATTGCCGATGCCATCGAGGGCGCGCTATCCGCCGTCCACTCGGCCGGCGGCTTGGCGCCGGTCGAGCAGAGATTCGACGATATCCTGATCGGCCATCACAGCGCCTCCCTGTATATCGCCGATGCCGACGCCCGAACTGTTTATGCCAGCAGCGCGGGTCCCGATCTATCGGGCGCTGCGCAAGCCACCGAGGCGGCCCCCGAGGACGATCCAGTTCGCCGCTGGAGCGACGCGGATCACAGCTACCGCGTGCTGACCCGGCGTTTACGCCCCGGCCCGATCGGCGACAAGGATTACATCATCGCCGTCGCAGTCCCGATCGATTTTCACCTTCAATTCCTGGCATCGTTCCAGCGGACCTTGTGGCTCATGATCGCAAGCAGCATCGCCGTGATGAGCCTCATGGGCTGGATCGCCGTGCGCCAAGGCCACGCCCCGCTCAGAGACATCGTGGCCAGGATGCGTCGCATCAGCGCCGATAAGCTCGAGAGCGTCATTCCTCCAGATACTGTCCCTCGAGAGCTGTCCGCTCTGGCGGAGTCCTTCAACGACATGCTTGGGCGCGTCGATGAGGCGTTTCGGCGGCTCTCGCATTTCAACGCCGACATCGCGCACGAGCTGCGCACGCCGATCACGAACTTGATGACCCAAACGCAGGTCGCGCTCTCTCGGGCACGCACGATCGATGAATACCGCGAGATCCTCTATTCGAACATGGAGGAGTACGAGCGCATGGCGCAGATGATCGGCGATATGCTCTTTCTCGCGCAGACGGACAACGGTGCGCGCAAGGCGGAGGCGTCGGTCGTCGATCTCGACGCGGAAGCGCATGGCCTGTTCGAGTACTACGAAGGCTGGGCCGAGGAACGCGGCGTCACGCTGAAGCTCAAAGGCACCGCCAAAGTCACGGGCGATCGCTTGATGCTGCAGCGCGCGCTCGGGAATCTCCTTTCGAACGCCATCCGTCACACGGCTGCCGGACGAACCGTGCACGTGAAGCTTGCCGCGACGGAGGACGGCAGTGTCCGCGTAACGGTCGAGAACCCGGGCGCAGAGATACCGCCCGAGCACCTGCCGAAGCTGTTCGACCGGTTCTATCGTGTCGACGCATCGCGGCAGCGCAGCGGGGAAGGCGCCGGGCTTGGACTCGCGATCGTTAAGTCGATCGTCGATGCCCACGGTGGGAAGATCGAGGTCACTTCGGCCGACGGCCGCACCGCGTTTCAGGTCGTCCTGCCGGACCAGGCCGTGCCCGAGCTCTAGCTCGCGGTCGGCCCGGCGACGACGTTCTGGGGCGTGCCGGCGAGAAAGCCACGGATGTTCTCGACAGTCGTGCTTACGATCCGATCGACGGCCTCGCGCGTGTTGAATGCGCTATGCGGCGTCACGATGACGTTCGGCATCCGCAGCAGCACGTGGTTGGCGACGAGATTGCGCAGGTCATATTGATCGCAAAAGAACGAGCAGATGAGCTCAGCCTCCTCGCGGATCATCGGCTCGTCCGGGAGCACGTCGAGGCCTGCCGCAGCGACTTTGCCGCTCGTGAGCGCCTGAATCAGTGCGCGCGTATCGATGAGATCACCGCGGGCGGTGTTGATGATGACCACGCCGTCCTTCATTCGCGCGAACGCCTGCGGCGAAAGGAGTCGACGCGTCTCGGGCAGCGACGGCACGTGCAGCGTGATCACGTCTGCGAGACGCCATAGCTCGTCCAGCGCGACATAGCGAAAATCCGCGGATCGCGCAAACCGGGCGTCCTCGACGATATCGACGGCGACGACTTCCATGCCGAAGCCCTTCGCGATGCGCACGACGTGCCGGCCGATGCTGCCCGTTCCGATTACGCCAAGGACCTTGCCGGCAAGATCGAAGCCCTGCAAGCCTTCGGGCGAGAAGTGTCCGCGCTGGGCGCGCTCGATCGCCTCTGGAAGCCGGTGGCTCAATGCAAGCAGCAGCGCAAATACGTGCTCAGCCACGGTATTCTCGCCGTAGCTGGGCACATTGCTGACGGTGACGCCATGCGCTGCACAATAAGCCGTGTCGATATGGTCGAATCCGGTGGAGCGGGTCGCGACGAGCTTGAGCTGTAGCAGCTGCTCGAGCGCGGGCCGATCGGGCGCCGAGTAAACGAAAGTAGAAACTACATCGGCGTCAGCAAATTCCGCGGCGTTGTCCGAGCGCAAGGGCTTTTCGGTCACGGCGAGCTCGTGTGAACCGGCAAGCGCCTCGAAGGCCGCGACCTCGCGATGCTCAGCTTCAAAAACGACTATCTTCACGTCTCGCTCTCCGGTCATCGGTCATCGGTCGAGGATGGGAACCGATTCCTCCTCACCGCGTTTGATGGCGATAGGAAAAATCCAGCCGAATCGGGTCGACGTCCGCGCTCTCGATACGCGCTCCGTCGGACGCGTTGAATACGGCCACCATGACATGGTAAGCGTGCTCGCCGCGCGGGATACCGCCGTGCATCGTCGGCTCGGGATGTTCCTTGGGATGCCCTTGGATCAGGGCGGCTGGAAAGACCCCGAGATAGACCGTGATGCCGCCAGCTGTTCGAGAGCTACTGACATCCGCTGCGACCGCGGCCTCGGACGGCGCAAGCGTCAATGCCATGGTCACGGCAAAAACGACTCTGCAGATCCTCAGCGCGTTCATCGCCAGCGAGCTCCAGACGGCGGTCCCGGGTCGAATCGCGGCTTCCTTGACAGCCTCGCCAGATTCTCGAGTCCGCGCTCGCTCATGCCATCGCACCTTCACCAACGAGCGTGGTGGCCGGCCGCGTGAACCGCGTTTGAAAGTGCTCCTGGGTAACGATAGCCGGTGGGACTGCGTCGCTGAAATCCTTGCGGCGCGCCGTCCGATCGATCACGGTGCCGTCGGGAATGTGGCAGCCACGATCGACGATCGCGCCCTGGAGACGGCAATGCCGGCCGATCACTGCTCCCGGCAAAATCACCGATTCCGTGACCTCGGAACGCGGCGACACTCTCACGTCCGCAAACAGGACTGAACGGCGCACCGTTGCCCCTTGGATCGCGCAACGACCAGCCACCAGTGAGCGTTCGAGCCGGTCCGCGGACTTGTGCACGACATAACGAAGGATGGATCGCTCTGTCGAAGCCGCTCTCAATGGCCAACTCGGGTCATCGATACGCAGGCCCGCACTGGGATCGAGGAGATCGAGGTGTGCGCGCCAATAGGCCGTGGGCGTCCCGATATCGCGCCAGTAGCCGGGTCGGTGCTCGTCTCCGCGGAATGGATAGGCGAACACGCGAGCCCGGTCGATCAGGTCCGGCAGAATGTCGCAGCCGAAATCGTGACGCGAGACGCTCGAGGCAGCATCCCGCCTGAGCACGCTGGCCAGAAAATGGGTATCGAACACGTAGATTCCCATCGACGCCAGTAGCCGTCCAGTCGCGCTCGGCGATACTTCGTGCAAGGTCTTCGGCTTTTCCACGAAGCGACATATGCGGCCGTCGTCGTCAAGGGACATGATTCCGAAGTGGTGCGCCTCTTCAGCGGCGACTTCGACGCATCCGACCGTGACATCGGCATTGTGCCGGACGTGGTGCGCGAGCAGGGGTCGGTAATCCATCTTGTAGATGTGATCGCCCGCGAGGACCAGCACGAGGTCAGCCCGCGATTCTCCGATGGTGTCCAGGTTACGGAACACGGCATCGGCCGTTCCGAGGTAGCCCCGCCCAGGCGCCCGTTCTTCGGCCGCCCACGGCGTGATGAAGTGCTCCCGGTCGGTAACCACATCCCGCCAGACACGGCTGATGTGCCCTAACAACGCTTCGGGCTTGTGCTGTGTCGCGACTCCGACGTGCACGATCCCCGAGTTTACGCAGTTCGACAGAGAGAAATCGATGCTTCGGTACGCGCCACCAAACGGTATCGCCGGCTTGCAAACATGACGCGTCAGTGCGCCGAGCCGGGTCCCCTTCCCTCCCGCGAGGACCAGCGCGACCGCGCTCGCGGCAGCGCTGCTGGCTTCGATCATTGTTGTCCGCTCCGAGCAGGTCGCACGTTGAGAACGTACTACGCGGCGCATGTTGCGTGGCATCCGAACTTGTACGTATCGAGGGGAGCGTACAAGCTATACGTTACAGTCAAGTCAAGAGCGTGACCCGATAATCTCGTCTGGGTAGGAGCACGAGCGCACCTTCAGGCAGCTCTCCTCGAGCGAGCCGCAAAGACGTTGTAAAGCGGCACCCAGATCAGCGCGACGTACCAGCCGTAGGAGTAACTTTCGAGGAGACCGAGCAGAAAGCTGCTCCAACTGATCCACTCGAACCCCGGAAGAAGCCGGCGCCACGCCTCGAACATTGCATGCTGCGGAAACAGCAGGTCGAAGAGAACGCAGAGCACGAAGGAAATCGCCAGGAGCAGGCTCGTGGCATTTCCGACCGCCGG
>Ga0302046_10001605_pt1 | contig 21193 bp, 19 predicted proteins | sample RVTome_11_FD_200261 | JGI IMG/M metagenome (GOLD analysis project Ga0302046, IMG submission 200261) | Soil microbial communities from uranium-contaminated site in the Upper Colorado River Basin, Wyoming, United States - RVT147D111 (version 2) ...
GGCTATACGCTCACCGCCTCCGCCACGGGACCCACGAGTGCCATCAGCGACGCATTCACCGTGAGTCCGGGTGCGGCGGCCGTTCTGGTGTTCACGACGCAGCCGACCACCACGGCCGCGGGAGCGACAATCCCGAACGTGGTGGTGACCGCGCGGGATGATCAGGGGAACACGGCGACAGGATTCAGTGGTGCGGTGACCGTGGCCATCACCGACGGTACGGGGATGGGTGGGGCGGCGTTAGGCGGTACCACGGTGCGAACCGCGGCATCCGGTGTGGCCACGTTCAACGATCTGGATATCGACCTGGCCGGGACGGCGTACACCTTGACGGCCAGCGCCACGGGGCCGAGCAGCGGGGTGAGTGCGGCCTTCAACATCACGGCGGGTACCGCGGCCACGCTCGAGTTCTCGATACAGCCGGCATCGCCGCAGACAGCCGGGGATCCGTTCGCCCCGGCGGTGGAGGTCACGGCGCGCGACAACCAGGGGAATGTGGCCACGTCGTTCGCGGGACAGGTCACCGTGGCCATCACCGGCGGCACGGGTACGGACAACGCGTCCCTCACGGGAACGACGGTCGTCAGTGCGTCCTCCGGGGTTGCCACATTCTCCAACCTGCTGATCGACTTGGCGGGGACAGGCTATACGCTCACCGCCTCCGCCACGGGACCCACGAGTGCCATCAGCGACGCATTCACCGTGAGTCCGGGTGCGGCGGCCGTTCTGGTGTTCACCACGCAGCCGTCAAACGCTACGGCTGGGGATTTCATATCTCCGGCGGTTACCGTCACGGCGCGTGACGATCAGGGCAATACCGCGACCGGTTTCGCCGGCCTGGTGACGATGTCGCTGGCGGGCGGCACCGCCGGCGCCGACTTCACTGGCGCGAGTACCACACAAGTAAGCGCGAGTAGCGGCATCGCGACGTTCTCCTCCCTGGCCGTCGACTCGGCGGGGACCGGGTACACCCTGTCGGCGTCTGGTGTCGGAACGCCACCGACCAGTTCGAGTTTCGATGTGATAGCCGGTGCGGCCGCCAGTCTCGATTTCACGACCGAGCCGACCACGGTTACCGCCGGTTTGGCCATGGCCATCGTCGAGGTCACGGCACGTGATGACCAGGGTAACGTGGCGACCGGGTTTACCGGGGGGGTCTCCCTCAGCCTGAACGGCGGACCCGCCAACGCGGGATTCACCGCAAGCGCGACTGTGTTGGAATCCGCCTCTGACGGCATCGCACAGTTCGCCAGTATTCGGATTGATTCCGCCGGCGCGGGTTATACGCTCACAGCGTCCGCGACGGGCCCATCTGCCGGTGCAAGCGCGGCGTTCTCAGTGAACCCGGGGTCCGCCACCACCCTCCTTTTCACGACACAACCCGTGAATACAGTCCAGAACGCGGCGATCCCCACGGTAGCGGTGACCGCCCGGGACTCGCTTGGGAATCGGGATACGGGGTTTACGGATCCGGTCGGCATAGTCATCACGCCGGGGTCAGGGACCTTGAACGCGGTACTTTCGGGAACGACGCCACAGAACGCGGTTGCAGGCGTTGCGAGTTTTCCGGATTTGAGCATCGATCTGGTCGGAACGGCGTATACGCTCACGGCGTCCTCCGGCGCGCTGACCGACGATATCAGCGACACGTTCGAGATAACCATGGCAGACCTGGACGCTTTCCTGATGCCGTCCGATTCCGGTCCACGCGCGATTTTTGGGGCCCTGGGTAGGGAACTTGCGTATACCCGCCGCGAAGAGATCCTACCGGGGGATCGAGCTTCCGGCCAGCACGAAAGAACTCACGGAGAGACCAAAGTTCGTACATTTGATGCCGCATGAAGTGCCCATGCTGTGAAGCTGCCGAGGTCTCCTCGGCAACCGACACCTGTGATGTCTGCGGGTATTCGACCAAGGCCACTGTGGCCACGGCCGAGGGCGGTAGCCCGGACCAGAAAGCTGGGGCGGACCCGTCCAGGACGGCGGTCAAGGTCAAGGACTCGGTCGAGTGCGGCCATGTCACCGCAATCACTATCCTTTTAAAGGATTCGTACGGTAAGCGGCTGAAATCGGGCGGGGACACCGTCGTGGTCGCGGTCAACGGGGCCAATCGCGCGCGGCCCACCGTCACCGACGTCAAGAACGGCAGCTACACGGCCACGTACACGCCGACCGTGGCCGGCACCGATCGCCTCTCGGTCACTCTGAACGGTGTTCCCATCGCGGGAAGCCCGTTCACCGTAGATATCCGGTCCGGTCCCCCCGACGCCAATCGGACCACCGTGAAGGCACCGGAGGGTGCAGCTGGGGCAGAAACCCGGATCGTCATCGAGTTGTTAGACGCCAGCGGCAATCCTGCGGCGGGCGACGACGCTTCCCTGGAAGTATCCGTCGCCGGGGTGAATGCTGACGCGGCCGCCACGGTCTCCAAACAGGACACCGGCCAATACCACGCCACCTACCTGCCAGCGCTGACGGGAGTAGACCAGATCAAGGTCTCCCTGAACGGCAAGACAGTCGCCGGCAGTCCCTTCAAAACGACCGTCAAGCCGGGGGCTTCGTCGCCTTCGGACACGGAGGTAGAGATTCCGGATCGGGGTGTATCCGGGGTTGGGGCTACGATCACCATCAAGACACGGGACGCGTACGGGAACGAGAAGCTCGCGGGAGGTGACCAGGTCTCGGTCATCGTCACCAAGCCGGCGAGAACCAAAGTGAACGTCCGGGATATCGGTGATGGGACCTACACCGCAGTGTATACGCCCACCAGCCCTGGGACTGATGAGATTGTCGTCGAGCTGAACGGGGAGCCCGTTTCGGGGAGTCCCTTCGCCATTTCGATCGAGTCGGGGGAACCGGATCCCAGTCAGACGACGACCACCATACCGCCGGCGATCGCAGGCGAGCCAACTACGATAACCATCACCGTGCGGGATCAACGCGGGAATCCACTTCCGGGCAGAGTTGATGGTCTTTCCGTCGTGGTCTCGGGAGCCAACACCGCGGAACCAGAACTCAAGGAAAGTCTGGGCGGAGTCTATTCAGCGGTCTATGTCCCTACCGTCGTGGGAACGGATCAGGTCGCGATTGTGGTCAGCGGGGAAGAGATCCCTGGAAGTCCCTTTGACACGAATGTCGAAGCGGGCGAAATGGACCCGGAGGAGACCGTGCTGGAGGTTCCAGCTGCCGGAGTCGTGGGTGAACCGGTCGAGCTGGTGGTTACGACCTTTGACGGATATGGGAACGCACTGCAGACCGGTGGTGCCAGGGTAGAACTGATTGTCACGGGAGCTAACGACGGGGTCGCAACGGACGTGAACGACCGGGGCGACGGCACGTACTCGTTGACCTACACACCCAAGCGCAACGGGGAGGATCAGCTCACGCTTGCGGTCAACGACGTAGACGTAACCGAAGAGCCGGCCACCGTCGCGATCGAAACCGGGCCGGCATCACCGGCGGAAACGACGGTGAAGCTGGGGCACGGCCGGGCAGGTGTCGAGACATACCTCACCATTGTTACCCACGACAGCTTCGGCAATCCGCTCTCCTCCGGCGGCGAATCCATCACGATGCAGGTGGCGGGCGCGAATGAGCGGATTGATGTGACCGTGCGTGACAACGGTGATGGGTCGTATTCCGCCAACTACCTGCCGACCGAAGTGGGTGTGGACTACGTGACGGTCTCGCTCAATGGCGAGATGATCGCGGACAGTCCGTGCAAATCCAACGTCGAGCCCGGTCCGGGCGATGCCGAGAAGACCACGGCGACGGCGCCATCCTCGAGCCGAGCCGGTTCGTTGACCAACGTCTCGATCACGGTCAATGACGCCTACGGAAATCGCGTTCCGAACGACGAACACGAGATCGCCGTGACCATCAGCGGTCCCAATGGAGGGGCCGAGGTTACGGTTGAGGGGAGCAAGGGGTCGTATCTCGCGAAATTCACGCCGATCAAGGCTGGTACCGACGAGATCAGCATCTCGCTGTCCGGAACGCCGATCGGTGACAGTCCGGTTTCTCTGGAAATCGAAGCGGCGGACGTCGATCCACTCAAATCCGACACGCAGGGACCGGACGAAGGGCGGGTGGGCGAACCCTACGCGTTCGTCGTCACGGCACGCGACAAATTCGGTAACTGTTGCGGAAAGGGCGGACACGACGTTCAGGTCACCGTGACGGGTGTGAATGACAGCGTGCCGGTGGAGGTCACAGACAAGAATGACGGCACGTATGGCGCCTCGTACGAGCCGAAGTTGCCCGGCGCGGATCGAATCTCCGTGCAGGTCAACGATGTCCACATCGGCGGGGACCCGCTGCGGCCGAAGATCAAGGTAGGCGGGGCATCGACGGCATCGACAGTCGAAGTGCCGGACGGACGGGCAGGCAAGGCAACCACTATCAAGATCACGGCGCGTGACGCAGCCGGAAACGCGTTGACCTCCGGTGGGGATCGAGTGGTCGTCAATGTCTCCGTGGCCAACTCGAACACGCCCACCGTTGAAGATCACGGCGACGGCACGTACGTGGCCGTCTACACGCCTACGCATGTCGGATCAGATTACGTCAATGTGACCCTGAACGGAAAACCGTTGAAGGGCGGTCCGTTCATTTCAAAGGTCATTGCGGGTCCACTCGATGCCGGCCGAACGCGGGTTACCGTTCCGTCTTCTGGCGTGGCCGGCCGTTCCAGCGAGATTCTCATTCACGCACGAGACCTTCACGGAAACGAAATTCAACACGGGGGCCAGCAGTTCCGCGTATCCATCGAGGGTGTCAACGACGCATCGACGGCCCAGATGACCGACCGGAACGACGGGACCTATGTCGCGTCCTACACGCCGACAAAAACGGGTACCGACTACATCAGCCTAACACTCCCGGGTGACGAGGTGGTGGGGGGCGGTGAGTACAAGAGCGAGGTCGAACCTGGGGCGCCGAGTACGAAACAGACCACGGCGGTTTTCCCGGACGGCATCGTCGGCATGCTGACGAGGGTGTCGGTGACGGTCCGCGACACCTATCGCAATCGCGTACCGGCAGGTGACAAGATCCAACTGAAGCTCGAAGGCGCCAATCAGGAGAATTCGCTTCAGGTCACGGATCATCGTGACGGGACGTTCACGGCGACGTACACGCCGACGGCCTCGGGTGAAGACCGATTGATCGTCCTGGTCGAGGGAGAAATCATTGCCGAGGGCGAACTCGAGGCCACGGTGCATGCTGGTCCGGGTGCGTCTGATCGGGCATTGGTCGAGGTGGACGACGGTGTTTGTGGTGAAGAAACGCTCGTTCTGATTACGGCCCGGGACGAATTTGGCAACGTCGCAAAGCGGGGCGGAGACATCGTGATCGTGAGCGTGGAAGGCGCGAATGCCGGCGCTAAGGTCCGCTGTGTCGACAACGGCGATGGCACATACGAGGCGAACTACACACCCATTGCGACGGGCACTGATCTGGTGGTCGTACAGATGAATGGTAGCGTTGTCGAAAAGTCGCCGTTCAAGAGTCAGATTCGTGCCGGTCCGGTGGACAGCAGCCGGTGCGAGATCGACGTGCCCGCGGGCACCGTCGGCGTCGAGACGACCGCGCAGATCATAACACGGGACGCCTACAACAACCGGATTGAAACGGGTGGGGTGGAGATCGTTGCCAGGGTCGAAGGTGCAAACGTGGGGACGTTCATCGACGTCGTGGACTATGACAACGGCACATACACCGTCCGCTACACCCCAGGAGAGACTGGCGTTGATACGATAGACGTCACGATCAACGATCGGCCCATTGCCGGGAACCCATTCAGCTCGGTCGTCGGCGCACGTACGCAGGAAGAAAAGCCCAGAGAAGATCTCGCGGTCGTCGATGATCTGCCGGTCGTCGACGAAACAGATGAGATCGAGCCGGAGCCGGAAGAACCGGATTCGGTTGACGAGGAAGTCACCCAGGTCATCCCGCCAGTGGCGGCTGTCGCTGAAGCTCCCGAACCCGAGCCGTCGCCTGACATCACCGATGCCCGAACGGTCGAGATTCAGGCGATTGCAGCAGCGCCCATCGGAGACGAGACCGTCGAGCTAGACGCCATTCCTGTCGGTGCCGAGGCTGACGAGATCGACGACGGCGCGTCGGAGGATGAAACGCAGGTCATGGAGCCGGTACGGCCGGATGCGCCGACGAGAATCATACCTCGCATCGCGGCGGCCGATCGGTCAAAGCTGCACCCATTCGTCACCTGTCCCCGGTGTTCCTCGACCACAATTGCATCGGATGGAGATCGCTGCGACCTCTGCGGCTGGGAAGTGGCGACCCTCGTGGCAACGCGTGTGGTCATCGGCGACGTCGCCGATGACGATTCGCCTGGTCCTCCAACAGATATCGACGAAAAGGTCGCTCTCGAGCTGCGCGACCAGTTCAATATCACCACGGTTCTGACTCGCGGAGACACCTGGTTGCTGGCCGTGGCCAGCTTCCCGGACGTCCAGGACCCAGTGCTCCTTCGTATAGCCCAACGCCCCGAGGCACAGGATGAAGTAGAAGGCTTCCGGCGGGATGCGGGAAAGATGAAGACGGTGAAACACCCGAGAATCATCCCGCTGTTGCGAGCTGGTGCCACCGACTCACTGATGTGGTACTCGACACGACTCGTTCGCGGCCAGACGCTGAGTACGTATTTGCAGACGTCCGGTCCGTTGCCGGCAGAAGCTGGGGTTCGGATCTTCCAACAGATCACCGATGCCCTCGAATACCTGCATCGCTCGGGGCTGTACCACGGGAGTATCACGACGAACAGCATCGTGCTCGATGAGAACAGCGAAGCATGGCTCTCTCCGCAGGCATTAACGGGTTTCGAGGCCACCGGCGAAGCGGCGCGATTCGAGTACATGCCGCCGGAATGCTTCCGTGGGCACGCTGCCGATGCGCGCGCCGATCAGTACGCGCTCGCGGTATGTGCGTACGAGAGCCTGAGTGGCGCCAAGCCATTCAGCGGCGGTAAGACGGCAGAGGATTTCGCATCGCTGCACGAACAACGAATACCGCCGCGCGTTTCCGAACTCCGGAGGGAGTTGCCGCTCCACGTGGCCACGGCAATCGAACGAGCCATGGACCGGGATCCGGGGCGCCGGTTCGGTTCGATCCTTGATCTTGGAAAGGCCCTGAGCGCCCCCAGCGAGATCACGCCGCTGCGCGTGCCCAAGCGGACCGGCAAACGAACCGAGCCGCGCGTCTTTGTTATCGAGCGTCCATTGCGACCGTTCCCGATTCGTCGCATCGGTTTTGCCGCTACATTGACACTCATGAGCTTTGGCACCGTTGAGTTCATGAATCGACCGCAAGAGTCGACCTGGGAAACCGTGGAAATCGAAGGGACCACCGACCCACTCCAGAATCCAAGCGCCGCCACCATCGATTCACTAACTGCGTTGCTGGACTCTTCGGTGCGCGAGCCTGCGCCGCCTCCTCAAAGAACGAGGCCCCGCCCGCCACCGATCGACAACACACCGGGCTTGCTGTGGGTGAACTCGCAGCCAACGGGTCAGCTCTTCATCGACAACCAGTTCGTGGGTCAGACCCCTCGGCCGAACATATCGGTGCCGCCCGGAACGCACACACTGCGGATCGTCCGGAGCGGATTCCAGGATTACGAGCAGGAATTCCAGATTGCACCCGGAGATTCACTCCGCATCACAGACATTACACTCCAGCCGCGATGACGTATATGCGCTTGTTGTTGGGATTCCCCCTCGTGGCGGTGTTGATGGTTGGGGCGACGTCAGAAAGATCCGCGGCACAGACTGTGAACCAGCTCATGAACCGTGGACTGCAGGAATATCAGGACCTGAACTACGACCGTGCGGTCGAACTGCTGAAACAGGCCACGGAACAGCTCGATCCACGCTCTGACGATTACGCGCGCATCATGCCGTACCTCGCGGCAAGCTTCTACTTCCAGGGACAACCGGATTCCGCCTCGGCGGCGTTCTCCAGCCTGCTGATTCACCATCCACGTTACGAGATCGACCAACTGACGTTCCCACCCGCCATCTGGGCGCAATTCGAGACCGACCGTCGAACGACGAGTGCGGCCGAAGTGGAGTTGCCCCGTCAGAGCACCATCCTGGTGAATCAGGACGGTGTGTTGACGGCCAAGGCGTTCGTGAGTTCACGACATTGGGTCGAGGTCGACATCCAGCGCAGTATCGGCGGTACGCTCACGACACTGCATCGCGGATGGATTGCCGACAGCCTCGAGCTTCGCTGGCAGCCTCGAAACGCGGCAGGACGACCCATCCCTGAGGGCCGGTATTTTCTCTCCGTGACCTCGACGGACAACGCGCGCCGGCCCGTTCGCAGTGTGCGCGTTCCGCTGGACGTCAGCATCTTCCAATCGGACACGTTGAATCATCCGCCCCCGCCGGCGGATTCCATGTTTCTCCCGGAGCGCGGACCGCAGTTGAGCGGCAAGCTGTCGCTGGCAAGGGGATTGGGCGCCGCGGCCGCTGTCTTGATCGGTCCGGCTGTCTTTGCGTCGGGTGCCGACTTGACCGCACCCCGAATCTCTGTTTCGCTCGTGGCAGGTCTCGTTGGCTACTTCGGTCTCAAATCCCCACCCCTGGGGCCGCCCCTGCCGGAAAACGTCGACGCCAACGAGGCCCTCATCATTGCCTGGCAGAATGAGATCGCGCGCATCGTCGACGAGAATCAGCGTCGCGTCGCAGGCACCCGGATGACGATCCGGGCGGGGGATCCCGTCTTTTCGGATTCACGCGGACAATGACGAGATTCCTCTGGTGGCTGGGCCTTGCGATCCTGGCGCTACAACCGGTATCCACAACCGCACAGACCACGCAGAATCGGGGCGTATCGATCTTTTTCGGAACCGCCCGACGTGAGGATAACAGGACCGGCGAGAAGATTTCCCGGAGCGGCATCGCCGTCGGCCTGGAGGGATACTATTCGTTCGGTCGCGTGATGTTCGATCTGCGCTACTTGCAGAGCGGCCTGCCGGGATCTCCCATGGACACCACCAGTCACGATCTGGTCGAAGGGGAGTTGTTTGTCGGCACCCAGGTCCTGCCGTGGTTGCACGTGAAGCTGGGCCGGCATATCCGGAGCGTCATCATCGGGGGTGTGACCGAGCTCTGGCGCTCGTGGGAGTTGCGGCTCAGGACTCAAGGTGAAGTGTATGCGCCCGCATCCCAGGCATACGGTGTCCATACTTACGGGGAGATCTGGCTCGCGCTGGCGGGGTGGAACAACGTCACCGGCGAGTTTGGAGCAGGGCGGGGAATCGAAGGCGGCATGTACGTGCGACTGCGCGATTCGCCGATCACCGGACGCCTTGGGTATCGTGTCGACCGTTCGAGCGTTGCCGATGGGCCTCGGCTGGAGAACATTCAGGAAATGACCATCTCGATTGGATGGGGATGGTGAGAAGTACCGGGTCCCCTCCGGTCAAACTCTCCCGTCGACCTTCAGCAGGGCATTGAGCAACACGTTCGCCCCATTCACAGTATCTTCGGCTTCCGTGTACTCCCGAGGCGAATGACTGATGCCGTCGACGCTCGGCACGAAAATCATTCCCACCGGTCCTAACAACGCCACACTCTGCGCGTCGTGCCCGGCACCACTCGGCATGGATCGACGTGAAAGTCCCAATTCGTCAGCGGATGCAGCGATCCAATCACGAAACCGTTCATCGGTCGGCGCGGCGCGGCTTACGTAGAACTGACTGAAGTCGAAGGTGGTTCCCGTGCGTGGGCCGATAGCGTTGGCCTCCGCGACAATCGCCTCAAAAACCTGGTCGATGCTCTCCATCGACAGGTCGCGGACCTCCAGACTCAGCTCCACCCGACCCGGGATGACGTTGGGTGCGCCAGGGAAGGCCGCAATGCGACCCACGGTGGCAACCTGGCGGCCGGAGCGCGTCCGGGCCACGCGATTCGCGGCGAGAATGAACTCACCGGCGCCAATCATGGCGTCCTGACGGGCGTCCATCGGCGTCGTGCCCGCGTGGTTGGCCGATCCCTGTACCGTGACGTTCCAGCGCTTGATGCCCACGATGCCTTCGACCACGCCAATGTCGATCGAAGCCCTATGGAGGACGGCTCCCTGCTCGATGTGCAACTCGAGATAACCCGCCACGGAGCCTGGCTGCCGCACCGCCTCTTCGAGCTGCTCCGGGCTCCCGCCTAACAGTTGCGTCCCGTCGCGAATCGTCTTACCGCTGGCGGTGACGATGTCCAGCTCGTGGGGTTCGACCTCGCCGCTCCAGGCCCGACTCCCGGTCTTTCCCCCCTCTTCGTTCTGGAAGATGACGACGGTGAGCGGGTGACGGAGTGACAGTCCCAGGTCGCTGATCGTCTGCGCAACTTCCACAGCCGCCATCGAACCGACCTGCCCGTCGTAGTTACCGCCCTCCGGCACGGAATCGATGTGTGAGCCAATTATCAGGGGCATCAGACCCGCTTCGGTTCCCGGGAAGGTACCGAGCAGGTTTCCGGCAAGGTCCACTGAGACCTCCAACCCGGCACCCCGCATCAGGCCGCTCACGAACTCACGCGCCGCAAGATCTGCCTCGCTGTACGCCACTCTGCTGATACCGCCCCCGACGGTCGCCCCAAAGTCCTTCAGGACGTCCAGGTACCCGTTCAGCCTCTCACCGTTTATCTGGCGAGGTGCCTGGATGCGCAATGGCGTGAAGAGACCAGCCGTCGCGCCAGCCAGGACAGTCCCAAATGCTCGTCGGTCCATACCGCTGAACGTTGGACGGTGAACGTTTAACGTTGGAAGTTGCGTCAGTGGCCTCTGGCTCCGGCATCCGGGTCTCGGGGGTCGGCGGCGCCGATACGCATCCCGGTCCTTGGGTCGATCATGATGGCGTGCACGCGACCCTGGGATCCGCCGACGGTCACTTGATACCCCATGGCTCGTAACTCGTCGGCCGCGGACGGTGTGATGCCGCCTTGCTCGATGCGGACATTGTCAGGCAGCCACTGATGATGGATGCGCGGTGCGGCGACAGCCCGTGCAATCGGCATCTGGAAGTCTACGATGTTCAACACCATCCCGAGCACCGTGTTGATAATGGTCCTGCCACCCGGACTTCCAAAGACGGCAACCAACTCGCCGTCGCGCGTCAGAATCGATGGTGTCATACTCGACAACATCCGCTGGCCCGGACGTGCGAGATTCGGTTCCGTTCCGATCAAGCCGTTTGCGGTGGTGAGTCCCGGTCTTGGGTTGAAGTCTCCCATTTCGTTGTTGAGCAGAAAGCCTGCGCCGGGAACGACAATCTTCGAGCCGTATCCCGCCTCCAACGTGTAGGTCACGGAGACCGCCGTTCCGTCGCGATCGACCACGGAAAAGTGGGTTGTCTCCATGCTCTCCGTAGCAAACTCCACGTCCATCGGATGCGACGTACCGGCCTCGCCGGGCACGATGGATGCCCGCAACTGGTCGGCGTAACGCTTACTCGTCAACTGTTCAACCGGAACATCAGCGAAATCCTGGTCGGCGAGGTGCATTGCGCGGTCACGGAAGGCCCGTCGCATGGCTTCCACCAGCCGATGAACATACCGCGCTGAATTGTGACCGTCGGCGGCCAGGTTGTATCCCTCCAGAATATTGAGCATTTCGATGACGGCGACGCCGCCACTGCTGGGCGGTGGCATGGAAAGCACCTCGTAGCCGCGGTACGTACCGCGGACCGGCTCGCGCTCCTGTGCTTCGTACCGCGACAGGTCTTCCTGCGTGATCATGCCACCGTTGCGGCGCATCTCCAGCGCCAGGAGCCTCGCCGTCTCACCGCGATAGAAACCGTCCCGGCCGTGTTCGGCAATGCGTTCCAGTGTGCGTGACAGATCCGGCTGTCTCCACACGTCGCCGGTTTGGTACGGCGCTCCGTCCTTTGTGAACACATACAGACTGGCCGGATAGTCCTGCATGCGGCGTGTGACGGATTCAAACGAACTGGCCAGCGTTTCCGTCAATGGAAAACCTTCTGCGGCCAGTTCGGCCGAAGGAACCACGAGCCTTGGCCACGCGAGGGTGCCATATCGTTCGTGCGCCAGGGCAAAACCCGCCACGGTGCCCGGTACGCCGACGGCGATGTGACTGTTATGGTGGATGTCGGACGAGTACTCACCCGCGTCGTCCAGAAACATGTTCGCGTGAGCGGCCAGGGGCGCCTTTTCGCGAAAGTCGAACGTGGTTGCCTTGCCGTCGGGGAATCGAATCACCATGAACCCGCCGCCACCGATGTTGCCGGCCGCCGGATGGGTTACCGCGAGTGCAAACCCGGTGGCTATCGCCGCATCCACGGCGTTGCCGCCGGTCTGAAGCACACGCCGACCAATCTCGCTCGCCCTCCAATCGGCCGAAACGACCATGCCGTTGGCCGCGCCGACTTCGGGGGCTTCGGCGAGTGGGGTAGTGGTCGGGGTTGGGGTGGCACCGGCGCAAGCGATCAGGACGGTGGTCGTACAGGAGACGTAGAAGCGTCGCGCGAGCGAGAGTGTCTTCATCATGAGTTGGACAGCCTGCCAAGTCGTTGAGATTCGTTCACACCATACGGCCGAAGGGGTCATCCAATGACGGTGACTGCGGCGTCAGCAACTCGGCGCCGTCTTCCGTGATCACCATGTCGTCCTCGAGTCGGACACCGAATTCGCCCGGAAGGTAGATTCCCGGCTCGTCGCTGAACGTCATGCCGGGGGCCAACGCGAGCGTGTTGCCGCGCACCAGGTAGGGCCATTCGTGCACATCCATACCGATGCCGTGTCCTACCCGGTGCGTGAAGTGTTCGTAGTCAGCGCCAAAGCCGGCATCGGCAATCACACGGCGCGCGGCGGCATCGACGTCCTCGCAGGGTACGCCGGGCCTGGCCGCTTGCAGTGCAGCCGTCTGAGCCCGCAGCTCGACTTCGAAGACTTCCCGCATCCGATCCGTTGGTGTGCCGAGCACGAATGTGCGACTGATATCAGAGAGGTAGTCCTCCACGGCGCACCCGCCGTCAACCAGGAGAATCGTGCCTTCTCGAATGACCTGGGGTGTTCGTGATCCATGAGGCAGGGCGGAGTATTGGCCCACTTGCACGCCGGCCCCGCCGGAAAAACCGAGGCGCTCGTGTGCCAGGGAAACGAGCCGCTCGAAATCGTCCTGGGTCATTCCTTCTTGGAGCGCGTGATAGGCAGCTTCATACGCCCGCAACGTGACGGCGGACGCAATCCGCATCAACTGCAATTCGTGAGCGTCTTTCACACCACGGCACCCCGCGGTAACGGGTGTGGCACTCGTAAGACCGAGCGCAGGGACTTCACGTGAGACACCGTCGGAGAAGACGAACCGCACGGTCTCCTCGACGCCCAGCCGTCCAGCGGCAATTCCACGTTCGCGCAAGCCGGCCGCCACGAGGGCATAGGGATTGACGTCCTCATGCCAGGTCATGATATCCGCGTCGCCCTGCAGCGGTCCGAGATCGATCTGTTCGCGGGCGCGCTCTTCTTCGAAGGAGGGGCAGACGACGAAGGACCGGCCCGTAGCCGGTATCACGATCGAAAGCAATCGTTCGCTGAGGCCCCAACGTATGTTTGTGAAGTAGACGAGCGAGGTTCCGCCCGTCAACATCATGGCGTCGATGTTGTTGGAAGCCATGAGGCGTCGTGCCTTCTCGATCCGTCCGCGTCTCTCTTCCACCGAGATCGGCGTTGGTTCATCCGCTATTGGGGTCAGGGCGGCGATGGAGTGTGGTAAGGTGTCATCGGACTGTGTCGCATTGTCCGGTTGGCACGCCGACCCGGCGACAGCGGCCGACGTGAGTCCGACGAATTCGCGGCGAGTTACCATTTAGAGATCTTCAACCGTCATTCCGTCAATTTCGCCGTCGATGATCCGCTTGCCGAAATCGAAGCAGTGTCGAATTGCATCGAGCCTTTTCTCAAACGTTACGTCGTCCTCGAATGGTCTGATCCTGGGACCGCCGGCTCGTTCCCGACTGATGACAATATAGGTTTTCCATTTCTTCTTTTCGACCCGCTGCGGGTCGGCTTCGATGACGAATTTCTTGTATTCCTTGATCTCGCGGGTCTGCATCATGGCATTAGGATAGCACCTAATCCCGCAGGAGGCTACTCAATTCAAGGCTGGATAAGTTATTATCCCGTAAGTATTTACATAATCACCAACATGAATCCAGCCGGGTCCCGCACCGATGGCATCCGCACCAGGCATCGTCGCGGGCGCGGGGCAGTGTGGAGTTGTCAGCTCCGGGGCCGCACCTCGGCGCGCGAGAAGCGTCAGCACGTCAGGGTCGGCAGTTTTCTCTCGACCACGGTTCTGACGACCGACGTGGCCAATGCCGCGGCGGTCCAGCTGGTGAAGAGGAAGGTCACGGTTCCGGTGGCGAGGCCAACGAATGCCCCACGGAGCGCGTATTTCGCGATGCACGTGAACCCGTTCCGCAACACAATCTGCCTAACGCCGGCTCCAACCGCCCCCCGGACTGCAGCCCGCAGGAGCGCCCGGGCGAGGATGATGCGCTTGGATGCAATCATGGCCTGTCTCCCGGTGAGGGCAGTGGTGCAAACCTGGAAGGGTACGACGCCCTTGTCGAGTTTATAAGTGATGATATCACAATATGTTAGCCTCTGCAAGGCAGATGACCGGTGTTTCGTGTGTCGCGTGGTTTCTCGACGCGTCACGGACTTAGTACACCCGGATGGGGTTTCAGGGCCCGGTTGGTTCCCCACAGGCCCGACGTCCTTCGCCAAGGTTCTGTGACGGGGAACACGGAAAGATCCCCCTGTCTGCCTCATCTGACATAGGGGTGCATCCGAGCTGGGCTGTTCACCAAAGGGGGCCGTGGTGAAGACGGTGTTGATTGTCGATGACGAGGAGCTGATCAGTGCGTCCCTCAAGCAGCGACTGTCTGGTACGTATCACGTCTGGACGGATGCGGCCGGCGGTCCCGCCCTGGTCCGCTGCCGCGAGACCCCGCCGGACTGCGTCCTGGTTGACGTAGAAATGGCGGACATGGACGGCATGGACTTCATCTTTGCTCTCCGCCGCATGCACCCCCGCCTACCCATCGTGGTCATGTCCGGTCGGGGCATGTTCGGGATACTGGAGCCACTGCGCGCCGCCGAATATTTTGTGCAGGGCACGCTCCGCAAACCATTCAAGTACCAGCAATTGGTGAAGGTACTCAGGCGGGTAATGACTGATGGGTGGAGCGGTCAGGGCCGTGAGCGGGGCAGCCTGTAGCACTTCTGTGTCCCCGCGAATCACGAAGCAGCGCAAGGTAGCGCCGCGGCCTCAATTTGGACGGAACCGGGGGCGCTGGGAGCGCACCGAACTCTCGAGTTCGTCGAGTACCGATCGAATCGTCGCGTCGTGTCCCAGGATGAATCGGGAGACAAAGCGGAAGACGGGATTATAGACCTCACCCTCTTCCTCAACCGTTACGGACGCCGAGATACCGTCTTCCGCCGGTTCTACCGACCAGATCCAGCGACCACCATAGGGAAGGCCCTCCTGGTCGATCGTGGTCACGAGGGTCCGGTCCGCCGTCCGCTCGATCCGATACCGGACGCGGCCGTTCGAGTCCGTAACCACCGCTCGATCGCCCGCCTCCATTTCCACGCGTCGCACATCCGTGCGCCACGTCGCCCAGTCCTCGACGGACGCGATCCTGGCCCAGACCTCGTCCGCGGGCGCGGGGATCGTCCGCGTGACGACGCTACGGTGCTCCACCGGGAGCATCCACCCCACGGCCACGACTCCCACGCCCAGGACGACGAGCGTCAGGCCGATCGCCAGGACGATCTTCACGCTCTCCTCCGTTCGATCGCCCGCGCGATCAGCTCGAGCCCCTCGACCACGCGACGCTGATCGTCTTCGTCCAGCTCGTCGAGGACGGCAGCGATCGAATCGCCGTCGAGGCCGTCGTCTGATCGGATCGCCTCGGATCCGGCCTCCGTGAGCCGGATCGCCTTTCGACGGGAGGGGCTCTCGGTCCGTTCCACCAGACCGCCCGCCTCGAGGCTCGCCAGCGCCGCCGACATCGTCGAGCGGGACACGCCGAGATGACGGGCGAGGCCCGTGGCGAAGGCCGGGTCGCCGTAGCCGACGTGGTGGAGGATCCGTAGATCCCGTTCTGTTAGGTGGTCTCGCCGTCCGTGGTGCCGGTGGCAGGCGAAGTAAAGGAGTGGATAGAGGCGTTTGACCGCTTCGATGCGTTCAGGGGCGACCATGGCCGTAGTTTAGGATCGACGGCCTTTGTTCGTCAAAACGAACAGCGAGTGACTCTCATGCGACAGCATCTACGCTCGTGTGGAGGAAGCGGACCCGGACGGCTCGGCTTGGTCGTTCGAGTACTGCTCAACCTGCGGCGACCCGGCCCTGCGGACGTCGCGGGTGGAGCCGAGGATCGCGTTGCAGGAAGAATAGTGCACTCCGCATCCTACCACGAAGAAGGACGCCGGATTGACAAGTGACTACATTAATGATTATTGTGGTCATTATGAGCGACGTCGGTGTTCGTGAGCTGAAGGCTCGGTTATCCGAATTTCTGGATCGGGCGGCTCGCGGCGAGGTGATTCGCGTGACTGAACGTGGCCGGCCCAAGGCGATTCTCGCTCCACTGCCGGGGCGGCTGCGGCTGGAGGCGGGTATTGCCGAGGGCTGGGTGCGTCCCGCGTCCGCAAAGCCGCAGCGATCGTGGCGGCGCTTTCCGACCTCGAGAACGGTCGCCGACATGCTGGCGGAGGACCGCGGCGCGTGAGCTTGTATATCGATGCCAGCGCGCTGCTCAAGGTGTACTTCGAGGAGCCGGACAGCGATCGCGCGGAGGAGATTCTGAGTTCGGACGAGGAATGGATAACGGGGCGTCAGGCTCTTATTGAGGTTCGCCGCAACCTGGCGCGCTCGCTCGAAGGCGCGTCACTCGTGCAGGCGCGCCGTCAATTCGAGCGTGATTGGCGGGCAATGGCCGTGGTAGAGTTGACCCCGGAGGTATGTAACGCGGCTGCCGACCTCGCGGAGGTCACCGGGGCTCGGACGCTCGACGCGCTGCATCTCGGAGCGGCGAAGGTCGTGGGCGGCGGTACCCTGCCGGTCGTCACTTTCGATCTGCGTCAGGCCCAAGTCGCCCGGTCACTCGGTTGGGTAGTGCTCGGGAGCTGAAGGGCTCGGTACACAACGTCGCCTCGGCGGCGGAAGCGGCCGCCATCCTGGCCGTCCTGATACATTGTTGTCGCGTCTGATCTTACAGAGTCGGGGCGGTCGGATTTGAACCGACGACCCCCTGCTCCCAAAGCAGGTGCGCTACCGAGCTGCGCCACGCCCCGATGTGATGCTACGATAACCGCTTACAAGCCGTTCAAGCCAACGTGAAAACGCTCCGTGGAACGTCCTGGCAGGGTGCTGAAAAAGGGCTCCCTTCGCGCGCTGCGGTTCGCGGCCCCCTATTACACCGCCCCATTATCCATAGACCGCGACCCAACGCGCGCCTCCGGGAGCCCTTTTTCAGCACCCTGCCAGGGTACGTTTCTCCTGCCTAGCCACGTTGAACATCCCGGACTCGGCCGGACTCGTCACGACTTCCAACATTGTACCCATATCGGCCTGCTGATACGAGGTCTGCAACGTGGTCGCGCTCACCCACCCTCCGGCCTCCGCGACATCCCGAGCGGACAGGTGCTTGCGGCTCGTCGCCCAGGCCCGCCGGAAAGCGTGCGTGGCGCTCCCGTCGAGCGGTTTGAACTCAGCGAGTTGCTCGGCCCGTTCGAGCCAGCGGTGTGCGACGTGACGCGAGCGCCTTACGCGGATCGCGCGGGGCAACTCCACCACTCACGGGCGAGTCAGTATAGCAGTCGGTAGACGTGGGTGAAGATCATTTGTGTTTCGTCCTGGGAAAACTGAAACGTGGCCTCCCAGTAATACCGGGTGTCACCAACGACGAATTCTATTGAGACGGCGGGTTCGCCGTTCGGACTATTCCGGTATTTGCGGATGGGATCTTCAGCTATCTCTACAAAACATTCAGCTAGTCGCCATGTCGCTTCGTATTGGCGGTCTGCGGGGAGAGAGGCAATTAGCTTCCGAAGGTCGTTCTCTGCTCCTTCGGAGATCTCAGCTATGTAGCTCAATCGCCAAGATGCTTCCTTATATCCTCTAATGCCTCCGAAACTGGTCGATACCTCCCTTTGGCGACATCACGCTCCCCCTTCAAGACACGCCGAAAATCATACCCCAGCGGATCGCGTGGGCGCGAAATCGCGATCGTCACGACACCCTCAAAGAGACTGCCGTTCGTCGCTATCTCGGTATCCGGTCTCGTCGGAACGTCGATTCTTGTCGTCATGGGGAAGAGTCCTTTTTGGCTGTCATCTTCTCGTGTTCAGCGATTTTGTCTTGCAACCATTGGACCAATGACCGTGCTTCATGAACGTTCATGAATACGCCGACTTCCACCTCGCGTACCACGCCATCCCGCACTTCCCTCTCAGAACGGATCTCGTCGCCCAACTTCCCGTCATCGGTAACAGGGTTGACCGTCAGTCGCGGAATAGGGAACCGTTCGGAAAAGAAGAAAATCTCGATATGACCGCGCGGCTGGAGTCCGCCATGGGCTCCATCGGCATGTACGATGCGAAAATGGTTTGATTTGATGTAGTGGAAACTGACGCGCTTCTGGTCGTCAGCGGCGTTTTCCCGATCTTCGGTCATGCCGACGTATTTGGCCGCATGTCGCGCCTCACCAGAGAGAATCGAGCCGAATCACCGAGAGTAGGTTAATAGATCCACCTAGTTCTTGCAAACCGTCACATGGCAACGGCTTATCAAGCCAGTCTCTCATACCAACCAGGGTTCCTCTACGGTGGTATCGTTAAGAACGGCTCTCAGCCCTCGGCCGGCAGCCAGCTACCCGATAAACTAATTGCGCTCGGGGTTTCTTCCCACTGCCTCCTGTCTGTCGCCCGAGTTCACCCCCCCCGACCGGTCCCTACCTCACCCCGCCGTCCAGCTCATCCCGGGATACTCGCCCTTCCGGGCTGACTTCCGTGAGCTTGCGCACTTGAAGCCAGCCTCCGGCGACCTATTTTCAGAGGTCTGGCCTTCTGGGGCTGGCCCCTCGAGCAGCATGGAGAAACCACAATGGATGATCGGCCCGAAAAACACCGTCGGCCCCTTGAACGGCGGGAATCCCTTGATCGACCCGGGATTGACCGCCGCGAGGAACAGAGGCGTGCCGGGGCGGAGCGGCGTGAAGATCAGGAGCCGGTCCCGCAAGATCGCCGGAGCGGCGACGAGCGGCGGAAGGAGGAGCAGCGGAGTGGGGACGAACGACGGATGGTGGCTGACCGACGTCAGGTGCCGGAGCGGGTAAACAGAGTTGCCGCCATTCTGCTTCCGCCGGTGCTGAATCCCAAGGGCTCGGCCAGGAAGACCGCTAAAGAGGAGGAGGAGAAGCACCCGGCCGATTTCCACGACCGTCGGTTGCGCGAAAGCCTCGCCAAACAACTCAAAGGCGAGTAAAGCTTACCTTCCCCGGTGCCGGCTTCCATTGCCGTTGACCTCGAGGATCACCTCGCCGTCCATCTCGATCCCGGTACCTTTAAACTCCGGGTGCTGGCCGTAGATGACCTCGTACGCGCGGCGGCATTCCTCAGTATAGAAGCGCTCCGCCTCCTCGATCTGATCCAGCGATTCGAAAACGTGGAGGGCGGAGCCGATCCGCCGATACGTCCGGCCCCTGATTGGTCGATAATCAGCTCCGTCGGCCACAGCATCAGCCTCCTCCCAGGCGGAGTACACTGTGGCATTCGTGGCGCGACGGGCCAAAACCTTGAAGTTGGGGGCGTGGACGTGGGAGCGACGTTGGAGCACGCCCGGTGCCAGGATGGCAGCGGCCTGACGGAACCTGCCAACCGGTTGGGGCAGGTTGGCCCCGGGAATCAATCTCCGGTCCCGCGAGGCCTCCCGACGATCGGTGCGCCGGCGCTGGTTGGTTATGACCGGGATCTCCCGGACCCTCCGGGGCCCCCGGCGACGATCAAAGCCGCACCTCCGGTCCCAGTTCGAGAACCGGTAGCTGTCCATGGCCCGACGGCCATTGCTGCTACTCCGTTGGCGCGGCTGCTCTGACATCACTCTCCTTGCGTGGCAAGGTGCGTTCCGCGGGGATCCGCGCGCCTGGGCGGGGGCCGAAAATTAAGTATCGGAGAGGGGTCCGACAAATCTGACTTTGGCCCGAATTCTGTCATATTCCTGGTCAAGAAGAACCACTATAACTGCCGAAAATGAGCGTATGACCGCCGACCACCCGGAGCGCGTTCAAGCGCTGCTCGTCGAAGACGATGGAACCACACGTGCATTCCTCGCAAAGGTTATCGAGTCCCTGGGATACGACGTAACGTCATGTGCCTCGGCGGAGGAAGCCCTCGAATGCTTCCAGCAGCAATTTCATCCCGTTCTGGTGGTCGATTGGTTGATGCCCGAAGGACAGATGGACGGGCTGGAACTCATCCGCCAGGTCAGGACGCGGCCCGAAGGAGACCGGGCGGTCGTCCTGGTAGTTACGGTTCGCGACCGCAACGTAGATCTCGAGAAGGTGCTGGACGCTGGAGCGGACGACTATATCCCCAAGCCGGTGGCCCCGGACATCCTGCGCATTCGGTTGCGCATCGCCCGCGAACGGATGCAACAGCGACATGCGAGAAGCTTCGCGGAGCACGCCCTCGAGGAAAGCGAAACGCGCCTGCGCACGGTGGTCGCCAATGCACCGCTGATTCTCTTTCTCCTCGATCGGAAGGGGATATTTACCTACGCCGACGGACGGGGCCTGATCCCCCTCGAGCTTTCGCAGCAGGACATCGTGGGAAAGTCGGTCTTCGATGTATATCGCGATGTCCCCGACATTGCGGCGCACGTGAGCCGGGCGCTCGCCGGCGAGACTTTTACCACGAACGTCGAATTCCGGGGCGCCATCCTCGAATCCCGTTATGCCCCGCTGCACTCATCGAATGCTTCGGCAGACGGCGTCATTATCGTTTCAACCGATGTCACGGAACGGAAACGGGTCGAGAACGAACTGCGCGACAGTGAAGAACGGTTCCGAAGCTTTTCGGAGGCGGCGTTCGAAGGCCTCGCCTTACTGGACCGGGGTATCATCATCGATGCCAACAGGCAGATTGCC
>Ga0302046_10001606_pt1 | contig 21191 bp, 13 predicted proteins | sample RVTome_11_FD_200261 | JGI IMG/M metagenome (GOLD analysis project Ga0302046, IMG submission 200261) | Soil microbial communities from uranium-contaminated site in the Upper Colorado River Basin, Wyoming, United States - RVT147D111 (version 2) ...
TCGCACCGGCGGCTGGCGGACTGGCGCGAGGCGCGCGGCGACGTCGTCGCGCGCGTCGGCCGTGCCGAGGAGCTCGTCGCGCTCGTATTCGGCAGCGAGGAGAACGGGCTGACGGGCGAGGAGACCGACTGCTTGCACGAGCTCGTGCGCATGCCGACCTCGGACGAGCACACCTCGATCAACCTGTCGATGACGGTCGGGATCGTGCTCTCGACGATCTTCTTCCAGGACGCTCCCAGCGCGCGGACGGACCGCTCGACGCCGCTCGCCGGCGCGGACCGCGCGTACCTCGTCGAGCGCCTGAGGGACGTCCTGGGCGCGCGCACGCGGACCGAGTCGGCGCGACGCGACCTCGAGGCCTCGATCGAGCGCGTCTTCTCGCGCGCGCCGCTCGAGACGCGCGACGCTCGCGCCTGGCACCTCCTGGTGCGCGCCCTCGGCGGCGAGGCCCATCCGAGCGACTACGGGCTCGACCCCGCGGGCGCCCGGCCCGCGGAGCGCGAGGAGCCGGCTTGATGCAGCTCCTCGAGGCCGACCTGACCTGGAACGGGGAGGAGCTGGTGCCCGGCCTGCGCGTCGAGGTCTCGCGCGACGGGCGCATCGCGCGCGTCGGCGACGCGCGCGAGGTCCCCGGGACGCCGCGCCGCCTCGCGGGCCGCGCGCTCCTCCCGGGTCTGGTCGACGCGCACAGCCACGCGTTCCAGCGCGGCCTCCGCGGGCGCGGCGAGCGCTTCCCGGACGGCGCCGGCAGCTTCTGGACCTGGCGCGAGGCGATGTACGAGCTGGTTGGGGCGATGGACGCGGCGCGGCTCTTCGCGCTCTCGTTGCAGGCCTTCCGCGAGATGCTGGCGGCGGGCATCACGACGGTGGGGGAGTTCCACTACCTGCACCACGACGGGAGCGGCGCGGGTTGGGCGCTCGACGACGCGGTGCTGGCGGCCGCGCGCGAGGCGGGCATCCGCATCGTGCTGCTCTCGGCCTACTACGCCACCGGCGCGATCGGGAAGCCGCTCGAGGGCGCCCAGCTCCGCTTCCGCGCGCGCTCGCCGGAGGACTACTGGCGCGGTTTCGATCGCTTGCCCCTCGCGGGCCCGACGCAGGCGGCCGGCTGCGTCGTGCACAGCATCCGCGCCGCGTCGCTGGTCGACCTCGCGCTCGTGCACGCCGAGTCGGTCCGGCGCGGCCTCGTGTGCCACATGCACGTCGAGGAGCAGCGGCGGGAGATGGAGGACTGCCGCGTGGCGCACGGCCGGACGCCGATGCGTGTGCTGCTGGACGAGCTCGCGCTCGACGAACGCTTCACCGCGGTGCACTGCACGCACACCGAGCCCGAGGACCTGCGCGACTACCTCGCCACCGGCGCCAACGTGTGCGTGTGTCCGCTGACCGAGGCGAACCTCGGCGACGGGACCTGCGACATGACGGCCATCCGCGCGCGCCCGGACGCGCTGTCGCTCGGGACGGACTCGAACGCGCGCATTTCGATGGTGGAGGAGATGCGCTGGGCCGAGTACGCGCAACGCCTCGCGCGCGAGCGGCGCGGCGTCGTGACGGACGAGCGTGGGCGCGTCGCGGCCGCGCTCCTCTCGGCCGCGACGCGCGGCGGAGCGCGTTCCCTGGGCGTCGAGGCCGGCGAGCTGCGTCCCGGCGCCTGGGCCGACCTCGTGACGCTCGACCTGCGCGCGCCCTCGCTGCTCGAGGTCGCGGCGGAGGACTTGCTGGAGGCCTGGATCCTCGGCGGGGGAGACGACGCCGTGGCGGAGGTCTGCGTCGGCGGCGACTGGGTGCTCGGGCGGTGACGAAGGAGTCGCTCGAACGGTTGGAGCTCGCGGGGCAGGTGGTCGAGGCGCTGTCGATCGGCGGCCTCGAGACCACCTTCCACCTGCCCCAACACAAGCTCGCCTTCGACGTCGCGCGCTGCCCGCCGGAGCTCGTGAACCGTGCGCTCGTGTTCTTCACGCACGGGCACATGGACCACATGGGCGGCGTCGCCTACCACTGCGCCACCCGCGCGCTGCGCGGCATGCAGCCGCCGACCTACGTCGTGCCGCCGGCCTACGTGGAGGACCTCGAGCGCCTGTTCGACGCCTGGCGCGCGATCGACCGGTCGGTCATGCCGCACCGGACGATCGCGTTCTCTGCGGGGGAGGAGTTCCCGGTGCACGCCGGGCTCGCCGTGCGCGCCTTCCGCTCCTACCACACGGCGCCCTCCCAGGGGTACGCGGTCGTGTCGCGCAGGGAGAAGCTGCTCGAGCAGTACCACGGTAGGAGTGGGGTCGAGCTCCGCCGCCTGCGCGAGGAGGTCGGCCTGCGCCTCACGCGTACGGTCGAGACGATCGAGTTCGCCTACTGCGGCGACACGACCATCGAGGTGATGGAGCGCGAGGAGTCGGTGCGCCGCGCGCGCGTCCTGGCGCTGGAGTGCACCTTCGTCGACGAACGCGTCCCGGCCGAGTCCGCCCGCGAGCGAGGGCACGTGCACCTGGACGAGATCTGCGCGCGCGCGGACCTGTTCGAGAACGAGGTGCTGCTGCTGCACCACTTCTCGCCGCGCTTCTCGCGTGCGGAGATCGAGGCCGCCCTGGAGGAGCGCCTGCCCGCGCGGCTGGCCGAGCGCGTCGTCCCCCTGCTGGGGGGGCATCGCTGAGCTCCAGCGTCTCCGAATCTCGACGTACCGTCGCGCGTCCCCCGCCTCGGAAGGCGGTGGTGCCGCCTTCCTTCGGCTGCGGACTCTCCGCGTTGGGCCGCTCCGGGTAGGATCCCGCGACACGCCGTGGTCCACCTCTCCAAGATCTACACGCGCACCGGCGACGACGGGACGACCGGGCTGGGCGACGGGACGCGGCTCGAGAAACACCACGTCCGCGTCGCGGCCTACGGCACGGTCGACGAGACCTCGAGCACCATCGGCGTCGCGCTGGTCCAGGAGCTGCCGCCGCCGCTCCCGGAGCGCCTGCGTCGGATCCAGAACGACCTGTTCGACCTGGGAGCCGACCTGTGCGTCCCCGGCCGCGCGGACGACAAGCTGCGCATCACCGCCGCCTACGTCGAGCGCCTGGAGCGCTGGATCGACCAGGCGAACGCCGAGCTCGAGTCCTTGCGCTCCTTCGTCCTGCCGGGGGGCGAGCCCGGCGCGGCCTTCCTGCACCTGGCGCGCACGGTCTGCCGTCGCGCCGAGCGGCTGGTCCAGGAGCTCTCCGCGCGCGAGGAAGAGCGCGAGCGCGTCGATCCGCTCGTGCTGCGCTACCTCAACCGGCTCTCGGACCTGTTGTTCGTCTACGCGCGCGTCGCCAACGGGAACGGCGAGCTCGACGTCCTGTGGCGCCCGGGAGGCGAGGCAGCCCCGTGATCCCGGGCCTCGGCCGGCGGACACCCGACCGTGCACCGGGAGCGGTGGAGGCCGAGCGGTGAAGGCGGGCGAGTTCCTGCGCTCGCGCGCCGAGGCCCTCGAGCACAGGAAGGGTCTCGTCGGCCGCCTGCTGCGCTTCGCGAAGCGGGACCTGTGGTCGATCGAGGTGATGAACCTGTCGCCGGTCCGCCGCTACTTCACGCGGCTCGCGCGCGTCGCGTTCATCGCCGTGCGCGGGTTCCACCGCGACCGCTGCATGCAGCAGGGCGCCGCGCTCACCTACCTGACGATCTTCGCGCTGCCGGCCTTCCTGGCCCTCGTGTTCGCCGTGGCCAAGGGCTTCGACGCCTTCGGCCGGCTGAAGCAGGGACCGATCCAAGGGTTCCTGGACCGCTCGTTCCCGCTGAACGGCGACGAGGGCAGCCGCCGCATCCGCGAGGTCGTCGAGCAGATCTTCACCTACGTCGAGAACGCGAACCTGAAGCTCTTGGGCACGGCGGGCGTGCTGTTCCTGCTCTACGCCACGCTGAAGATGCTCGGCTCGGTCGAGGCGGCGCTGAACGAGATCTGGGGCGTGCAGCGCTCGCGCTCGCTGGTCCGCAAGCTGTCCGACTACCTGGCGATCGTGATCGTGATCCCGGTCGTGCTCCTGATCGGGACCGCCTTCACGGGGTTCCTCTCGTCGTACAGGGAGATCCGCTCGCTGATCGGCGGCTTCGACGTGCAGGGGCCGATGCTCGCGGCGGTTCCGCTCGTGTCGGTCTGCCTGGGGATGACGCTGGTCCTGATGACGCTGCCGAACACGCGCGTGAAGCTCGTGCCGGCGCTCCTCGGCGGGATCCTGGCGGGCGTGAGCTGGCAGGTCGCGCAGGTCGCGTTCCTCGAGTTCCAGCTCGGCCTGACGCGTCTCAACGCGGTCTTCTCGAGCTTCGCCGCGGTCCCGCTCCTGCTCTCCTGGATCTATCTGTCGTGGCTCGTGCTGTTCGCCGGCGCGGAGCTGTCCTTCGCGGTGCAGAACGAGGGCGCGATCACCACCCTCGCGCGCACCGGTCCGGTCGACCAGCACTTCAAGGAGGCGCTCGCTCCGCGCCTGGCCGGCCGCATCGCGGCCGCCTTCCTGGCAGGGGACCGGCCGCCCGGCGCGGTCCAGCTCGCCGCCGACCTGGGCGTCTCGCCGCGCACGATCACGACGATCCTCGAGCAGCTCGTCCACCACCGGCTCCTGGCGGAGACGACGGAGGACGAGGAGGAGGGCTACCTCCCCGCGCGCGACCCGGGCACGATCACGGTGCTGGACCTGCTGCACGCACTGCGCAGCGAGGAGGGTTGCGGCACGGCGCCCACGGGCTCGCCGCTCGACCATCGGGTCGACCGGATCCTCGCCGGCTTCGACGAGGCGATCCGCGCTTCCGGCCGGGACGTGAACCTGAGGGAGCTGGCGGGGGGGCAGTAGTCTTCCTCGGTCTCGCTCGGGTTCCGCAAGCGGCGAACTCGCCCACGCCGCCCCGAACCTACTCTTCCCTCCCCAACGCCCTCCGCGCGATCGCGCGCACCACGGGATCCGAGTCCTCCTCGACCCCGCGCAACGGCAGCAACACCCCCGGCGCGTCGGACGCCATGCGCGCGAGCGAGCGAACGACCTCGCGCCGGAGGCGCGTGCTGGGAGTCGACAGCAACTCGAGCAGCTTCTCGCGGCCGCTGACCTCGTGCAGCCAACCCACGGCCCAGGCCGCGGCGATGCGCACGCCGTCGTCCTCGTCGGCGAGCAGCGGGACGACCTCGGGGATCCCCTGCGGCAAGGGCTCGCGCTCGCGCGTCAGCGCGACGATCGCCTCCCTGCGGACGAACGGGTCGGGATCCGACAGCGCTCGCACGAAGGCGGCCTCCGTCGCCAGGCCGCGCTCCGTCAGGCTCGGTGCCGCCGTCGCGCGCGGTCGCAGGCGCGTGCCGAAGTCCAATGGATCCAGCAGCACGCCGGCCCGCCGGTCCAGCTTCCAGACGCGCTCGCCGATCCACACCGCATCGCCCACCATGCGCACCGGGAGCTTCGTGGTGGAGAGGACCGGGACCCCGCTCCCGCGGAGCGTGTACAGCGCATGCCGCTCGCCGTCCTCCTCGACGAACTCGTAGGTGGCGCCTGCGAGCTCGACGTCGGACCACCACTGGCGGCCGGCGATCACGCCCCAGACCTCGTCGTCGCCCGCCGGTTCGTTCGCCAAGAGCTCCTCGATCCGCGCCTCGAACTCGCGTCGCAGCTCCTCGTGCGCGACACCCGTCGCCGGCCCGGCATAGCCCGAGTGGATCGCGCGCACCCTCGCGGCCGAGTCGAGGAAGACCGTGGTCGGGTAGGAGCGCAGGAAGTCGACCGCCCCGAAGGCGGCCGTCGCTGCCGCCTTGTTCGCCGTGCCGGCGAGGAACAAGGGATAGGGGACGCGGTAGCGCTCGCGGAAGAGCTCGACTTGGCGCGCATCCGCCGCGAAGTCGCCGGTCAGCTCGAAGGCGACGCCCAGGATGGAGAGGCCGCGCGCGGCGTACCGCTCGTGCAGCTCGACCAGGTACGGGGCCTCGTCGTGGCAGTTCGGGCACCAGGAGCCGAACAGGACGAGCAGCGTGGCTCGTCCGACGAGGGTCGGGTCGGCCAAGGAGCGCAGGTTCCCCTCGAGGTCGGGGAAGGCGAGGTCGGCCAGGGAGAAGCGCTCTTCCCAGCTCGTCTGGGCGAACGCATCGGCCAGACGCGCCTCCGGATCGCGCCGCGCGGTCCAGGTGTCCCGCCACCAGTTCCCCGAGTGGAAGACGCCGACGAGCTCGTCGGCTCCCTTCCGCTCGGCCACGAACAGGAAGGCGTGCGCTCCGTCGAAGCAGGACAGAGTGAGCCGATCGCCCTCGACGCCGCCGGCCAGGAAGCGGTAATCGCCGGTCGTTGTGAGGAACGTGCCGCGCACGGTCCGCGAGCCGACGTCCTGACGCAGGATCCCGACCGCCGCGTCCTCGTCGCCGGCGAAGTCGACCGTCCAGCGACCGTCGACGCTCCGCGCGGTGCCAGACGGGCGCGCGTCCGCGGGAGCGGGCGTTCGCGCGCGGAAGGGCACGCGCGCGACCTGGTCCTTGCCGCGCACCTTGGTCCAGGTGCCGGCCAGCTCGTCCCCGACGAGCCGTGCGCGGATCTCCGAGCGATAGTGCGGGAGCCCGAGGCGCAGGACGCTCCGGTCCCACTCGACCTCGGGGACGCGGATCCGCTCGGGGTCGTTGACCAGGAAGGCGGACCAGCCGCGCTCCTCGGCGAGGAGCTCGAGTCCGAAGGGCAGCTCCGTGCCCTGGTCGTCGACCACGAGCGCGGCGTCCCAACGCAGGACGTCGGCGGACTGGACGAGCGGAGCGCCGAGGAGGAGCAGAGCGAGGGCGGACATGGACCGGCTCCCGAGTGTAGCGCTCGTCTGCTACCGTCCGCCGAGCATGGGAGCCCTCGCGCGCCAGGTCCTCGTCTCGGGCCGCGTCCAGGGCGTCGCCTTCCGCTGGGCCACGCGCGAGGAGGCGACGCGGCTCGGGCTGCGGGGCTGGGTCCGCAACCTGGGGGACGGCCGCGTCGAAGCCTGGATCGAGGGCGCCGGGAAGGACGTGGAGACCATGGTGGCCTGGCTGCGCCGGGGGCCGCCGTCGGCGCGCGTCGAGGCGCTCGACGTGCGCGAGCGCGAACCCGAGGCGCCGGACGGCTTCGAGATCCGCGCGACGCTCCGTTGACCCTACCCGGGCGGCAGGCTCGCGTGCGTCCCGTCGCAGAACGGGGCGGTCGAGGTGCGTTTGCATCCGCACCAGGCGACCTTGCGCTCCTCCGCGATCTCGACGCGCAGCGGTGTGTATGCGGTCCCCGCATGGGAACCGTCGCAGAAAGGCTGGCTCGCGGAGCGCCCGCAGCGGCAGAACCAGTACTCCCCGGGTGCGGCCCGTTCGACGAAGGGCATGCGCTGCGGGATCGGGCGGTCTTCGGCCATGGGGGGCACCTGGGTCGGGGAGGCGTGGGACGGGGAGTGTAAGAAACCCGGGCTCGTCGATTCGAGCGCGCCCCGTCGGCTACGCTCGTCGCGAAACGCTCCCGGAGATCCGCCCTTGCACGCACTCGTCCTCGCCCTCGCGTCCGTGTCGTCGGCCACGACGATCCCGCCAGTCCAAGACTCGCCCTGGGTCGTCGGCAAGCCCGCGCCGCACGTGCATCTGCCCGACCTGCGCAGCGGAGCCGCGGTCGACCTGGCCGACCTCCGCGGCAAGAAGGTGCTGCTCGCCGAGTTCGCCTCCTGGTGAGCGGGCTGCCGTCGGCATGTGCCGGTCTGGCACGACGCGCTGAAGGAGTGGGTCGAGTCCGGCGAGCTGGTGCTCGTCGGCCTCACCCAGGAGCAGCACCCCGAGCGCTGCCGGCTCTTCGCGCAGTGGCAGGGCTTCGACTTCCCGATCCTGTGGGACCCCTTCAACCTCACCGGCTCGAAGGTCGTGCCGAGCTTCATCGCGATCGACGAGCACGGAGTCGTGCGCTCGACGCGGCCGAGCGTGAAGACGTTCGAGGAGGAGTTCCTGCTGGCGGAGTTCGACGCTCCCGCGGCCGCGGAGCCGGTTCCGGCCTCCGAGAGTGCCTGCGCCTTCACCGACTCGCACCACTTCGCCACGCCCTGGTCGACCATGCTGGCCGGTGGTTCGCTGGACGAAGGCGTGGCGGAGCTCGAGCGCGACGCTGCCACGCGGCCGGAGGATCCCGTGGCCGCCTTCCGCGCCGGTGTCGCGCGTCGCCTGCGCTACGACTCGTCGGAGAGCCGGCCCGAGGACTTCCAGCTCGCCATCGACCACTGGACGCGCGCCCTCCGGCTCGACCCGAACCAGTACATCTGGCGCCGGCGCATCCAGCAGTACGGCCCGCGCATGGACAAGCCCTACCCCTTCTACGCGTGGGTCGAGGAGGCGCAGAGGGAGATCACGGCGCGCGGCGAGACGCCGATCGCACTCGTAGCGGAGCTGACTCCCGCGGAGCTGGCGCAGCCGAGGTCGGCCGAGGAGGCCGGCGTCACGAGGCCAACCCCCCCCGATCCGAAGGGCGAGATCCGTCGCGACGCGGACGGCCTGATCGCGCTCGAGACCGCGGTCGCCTTCGACACGTCCGGCTCATCCTCCGTGGCCACGGTGCACCTCGCGCTGCGCCCGAACGCCGCGCGCGACGCGCACTGGAACCACGAAGCGGGACCTACGATCGCGCTGTGGGTCGAGCGCCCCGGGCCGCAGCTCCTCGAGGTCGCGCCGCGGACGGACGTCGCCACGTCGGCCGAACTCGAGCCCTTGACCTTCGAGGTCACGCTCCCCGACGGAGAGGACGCCGCGCAGGTCGCGGGCTACGCGCTCTACTACGTCTGCGAGGGAGCGGCGGGGACCTGCCTCTACCTGCGCCAGGACTTTGCCCTCGAGGTCCGGCGGCCGGATCGCTAGCGGCGCGCTGCTCGAGCACCGGGAGCCGCTCCGCGTCGGCTCCGATTCTGGCCGCGAAGTGGTGAGGGATGCGGGCTAGACCCGCCCGCGCACCGCCTCGACGATCCTCTGTGCGCGCTGGTCCTCCAGGTGGTTGTGGACCAGCAGGCAGGCGTGCACGGCGCCGGGCACCCAGCCGAGGATCCACAGCGGGACGTTCAGGAGCGCCTGGAGGGGACGGCCGATGGACAGGACCGCCAGCGGCGGGAGCACGATCGCGAGGAGGTAGCGCATGGCGCCGGCTCCTTGGGAGAAGAAAACGGGCCGTTTCAGCGCGACGGCGTCCAGGACTTCGCTACCACCCGAAGTGCTCGCGTGCCAGCCACCTCGCGGGCCGCACCTCCGCCGTCAGGCAGAGCTCCTTCGTCGCCTCGGCGTCGCCTTGCGCCTCGACCAGCGCGGCGTGGAGCTCGACCGCGAAGCTGCCGGTCGCCGCGGCGAGCCGTTCGAACGCCTTGTCGTTCAGCTCGGGGTCCTTGCCTCCATCGATCCTCCGCAGGGACGGCTGGAGGACGGAGAGGGCTCGCGCCCAGGCCTTGGCGTCCGCCGAGCCCTTGAGCGCACGGGTGGTCTTCGCCGGCGCGGGCGTCCCCATGGTCTCGGCCCAATCGGCGAGCACCAGCGCGGCCGGGTCGCGGCCCGCCGCGGAGAGCTCGGCGGCCGATTCGTCGAAGGAGGCGACGGCTGTCTCGAGCTCGGCCTTGATCGCCAGTGCCTCGGCCACGTCGCGGAAGATCCGGCCGTCGTACTCGTCGGCGCCCGCGAGCACCGGCCAGGAATCGGCGAAACGCGCCTCGGAGAGCGCCACGCGCGCGTCCTTCCATGTGGTGCGCCAGCGCGCGAGTTCCGCCAGCTTGCGCCCACGGATCAGGTTCGTGAGCGGCGCGTCCAGGAAGGTCGACTCGTCGACCCAGTCGATGCCGGCGGTGAATCCCGGGTCACCCTCCCAGGCGACGGTGCCGTCGACGTCGAGCAGGATCAACCGCGGGAGCTGGAAGCGTTCGATCGCATAGGCGGTGAAGGTCTCGCCCAGGTATCCGTTCTTGGGCCGGGCGTCGAGCGCGATCGCGCCGGGGAACGGATTGATCCGGATGTACTCCTCGGCCTGTCCGCTGTCCCAGGTGTGTACGACGTTGACGAACTGCAGGCCGAGCGGGCCGTACTGGCGATCCAGGTGGAGGAGCCACTTGTCGATGCGCAGGGCATCGTTCTGGTCGCAGCTCCACATCACGAGGAGCTGCGGCTGGCCGGCGAACTCGTCCCAGCTCGCGCGCGTGCCCTGGATCCAGCTCATGGTGGCGGGGAAGGGCGGGACCTTGCCGAGCCAGCTTCCGTTGTTGCTCGTGTCGGACGTGGAATGATCCTGCATGCGCAGGGCGCGTTCCGTGCGCGCCGCCGGATCGACCGGGTCGCGCGCCAGGTAGCGCACCTCGCGGAAGCGCGACTTGCCGAGGCCCGTGATCAGGCCGAAGCTCCCGCGCAGGACCGCCGCGGAGGGGAACTCCTGGGTGGCCAAGAACTGCCCGTCGACCCACATGTCGACCGAGGCTCCGGTCACGTCGACCCGTAGGCGGTGCCACTTGCCGGCCGGGTCCTCGCCGACCGCGTCCGCGTCCCCGACCTCCTCGTGCCGCCAGGTCTCGTGGCTGTCGCCGCCGTAGAAGGTCGCGAGGTCCGCGTAGCCCTTCTTCTGTCCGTGGGGCGGAAAGAGGACCAGGGCGTGGAAGTCGCTGCTGGACTTCTTGCCGAACACCAGGCCACTGAAGGCCACCTCGCCGCCGATCCCCTGGACCTCGGCTTCCATGGAGAAGTCGCCCGAGGTGACCGCGTCGAGCGTGAGGAACCGGTACTCGAACTTGCCGCGCTGGTAGGTTCCGAAGGACGAGTCGAGGTAAGGCCCCTCGGGCGTGAACAGGGACTGTCCCGCATCCGCCCAGCCGTCGAGGTTCTCCTCGTTGTAGGCGAGCTGCCACAGCGCCAGCGACTCGCCCTCGGTCTCGATCGCCGTCGCGTACAGGTCGAACAGCTCCTCGATCTGCATCTCGCGCCCGAGCCGCCAGGCAACATCCATCGCCATGCGCTCGAGCCGTTCGTCCAGGTAGCGCCGCGGGAGCATCTTCGCGTCGGCGATCAGCCCCTCGCGCACCTTCTCGAGCTTTGCGCGCTGCGGATCCAGCTTGCGCAGCCAGCGGTCGACGTCGGATCCGAGACCCTTGGAGCCCTCGGGGTCGCCGCCCTTCGCCAGCGCGCGCTCTGCACTGCGGAACAGCTTGACGGCGCGGTCCTCGTTGCGCGACCAGTTGACCAGGTACTCGCCGAAGGCGACGAGCAGCTCGACGTCCTCGGGCGATTCCTCGAGACCCTTCTCGAAGTGCTCCTGGGCCTCGGCGATGTCGAGCCGCGTCATGGCGTACTCGGCCCACTGCTTCCAGGGCCGGCTCGGCTTGCGCTTGCCGGTTTGCTCGTCGCGCAGATCGGTGAGCCAGTCCTTCCAGAGCTCGTTCAGCTCGTCGATCGTCCTCGGGAGCGACAACCGCGAGCGCACTTCGCGCGTCACCTCCTGGGGCCTGCCCAGGACGACCTCCTCGAACACGCCGATCGCGGTCGTGCCGGAGAGGCCGCCGGAGCGGTCGACGTACTCGCGGAACGCCTTGCGGTACACGAAGCGACCATCGGCGGGGTCCTGGAAGTTGTGCAGGAAGTACACCAGCCCCCAGGTGGGCCCGTACCAGGCGGGACCCCACTCGTAGTCGTTCTCGACGACGATGCGCAGCGTGGGAGCGCGCGGGGGAACGACCTCGGGATCCGCGCCGATGCCGTCCTTGGCGTCCGCCATCCAGCCTGCTTCCATGCGCTCCACCAGCGGGAACAGCCGGTGGTTCGCCGGCTCGTTCATCCGCACGGAGCCGTTGGCGAGGATGCGGCTGCCCTCGAAGAAGGACGCCAGCCCCTCATTGAGCCAGCCGGCCGCGCTCGTCGCAAGCGAGACGAACTGGTGCGCCGCTTCGTGGAACAGCGTGCCCGTCATGTCCTCGAAACCGGACTCGCCGACGTAGGTCTCCACTGCGCCGCCCGTGAACTGCCCGCCGGACCAGGCGGCCGGCGGACCGCTGCCGAGCTCGAGGTACTCCTCGGCGCTCTTGAAGATGCGCAGCTCGATGCGCGGCACCTTCCCGCGCGTCTTCTCCTCGTGACCGAAGCGGAAGAACGTGCGGTAGAAGGTGCTCATCTGCTCCATCGCCTCGGCGGCGCGGACCATCACCTCGTACCCCGCATCGGTGTGCGTGACGTAGTTGTCGCGCTCGAGGATCGCCCGCGTCTTCCAATCCGAGTGCTTCGCGTCGTGCTCGGCGATCCACTGCGCAGAGACGTTCGCGAGCAGGTCCCTCGACTTGGCGTCCCCGGCCAGGCTCGGGTCGGGAGCCGAGGAGAGTCGCTCGATCGCGGCGGTGCTCTCGGCGTCCTCGGGAGCGAGTACCAGGATCTCGCGGTGCACGGCGATGGCCCCGTGCGGCCAGCCGTCCTTGTCGTACTTGTCGGCGATCGGCCGCAGTTTGGCGGCGTACTTCGTCTCCAGGCCGAACAGGTCCTTGGCGATCGGATCGACCTCGAGGATGCGCGCGCGGACCGCGCCGGCACCGGAGAGCCGCTGTGCAACGCGCAGGGCGAGCTCGCGGTGCAGCGCGTAGACCTCGTGGTCGCGTTCGGACGCCGCGCGCGCCCAGGTCGCTTTCAGGTGCCACACGTGGGCGGAGCGCGGATCGCGTTCGAGGGCGTCCTGGATCGCGGCCTCGGCGACATCGAGTTCGCCGCCGGCGAGCGCCCGCTCGGCCGTGGCGATCGCGCGTGACAGGCCGGAGGAGTCGCGCGGCCGCGCGACGTCTGCCGCCAGGGACACGGAGAGGAAGAGGAGGACGAGGAGCAGAAGGAGCCGGCGCATGGCGGACACCTTATCATCCGCGCGCGCCGCGGTTTCCGGGCCTCGCGCGCGGGCGAGCGGTTACGAACGGATCACGCGCCCGGCGTGCAGGAACCACAGCTCGAAGGGCGGATCGCTCGCGAGCCCGAGGGCTCCGCGCACTGCCCGAGCGTAGACCCGCCCCTGCCCCGCGTAGCGCGCGGCGCGCACCTCGAGCTCGTGCTCGTCCTCTACCAAGTCGGTCTTGTAGTCGGCGACGACGAGCTCGCCGGCCGAGTCGCGGTAGAAGAGGTCGATCGCTCCCGCGACGAAGCCGACCGGACCCGCGTCCGTGTCGTCCGCGGCCGGCGGCGCCAGCACCGGCAGCTCGCGCGCGACGACGTCGAGCGCGTCGAGCCGAGCCAGGATGCCGTTGCGCTGCATGCGCTCGAACAGGTCTCGCACGCGCTCGAGCGCGGCCGCGCGTTCGGCGTCATCCGCCTCGGGCAGCACGACCTCGAGCTCCGCGGCGAGCGAACCGGCGTCGAGGGCCGTCCCGAGCTCGAGCCGGCGATGCACGAGCGTTCCGACGGCCAGTGCGGCCGCGCGGCCTAGCCGCACGCCGCTCTCCTCCTCGAAGCGCGCTTCGGCGCGTTCCGCGCGGCCGAACGAGCGCTCGCGCGAGTCGCCATGGGTCTCGCTGGCGCGCGACTGGAAGGGCCGTGCCTCGCGTTGCAGCGCAGCGGTGCGCAGCGAGGCGAGCAGCTCGGCGTCGCTGCGTGCGCGCTCGAGCGGGAACACCTGCGTGGCGCGCTCGGCGCCGCCGTCCTGGCCGGTCCCCGCGCGCAGCGCGGCCAGGCTCCACCGCGCCCCGAAGGGATCGACGGTCGGCGGGGGGTCGTCCTCGCCGGCGCTCGCCGCGAGCGAGAGCAGGGCTTCCTGGGAGCCCTCGCGCGACTCGAGGAGATCGGCGAAGTTCCGCGCGCTACGCCAGTCCTTGGGCTTGCCGGACCGGCCGAGGTTCCCGAGCACCACCAGGTGGTCCCGCGCGCGCGTCAGGGCGACGTACAAGAGGCGCACGCGCTCGGCCTTCTCCGCCTCCGCGCGGAGGGCTTCTGCCGCGAAGAAGCCGGGAGCGGGGGACGCGAACAGCCGGTAGGAGACGAGCCCCGCGCGGCGCTCGAAGAGCGTGTCGTCGTTGCCGCCCCGGCGCTCGTCCTTGTGGACTTGGGCCAAGTAGACATGCGGGAACTCGAGCCCCTTCGCGCCGTGGATCGTCAGCACCTGCACCGCGTCCTGGTCCGAGTCGCTCGGCCGGCTGGCCTCGGTCTTGTCGTCTCGCCCGAGGTTCGCCCGCAGCGTGCGCAGGATCGACTGCACGTCGCCGCGGCGCTCCTCCAAGGTGCGCAGGAGCTCCCGGAAGAAGCGCTCGAGGTTCGCCAGGCGGTAGGCACCGAGGAAGCGCGCGGCCTCCGTCGCGTCGGGCAGGAAGAGCGCGCGCAGGCGTTCCACCCAGCGATCGACCGGGTCTTCGCGAAACGATCGCCGTGCGAGTGCGAGCGACTCGAGCGCACCGATCACGCTCTCCTCCCAGCCGCGGATCCCGTCGATCCCGGGGATGGAGGCGGGGACGCGCGCCCCGGAACGCCTCACGAGGTCGGCGAGCTCGGCCAGCTTCTTCTCGTCGGGGCGGTCGAGGCGCGCCACGAGCGCGGGGAAGCGCTCTTCCCACAGGGGGAGCAGCGCGGCGTCCGGCAGGCCGACCATGGGCGAGCGCAGCAGCGTGATCAACGCCAGGAGGTCGTTCGGGTCGAGCACCGCCCGCACCAGGGCGGTCGCGTCGATCACCTCGCGGCGCTGGTAGTACTTGCGGTCCGACTGCACCTCGTAGGGGACGTCCAGCTCGCGCAGCTCGCCCAGGTACGGCTCGATCTCGGTCAACGCTCGGAAGATCAGGCCGAAGTGCTTCCAGGGGACGCCCTCCCTGTCGTGGCGCAGGCGCACGTCGCGCGCCAGCGCGCGCGCCTCGACCTGATAGGTGGCGCTCTTCGCGCCGTCCGCGACCAGGGCGCCGCCGGCAGGGTCGCGCGACCAGGAGACCCAGTGCTCGACCGCAGGCCCGCCGCCGGCGGAGGGACGATGGGGGTGGAGCGGCGCGAAGGCGGGCTGCACGCCCGGGACCTCCTCCATGGCGGGACGCACGCAGCGCTCGACCTCCTCCAGGATCTCAGGCACGGAGCGGAAGTTCTGCTCCAGCGAGAGCACCAGGCCGCCCGCCCGCTGCACGCGCGCCTTGAAGGCGTCGTAGGCGGCGAGGTCGGCGTTGCGCCAGGCGAAGATCGACTGCTTGGGGTCGCCCACCAGGAACAGGCACGGACCTTCCCCGTCCTCCGGGAGGCCGAGGGCGCGCACGACGTCGCACTGCAGCTCGTCGGTGTCCTGGAACTCGTCCACCAGGAGCTGCTCGATCCGCCCGCGCTCGCGCCGGGCGACGCCCTCGTGCTCGACGAGCAGCCTGCGCGCCTCGCACAGGAGGTCGTTGAACGTGAGCACCCCGCGGCGACGCAGCTCGGCCTCGATGCGTCGCAGGACCTCGTGCAGCACTCGACGCGCGGCGTCGAGGAAGGAGGGCTCGAGCGCGTTCAGCAGCTCGATCTTCTGGAGGAGAGCGTCGGCGCGTCGCAGGAACTCCGGACCGTCGTCCCCCAGAGCGGCCGTCTCCGTTCCATTCAGATCGTGCTTGCGGCCCCAGTCGTCCAGTCGGGAACGGGCCTTCTTCGACCAGGACCCGCGGACGAGCTCGCACAGGCGTTCGAGGAACGCACGCGACTCGTTCGAGTGCTCTTCCTCCCGCAGGCCGCGCAGAGCGAGCTCGCAGTCCTGGATCGCCTCGACGGCCAGGATCGAGTTCGGGCTCCTCTTGGCGCTGGAGAGCCGCGCGGCGCCCAGGGACGAGACGGCGCGGAGCGCCTCCAGGGTCTCCGCGAGGAGCCGCTCGGCCGTCACCCCGTCGAGCGGGTCGACGGCGAAGTCCGCCGCGCGCGCGCCCTGATCGAGCAGCGCGAGCACCGCCGCCTCGATCTCGGGCGGCGCGATGCGCCGGTGCGCGAGGGCGAGCAGGCGCGCGTCGACCGGCTCGGCCCAAGCCTCCCGCAGGAAGCCCTCCAGGACCTCGCGCACGAGCACGTTCGTGCGCGAGCCGGCGGCGTCGACCTCGAAGTCCGGCGCGATGCCGACCTCCAGCGGGTGCGCGGCCAGGAGCCGCCGGCAGAAGGCGTGGATCGTACCGACGTTCAGGTGGTCGAGCGCGGCCCGCAGCGCACGTGCGCGCCCGAAGAGCTCCTGCGGGCCCGGCAGCAGCTCGAGCGCGAGCCCGAGCGGGAGCCGGTCGGGCTCGCGCTGCACGCGCGCGAGGGCCTTGCCGATGCGCGCCGCCATCTCCGCCGCGGCCGCCTCGGTGAAGGTGATCGCGACGACGCCCGAGAGCACGCGCACGCCGATCTCCTCGGGCTCCGCGGGCGGTTGCGCGTGTCGCTCCCAGCCCGGGCCCAGGCACCAGGAGAGGACGCGCGCGACGAGCGTGGCCGTCTTGCCCGTCCCGGCGCCGGCTTCCAGGAGGACCGGCCGGTCGAAGGTCGTGACGGCGCGCAGACGGTCGGCGGCGTCGACCGGCGCGGCGGTGCCCGAGGGCGAGCGTTTCGGCGTTCCCTTCGGCTCGCGGCCGCCCTTGCGGGGCTTCGCACCCGGCGCGGGCTTCGCGTCGCCGGCGTCGGCGAAGAGATCGCCCTGCTTCACCGCCCGCCTCCGTCCTTCGCCGCCAGCTCCCACAGGCCGCGCAGCGCGTCGGTCGTGGCCCCGGCCGGCACGCTACCGGTCGCCCAGCCGAGCACCGCGCGCCGCGCGCCGCTGTCGCCGACGAGGCACGCCTCGCGCACGCGGCAGGTGCGGCACGCGAGCGGCTCCTTGTCCTTCTCGACGTCGAGCAGGCGCGGGAAGAAGGTCCCGCGCCGCCAAGCCTCCACGATGCGCTCGAGCGCCGCGGTGAAGTCCGCGAGGTGCGCGTCGGCGTCGGGACCCAGGCTCACCTCGGTCTCTTCCTTCTTGTCTTCGTCCGCGTTCAGGTAGAGGTAGCGTCCGGCGACCTCTCGCGCGTGCTCCCTGCCCGCCAGGACGTAGGCCATCGGCTGGAGATGGGTTCCCCGCGGCATGTCCTTCCTGAGGAACTCCTTCCGGGAGTGCGCCTTCCCGGTCTTGTAGTCGGAGAGCACGAGGTCTCCGTCGCGCGTCTCGACGCGGTCGGCGCGGAAGAGCAGCCGGAACTCCTCGCCGCCCTCGACCGCGAGCGGAACGCGCGCTCGGCCGAAGACCTCGACGCCGAGCACGCCGCCCTCGGGCCAGCGCTGCGCCTCCTCGACCAGGAACGCGCGGGCCCGGTCGACGAAGGGCCGCGCGCACAGGGCGAGCATGCGCACGAGCCCCGGCAGAGGAGCATGCCGCTCGCGCACCTCTTCGTGCGCGACCGTGGACAGAAGCTCCTCCAGCTCGGCGGCGGAGGGCCACCGGGTCCGCACGGGCTCGCGCCGCGCGACCTCGGCGAGGTCCTCCCCGCCCTCGCGGGCGGCCCCGCGGAGGTGCGCCTGGTCGATGCGCTCGAGTACCGAGTGCACGATGCTGCCGAGCACGAAGGGCTCGATCCCCGGAAGCTCGTCCGTCGGATCCGGAGCCTCCTCGAGTCGCACGAGCTTGGTCAGCGCGGTCTGCCACGGACAGCGCGCCATTCCCTCCAGGCGCGTGACGTAGGGCGGCTCGCGGCGCGGGTCGGGGCGCACGCCGACCTCCTCCTGCTCGCCGAGGAAGCCCAGCCACGGGGCGAGCGCGACGGGACGGAAGCCGCCCTCCTCGTAGGCCGTGAGGACGCGCGCGCGTGCGGCCGGCAGCTCTCCGGCCTCGAGGCCCGCCTCCGAGAGGGCGAGCGCGAGCCGCGGCGCCAGCTCCGCGCGGCCGCCGGCCAGGCCGGTGAGCACGGCGTGCTCGCGCGCGTCGTACAGCCGTTCCTTCGCGGCGAGCGCCAGCACGGGGCGCGCCCGCTCCACGTCGTCGACGCTCTTCTCGCGCAAGAGCCGCTCGACCAGCGGCGACACGACCTGTCCCTTGCCGTCGTCGTCGGCGAGCTGCCAGGAGAGCGTGACCTCGGGGCTCGCGGAGAGGAGCTGCGCGAAGAGATAGCGGTCCTCCTCGCGCCCGCGCGCCTTGATCGGGACGTCCGGCAGGACGACGGCCAGCCGACGCCGCAGGCCGTCCGAGAGGAGCGCGTCCTCGCGCAGGCCGCGCGGGAAGATCCCCTTGTTCAGCCCCACCAGGAAGAGGTGGTCGAAGGTGCGGGCGCGTGCCTCCATCGCGTCGAGCACCTGCACGCCGCCGCCTCCGTTCGCCGGGGCGCCTTGGGAGAAGGGCGGCAGGCATGCGCGGGCGAGCGCCCGGTCGACCTGCAGCACGTACTCCTCGCGCGCGAGCTCCTCGTCCCCGAGCGAGTCGGCCAGCCGACCGAGCTCGTCGCCGATGCGCCGCTCCTCCGCATCCTTCGCGCGCCAACCGAGGTCGTCCAGGCGCAGGCGCTCGAGCTCCGCGCCGTGGCGCAGGGCGCTGGCGCGCACGGGCCAGCGCTCGAAGCGACGCTCGACCGCGCGCGCCGCGACGACGGCGGCGCGCAGCTCGTCGCCCGGGAGCTTGCGGCGGTCGGCCCGGTAGCTACCCCAGCGGAGATCGACCTCCTCGCCCTCGACCGTCCGCACGCCGACGCGCACCGGGAGCGGCAGGCGTCCGCCCGCGTCGAGGTGCTCCTCGGGGACGAGCCGCGCGACCTCGACGACGCGTCCCGCGCCCGCGACGCGCAGGCCCAGGCGCAGGTCGGCGGACGCGCGTCGAGACCGCGCGCCCTCCGCGGACTCGATCGACAGGCGCGCCAGGGCGTCGAGCCAGCGATCGGCGCCGGTCTCTGCACCGCCGAGCAGGAGCTCGCACAGCGCTTGCACGCGCCGCGCGGCACCGTCCATCGGCGCCCGCGCGCGCAGCCCGGAGCGCGGGATGCCCAGGCGCGCGAGCTGCGCGCCGAGCGGCACGAGGTAGCCGCCGAGGTCGCGCGCCACGATGCCGATCCGCTCGGGACGGGCGCCGCCGTCGATCAGGCGGCGCACGCGCTGCGCGACCTCGCGCGCCTCGGCCGCGGCGCCCGGGGCGGAGAAGAAGGTGCGGGCGGGCGCGGGTGTCGGCCCCACGTGCTCGCGCTCCTCGCTCGCCGCGCCGCGCAGCCGCGCGAGCAGGCGCTCGGTGAAGGCCACTCCGAGGTCGGCGCGCTCGACCTCGTCCGGGTCGCGCGGGTGGTCGATCAGGATCCGCGTCGGGAGCCTGAGCGCGAAAGCCTCGAGCAGGTCGGTCGCGCGCCCGGTGGCGTCGGCGAAGCCGTGGACGACCAGGAGGCGCGTCGGGAGCGTGCCGGCGGGGTCCTTGCGGAAGGCTTCGGTCGCGCGGCGCAGGAGCTCGGCGCGCCCGGCGGCGGCGTGTCCGCGCAGCTCCTCCGCGATCCGCGCGGCGACGTCGACGACCTCGCGCGCCCGTCGCAGCTCGCCATGGGGGAGCGGCATCTCCGCCAGCGTCTCCAGCAGGACCGGCTCCAGCTCCGGCTCGAAGCCGGCGTCGAGCAGGTCGCGCACGGCGGACACGACGCCTGCGTAGCCGTCGCCGAAGTCGTCGAAGGCCTCGCGCAGGGCGCTCTTCTTGCGCGCGCGCCGGCGGGCAAGCACCTCGATGCGCGCGTCTTCGCCGTGCGCCGGGACGCCGGCGCGGTCGAGGATCTCGGCGGCGGCGGTGAACAGCGTCTGCACCAGGAGACCGACGCGCGCGCCGCTGGTCGCGACGAGGCGCTCGGACAGATGCAGCCGCAGCGAGCGCGAGGGGACCACGACGCGCACCGGCGTCGAGAGCAGTCGCGGCTCCGCGCGCGCGGCGTCCGAGGCCTCGCGGCAGAGCTCGAGGAGGAGCTCTTCGGCGGCGAGGGCGCCCTGCGCGATGTCGATCCTGGCGGGCATCGAGGAGCAGGGATCGTACCCTCCCGCCGATCGACTACCGATCGGCGGGAACGATCTCGCAGGAGAGGTGCGCGCCGCCGGCGAGCTCGAAGTACTCGATGCGCAGGGCGACGGGTCGATGCTCGGCGACGGTCAGGACGGTCTCGTGCGTCGTGCTCGCGTGGTGCGTCCAGTCGTCGATCGCGAGCTCCCCGTCGATCCACAGGCGGATCCCGTCGTCGGAGACCGTGCGCAGCGTGCAAGTGCCCGGCGGGAAGGCCAGGTCGGTTTCGGCGACGGCGCCGAACCGCTCCGTGCCGATCCGAGCCAGGCGCTCGTCCTCGATCAGGTCGCCCGGACCCCCTCCCCCGAACGGAAGGGCGAGGTCGGGGAGCTCGACCGTGACCGCGTCCGGGCCGTCCGCCGCGGCCCGCCAGGCATCCATCGACTCGCGCGGGTCGGTCGTCCAGGGGAAGAAGCGCACGCGCCAGCGCGGTGCGACGAGCAGCCCCGTCGCGCGGTGCGGCTTCCCGTCGATGCGCGCCACGACTTCGTAGGGCAGGACACCCGGCTCGATCGCGGTCAGACGCCAGTCCTCGCCGCTGCGCTCGATCGCGATCCCGTTGGACGCGCGCAGCTCCTCCATCTCGCCCTGGAGCGCGCGGTACACGTGCGCGCCGCCGTTCGTCGAGCGCAGCCACAGGTAGGGCTCTTCCCAGTCGTAGGGACCCCACTCGGTCAGCACGATGCGCGCGCGGCCCGCGAGACGCTCGCGCGCGCCGATCGGCTCGCTGTCGCCGAGGACGGGGAGCTCCGGCTCCTCCCAGGAGATGCCGGCTCCGACGTTGCTCACGGGCGAGGCCTCGTCCGCCTCGAGCTCCTTGCCGACGCCCTCCATGACGTTGTCCGAGAGCGTGACCGGGCCCGCGGCGCGGAGCTGGATCGCCAGTTCGTCGCGCACGAACTGGTTCTCGAGCAACGCGTGGTCCCCCGAGCCGAAGCCGTTGGCGCGCGTCCAGGGCAGGTCCTCCAGATGGGGATCGAGGTCCCACCACAGGTGCACGCCGCAGGCGTTCTCCTCGAAGCGGTTGCGCAGGATCACGAAGCCCTGTCCGTGCTCGACGTCGATCCCGCCGCGCTCGAGTCCGTAGGCGCCCTCGCCGTTGCGCACGAACAGGTTCTCCGCCACCAGAGTGTCGCGCGAGTACCCGCCCCACATGCCGCAGATCGCGTTCTCGACGAAGCGGTTGCCGAAGACGGTGTTTCCGAAGCTGAAGGTGAGCTCGAGCCCGTGCGCCGCCGCGTAGGAGAGGTCGTTGCGCGCGAACCAGTTGTCGTTGCCGCCGCGGCGCTCGTGCTCGAAGCCCTCCGGCAGCTC
>Ga0302046_10001607_pt1 | contig 21187 bp, 19 predicted proteins | sample RVTome_11_FD_200261 | JGI IMG/M metagenome (GOLD analysis project Ga0302046, IMG submission 200261) | Soil microbial communities from uranium-contaminated site in the Upper Colorado River Basin, Wyoming, United States - RVT147D111 (version 2) ...
GTCGAAGACGACGAACTGGAAGCGCTCGTGGAGCGCCGCCATGACCTCGGGCACGCGCGCCGACTCGAGCAGGTGCGAGGGCGAGGTCTCGTAGTGGCCGCTGGTCATCACGAAGAGGTGCGGCTGGGGCGTCGCTTGAATGACCTTGTCGAGGCCCTGGCGGTCCTCGATCAGCTCGGCGAAGCCGCCGTTGCGGTTGATCGGAAAGACCTGCTCGAGCGCCGGGGTTCTCAGGTTGGCCTCGATCAGCAGGACGTCGAGCTTCTTGCGCTTGGCGAGCGTCGAGGCGAACAGCGCCGCCGTCGTGGTGGTCCCCTCCCCGTGCCCCGCGGCGACGACCATCAGGTCGCGCACCACCGCGGTGTCGTGGGCGGGAATCAAGAGGTTCGTGCCCAGGCGCTGGTAGGCCTCCTCGACCTCGGGGGTGAGGTCGAAGTCGATGCGCAGCGGCCCGCCCGGGTCGCGCGGCGCGCGCGCGGAGCGCCACCACGAGCGGCGGGGCGGCGGCGGCGCCGGGCTCTCGATGCCGGCCGGCTCGGCGCCTTCGCGCTCCGCCTGCGCCTTCTGGAGGGCTTCGTAGATCTTACTCATGGGCTTCCCGTTCCTGCGGCTTCCGTGACGTCATGCGCGCTGCTGCAGCTCGGCGACGTCGCTCATCTCGGGGATGACGGCGAACACCGGCATGTCGAGGTACTGCTCGACCTGCTCCTCGAACTTGAAGTTGCGGCCGAAGAACTCGACGCCGAGCGCGCTGCCGACGCCGAGTCCCGTGCCCGCGATCAGCGCCGCGAGCACCATGAACGGGCTCATCGCGTTCATCGGGCGGATCGGGGTGCTGGGACCGTCGAGCACGCTCACGTTCAGGAAGCGCCCCTCGTCGAGGGCCTCGGAGATGCGCGCCTCCTCCTGCTTGCGCTCGTAGAGCTGGTAGGCGGTGCGCGCGGCCTCGACCTCGGACTGCATGCGGGTGAACGCGATGCTCTTCTGGCGGAGCTCGATGGCGCGGCTCTGTCCCTCCTCCTCGCCTGCCCGGACCTGGCGCGCCAGGCCCTCGGCCCGCGCCTTCAGGTCGTAGAGGTTGAGCTGCGTGTTCAGCAGACGGCGCTGCAGATCCTGGAGGACCGGATTCAGCGCCATGCGGGTCGTCCCGACGACCGCCACGCTGCCCTCGCTGATGCGGCTGCGGATCATCGCCATCTCGCCCTCGACGTCCGTCACCATACGGTCGTCGGCGTGGTACTCCTGCAGCAGCGCCGCGCGCTTGGCCTCGAGCTTGCCGAGCTGCGCCGCCAGGCCGAGCGCGGTCGGATTGACCTCCTCGGTCTCGCGCGCCACGCGCTCGGGCGTGCGCTCCATCTGCGCCAGCAGGGTCTCGACGCGGCGCTCGAGGCCGCGGATCTTGGCGCGGTGGATGCCGAGCGCCTCGTGGCCGCGCATGCCGTCCTTCAGCGCCCAGCGGATCTGGTCCTCGGGCACCACCATCCCCTCGCGGTCGACGAAGGCCACGAGATCGGCCTCGGCCTTGTCGAGGCGCTCGCGCAGGGTCGCCTTCTGGGTCTCGAAGAACTCGGTCGCGCCGTTGTTGCCGTGGAGCGCCGCGTGGCGCTCGAGGTAGGTCTCGGCGAGGGCGCCGAGGATCGCCTGGCCGGCCTCGGGATTGCGGGCGAAGAGGTCGATCGAGATCACGTTCGAGTCCGGGGTCGGGGCGACCTTCACCATCCCCTGGAGCGCCGCCACCTGCTCGGCGATCGGCATCGTCGTGTCGGCGCCGAAGATCGGACGGCCCTCGTCCTCCATCTTGGCGATCACCTGCCGCATGAGCTCCTTGCTGCGCAGGATCTCCATCTCGGAGTTGACCATCTCGGTGCTCGCCGAGACCGGGAAGACGAGCTCGCGCTGCTCGCCGGCGCCGAGCTGGACCTCGGCGCGCGTCGGGCGGATCATGATCTTGGCGTTCGTCCGATAGATCTTCGGGCGGATCAGCCCGACCGCGAGGATCGAGACCACGACGACCGCCACGACGCCGAGCACCTGCCACTTGCGCTTGAACATCGCGTAGAGCAGCAGCTTCGCGGTGACCGTGCCGTCGTGCTGCGGCGACGGGTCGATGTAGTACGGGACGCTCGAGCCGTTGCCGTTCCCGTGGGTGCGGCCGTTCCCGTTTCCCGGCTTGATGATCTCTGGATTCATGTTTGCCCTCTCGACCAGGTTACTGCAGCGGAGCGGTGGCGCCGGCGCGCGCGTCCACCGGCATCAGGTCCCGGATGTACTGCTTCACGAACAGGTTGGCGTTGGCAATGCGGGTGGCGGGCACGAAGACCATGTCGCTGCCGGAGAGCCGAACCGTCTCCGGCACGCCGTTCTTGGTCACGTCCTCGAGATCGACACGGCTGGCCTCGTACGAGCCGTCGCTGGCGCGCCCGACGTAGAGCACGCTGTCCTTCTTCGCGGTCTCCTTGAAGCCGCCGACGGCCATGATGGCCTGCAGCGGGGTCATGCCCTCGTAGAGCGTCACGAAACCGGGCCGGTAGACCTCGCCGCCGACGTACACCCGGCTCTCGCCGAACTGGGTGACGACGATCACGACCTCCGGATCGCGCAGCCGGCTCGCGGACTCGCGGCAGATCGTGTCCTCGAGCTCCCGCGGCGTCAGACCGGCGGCCTGCAGCTCGCCGGCCACCGACAGGCTGATCTTGCCGTCGGGTCGGACCGGGAGATCCTGGTTCTGGTTGCGGTGGTAGGGAAACTTGACGTTCAGCCGGTCCCCGATCTGGATGCGGTACTCGTCGCGCGCGATCGGTCCCCGGTCGCGGGTGAAGACCTCCGCCGTCGGGGCCAGCGGGGCGCCGACGCTGCTGCAGCCTGCGCTGACGAGCGCCAGGGTGCAGAGAGTCAGGCGTGCGATGCGTGTCATGGGTGTCACCTCTCGTGTGTGTCGCGAGACTACTTTGCCAACAGTTCCGGCGCGGGCATAGCTCCGCCCGTCACTTCCACGTAAGTACTCAGGATCCCTCAACAACTGCTTGTCTACTGCGCCGGATCAAGGCATCCGGCAAGGGCGATGAGGTGCTGTCAGGGCCGGCCGACGGCCGCGAGCGGCATCTCGACGACGGTGCCTTCCCGCACGAAGTCCATGAGGACGCGGATGCGGCCGCGCTCGGGGCACGGCTTGTCGATGATGCCGACCAGACCGGACAAGGGGCCGCGCCGGATGCGGACGCGGTCTCCGCGACGCAGGTTCTGTAGGGGGCGGATGACGCCATCGTCGCCGGCTTCATGCTGCAGGAACTCCACGATCTCGGACCGGACCGGCGCCGGGATCTCGCCGAAGGCGACGAACCCCTTCACGCCGGGCGTCCAGACGACCACATGATAGCTCTCTTGAAGGGCGATCTCCACGAAGAGATAGCCGGGAAAGAGCGGCACCGTGGCCCAGTCGCGGGCCCAGCCGACGGGCTCGAGAATGCGCGGGCAAAACGCCGTCACCCCACGCCGCGCCAGGGTCTGCGCCGCGTAGTCTTCCTTGCGGGGCTTCGAGCGTATGACGAACCACTCTTTGACATCGGATCTCATAAGGGGAGGTCTTCGGTCCAGCGGAATTTTGGTGAGCAAGTTGGATGCCATGGCGCCGGACGGGTGTTTTCGAACCGTCACCTTTTTCACCTTTCGGCCGGCGTCCGCTTTCGCATTAGGCCTACTAGGATTCTTGCGCATTTGGGAGACCCCGCGGCCGGGCGCGAGGGTCCGGCGCACCTGTGACATGGCTCGCGGAGGCCGTTGCGTTTGTGCCGGATCGTGCATGCATGTCACGCTGGGCCCGCTTGGCGCAAGCCACGGAATTGCCGATGTGGTGAGGGTTTAGCAGGTGCGGGGCGCATCGCTCATGCGACCTGCGACGCCCCGCGTTGCGCGCCGGCGAGGACACGGTTCACCCCCGCCCAGGCGCCGGCTGGCGCCGCAGCCGTGCCCGTCCCCGCGAAGTGACGAAAGATTCACTCCTCGGCCGCTCCGGGCAGTACGATCGTACCGCCGCTCCTGATCAGGTCGGGGTCGCGCAGGGCCGGATTGGCGCGCTTGATGGCCTCCAGCAGGTCGGGCGAGACCCGGCCGTAGTGCGCCATGGCGATCGCGGTCAGGGTGTCGCCGCGATGAACCCGCACCAGGCGGTCGCGTGGCGCCGCCACGGGCACGGGCGCGACCTCGGGCGCGGTCGCGGCCTGCACCGGCGGCGGCGCGCTCGCAACGTCCTCGGTGGCCTCGGGGCGCGCGCCGATCTCGCTCGCGGGCGCGACCAGCCCCGCCCCGGGTGGCGCCGCGGCCGGCCGCTCGGCGGCGACCGGCGCCGCCGCCACGCGACCCGCGGCGTTCGCGACATCGAGGGTGCCTCCCGCGACCTCCCGAGACGCGTCCGCGGCGATCGCGGGCTCCGGCGCCGGCGCGGGCGCGGCGGCGAGGGCCGGGGCGGACACGGCCGCGGGCGCCGCGGGCGCGGGCGGCGCCGGCGCGGGCGCGGCGGCCTCCGGCGGAGGGCTCGCGGGCGGCGTCGCGCCGGTGTTGCCGCCGAGCTGCGTCACCCCGAGGCCTACGGCTGCCCCCAGCACCGCCGCCACCGCGATCGTGCCCATGCGCAGGCGGAGCCACGGCGTGCGGGCCCCCGCGCGCCCGGCGGGCCGCAGGTCGCGCACCGCCTCGCCCATCGCCCGCCAGCCGATCGTGCGCTTGCCGGCCGCGTAGGCGGTGACGAGCGCGTTGTCGCACGCGACGTTCACCAGCCGCGGCACGCCGCGTGAGAAGCGCCACAGCCGATGCAGCGCCGCCGCGCGGAAGAGCCCGCGCTCGTCGCCGCCCGCCGCCGCGATGCGCGCGGTCACGTAGGCCTTCACCTCCGTACGCCCGAGCGGGCGCAGCCGGGCGTTCACGGCGATGCGTTGGCGGAGCTGGCGGATCTCGGGCCGCGACAGCATGACCTCGAGCTCGGGCTGGCCCGCGAGCACGAACTGGAGGATCTTCTCCTTCGCGGTCTCCAGGTTCGAGAGCAGCCGCAGCTCCTCGAGCACCGGGATCGTGAGGTCCTGCGCTTCGTCGATCAGCACGACGACGTTGCCGCCGCGCGCGAGCGTGTCGAGCAGCTCCGCGTTCAAGTCCTCGAGCATCTGCAGCTTGCTCGTTCCGGGCGCGGGCGGACGGCCGAGGTCGCTCAGGATGAACCGCAGCAGATCCTCGAAGCCGACCGCGGGGTTGATCACGAGGACGCTGCGGGTGTCGCGCGCGAGCTCCGCCAGCAGCCGGCGGAGCAGCGTCGTCTTGCCCGTGCCCGCCTCCCCGATCAGCGCCGCGAAGCCCTTGCGCTCCGCGATGCCGTAGTGCAGCGCCGCCAGCGCCTCGCGATAGCTCGCGTTCAGGTAGAGGAACTTCGGGTCGGGCGTGAGGTTGAACGGCTTCTCACGGAGGCCGAAGAACGCCTGGTACATGACCCCACCTCCACCCGCGGGCCGGCCGCCGGCTGGCGGTCAGCCGACCAGCGCCTGGTCCGGCTCGCCGCCGCGCTCCCGGCCGCGGAAGTCGTCGCGCTGCAGGGCGTGAAGCTTCATCTTGCGGTGCAGCGTGGCGGCGTCGACGAGGGCGTGCTTGGCGCTCTGGTTGATGCTGCCGCGGTTCTTCTTGAGGATGTGGCTCAGGTAGTCCTTCTCGGCGCGCCGCAGGTACTCCTTGAGCGGCACCTCGTAGTCGTAGGTGCGCCGCAGGGTCTCCACGTCCTTGCGCTTGCCCGTCCCGGGCAGGTCGACCTCGCGGATGACCGGGCCGTTGGTGCGCAGGATCGCGCGCTCGAGCACGTTGCCGAGCTCGCGCACGTTCCCCGGCCACGCGTAGCCCATGAGCTCCGACAGCGCCTTGTTGGAGACCCGCGTGAGCCCGCGCTCGCGCGCGATCTCGCTGTTGCGCAGGAACTCGCTCACCAGCAGCGGGATGTCCTCGATGCGGTCGCGCAGCGGCGGAATCTTGATCGGCACGACGTTGACCCGGTAGTAGAAGTCCTCGCGCATCTGCCCGCTCGCCACCAGCTCGCCAAGCTCGACGTTCGTGGCCGCGATGACGCGCATGTTGACCTTGACGCGCCGATTCCCCCCGAGGCGCTCGACCTCGCGCTCCTCGAGGCAGCGCAGCAGCTTGAGCTGCATGTTGAGCGTGATGCTCTCGATCTCGTCCAGGAACAGCGTGCCGCCGCTCGAGAGCTCGATCTTGCCGACGCGGTCGTGGACCGCGCCCGTAAAGGCGCCGCGCTCGTAGCCGAAGAGCTCGCTCTCGAGGAGGGTGTCGGGGAACGCCGCGCAGTTGATCGGCACGAAGCGGCCCGACTTGCGCTTGCCCTGGTAGTGGACCGCGCGCGCCACCAGCTCCTTCCCGGTCCCCGACTCGCCGGTGATCAGCACCGTGGCGTCGTTCTGCGCGAGCACCTCGATGGCCTCGAAGATCTCGTGCATGACGCGGTTGCGGCTGACGATGTTGGCGAACGAGTAGCGGTTGGAGAGCTGGTTGCGGAGGTAGTTGATCTCGTCGAGCAGGCGGCGCTTCTCGAGCACCTTCTCGGTGGCGAGGAGGATCTCCTCCTTCTGGAAGGGCTTCGTGATGTAGTCGCTGGCCCCCTGCTTGATGGCCTCGACCGCGCCCTTGATGCTGGCGTAGCCGGTGATCATGATCACGTCGAGGTCGGGCCAGTGCTCGCGGATCTCGCGCGTGAGCCCGATGCCGTCGGTGCCGGGAATCCTCAAGTCGACGACGGCGAGCGAGAAGTCGTGCTCGCCGAGCAGGCGCAGCGCCTCGGAGGCGTTCCCGGCGCTGCTCACCAGGTACTGCTGCGTGGTGTACAGATCCTCGAGCTGGCGACAGATGAGCGGGTCGTCGTCGACGATCAGGATCCTCGTATCCATGGTGGCTCCTACACGTAGAGGGGCAGATAGATCAGCACGACCCGCTGGCCGCTCGTCTCGAGACGCTCCACGATCTCGCCGCCGTGCAGCTCGATGAGCTTCTGCGCGACCGCCCACTCGACCCCGGCCTCCGCGCCGCGGAGCAGCGACGAGGCGGGCGCCTTCGGCTCCACCGCCAGCCGCACCTCGAGTCCCGGAAAGTCGCGCCGGCTGCCTCGACCGAGGCTGACGGTGAGCGCGCCCCCGGACTTCAGGTCCTCGTGGACGTTGTCGAGGGCGATGCGGAACGCCTGCGAGATGCGCGTGGGATCGACGAGAATCGTGGCGGGCTCGTCGATCTCGTCCCGGAAGACGCGCACCTCGTTGCCGTTCAGGTGCGCCTTCAGGTGACTCATGAAGCCGTCGAGCAGCTCCCCGACCGGCACCTTGGTGAAGTTCAGGGTGATCGGGTGGAAGTACTCGAGGGCGACCTTCAGGAACTCCTCGAGGTTCGAGATCGTGCGCTCGAGCATGTGCCCGGCGGTCGAGTCGCCCTTCTTGCCGCCGTCGGCGTCGGTCTTGATGTAGTCCGACCAGTAGTAGAGCTTGTGGAAGAAGTTCCCGAGCTCGTGCGAGATCTCCGCGAGCACGCGCTCCTGCACGACGACGAGGCTTCCCTGCTCCGCCGGTCTGGCCTCAGCGCCGGATGGCGCGGGGGTGAGTCCCTGCGAACGCTGCCGAGATGCGGTCATGGGCGGTTTTGCACCACTTTGGGTCGTAGCACTTCCCCGACGACTGCCGCTTTCTTGCAGTCTCGCCAGGCGGCACTAGGGGGATTCTAGCCACAGCCCCGGCGGGCTTTCAACCCACAATCGTGGCGGATAACCCCTAGAAACTACGCCGCTTCTGGGGTCCGGAAGGCGGGGCGCCGGCGCTTCGGCGAGCACGCCGAGGGGGCGCAAGCTGGCGGACGGACTACTGGTTTCCCTGGTCCGCCCGGGACTCGAAGACCAGCTTCAGGTTCTGGATCTTGCGCAGCTCGTAGTCGATCGTGAGCAGCGCCTCGATGACGTTCTTGATCTCGCCCGTCATGCGATCGAGCTCCTGGAACGACACCCGCTCGAGCTCGCGACGGATCTGCTCGTAGAGGCTGAGCAGGCTGCCGAGCCCGCCCGCCGCGCTGAAGCGCCCGTCGATCTCGTCGTACGAGGATAGGATGCGGTCGATCAGCTCTCGGATCTCCTGGGTCACAGCAGGCTCTCCTCAAGGGCAAGGGTTGGTCGTGGACCTGGAGGTCCATCGGGTCTGACAAAGCAATTCCGATGCCACCATCCATCTCATCGCGGCCAAAAATGCGAGCGTTTTCAGCCATTCACGGCGAGTAAGGCGGGGCGTCCACCGGGCAAAGCTGCACGATCGACCTCCGCTGTTGCGCGCACTCGCGCCCGGGGGAACGCGCGCCGATCAGAACCGGGACCGCCGGCGTCCGGAGTCGTCCTGCTCGCCGGGGAGGCCGTTGATCGTCGTCTTGAGCTCGCGCAGGCGCTGCAGCTTGCCGTTCATCTCGACCAGCTCGTCGAGCAGGCGCCGCATCTCGTCGCCGACCCAGTTGAGCTCCTGGGTGGCGACCTCGGCGACCGCGAGCTCGAGTTGCTTCTGCACCTCGATCAGGTTCGGAATGCTCTCCATGCCGGCGTTCGCGACGCGCCGGTTGAGCTCACCGTAGTAGCGGATGATGTCCTCGGTTTGACGGCGCAGGTGATCGGGCATGCCCTTCACTGGCCGACCGGGTACGCGCTGTCAAGAAAAATCCGCCGCGCCCGCGGCGGCGGCGACGTCGCCGGCGTCGCCGCCGCCGTTCGCGGCGACGACCATCGCGAGAAAGCGCGCCGCCGTGCCCCGCTGATCGTGCTGGCGCTCGACCAGCGCGCGCGCCGCGCGCCCGAGCCGCAGGCGGAGCGCGTCGTCGTGCGCCAACCTGGCGATCGCGGCCGCGAGCGCGCGTGCGTCGTCCGAGGGCACGAGGACGCCGGTCTCGCCGTCGCGCACCAGCTCGGGCACGCCCGAAACGGCGCAGCTCACCACCGGGCGCCCGGTCGCCATCGCCTCCATGAAGACCGTCGGGATGCCGTCCATGTCGCCGCTCCGGTCCCGCCGGCACGGCATCACGAACGCGTGACAGGCCTTCATCTCGCGCGCGACGTCCTCCTGGGTGACGCTGCCCCCGAGGTGGACGTGGGCGGCGAGGTCGAGCCGCGCGACCTGCGTCGCCAGCGCCGCGCCGAGCGGCCCGTCCCCGAACAGGCGCAGCGTGAAGGGCAGCCCCTGATCGCGCAGGAGGCCGCACGCCTCGACCAGGGTGTCGAGGCCCTTCTTCTCGCACAGGCGCGCGACGCACAGGAGGCGGAGCGGCCCGACGTGCGGCGCCGGCGGCTCCTCGTCGAAGAGGTCGAGCGGGATGCCGACGTACGCCGTCCGCACCCGCCCGCGGGCGCACTCGTCGAGGCGGGCACGCAGCAGGTCGGCCGCGAACTCGTTCACGGTGAACACCTGCCGGGCCCGCCGGAGCTTCCAGTCGAGGGTCTCGTTCCGGATCCGCCGGTCGGTCGAGTAGATGTCGTAGGCGTGGGCCGTGAAGGAGAACGGGATGTCCGCCACGCACCCGGCGATGGCAGCGCAGTCCGCCGTCTGGGTGGCGAAGTGGGCGTGGATGCGGTCGACGCCGAGGCGGCGGAGCCAGCGGGCGGCGGCGAGCCCTTTCGGCACGACCGCCGCCAGCCGCGCCACCGCCCAGGGGTTGGGCAGCGCCGCCACCAGCAGCGAGCACACGACCGCGAAGGCGCGCAGCGGGCGGGTGGCGAGGGTGGCGAGCGCCGCGAGCGCCACCCGGCCGTCGAGGAGCGCCGGCGGCAGCAGGGCCGCCGGCCGGAGGCTCTCGAAGGTCCCGTGGCGCACCTCGCTCTCGCCGCCGGCGTAGAGCGGCAGCACGATCAGCGCATGGCCCGCGCGCTCGACCTCGATCATCTCGTTGACGACGAAGGGCTGCGACGGGGCCGGCGGAAAGGCGGGAATGACGTAGGCGATGCGCATCGGCGACATCGCGTGCAGGGTACCACCGCGACCGCGGGGTGTCAGGCGCCGACTCGCGGTTCGGACGCGCGCGCGAGGAGCGCGGCGTAGGCGGCCTCCGTGCGCGCCGCCATGGCCTCGACCGTGAACTCCGCCTCGACCCGGGCACGCGCCCGCTCCGCCAGCCGGCGGGCGCGCGCCGGGTCGTCGAGCACCACGGCAACGGCGCGCGCCACCGCCGCGGGCGCGTCCGGCGGCACCAGCAGGCCGGTCTCGCCGGCGCGGACGACGTCCCGGCAGCCGCCGACGTCGGTCGCCACGGCGACCGCGCCCGTCGCCATCGCCTCGAGCACGACGTTCGGGAGCCCCTCCCAGCGCGACGTCAGGGCGAGCACGTCCACGCCGGCGAGCACCGCCGGGACGTCGTCGCGCAGGCCGAGGAAACGGACGCGGGCCCCGAGGCCGAGATCGACCGCGAGCCGCTCGAGCTCGGCCCGGAGCTCCCCGGCGCCGACGACCAGGAAGTCGACGTCGGGGTGGCCGGGCGCCAGCGCCGCCGCCGCGCGCAGGAAGGTCGGGTAGTCCTTCTGCGCCGTCAGGCGTCCGACCTGCGCCACCAGGCGGCGCTCGGGCGCGAAACCCGCCGCCTGGCGCCCGGCGCGGCGGTCGAGCACGAACGGCGGCAGCCGCCCCAGGTCGATGCCGTTCGGGATCACCTGGATCTTCGCGCGCGGCAGGCCCCCGTGGCGCTCGAGCTCGTCGGCGATCGCGACGGTGTTGACGAGGTAGGCGTCGGTGCCGCGGTCGAGCGCGCGCTCGAGCAGGACCTGCCACGCCGGGCGCCGGATGACGTTGCGCTCGGCCGCGATCACCACCGGTATGCCGAGGCCGAGCACCGCCAGGCGGCCGTACGAGTTTCCCGACCACATGATCGTGTGCAGGACGTCCGGCCGCGCGCGCGCGAGCGCGCCGCGCAGGCGCGCGAGACGCCGCGGATCGCCGGAGCGCCCGCGCGGCAGCTCCTCGACCGGAACGCCCAGGGCGCGTATCGGCGCCGCCCAATAGCCGCCGGCGGCGAGCGTGATCACCCGCGGCGCGAAGCGCTCGCGATCGAGCAGGCGGAGCAGCTCGTGGAGCTGGTACTCCGCCCCGCCCTTGCCGAGCTCTCCGATGACGTATGCGACGCGATGGGCGGCCATACGGCGACCGCCGCCCGCCTATCACGCGTCCTCGGGGAGCGCGATTGCGCGCCGCGCGCGCGCGGCGCGGGGCTTTGTTGACAACCGCCGCCCGCGTGGCAACAAGGGTCGCCTGCACGGCGCGGCGCACCACGCACATGCTCAGTCACCAACACGCGGCATCCCCGAGTCCCGGGACGCTCCCCACGGCCGATCCCGAGGTCCCGGCGCTCCGCCCGCCCTGCCTGATGACGGTGGCGATCCACGCCGCCGCGCGCGCGCTCGACGCGCGCACCGTCGTCACCGAGCTCGACGAGCGCGCGGTGGAGCGGATCGCGGGCGACGCCGTCGCCGTCGCCCGCCGCCACGGCGCCGTCACGCTCGAGATCGGCTACGTGCCGAGCGCGGCGGCCGACCGGCTGCTCGAGCCCCTGCGCGGCCTCGAGGGCGAGGGCGTGCGCGCCCTCACGCGGCCGTTCGGCGGACGTCCCGCGCGCCGCCCGCCGGAGCCCGCGAGACCCGAGCCGGCGCGGCTGGAGCCGGCGCGGCCGGAGGGCGCGCCCGCCGCCGACCCCTTCGGACTCGACGCCGACTTCCACGCGCGCTGGCTCCCGCTCTTGCGCTTCTTCTTCGAGCGCTACTGGCGGATCGCGGCCGCCGGCGTCGAGCACGTCCCGGCGACCGGCTCCGTGATCGTCGCCGCCAACCACTCGGGCGCCGTCCCCGCCGACGCCGCCATGCTCGCCGCGGCCCTGGCCCTCCGCCATCCCGCGCGGCGGCGGCTGCGCGTCCTCTACGACCGCTTCGTCGACGACCTGCCCTGGATCGCCGGCCCGTACCGCCGCTTCGGCGCCGTGCCGGCGTCGCTGGCGAACGCCGAGCTGCTGCTCGCGCGCGGCGAGGCGGTGGGCCTGTTCCCCGAGGGGCTGGCCGGCCTCGAGAAGAGCTGGCCCGAGCGCTACCGCTTGCGCCCCTTCAAGTCGGGCGCGGCGCGCCTCGCGATCCGGACCGGCAGCCCGATCGTGCCGGTGGCGATCGTCGGCGCCGAGGAGGCCTATCCGGTCGTCGCCCGGCTCTACCGGACCGGCGACCTGGTCGGCCTGCCGTGGATACCCGTCACCCCGCTCTTCCCGCTGTGCGGCCTCGCGGGCGCGCTGCCGCTCCCCAGCCGGTGGTACATGCGCTTCTGTCCGCCCATCCAGCCGCCGGCCGTGGCGCCGGGGGAGGAGCGCGACGCGATCGCCGCCCTCACCGCCCGTCTCCGCACCGCCGTCGACGACGCCCTCGACGACCTCCTCGCCCACCGCCGCGCCATCTTCTGGTAGTCTCCCGCGCACACGGGCGCGGGCGTACCCGCCCCTAGCAGCCCGTTGAAAAACTCCCGCACGCCATCTTGCGCGCCCTCACGGCCAGACTCGGCGTTGCCGAAGCTCGGCGATATGCGCGATATCTCCTGCGCTTCGGCGCCTTGATCCTGGCCGCGATGCCACGCAAGCTGGCGCACGCGAGTTCTTCAACGGACTGCTACCCCGCCAGCAGCACGCCCGCGGTCGTGAAGTAGGTGCCGGTCTCGTTGACGGAGCTGGTGAAGACGTCGGCGGTGCCCGCGTCCTCGACGGCGGCGACGCGCACGGCGCCCGCCGAGCGCTCCTTCGTGCCGTCCGTGCGCGTCAGCTCGTAGCCCTCGGGAAAGTGGAAGCTGGTCTCGACCAGATCGCCGGGCGCGAGCGTACCGGCGGGGGTCGCGGCCATGCCCTTGCGGTAGACCTGATGGCCGGGCTCGACGACGATCGACTGGCCGTTGTCGAGGACGACCCGCAGGACCGGGGCGCCCGCGGTCGTGCACGCGACGTCGCGCATGAGGCGAAAGCCGATCTGCCCGTCGGGCAGGCGCGTCAGCACCGGCACCGACTTGCCCGCGAGCTTCGCCATCGCCACCGGGCCGTCGACGGTCTCGACCAGGCTGTCGCCGCTCAGCCCCGGCATCTCGGCTCGCGTGTGGTCATGGGATCGGGCCGCTGGTCGCGGCGCGGCCCCTCTTACACCCGGCCCTCCGCCGTGACCAGCGGCGACGGCGGCATTGACACCACCACCTCGCTTTGTCAGGAAGCGCCGTGGCTCGCGGGATGCCGGCGTACCTGCCGTACCGGATGCTCGCGGCGACGACCGCGGCGCTCTGCATCCTGCTCGGCCTGATCCTGTTCGCGGCGTTCGTCGACCGCGCCCTCTTCCAGGTCTTCGCCCGGCCGCTGTTCGCCACCAACCACTGGGGCTACTACCTCGCGGGCTTCGCGGGCTCGGTGCTGGTCGCGTGGGGCGGCTGCCTGGTCGCTCTCGCGCGCGCGCCCGCGCGCGCCGCCGGCATCGCCAACGCGACCGTCGCCGGCCTGCTCACGGGCGCGATCGTGCGCCTGCTCGCGTGGTACTCGGGCGAGTACCGCCTGGCGAGCGACCAGCTCCGGGTCGAGGCCGCGGTGCTGGCGCTCCTCGCCCTCGGCTTCGTCTGGCTCCGCCCGCCGAGCCCGCCGGCGGACGAGCGATGAGCGGCGACCGACCCGTCACCCGAGCCCGGACGACCTATGAGCTCGCGTCGCGAGAGCGTCGAGCGTGCGTCAGCTCGGGCCGAGCGCAGCGACGACCGACGCAGGCATACTGAGACAGTATGTCGAGGAGGGAGGAGCGAGCACGGCCCGAGATGGCGCACGATCGACGCTCGCAGCAGCGAGCTCATGGATCGTCCGGGCTGATCGCCGGCCGGATCGGCGTCACGCTGCTGGCGCTCTATCTCTTCGCCGTGGCGCTGCGCATCGACGGCTGCTACGGCCCCGAGCTGCAGGCCCGCGACGAGCGCGCGCAGGCCGGGCCGGCCGTCGGCGCGCCCTTCCCCGACTTCGCCCTCCGCGACGTCAGCGGCACCACGATCCGCCGGCACGACCTCGCCGGCGCGCCGGCGGTCCTGGTCTTCGCCCCGAGCCTCGACTGGTCGGCGCCGACCAAGGCGCGGCTGATCGACCTCGCCGAGGCCGCGCGCGTCCGCCCCGACGTGCGCGTCGCCGTCGTCACCACCGCCGCGCAGGACACGCCGCGGGCGCGCACCTTCGTCCGCGATCGCGCCACGCCCTTCTACTACCTCGTCGACGACGCCGGCCTCACCGCCGGCCTCGGCCTCGCCGTCGAGTCCCCGGACGGCAGCCCCGCGGCCGTCCCCGCGGTGTTCGTGCTCGGCGCCGACGGCGTGGTGCGCCTGCGCGACGTGCGCACCCGCCCCGAGCGCTGGCTCGATCCGCGGGTCGTCCTCGACGCCGCCGGGACGGTCGGCTAGAGCACCGTCATGGCGAGCACGGCCCGGGCCCTCACCGAGCTCTCCGAGGAGGAGGCGATGTTCCGGGCCACGGTCGCCGACTTCGCGGCGCGGCGGGTGGCGCCGCTCGTGGCCGAGATGGATCGCGCCGCGCGCTACGCCGAGGGCCTGGTGCCGGCGCTCTTCGAGCTCGGGCTCATGGGCATCGAGGTGCCGGCGGCGCTCGGCGGCGGCGAGGCCTCGTTCTTCACCGCCGTCCTCGCCATCGAGGAGCTCTCGCGGGTCGATCCGGCGGTCGGGCTCTGCGTCGACGTCCAGAACACCGTCGTCGACAAGGCGCTCCTGCGCTGGGGCAGCGCGGCGCAGCGCGCCCGCTACCTCCCCGGGCTCTGCCGCGACACCCTCGGCTCCTACGCGCTCTCGGAGGCGGGCTCGGGAAGCGACGCCTTCGCGCTCGCCACCCGGGCGACGCGCGACGGCGACGTCTACCGGCTGCGCGGGCGCAAGCTTTGGATCACCAACGCCGCCGAGGCCGGCCTCTTCCTGGTCTTCGCGACCGTCGATCCGGCCGCGGGCTACAAGGGCATCACCGCCTTCATCGTCGAGCGCGACACGCCGGGGCTCGCCGTCGGCAAGCGCGAGGACAAGCTCGGCGTGCGCGCCAGCTCGACGTGCGAGGTCGTCCTCGAGGACTGCCCGGTGCCGGCCGCGAACGTGCTCGGGAGCGTCGGCCAGGGCTACAAGATCGCGATCGAGCTCCTGAACGAGGGCCGGATCGGCATCGGCGCCCAGCTCGTCGGCCTGGCCGAGGGCGCGCTCGCGCACGCGGTCGCCTACGCCGCGGAGCGCCGGCAGTTCGGGCGGCCGATCGCCGAGTTCCAGGGCCTGCAGTTCCAGCTCGCGGAGATGGCGGTCGACGTCGAGACCGCGCGCCTGATGGTCTACGAGGCGGCGCGGCTCTGCGACGCCGGCCGGCCGTTCCGCCAGCGCGCGGCGATGGCCAAGTACCACGCTTCGCAGGTCGCCGAGCGCGTCGCCTCGCGCGCACTCGAGGTCTTCGGCGGCCTCGGGTTCACCCGCGAGGCCCCCGCCGAGAAGCTCTACCGCGACGCCAAGGTCGGGACGATCTACGAGGGCACCTCCAACATCCAGCTCCTCACGATCGCCAAGACCATGCTCGGGGGCGAGCGCTGACGTGCGCCTGAGCGCGCGCGTCCACGGCCGGAGCTTTCGCTTCGCGACCGTGCGCGACGTCCTGGCGCGCGCGAGCGAGCCCACGGCCGGCGACGTCGCGGCGGGGGTCGCAGCCGCGTCGCACCTCGAGCGCGCGGCCGCGAAGTGCGTCCTGGCCGAGCTGACGCTCGCCGACCTGCGCGCCCACCCGGTGCTGCCGGCGGCCGCCGACGCCGTCACGCGCGCCGTCGACGCCGCCGTCCACGAGCCCTCCTGGGCCGAGATCCGCGACCGGACCGTCGGCGAGCTGCGCGACTGGATCCTCGCCGACACCACGTCCGCCGAGCAGGTGCGACGCGTCGGGCGCGCGCTCACCGGCGAGATGGCGGCGGCGGTCGCCAAGCTGAGCTCGAACCTCGACCTGACCTACGCCGCCCGCCGCATGCCGGTCGCCACGCGCGCGCGCACCACGGTCGGCCTGCGCGGCCGCCTCGCCACGCATCTCCGCGCCAGCCACCCCCGCGACGATCCGCGCGGCATCAGCGCCACGATCTTCGAGGGTCTGGCGTACGGCTGCGGCGACGCGCTGATCGGCATCGACCCGAGCGCCGACGATCCCGCCGCGGTGGCGGCGCTGCTCGGCCAGGTCCACGACCTGATCACGCGCCTGCGCCTGCCGACGCAGAGCTGCGTCCGGGCCTCGGCGGCGAGCCAGCTGCGCGCCCTCGAGCACGGAGCGCCGATGGACCTCTTCCATCACAACCTCGCCGGCTCGGAGGCGGCGCTGACGGCGCTCGGGACGTCGCTCGCCGCGCTCGACGACGCGCGCGCCCTGGTGCACGAGCGCGGCACGCTCCGCGGCACGCAGGTCCTGTGCCTCGCCGCCGGCCGGGCGACCGAGGCGCGCGCCAGCGCCGATCGCACCGCCGACCTCGGCACGCTCGCGGCGCGCGCGCTCGCGCTCGCGCGCCGCTACAACCCGTTCCTGGTCGAGACCGTCACCGGCGCCGGCCCGGGCGCGCTCGCCGACGGCCGGCAGATGATCCGCGCCGCCCTCGAGGACCACTTCGTCGGAAAGCTCCTCGGCGTCCCGCTCGGCGCCGACGCCTGCTACACCGCCGACGGCGACACCGACCACAACGACTGCGACACCCTCGCCGGCGCGCTCGCCGCGGCGGGGGCGAGCACGCTCGCGGTCGCGCCCGGCGGCGTCGACGCCACGTCGGCGCGGCAGTCGCCGAGCTTCCACGACGCCGCGGCGCTCCGACAGACGCTCGGGCTCAGGCCGGCGCCGGAGTTCGAGGCCTGGATGGTCGAGCACGGCCTGATGGCGGACGGCCGACTCACCGGCCGCGCCGGCGACCCCGGCCTATTCATGCGCGGATGACGGCCGTCCCGCCCTCCACCGCCTTCGCCGCCCTCGCCGCCGCCACCCCCGCGCGCCTCGGCCTCGGGCGGACCGGCCCGCGCCTGCGGACGGCCGTCCTGCTCCGCCTGGCCGCCGACCGCGCCCGCGCGCGCGATGCCGTCGCGAGCGCGGTCCCGGCGTCCTGGCCGAGGCGGCGCGGTCTCCTCGAGCTGGCGACGCGCGCCGCCGACCGGCGCGCGGTCGTGGCGCAACCGCGGCTCGCGGCCACGCTCGGCCCGGCGGCCGCGGCGCGGCTCCGGCGCTGCCGCCGCCGCCCCGACGTGCAGCTCGTCGTCGTCGACGCGACGGCGCCGCCGGCCCTGGCGCGGAGCGCCGGCCCGGTCCTCGCCGCCCTCGTCCGGCTGCTCCGCGTCCGGCGCCGGCGGCTCGGCACCACGCTCTTCGTCCGGAACGCCCGGCCCGCCGTCGGCGCGGCGATCGCACGCGTGATCCGCCCGCGCGTCCTGTGCGTGATCGCCGGCGAGCTCGCGACCCTCGACACCACCGAGAGCCTGGCCCTCCACCTCGCGGCCCGCCCGGCGCGCGGCATGCCGATCGCGACGGAGCTCCACGACGTCCACGCCGGCGGCCTCGCCCCGCGCGACGCCGCCCGCGCCGTCGTCGCCTGGATCGACGCCATGCTCGGCGCCGGCCCGGGCACGCCTCCGCGCACGCGCCGGGCCGCGCGCACGTCGCGGAGAAAGGTCGGCGGCAAGGCCCCGAGGAGGCGGGGGCGGAACGCTAGGCGCTGACGCGCTCCAGACGGGCGTAGAGCGCCTCGATCTCGCGCTTCAGGCGGGCGTAGCTCGAGAACATCGCCTGGGGCTCGGCGTGACTCTGGTAGAAGTCCGGGTCGTTCATCACCTCGGCCATCCCCGAGAGCTCGGCCTCCTTGGACGCGATCGTGGCCTCGAGCGTCTCCGCCTCGCGGCGGCGCTTCTCCTCCGCGCGCGCCTGGCGTCGCTCCACCTGCCGCGCCGCCTCCCGCGCGCGCTTGTCGCCGACCTCGTCGGCGGGCGGGGGCGCGCCGTCGCCCGCGGCGGGGTCGATCGCCGGGCGGGCCGCCGCCGTCCCGTTGCCGGCACGGGCCGGCGCCGCGCCGTCGCCCGCCTGCCGCGCCAGGTACTCCTCGTAGTTGCCGAGGTAGCGGACGGCGGTGCCGTGGCCGATCTCGAGCACCTCGGTGGGGAGGCGGTCGAGGATGTAGCGGTCGTGGGCCACCAGGACGACGGTGCCGGGGTACGCCAGCAAGGCCTCGAGCAGCACCTCCTTGGCGGTCAGGTCGAGGTGGTTGGTGGGCTCGTCGAGCAGCAGGCAGTTGGCGGGCTCGATCAGGAGCTTGGCGAGCGCCAAGCGGTTGCGCTCGCCGCCCGAGAGCACGCGCACCGGCTTGTCGACCGTGTCGCCGCTGAAGAGGAAGGCCCCGAGCAGGTCGCGGACGCGCGGCACCATCTCCACCGGCGTCACGCTCATCATCTCGTCGAGGACGGTGCGCGACGGGTCGAGCTCGGCGGACTGGTCCTGCGCGAAGTACGCCACGCGCACGTTGTGGCCGACGACCCGCCGCCCCGCCGTGAGCGGCTCGACGCCGGCGAGGAGCTTCTGGAGCGTCGACTTGCCGGCGCCGTTCGGACCGACGAGCGCGACCTTGGTGCCGCGCTCGAAGGCGACGTCGACGCCGTCGTAGACCGTGAGGTCGCCGTAGCGCTTGGTCGCGCCCTCGAGCCCCAGCACGATGCGGCCGCTGCGCGGCGGGTCCGGGAGGCGGATGGTGACCCGCCGCTCGTGCCCCTCGGGCGGCGCCAGCCGCTCCATCTTCTCGAGCTGCTTCACGCGGCTCTGCACCAGCGCCGCCTTCGACGCCTGGTAGCGGAAGCGGCGGATGAAGGCCTCGATGCGCGCGATCTCCTCCTGCTGCGCCTCGTAGGCCGCGGCCTCGATCTCGCGGCGCTCCTCGCGGGCGGCGAGGTAGGCGGTGTAGTTGCTCTCGTAGTCCGTGAGGCGCCCGCGCGACACCTCGGTGATGCGCTGCACGCAGACGTCGAGGAAGTAGCGGTCGTGGGCGACCAGGATGACCAGCGACTCGCAGCTCGCGAGGAAGCCCTCGAGCCAGTTCCGCGCCTCGAGGTCGAGGTGGTTGGTGGGCTCGTCCAGCAGCAGCACGTCGGGGCGCCGCAGGAGGAGCTGCGCGAGCGCGACGCGCATCTGCCAGCCGCCGCTGAACGTCCCGACGTCGCGCGCGAAGTCGTCGTGCCGGAAGCCGAGGCCGGTGAGGACACGCTCGGCCTCGGCCTCGAGGTCGTAGCGCGCCTGGGCGTCGAAGCGCTCGCGGGCGTCGTGGTAGGCGGCCATCAGCGCGTCGTGCTCGGGGCCCTCGACCGGGGCGTCGGCGAGCGCGTGCTCGAGGCGCCGGCACTCGGCCTCGAGCGCGTGGAGCTCGGCGAAGGCATCGAGGGCGGCCGCCATGACCGTCCGCCCGGAGGAGCCGAGCACCTCCTGGGGCAGGTAGCCGACCGAGGCGCCCTTCGGCACCACGACGTCGCCGCGATCGGCCTCCATCTGGCCGGCGATGATCTTCAGCAGCGTCGACTTGCCGGCGCCGTTGGCGCCCGTGAGCCCGACGCAGGTCCGCGCCGGCGCGAACCAGTTGACGCCGTCCAGGATCTGCTGGCCGCGGAAGGCCTTGCTCAGGTTGGCGAGCGTGAGCACGTCTGTCGTTCTACCGGCTCGCGCCCGACCTCGCCAGGCGGCCGCCGCGCGCCGGGCGCCCGGCGCGCTCAGTCGGTGGCCGGCAGCTTCCGGGTGGCGACCAGGACCGACTCGGGCTCGCCACCGTCGCGGTCGGCGACCTCCTCGGACGCGTACCAGAACCAGAGCTCGACCCGCGCCGCGGCGTCCGCCGGCAGCGCGATGCGCTCCACCCGGGTCTCGCGCGCGCGGATGGTGGTGTCCTCGAAGCGCACGGCCTCGTCGTCCGTGCTCGAGACGCGCTCGCCCTCGTCGTCGAAGTAGTGGATCGAGTAGCGCCGGACCGCGTGCGGCTCCGGGACACCCTCGCGCACGACACGCAGCTCGAGCTCGCGCAGCTCGCCGCCCCCGCCCGGGATGCTGTGACCGGCGCCGACGTTCTCGACCTCGATCACGGCCGTCCCGCCGTCGCGGCGGGCCCGGAGGTCGAGCGCGCCGCGGAGCGTCGGCAGGTCGCGGGCGCCGAGGAAGCGGTGCGACGCCACCCCGCCGCGGTCGGGCGCCCCGGGCTCCGAGCTGGCGCGTCCCGGGCGCTTCGGCATGTGGCAGTCCTGACACTGCACGCCCTCGGAGCGGTACGGGCTCTCGGCCCACTGCGCGTACGTCCAGTCGACCGGCATGCCGTTGGTCGGCCAGGCGAAGTAGTGGCAGCCGGCGCAGAACTCCGAGCGCCGGATGAGCGGGCTCGCGAGCGTCGCGTGGCCGGTCGAGAGCGCGTCGGCGTGCGGCCCGACCTTGACGTCGCCGGGCTCGACGCGGGCGACGTTGATGCGCGGCGAGACCTCGACGTCGCGCAGCGAGTGGCAGTAGTCGCAGCTCACGCCCTCGTCGTGCGGCGAGGTCGAGAGATCGAGCTTGCCCGCGGTGCGCGCCAGCGGCGCGTGGCAGGCGTAGCAGAGCTCGCGGATGCGCTCCTCCTCGTCGGTCCAGGCGAGCGCGTCGAGCGAGGCCTCGAGCGACCAGCGCGCCAGCTCGGGCGAGCGCGCCATCGCCGATTGCCGCCACTCCTCGTAGATGCTCGGGTGACAGGGCCGGCACACCTCGGCCGAGCGGAAGGGCTCGATCCGGGCCGGCGACGCGGCCGGGCTCGGCTCGGCGCCGTCCGCGGGCCGGGCGCCCCACGCCAGGAGGGCGAGGACGAGCAGTCCCACCCCGAGGCCTCGCCGGCGCGCCGCACACCCCACCCGGGCAGTATGTCGGTGCCGCCGGGGCGCCTTCAAGCGGGCATTCCCGCGGGTACTGTCCCACTAGCCTGCATGTCTCACCAGGTTTCGTCGCGAGAGCGTGGAGGCGCCTGTGCCGCAAGGCCGCACGGACCGAGGCGCCCGCAGACATACTCGAGCAGTATGTCGAGGACCGCCGAGGGAGTACGGCCTTGCGGCGCGGGCGCATCCGCGCTCGC
>Ga0302046_10001608_pt1 | contig 21181 bp, 20 predicted proteins | sample RVTome_11_FD_200261 | JGI IMG/M metagenome (GOLD analysis project Ga0302046, IMG submission 200261) | Soil microbial communities from uranium-contaminated site in the Upper Colorado River Basin, Wyoming, United States - RVT147D111 (version 2) ...
ACACCTCCGCGAATGTCAATTAGTCACGCGTGCGGCGTTGCAGCCTGAGAACAAGTTCTGCCACCCTTTTGCCCAGCGCTTCCCCCTTTTCCAGAAATGTTTTCTCAAGAGGTCCTTTCCGGAAGGGATCCTCGCCTGTCACGGCAGAGGCTCCAAATGCCGACGACCAATGCTCCCCTCCAACGATGATCATTCCGAACACCATCATCGAATGAATCAGACCGACCTGAACAAGCTCCTCCCCTGCCGAGATCCCTCCTCCCGTCGTGAACGCGGCCCCGATTTTGTTCTTCATTGAGCCGTCAAACGGCCACGAATTGATGAACGCCTGGACCTTCGGTGCAACCGCCGCGTTGAAAACCGGACTGCCGATGATGATTGCGGCGGCGGAACGAACCTCGGAAGTATCGACCTCTGAAACAGAACAGAGTCTGACCTCTGTTCCCTTTACCGTCGCGGCCCCCCTGGAGATCGCTTCAGCCATTTGCATCGTATGGCCTTCTTCGCTGTAGTACACAATCAAGATGGTCAGGCGGCGCGCCGGCTTCTCCTGCGAAAATCCCTCAGTCGGCAAACAGAAAAAACAAAGGATAAGGAGATCGACGATCTTAGTTCTCATACGCCACAGTTTTGCTCCCCTTGTCAACTTCTTTGATGAACCTGATCACACCGGGCACATAGGTATTTTGATCATCCCACATTGCCATATGACTCCCGTTGGGACAGTACAGGTAGCTGCCGTTCTGAACTTGTGTTGACATCCACCTCATGTGCTCCGGATCCATGGTGTCGTACTGCGCGCCGATCACGAGTGTCGGCACAGCGATTTGCGGAAGATCCTCGCTCCGGTCCCAGTTCTCAAGAAGGCCGGAAACGCCGAATTCGCTCGGGCCCTGCATGGTCACATAAATATCTCCGTTGAGCTTTGCAAAGGCTCTGTTTACGGGATCCGGCCAGGGTTGATCCAGCCTGAGAACATGTTTTTGATAAAAATACGGCATCAAGAGCTCCATATAACGCGGACTCGAGTATTGTCCCTTCGCCTCGAGAGCTTTGATTTCCTTCACGACCGCGGGGTCGATTCCCTTGGCCAGAACGTCTTCCGCATACTTGTCATATGCCGGGCCACTCGACATCATGTTAGAAATGATAAGGCCTTTGAGATTTTCCTGGTACTTCAGGGCGTACTCCATGGCGAGGATCCCACCCCACGAGTGTCCGAGCAAGTAAAAATTTTCACGGGAAAGACCGAGGGCTTTGCGGACTTGTTCAACCTCCTCGACAAATCGTTCTGTTTGCCAGAGATCGAGGTCTTTGGGTTGGTCAGAGCGGGCCGAGCCGAGTTGATCGTAGTAAATATACTCGATCCCTTCGGCCGGAAGAAAACTGTCGAAACATTCAAAGTACTCATCAGTAGCGCCGGGTCCGCCGTGGAGGAGCAGGAGTTTCATCCGGGGGTTGTTTCCGACACGTTTTGTCCAGACATTGAACGAACCTTTCGGTGTTTCGACCGAAATGAGCCGGACGCCGCCTGTTTGAATTCCTTCGGAATGAGGTTTAAAATAAGACGCGTCCGGTCCTAATCGTTCACAGGACACGACCAATGCAAGTATAAGGAATGCAATGAGGTTTTTCATCATAAGACTCCCTTTCATCTGAGATATCCGTGATCATCGAAAGCTCCGGCAAAAATCTGACAAAATCAATGAAATGAGCTGTTATGAACGACGAGTTCTACCGTACCATTGTGCCCGTTGACTCATTTGAAGCTCTGGCAAGCGGGGCGAATTACATTCCGCTTCCCCCCGACTGGTGGGTTGTCGCTGCGGATGTCGTGAATTCAACCACCGCGATCGCAACCGGCAATTACAAGTCGGTTAACACGGTCGGCGTGTCTGTCATTGCGGCCACGCTCAATGCTCTTCGCCCTGTCGAAATCCCTTATATGTTTGGAGGAGACGGAGCATTTCTCTGCGTGCCGGGCTGGTCGATTCCGAAAGTGAGAATTGCGCTCGCTGCAACACTGGCCATGGCGAGAAAGAGCTTCACTCTTCAATTGAGAGCCGCGGTGATTCCAGCGACGTATCTGCGCGACCGCGGAAATGATATTCTCGTGGCACGGCACCGGGTATCCGAACATTACGTGCAGTGTGCGTTCTTCGGGAAAGGCCCTGAGTTTGCAGAGGCACAACTAAAGGCGGGAAAGCTTCCTGAAGCGTATCAGGTTTTTGCAGATCCCGAAGCAACGGCGGATTACAGCGGCCTGGAGTGCCGCTGGCAGGAGGTTCCAAGTTCCGGCGGAGAAACAGTGGCCATTATCATCAAGGCCGCGGGTCCATCTGAAGGATCGCTCTCACTGTATCGCACAGTCATGCAAACGATCAGCAGGATTTATGGTGAAGCGGACCATTGCAGGCCCGTTACCGAAGAGAAAGTCCGGGCGGCATTTTCCAGAACCGTTTTGCGAAATGAGTTGGGAGTAAAAGGTTGGAGACGGGGGGCGATCAGACAAGCATTGAGCCTCATCGCCACTCAAGGCGCGGTTTTGCTTGGATGGTCCCTGATGAAATTCGGACTCTCCTTCAACAATGCTGATTGGGGAACATACAGGAAGGATTTGGTCTCGAACACCGATTTCCGGAAATTCGACGGGAGTTTGCGTTTGGTGCTGTCGGGAAATGAGGGACAACGAAAATCACTCGGAGAGTTTCTGGAGAAGTTGAAAACAGAAGGACGGATTTCATACGGAATTCATATCTCGGATTCTGCTCTTATGACCTGCCTGGTTGAGCAGCGGCAGAGTGTACATTTTCATTTTGTGGATGCATCCGGGGGGGGCTACGCATCGGCGGCGGCATCTCTCAAGGGATCACAGAACGGATAACCCTTTTGGAGCCGGATCCTGTTTTTTTGTTGCGTTTACCGTCTCAAATCGTATCTTAAAGAAGCCAAAGCTGGCTGCGTTAACCCATCATTCATTAACGGGCACAGCCCATAGGAGGCAGCAATGAAGGTTACCGTCAAGCTCACAAAAGGCGAAAGGAAAAAACTGGCCAGGTTGAAGCAAGAGGCGAGCCGACGCCAGGGTGAGATGGAGCGGGCTTACGCAGCAATGGAAAGGGCCTGGAAGAGAGGAAAGGCACCTGCAAAGATCTCAAAAGCCATGCAGGACACATCGAAGATGGCACAAAAAGCCGTCCGAAACATGGCTGGCTACTACGGGAAACTGAAGCGAAAATTCCCGGGCTGATTCCTTATCAGCACACTATCAACCCGGCCCACGGCCGGGTTTTTTTCTCATTCATACCACTTCAACTCCCTCACTTCAATTGCGGGGTCTTTTGCCACCAACCGCTTGAATTCATCAATGTTGCTGAAGCCTCCCGTCCCCCGGTAATGGTACGGAAAGACAACCCCCGGCCTGAATTCCAATACTGCCGACGCCGCCTGTTCAACCGTCATGGTATATGGGAGATTCATACAGACAAACGCATAATCGATCTCCTTCAAATCCCGCATTTCCCTGATATCCTCGGTATCCCCTGAGATATACACCCTTTTCCCCTCAAGCGTCACGACGTATCCGTTTCCTCTTCCTTTCTCATGGAATTTCAGCCTGTCTTTTGTCAGGTTGTACATCGGGATGGCTTCGACCCTGATATTTCCAAAAGTCATCGCCGTACCATTGTTCATTGTTGTCCCATAGCCAAGCTTGTCCGTAACGGCTTTCGGACCTACAACAACGGTTTTTTCCGATTTCAAGGAACCAACCATATCCGGTGCACAATGATCTCCATGGATGTCGGTCACAAGAATAAGATCGGGCCGCGGAAAATTCTCGTACTGTTTCCGGTCACCAGCGGGGTCGATCATGACGGTCACTCCGGAGTGCTCGATCACAAACGACGCGTGTGAGATCGGAGTAAACCTGATCGTATCGTTGTTTTGCATTTGTGCGCCTGCAACAAAGGCCGTCAGGACGCAGAGCAGAATTGTTCCTGAAAGATCATGTTTCACCTCACCCTCCTTTCGCTCTTCGATTCAACATAGACTATACCCTCTTTCATCACAAATGTAATATTGTTCAAAACAGTAATGTCATCAAGCGGGTTCCCCGCAACAGCGATCACATCCGCGAACTTCCCTGATTCAATGGTTCCTATCTGGTCTTCCATTCTGAGAAGCTGAGAAGCGGTGATCGTCGCGGACCTGAGGATGTCGGCAGGCTTCATGCCGTACTCAGCCATTCGAGCGAATTCCCTGTTCCCGGTTCCGTGTTCATACGCACCGACATCGGTCCCGAAGGCGATCTTCACCCCCATTCTCATAGCCTTTTGGAATGACTCGCGGTGACGCTGCGTTACCTTTCGCTGCAGATCGGTCATTTCCGTTCCTTCCAGGGGAAAATAGACACTTAGGGTCGGGCACCAATAGACCCCCCGCTGGACCATCAGTCGGATGATTTCATCGTCGAGCAGCATTCCGTGTTCCAGGGACCGCACGCCTCCGAGAATCGAGTTCCTCGCCCCTTCACCGCCGTAGGCGTGAGCGGCAACGTCCTTTCCCCACCTCCTTGCCTCCATGACAACGGCTTCCACGTCTTCTTTTGAAACCTGGCTGAGAGGTTCGAGAGTTTTCGGATTGATGTGGCGCATGGTCCCGGTGGCGTACAGTTTGATCCAGTCGGCACCATATTTCACTTCGCGGCGGACTTCCGCAATCATAGCACCGCGGGAATCCACAATCGCTGCCGGGTCGGGGAGGTTCAGATCCGGATTCATTCCGGTCAGGTTCATGTGCCCGCCGGTGATGGAAATGGCATACGTTGAAACGAGGAGTCGCGGGCCGGGAATAATTCCCCGGTTGATGGCATCGCGGATGGCAACATCGGCGAATCCCGCACCTTCGCTGTCCACATCGCGCAAGGTTGTGAACCCCGCCTCCAGGTTCTTCCTGGCCGCGGCGACTCCCTGAACTGTCCGAAAGGCCTGGGATTTTGTTATCACCGGCGGCACCTCGCCTTCATCTTCCGGCTGCAACAGAACATGCGTATGGCAATCAATAAGCCCGGGAAGAATCGTATAGGCCGAAAGATCGATCATCGCTGCCCCGGCCGGGATGGAAAGGCCCTCACCGACTTTCACAATACGGGGGCCTTCGATGATGATCGTTTGGTTCAGGTGGAGACTGCCCGTTTGAGGATCGAGCAGCCGTCCGGCTTTAATGACGGTTGTCTGACTTTGAGAGACAAAGACTCCGACGAACAGAACAAGAAGAAGCTTCAGGAAGGCCCGCATAATTCCTCCGGACTGAGATAGGACCAGCAACAATGGATGCAAAGGAGAACTTAAAGAGAGTGAACTTCGAATGCAAGGCAACCGGGATGTAGTGTCTCAGTTTGCTTTTTCGTAACGTTCTTGGAAAGAAGTCGTTGAAACGACTTGCCACAGAAAAGAGCGTCGGCAGAACAGACCTCCTGGAAACCGTTTCAACGGTTTTGCCTCCTCCAGCGACATTTCCTCCGGGAAACCGACATTGCGTTGGAGAATCAAACGAATTGGCCCGCCACCCATCCCGAAGCCCATGCCCACTGGAAGTTATAACCGCCCAGCCAGCCGGTCACGTCAACCACTTCTCCAACGAAATAGAGGCGCGGCACTTTCTTCGATTCCATGGTTTTGGAAGACAGCTCATCCGTAGCAACACCCCCCACGGTCACTTCTGCTTTCCGAAATCCCTCGCTTCCCGTCGGGAAAATCTGCCAATTCCGAATCGAGCCTGCCAATCGGGCAAGTTCCTTCCTCGAGTAGCGAGTGACCGGGCGCGATCCTCCATTCTGTTCAAGCCACGCTTCGACGAATCGTTTCGGGAGAAACCTGCAGAGGATCGTATCGGTTTTCTCACCGCTGGTTCGATGGCGTTCGAACAATTCTGCGGCGTCAACATCGGGGAGAAGGTTGATTGAAATCCCGGTTCCTTCCTGCCAGAATAAGGATATCTGGAGAATCGCGGGCCCGCTCAACCCGCGGTGCGTAAACAGGATATTTTCGCGAAAGCTTACCCCGTCACTGGTCACAACGGTCTCAAGGGAAACCCCGGCGAGGTTTTTGAAAGGCCGAAAATTGTCTGATTCAACGATAAGGGGCACGAGGCCCGGTCTGAGTGGGGTGACCTTTAATCCAAATTGTTCTGCGATCCCGTAACCGAAATTTGTGGCCCCCATTTGCGGAATTGACAGTCCGCCGGTTGCAATGACAAGCGAACGTGCACCGAAGGTTCCCTTATCCGAGAACGCAGTGAAAGTGTTTTCTATCCTGATTTCAGATACCATGCATCCCGTGACAATTTCCGCTCCTGCCGCGGAGCATTCCTTCAGAAGCATCGCAATAATCGCCCGGGAGCTATGGTCACAGAACAATTGTCCCAGTTTCTTTTCGTGATAACGGATCCCGTGTTTTTCGACGATGGCAATAAACTCCTTCGTTGTAAACCGTGCCATCGCCGACTTGCAGAAGTGCGGGTTGGAGGAGATGTAATTGGAATGATCGGCATTGAGGTTCGTGAAATTACATCGCCCGCCTCCGGAGATGCGGATTTTTTCTCCGACGACGGGATTGCGTTCAATGACGAGAGTTCTACGTCCGCGTTTTCCCGCCTCGATAGCACACATCAGGCCGGCCGCACCGGCTCCAATGATTATGACGTCATAGTTGAGTGTCAAGAGGGATTTTCAAGGACCGAATTCCACCTTCCCCTTCCTTTGGATTTTGGAATTTGGTCCTTGTGCTTTTCACAGATACTTCAACCACCAATCGGTCCGTCTCACCTTGAGGCCGGCAAACCATCGGCAGGCGTAATACAGAATCACCACCGCGATGGCCCACACTGCATACAAAGTGCCAAGCGACCAGGCATACCCCTCTGGCGGTGGTGGATTTCCCATGGGGTGATTGGCAAATAACCAGCCGCTTATTTCGCCCAAGCTGATGAACGAAACAACAAGAGCCAGAATATGGATAAGAGGAATGTGGAGCATATAGAAGAAGAACGGGACCCGCCCAAAGAGGGCTGTCCAATCAGCCAATGTTCCCCGCGCCCGTTCCAGGAGGGGAATCAGGGCAATGGTCGGGCCGAGGGTCATGAGGAGGAATGAGAGGGAAGCAGGATACTTCGTTGCATTGAGAAATGACAGGAATCCGGGCAGGCGGCTGTACTCCGACGGCGGACCCCATGAAATCGGATCGCCGTACAGATTGAATCCGCGCAAGATGAGGAACAAGGCAGTTGCGCCGAGTCCGATGATCAGACTGTATCGGTTCCGTTTCGAAGCATCGAGGGTCAGAACCGTGCCGAATCCATATCCGGCAGCCATCACCCCGATCCACGGGACGATAGAGTACAGAACAATGAGACTCGGACCGTCGGCACCAAAGGAAATCGGACCGGCATAGAACCCGACATACATGATTTTCCACAGTGCAGATCCGACGTCATTTCCAAGCGAATCGGACAGTTGCCAAAGAGTCGAGTCAAGGAGATTGTGTCCGGCAATAATCACAACCCCAATCACACCCACAAGCTTCAGAGGCAGTTTCACAAGTCCGGCCATGAGAATCATGCACCATCCGATCACCCAGATGACCCCGGCCATTTCATATTGAGCGAAATCGAAGTTGAACGTCCAGGCAACGCGAAGGAACGTCAGTTCGAGGAATACAAGCCATGCACCCCGGGTAAGAAGGAACTTCGACAGGTCCGAATGCCTGCGGCCATAGAAGAAGGCGCTTGTGCCCGCCAGGAAGACAAAGGCAGGCGCGCAAAAATGAGTGACCCAGCGTGTGAAGAATATCCCGAGATCGGGACCACCGGCCGGTACGCCGGCGAAGACCCGAACGTGGTCAATGGCCATGAGGATCATGACTGCGCCGCGGATGAGATCAATGGAGATCACGCGAGATGTGGGGGATGGATTCAAGGCTCCTCCGGGAAATGACGATTCTTACCCAAATTTTGCTTACCTGAAAGACGGAATTACGATCCGGGCTCGTTGATCTTTTAAAAAGGGTCTAACCGGCTTGCTGCCCGCAGCTCGAGACGTGAAACGGGTCATTCAACGTACAAAGCAGTACCAAAAGGCAACGTGGAGGATCCCTTGCACCGCGCCCTCGATTGAACGTTGGACGTCTGAAAACGAACCGATTTTCTTGTTATCGGCGTCAAAAATGTCCGAGCCCTCGAGGGTGATCATTTTCCGCCCCTCCGTGTCATAGAGTTCATCGCCTTTCATCATGGCAACTCTCTTGTTATCGGCGTTGAAGATCGTCCTGCCCCACGATGTTGCGATCCTGTGCTGCCGGGCGTCATAGAGGTCTCGGCCACTTATTTCAAATTTGCGCACTCAAAGCCTCCTCTCGCCGGGTCGTGTTCTGTCCTCGGCAGCCTTCAATCTACAAGAAAAGGCGGGACATTCAATAGATCGTCAGCCGGTGGGACTTCCGTATCTCCTCGATCTTCCTGTCCGACACTTTGTTCTCCTCTGCAAATTGCGGCCATCGGCCTACAACGTCTATTACCCGGTCGAGGATTTCATCCGGATTTCTGATCCCATACTGCCGGGCAACATTGCCCAGATCGCCTCGCGTAAAATTATCCCGCTTCCCACCGATACTCATTTGATGTTGATTGGTCCATTCTCCGGCCGGATTATATGCCCAAATGACGTCGAAAGCAGGAGCGAGTCTCCAATCTCCTGCCTCGTTCATGAGGAAGGCTATGTTACGGGTATGATCATCCTGATTTCTCGCCACGACGTTGAAGCACATGCGTCGGTACATTTCCGTCAGGGCAGGATTGCCGAGATTAAACCGTTGAATGATGCTCAGGGCCTGTTCATATCCGTACGCCCCGGGCATTTTGAAATCGTAGTGAGCCAGTCCGCACAACGACTGCATGTGGACTTTTTTGCCGGACCGGTCGCGGTCGAACCTCCTCGTCATGAAATGGGAACGGCCGTTATCATGATACAATCTGCATTCTTCCATTTGTATGCCCGCTTCCTTTGCCATCCGGGAATAGGCGAATTCAATCCGTCCGTATCCTTTGGAATCCCCGAGCATGTCGTCCCGGACTCCGTCGAATTTGAGGATCCACGGCTCGAATCCTTGCGGTGCAGGCACCTGGCCGGAGCGGACTTCGTTGGTCGATCGATTCCAGGCTATAACCGCTTTCGGGCGCGCACCCCCTGCCGAGGTACCCACGCGCATGATTGTTGTCAACGCCTCTTCATGATCGGCGAAGTTTACCTGCAGGCCCGCCCGATCATCGAGAATCATTTGAGCAAGGGCTGTCAGTTCGGTTATTTCCATCGGGATGGACTTCTTCGCATGATCGCCGATCGCCGGCTTGAATTCCAGGGCTCCCATTCCTCTCGAACCGACATAGCAGAGGCGTTCCACCGGCGAAAAGGCGTCTTTCGAACGGCCGTTACGTGTCAACCAGAGATCGACAATTGCGTTTCCAAACCTGTCGGGCAGGGAATCTGCAAGGACGCCGGGCAGGGTAAGAAATGTGTCGCCTCTTAAATCCGGAAATGTGAAAATGCCCGCGCGTTTTGGCAGGGTTACGGGAGAAATGTCGAGTCCTTCTTTTAGAAACGACCTGGCGTACTCGAATGCCGTAAGTTGTTTTTCTTCGTCCCAGGCAACGGCACCAACGTGTTTTCCCCAAAGGAAGACGTTCGCTGCCCGTACTTTGGCGATTTTGGCAGCCATGCTACTTGGTCCTTTGTTTGCGGCACCCCCGCCTGCCGGATGCCTCTTTTCTTTGCATGCCGTCTCTGCGAGCCAGGTCGATCGGGCTGATTCCCGGTTCCGGCAAGAGGAGGTCTATTTGATCCAGCTTTCCCAGCGAGCGGAGGATTTTGAGAAAATTGAGAAGCGAGCATCCTCTTCCGCCCTCCAAACGCTGAATGACAATCAGGCTCAGACCCGCGAGACTGCACAGTTTCTTTTGCGTTATGTTTTGGTTGAGGCGTTCCTGTTTTACTCGTTCGCCAAGAACAGAAAGGACTGCGGAGTCAGTTAATGCCCTCATTTGCAGCATTTGTTATCCTTACCCATTTTTTTACTTCAGAAATATACGGAACAACAATAAGGTTGTCAAGTCATTATACAAGATTAATATAGTATATATATCTATATATTTATCTTATACTATTAATATATAGTCTATTGTTACAGATAACTCTCAAGATAATTATGGATCGCTGGGCCTGAAACCATATTGAGGCTGGCGTGCAATCAATTGTGGAAAAGGTGACCGGGAGGCGGAAACTAACGGAGGGCACAGCGCTAAAGGATTCCATATCCGGGATTTGACAAAAAAAACAAGGCGAAAGCCGATGAGCCTTCGCCTTAAAAGAACATAGAGTCCCGCTGACTCAGTTGAAGATATAGCGGACGCCGAATTGTGCCTGCCAACGGGAATTCAAACCGGGGTCGCTTCCAAACGTTTTCGAGGGGCCCCTGAAATTAAATTGTGGCGCTCCGGAACCGTCAAAGCCGACGAGTTGCAAGGGAGACGTCGCCAATGAAGTGGCGCCTTTCCTCACACCCCAGCTTGAATTAATCAGGTTCGGGACATTCAGGATGTCAGCACTGATTTGGAAGGTATGCTTTTGCGATCCCAGAAGGAAAGATATGTCCTGCAGGATTCTCAGATCCGCATTGATGAACCATGGATTGATTGCTCCGAACCGCTCGGCAATTTTCCCCCGATGTTCATTCAGGTAGTCATCCTGTTCGATGAATGCATTCAGCGCGGCCCACTGCTCTGCGACAGTTCCGCCCGGTCCGCCAAAAGCCACCAACCTTGCGTCCGCCTGATCTTTCGGGATGTAAATAAGGTCATTCCCAGCCATACCGTCTCCGTTCACGTCACCGGCATACACAAAGGAATACCGATTCCCTCCCGCCCCTGCAAATCGATTTCCCTCAGCGATCTCTCCAAATACACCGATGCTCGTTGCAAGATTCTCCGACCAGCGGTGCCGATAGGTTGCTGCGAGCGTGAAACGGTGGCGGTTGCCAAATTCCGAATAACTGAGTTCCGGCTTGTTCGGATCTCCCTGAACCGGGTTTTCAGCAAACAGCACGCTGGCAATCTCCGTTGATTTAAGCTGGCTCCTCGCCTGCAGGTAACTGTAGGAGATACTTGTTTGCAATCCCGATTCAAATTGCTTACGTAGTTGCGCGGTGATGTTGAAATTATAGCCTTCGCTGGTATTATCCAGAACATAAATCCCGTCTCCAGCAAATGGAAACGGAGCGTTCAGTTCATTGTTTGGAGCACCACCGAAATACGGTCGTCCATCATAGAGAGTCCGCACCGGGGCCACGAGATCGGCATTCCGGACATAAACTGCATTAATATCCTTCCCGTAGATAACCTCAAGGGTCCCGGTCATATCCCAAGGCAGCTTGTGGTCGAGGGCAATATTCGTGCTCCAGACCTGTGGCCATTTGAAATCGGGAACGACGGCATTCAGGTCAAAAGACTGTTGGTGAGCAGGCAGATTCGGATTCGCGCCGGGATTCGAAATGATGTTTCCTATCCAGACAAATGGAATCCGACCGGTAAAGATTCCCGTGCCACCCCGTAGTTGAGACGCACGGTCGCCGGTCAGATCATAGTTGAAGCCGACCCGCGGGGAAAAGAGCGGATCGGAACCGGGGAGTTTACTCTGATCAACGGTTTCAGCCTTGTCGTTTTCATCGAGCGCCGTTAAGCCGGTCGAATAAGGATTGGCAACAGGTTCTGTGAAATAGATCGGAAAATCGACGCGAAGGCCGAAAGTGAAATTAAGCCTGTCGGAGGCAAGATATTCATCCTGTGCGTAGACCGAAAACTGACCGACTTTAATATCCTCTCCTTTAAAGGGCGATGTGCTTGGTGTGATCATCGCCCTCAGATCAACAAAGTTGGGGTCTCCCGGCGTTGTTCTCGTGAAGAAATCGGCCAGAGAAGTAAATGTCGTTGTGGCAAACGGCAGACCAAACAGGCCGTGGCGAAAGATGTTGAACGAGTTAAAAAAAGTGAATGTTTCATAGTTTGCCCCGACCGTAAATACATGCTCGCCGGAAAAATAGCTGAAGTTGTTGGTGAACTGCCAGACGTCTGTGTTCAGGATGTTATGAATGGAAAAAGGTTCATGCCCGACGGTGGCATACGTCACTCCGCTTTCGCCGATTTCGAGGGTCGGGAAGTCTTCGCTGAATGGTTCTCGGAAATCGCGGAGCCTGTTGTAACTGGCGAAAAACCTGTTCGCGAACGTTTCAGACCGGCTATTGAGTTCGAAGGCATAGGACTGCAATTCATTATTAATGCGATACCCCGCGTTTCTGAAGGGCAGGCTGCTTTCATTTGGACCCCGCCCAGTCGAATTGAAACTGAGGACGAAGGGATGCGGGCCTTGTTCACGGCTCGCGTCAAGGAAATTCACCCGAAAACTGAGGTTGTTGTTTTCATTGATGTTCCAATCGAGCTTCGCCAGCAACTTATCATTCTTGGTTTCGTGTATGTAGCCTTCATAAGCGCCGGTTTTGTAGTTATACACGGTGTCCATGCGGGCACGAATGGCATCCATGGTTGCCACGGTCACCCGCGACTCTCCAAAATCCGCCACCCCGCCCCTGTTGGCAATAAAATTAGAACCCGGATCTTCCCTGCGTTCGCGCTCGAGATTGAGAAAGAAGAACAATGTATTCTCAATAATGGGTCCGCTGACCGAAACGCCGGATTGATTGAACGAGAGGTCGGGATTGGCAACCACGTCTTTTCCGTTCACCTGATTACCGATGAAGCTCTCGCTTCGGAAAAAGTTATACAGAGAGGCGCACACATGATTCGTCCCGCTCTTCGTGACAGTATTGATATTTGCCCCCGTAAATCCGCCTTCACGGACATCGAACGAAGCGATGGACACCTGGACCTGTTCAACGGCATCAAAGGGAACCGGCTCGGCATTGGCCTGTCCGCCCGGGGCCGGATCATCAAGTCCAAACGAATTGTTGAAATAGGAGCCGTCGAGAGAAATGCTGTTGTAAAGCCAATTCTTTCCTCCAAAGCTGAAGTTACCATCACTCCGAGGATCGAGCCGGGTCAAATCTCTTGTGCTTCGTTTCAGAGACGGGAGATCCGTCACCTGGGTGACGTTGATAAACGTCGCGGCCCCGGTTCTGCCGGCATTCAGCACCTCGTCGCGTTCGGCTGTAACGACAACCTCTGTTCCTTCGATCGTCTCTTCCACGAGCTTGAAACTTACTTTCCCCTCCTGGCCGAGACTGAGAGTGATATCCTCCTGGCTTTCAGATTTGTACCCAACATACGTCACCGTGACCGTGTAGGGTCCGCCTACCCGCATGTTCGGAATATTGAATTGGCCGTTCTCACGGGTGGAAGCTCCGTACCGCGTACCGCTTGGGGCATGCACGGCTATGACATTCGCCGCTTCCAATGGCTCCCCCTTGTCATTGGTGACAATGCCTGTCACTGAAGACGTTGTGACACCCTGTGCGGCAAGTTCAGTCGCCACGGTTGCCAGGCAAAGAATTACAAGGCTTGTAAGCAACGCAAAGCGAGATCTATGAAGTCTTCGCATTGGAACCTCCATAAAGGTGAATGAACCGTAACACGATTAAAAGTCGTTCGAGGACAGAGTAGATCAAGGGAATGAAAAGACGAAGCAATAAGAGAGAAAAAAGACTGAATGTCAAGCCTGATCATTTCCCATGGGGCAGATTGAAGCAAGCGCGTCAGGGCAAAATGCATTCCTAAAATCTTTCAGGACATCGGCTTCCCGATCCCACGCGTTTCTGATAATCCGGAGGTGATGGACTTCCTTTTGTGAATTAACTGAACATAGACAAATCCAACCACGCCGGTAATGATCGACGCGAGGGCAAGCATTCCGACAAAAGGGAGCAAAGCAACAGAAAGTGTCAGCGATATCCATGGCAGGGTCCGCCTCCAGCCTCTGTTTCCAAGCAATCTGACGCCGGCGGCCGACCCGATGATATAGACGAGAACCGCCGAGCCGCTCGGAATGAGCAGCGCGGTCTGAAGGTCCACGTCGAAGAAGAAGTAAACCGCGAGCATACAGAGAGATAAGGCGGACAACATCATCAGGCTTCGCGTAGGGGTTCCGGTGTTGGGCTCGACATGGTTCAGCCACTTCGGCAGCCCCCGATCACGTGCCACCGCAAGAATTACCCTTGACATCCCTGCGGTATAAGCGTTCACCGTGGCAAAAATGATGACGACGGCGAGGATGGCAGTTCCGATGGCCCCGTAGTTCCCAAACATGCCCGAGAAGATCGCAGCAAACGGAGCAACGCTCCCCCCTGCTTTGTACGCAAGCGTACCAACGGTCACGACAGCAACAGCGAGATACAATCCGCCGATAAGAATCACACTCAGAAGGATGCTACGGGGGAAATCGCGTTTTGGATCCTCGAATTCCTCCGCGATATTGGAGACATTTTCATACCCCAGAAAAGACCAAAAGATCAGAGCCGCGGCAGTACCGATCGGAAGGAAGCCGTTTGGGAAGAACGGAGTGAAATTTCCGATGGTCACAGATCCGACGGAAACCGCGACCGCTGCAAGAAGCAGGCCGATGATGGACACCACGACCGTCAACTGGACCTTGCTGCTCAAAACAATTCCCCTGTAGTTGATGATGAACGCAAGACCTATGACGCCCCCTGCGACCGCGAAAATACCATCCTTACCCATCGGAAATGCGAAGGCTAGATATGAAGCAGCGATCAACGTAACGGCCGGACCTCCCGTGATATACCAGAATGCAAACAGCCAGCCGCTCACGACTGCAAGGGGGGAGCCGAAGCTCTCTTTTGCAAATCCGTAGACTCCGCCGGACTCGGGATTGCGGGCAGAGAGCGAAGCGAATGTGTAAGCAAAGGGATAACTCGCGACCGACAAAATGCCCCAGGCGATCAGGGAGGCAGGGCCGGCCAGCTGTGCTGCAAGACCGGGAAGAACCAGGACTCCGGATCCAAGAACGGAACTGATGTAGAGGGCTATAGCGTGGCGAAGCTTGATAGCCTTCCTGAGCCCCTTGGCCTTTGAATTCGCTGAGTCCGCGTTCACGGCTCGTTATTCACGTTCCGCAACATATTGAGAAATCTCTGCAATTTTTCCCTGTCAAGGAATCCATTGGTTCTCAGCCCGCTGCAAACATCAACGCCGTAGGGCCCGACAGCTTTTATTGCTTCACGTACATTCTCGGCTTTCAGCCCGCCGGCAAGGAAGACCGGTTTCCCCGACGTTTCGACAATTTCTCTGCTCAGATTCCAATCGTGTACGCGTCCTGTTCCACCCAACTCCTTGACGGCAAGCGTCGGATTTCCCGAATCCAGCAGGAGGCCATCGATGAAAGGAGCTACCAAACGTGCCTCTTCGACCGACTCTTTACCACGGACATGTATCACCTGAACCAGGGAAATGCCGGGGAGGGCGTTCCGAAGCCTGGTGTATGTCTCCGGGCTTACGGCATCGACAAGCTGCAGCGTGTTGGCCCGGGTCCGTCGTTGCTGCCGGATAATGGTTTCGGCATCCTGCTTGCTTGTTAACAAAAAGGTAGCCACACCGGGAGGAACGTGAGGGACTATCTCTGCGATAAGAACCTCCGTAATCGGCCCAACTCCGCTGGGCATTTCGGATACGAGGCCAATGGCTGAAGCACCGCATTCAACCGCCATGCCCGCTTCGCCAACGTTTTGGATGCAACAAATCTTAAATCGTATCACGGTTATCCTTTCCGGCTCATTGCTATTCGACACCAGACCGTCTGCCAAGGCGTTTAATATACAGAGAGAAGGGTCTCCTCGTCAAGAGAAACGTTACGAATCCTTCCAACAAGGCCCCCTGCAGGCCGTTCTTTATCTTGCCGTTACGGCAATGCTTATTTACTTTGTCATCGTCGTCCGAATGCATGCACCCCCGACAACTTGCCATATCGACCCCCGGCCGGATTTGCCTCTTCGGCGAGCACCAGGATTACCTGGGCCTTCCGGTCATTGCCGCCGCCATCTCAAGACGTGTAACGATCGAAGGGACGATTCGAGAAGACAACCGGATGGTGCTGAGTCTCCCCGATGTGGGCTCAGAGATTTCTTTCACACTCGACGGTAAGCTTGCATACTCCGAGGAACGTGACTACTTCCGAGGCTGCGTCAACGTTCTCCGGAAACACGGACATCAGTTTTCCAGGGGATACGATTGCATAGTCCGTGGTAACATTCCGATCAATGCAGGAACATCCAGCTCTTCCGCCCTCGTCGTCTCCTGGCTCCACTTTCTCTCGGCCATATCCGACGGCCGCACCCTCCTTACGCCTGAAGAAATCGGCACAGTGGCTTATGAAGCCGAGGTGCTCGAGTTCTCTGAGCCGGGCGGAATGATGGATCAGTACAGCACAGCGATCGGCGGATTGATCTTCCTCGAATCGCACCCGAAGATAAGCATCAAATACCTTGACGGTTCCCTCGGGAGCTTTGTCCTTGGCAATTCCCGACAGAGTAAGGACACCAAGAGTATCCTCGCGCGCGTCCGGGGTGAAGTGTCGGATGCTGCAACGGCTCTGCGAAGGATCTATCCGGAGTTCTCGTTTCACAAAACAAGCCTTGCACAGCTCGAAAGTTTCGCAAAGCACATCACATCGAGACAGTATGAACTCCTCGAAGCCACCATCGTTAATCGCAACCTGACATTTGAAGCCCGGGATCTTCTCATGCAGAACACGGTTGACCATGCAAAGATCGGAGCGCTTCTCAATATCCACCAGGACAGGCTTCGGGATGCTTTGGGAATTTCGACTCCAACAATCGATTCAATGATTCAGAAGGCATTGGAGGCGGGGGCGTTGGGTGCGAAGATAAACGGATCTGGAGGCGGAGGGTGCATGTTCGCGTACGCGCCGGAGAATGCGGAAGAAGTTGCAGAGGCGGTCGGCCAGACCGGGGAAGCGATGGTCATTACGATCGACGAGGGAACCCGAAGGGAACGCGCCGATGAATGAGCCGAATATCGTCATTCTGGCAGGTGGTATTTCCTCACGCATGAAGAAATCAGCTGCGTCCGCGACCGGACTCGACAACTCCATGACCCAGGATGCGGCTCAGAAATCCAAATCCATGATCGGTATGGGTATTGGACATCGTCCGTTTCTCGATTACCTCCTTTACAACGTTCAGGCCGCCGGATACCGGGATGTTGTTTTGCTGATCGGTCAGAACGATCAATCAGTTCGGGAATATTACGAGGGGAAGGAAAGGCCCGGTGTACTTTCGGTACTTCATATCACGTTTGTCATTCAGCCGATTCCGGAAGGCCGCTCCAAACCCCTGGGAACTGCCGATGCACTTCAAAGATCGCTCGAAGCAAGGCCAGACTGGAAGTCGAAGCAGATGACAATCTGCAACAGCGATAATTTGTATACCATTGAAACGTTTAAGCTCCTGCTCAACTCCAATGAACGCAATGCGTTGATCAATTATGATTTCCATGGACTGCGGTTTCCCCGACAGCGAATCTTTCAGTTTGCGGTACTGAAGACTGATCCGGAGGAATACCTCAATGATATTATGGAAAAGCCATCAGAGGATCAGCTAAAAGAGTTGGGAGACCACTGGGGAGTGAGTATGAATATATTTCGATTCAGCTATGACGACATTCTTCCGTATTTGAAGACCGTTCCATTACACTCGGAGCGAAACGAAAAGGAGCTTCCGGGGGCTGTGCGGATGATGGTCAGAACTCACCCAAAATCGGTTAAGACTTACAGAAGGACGGAATACGTTCCGGATCTGACCACGGTAGATGATATTCCGCGGGTACAGCTGTTTATTCAGGAGAGTTTTGCAAATGTGGCATTTTGACCGGGGCCACCGTCCTCAGGCCCGCGAAAGTAACACGTTCAGCGGACCATCGACTATCGTACATTCCGTCAGATCTGTGTTGAATCGTATCCGCACAGCATCCGCTCCTATCGGCGCAAATTCGTTGTTCCCAAGATAGTTCAGGCTGCGCTGTACGCCATACGGCTCCCGCTTGATTGCAAGCGAATTAAAGGGTGAGATGGCGAATTCGAACCGGGTCGGCTCCTCACCACCCGACGCGAAAGTCCCGACAAGTCGTTGTTTCTCCTCGTCCGACAGGGGCAAAGAACTCGGCCGGATGTCTGCATCACCGACTCGTTCCAGATATGCGACAACTGCTTCAGAGCCTTTTCCTCCCTTTTTGGCATGATGCATCAATGTGAAACCGTGAGGGCCGCGTATTTTCTGTATTCCGGGAGATGCTTCGACATACGCTTTTACCACTTCCAACTGTCCGAGCATCGCAAACGTGAACAAGTCAGGTCGGGCTCCATGGTCCATCAGCATTCCGGCGATCGCCCTATTCCCGACATGTGATGCTGCTCCGATCGCGGTCTCCCAGTCTCCAAAACCCCAATCGACCGTGGCCTTCGCAAGAGCCGGACTCTCCTTGAGCATTGTACGGACGGTTTCCACGTTGCCGTGACTCGCACCAACGAATTGTTGCACACGCTCGGGGGACTGTGACGGAAAGGCCGGATAGATACCAGTCTGTACCGCTCCCATCGCTTTCGCCGCAAAACGGTTTTTCGGCAGGATATTCCAGGGCAGAGCCAAAGCGGCTGCTGTTGAAAGAACGCGGCGGCGAGTCATCTTCATGGTCAGGTTCCCCTTGTTGTGTGGTAACTAAGACTCAACAACATCCTCACAGCCAGAAGGTTCCTTTCCGAAGGAAGCAGAAGGGAAAGAAGAGCAATCCGCAGATCTCATTCCAACGTTTTCTTGGCTGACTTGCCGACTTTGTAGAGAAACCGATCCCTGTTTCTCAGGAGGTTTCAGGGCCGAACAGCTTTCGAAGCGTGAGATTCCCCCACCAGGTAGACTCCCGGAATCTTCCTGAGAGTCCTCAATGAGATTCCGGGAGTCTCGCGTTGGGGGGAATCTCACCACTGACTACCTACTAATATGAGTATATGAGTCGGATTCCGCGAAGGTTGCCTACGGAGGACATGGATGATGCACCATCCCAATCTGCTGCCATTCCAACAATCTGCACAGCGTCTTGCGGACCGATTCAACGATGACGAACGCTTCTGGCATTCGCTACGTGGCCGGCGAAATCTCCGCCGCAAGTTCCTGCCGTGGCTAACGGAGAAAGAGCAGAAGTTCCTCGACGAGCTCAAGTTCTCACGTCGCAGACCGCCTGATGACTGCATTGGAAAGGCGCTTTGAATCCGCCGTTGAACAGAATCAGGATTTATTGAACGAGCCATTTTACCCCAAAATTCTCCCCATTGCTTTTCCCCGCGCCGTTCCGTAGCTTCTTCCCTCATTAAGCCAGGGAGCCCGGAGCTTTGAACGCCGATGATTCTGTGAGACTCGAGACGCTTGCGAAAGAAGGCATCGCCTCTTGCGACCGGGGAGAGTCCCATTTCGATCTATGGGCGGGGAATGATGAACAGGTGAAGCTGTTCGGCCGCACCTTTCAGAACGTCTGTGAAGTGACGGAATACCAGCCCACGCGGCGATTCGCCTTCAAAAGCACCTCCGAAACACCTTTCCGCTACGTCGGAGCATTTTCCTTCGAGGCAAACGGCCGGGGTACGAAACTCACCCTCAGCGTGGAATCCGCGTTGAAGGGATTGTGGAGGATTTTTGAGCCGATAGCCCGAATGGAAATGAAGAACGGTATTGAGGGTGAGCTGAAGACGCTCAAATCCATCCTGGAAACCAGTTCATGACACTCAATGCGGCACACACCTTACAACCAACCACACAAGGAGGCACCATGAAAACCCCACTCACATTCCTTGCGGGAGCATTTCTCGTCATCCTCGCATCAACATCCGACGCATCCGCCCAGGACTGGAAGAAGACCAATCCGCAGATGAACACTATTGTGCTTGACACCACGCTTGTTCGTGCGATGGTCGTAACCATCGAACCGGGGAACAAGAGCGAGGCTCACTCCCATCCCGCCAACTTTTTCTATGCGCTCACCGACGGGAAGCTTCGGGTTCATTACACAGACGGCAAGGATGAAACGTATGATCTCAAGGCCGGTGACGCCGGGTTCAGCGAGCCGGAGCGGCCCCACGTCACGGAAAACATCGGAAAGAAGACAGTGAAGTTCCTTCTGCTGGAACTCAAAGAGCATCCTTACAAAACCCGATAGAATTAGATATTCTCGATGACACATTTTTGACAATCCGATTAAGTTATTGTGACAACTCTCCTTCTTTTCTGGAGTAAATTAGGAACAACAACTCCGGAGGATCCGATGAACACTGCAAAAGCCCTGGCCTTCACTGCCGGCATATTCCTTTTTTCGCACGGTTGCTCTCCACTGAAGGAGGTGACACATGCGAATCGTCACCATGATGCGGATTCGACTTGGTTTGACCGGACGGAATCCGACGACACCGCTTCCGTGGACGTCATAAGGGAGGGCTCAGAGATTATAAAGACGGCAGCCATTGTGATCACTGCCGGACTGACGCTCTATGGGGTGTACTGGCTTGTGGACTCGGCCACGAAGGTCAGGAGAACAGTTGACGATCTCGAAATAAAGTTCAGACCGGCATGGCCAATCTTCTTGGGCAAGTGAGACGGGACGAATCCTGTACGCCTGCAAGCAAACGACCCGGATTTGCCGGAGTGTCTACCTGCCTCTGCCTGCGTGGTCGCTCCGGCAGGCAGTCGCCGTAACGGCTTGCACGGCTTAGTTCGCTTCTTGAACGAAGTCAGGAGTGAAGGGGGAAACCTGGATTTATGGGATTTGACGGATTGCGGAATGCGGATTGCGCGTTTTTTGTTCCGCCTTCTGTTCCGCTTCCCAGAATGCCGCCTAGGGCGGAATGTCCCGCTTTCTGTTCCGCTCTCTGAATCCCGCCTTTAAGCGGAATCCAGAAGGCGGGAGATCCCGTCTTGTTGCGGGATCCCTGAGAGACGGGACGGGAAAGCGGCAAATCCCGCTTTGAGGCGGAATCTCCCGCTCTTTGGATCCCGCCCGTAAGCGGGATCCTGGAAGGCGGGACTGAGAAGCGGGACGTCCCGCCGTTTTT